>Ga0302320_10000848_pt1 | contig 72615 bp, 51 predicted proteins | sample Bog_T0_3_FD_202130 | JGI IMG/M metagenome (GOLD analysis project Ga0302320, IMG submission 202130) | Peat permafrost microbial communities from Stordalen Mire near Abisko, Sweden - Bog_T0_3 | ecosystem: Environmental > Terrestrial > Soil > Wetlands > Peat | place: Sweden: Abisko, Stordalen Mire... | reverse complement strand
CCTTACGGCTGTGCTTTTCAAAAACCTCTTGAGACGCCAGTGTCAGTTGCCGCATCGCCATCACCCTCTACTTATTATTTTATCCAGGCAGGGCGCGGGGTTGAGACTTGTGCAGAGTCTCCCTAGCTGTGCGTCCGGCCAAGGTTTACACTGAACCAAGTGTTGGCGCAGGGAATCAGGTATTTTATGTTTCGTAGTGGATTTGCGGTCTTTTTCGTGTGGGCTGCGGTTTTCGCGGCACAGGGGCAACAGGCCAATGCGCCCATCGCGGCCATCGAGTCCTTGATTCGTTCCCAGCAGTACGACCAGGCTCTGGAAAGCGCCCGGTCCGCATTGCAGCAGGCGCCTGGCAACTTCCAGCTTTGGACATTGGAAGGCGTTGTTCTATCTTTGAAAGGCAGAAGCGACGGGGCGATCAATGCCTATGAAAAAGCGCTGAGCCTGTCTCCGAACTATCCCGCGGCACTAAGGGGAGAAGTTCAGCTTCTCTTTACGGCGCAGGATAAGCGCGCCATTCCGTTGCTCGAACGGATATTGAAAGCCGATCCGCGGGATAAGACAGCGCACGAGATGCTCGCGCTGCTAGAGGCAAAGCAAGGGAATTGTAAAATTGCTAACGAGCATTTTCTTCAGAGCGGCGATGTCATCGCTACACATCCTCAATCACTTGAGGCTTATGGAAATTGCCTGGTCAATACCCAGCGGCAGCAAGAAGCGATCTCTGTCTTCGAGCAGCTTTCCGCATTGCTGCCGCAGCGCACATATCCCAAATATGATCTTGCCGTGATGTTAGTTGAAACCAAGCAGTATGATGCGGCGCTCAAGATACTGGAGCCTATTCTGGCGGCAGATATGTCGGATTCTGACATTCTGAGCCTGGCGGCCGAGGCGTATGAAGCAGTGGGTAATACGCCAAGAGCTGTGGCCCTACTTCGCCAGGCAATCGTGTTGAGCCCAACCAATTCCAGCTATTACATTTCTTTCGCGGCGCTGTGCATGGATCACGATTCCTTTCAGGTTGGGATCGATATGATCGATGCTGGCCTGCAGCGAATCTCCAACGATGGCTCACTCTACATATCCCGCGGGTTGCTTTATGCTAAACTCGCTCAATTCGACAAGGCGGAGGATGATTTCAAGACCGCGGAAAGATATGGCACAGCGCAGAGTCTCAGTGCGTATGCCACAGACCTTGCAGAGATCGAAAAGGATCATTCCGAACACGCGATCTCCCAGATAAGGCTTCAATTGAAGGCGCATCCGGAAAACCCGATGCTTCACTACCTTCTAGCGAAGTTATTATCCACCAAGGGAGACGACACGGAAGTCAAGGTGTCGGGTGAGGCCATGAAATCTGTGCTGATCGCGGTGAAGCTCAAGCCAGATTTGCTCGATGCGAGAAATCTTCTGACCAGTATGTATATGTCATCCGGTCAATACAATCTGGCGATCGCGCAAAGCCGCCTTGCACTGAAATATGCTCCATCCGACCGGACCGCGATTTATCACCTCATTATATCTTTGCGAAAATCCAAGCAGGCTGGAACAGGCGATGAGATCCAAACGCTGGTAAAGCGCCTCTCTGAATTGCAGCAGGAATCCCTGAAACACGAAACGGATCGGAATCGCTATATGCTCGTCGAGGAAAAAGCGCCTCCTGCGAATTCTCCACAGTAGACCGGCGATTTTATCAAAGGTGAGAGATATTTTCTTCCTTGGACCAGCCGAGATTGGGGACGATCCCCACTCCCTCCTTGATGGTGACCAATTTGCACCATAACAAGGCGGGCGTCAATGCGCGCAACTATACGCATCGCATTCTGTTTGATCGACCGGAGTTCAGCGAACGCCAGAGAGGCCGTGGCAAGTGCGGATAAGGCCAGAAAGCCTCTGCGGGAAACCATGCCGGTCATAAGTTACAAACACTTCAGTTTCCATGTAAGTCGTGCGATGAGTATAAGATATTCTGTATGCGCATGAATTGACCAGCCCGGGAACAAGCCCGGTTAACTCATGCGCATGGCCCAGCTATTTCTCTTGCACGGATAATTTGCCGCCGCGATATGCAACGGTTGCATCAGGCTTTGCATCGACGCTGCCGCCAACGCCGTGATTCGGCTTTACCCACACGATGCGGAATGAAAGCTCATCGGCCATGCCGGGATAACTTCCCGCGCGATCTCCGATGGTCAGCGTCTTGTCCGCTTCCGACCACTTGATGGGAATGACCGCATTGGCACCCTTCTCGTAGTCATAGTTGTCCCCCTCGTCGGCGTACAAGTCGAAGCTGCCGTCGGCGCCGGTGTAAACGCGCAGCTCGATGGGACCGTTCGGGGCCTGATCCGCATATTCGATCTCCGGTCCGAGCGGCACGATCGAACCAGCGCGCACGTAGAGAGGAATACGCTCCAGAGGAGCCTCGGCCTGAATATCCTGACCGCCCTTGACCGATGCTCCCGTCCAGAAGTCGTACCACAAAATCCCTTGGGGCAGATACAAGGAACGTTGCGACGCATCCTGCTTCAAGACCGGATTGACAAGGATGGACGGGCCGAACATGAATTGGTCAGCGACATTCCAGGTCTTCGAGTCTTGCCGGAAATCCATGACCAGCGGCCTTTGGATGGTGTAGTCGTCGTTGTGAACGCGCCACGCCAGCGAGTAGATGTAAGGCATGAGGCGATAGCGCAGCTTATCGTAATTCAGCAGGATGGGTTCCACTTTGTCGTACGTCCACAGCTCGTTGTGCTCCCGGTGGCCATGCGTGCGGAAGATAGGGCAGAATACGCCATATTCAAACCACCGGGTATAAAGCTCTTGATAGGCTGGATCGTCATGAGCGTTCCCCCAGGGAGACCAGTATCCTCCAATGTCTGTAGTCCAATAGGGATATCCGGAGAGGGCGAAGTTCAGGCCTGCCGGAACCTGATGGCTCAGTCCCCAATAAGAGCCATAGACATCTCCCGACCATACCGTTGCGCCTACGCGCTGTTGGCCCAGAAACGCCGAACGCGTCAGAAGAAAGACCCTTTTCCTATCCGTGGTTGCCTTCCAATGATCCTGAATGCCCAGAGTGTGCATCAGCGGGAAGATATTTGTGTACATCGCGCCGTCCCCGATGGACATTTGCTTATCCTTCAGGATGGCATCTCCATAGTGCGGCCAGAATTCTTCCGGCTCCGCGCTGTCCAGCCAAAAAGCGTCCCAGCCTTGCGCCTGCAGTTTACCGGCCAGATTGGTCCAATAGTAATCGCGCGCTACCGGATTGGTCGCGTCGTACACGTGCGCATCGAAGACATCGAGATGGTGCTCCGAGATGTACTTGAAGTTCTCCGACTTCGGATCGAAGAGGCCCCACACCGAGATCATGGTATGCACATGGCTATCGTGCAGGCTCTTCAACTCCGCGGGAACGTCGGAAAAGTTCGAGTTGAATATGGGGTCGCCCTCGGTCTTCCACCAGAACCAATCCTGAACGATCGCGTCCAGGGGAATATGATCCTTGCGGTAACGATTGGCAACGTCGAGAATTTCGCTCTGCGAAACATACCGGTCCTTGGACTGAAACAATCCATAGGCCCACTTTGGCAGCATGGGGGTGTGGCCGGTCATGTTTCGATAGTTATGAACGATCTGGTCCATCTCCGGGCCGTAGATAAAGTAGTAATCGACCGCGTTACCTGACAGAGTGGTAAGACGCAGGGAGAGCGGAAAGCGGTTATCCACTTCCGTTATCGAGGCGGTATTCCACATTATGGCGTAGCCCTTGCTGGAAACAAGCAGGGGGATCGCAACATCGGTGTTGTTCTGCGCAAGTTCCACGGTGCTGCCGCGATAGTTGAACATACCGCTCTGATGCTGGCCCAAGCCGTAATACGCCTCGGATGCAACGGGTGAGAATCGATCCGAGACATGAAATGTCTGGTTGCCGTTGATGGTATCCGGCTCATACGTGCGCGGGACGGCGTCCCATTCCCGGAGAAGATCGTCTCCGCCAAGAGTGCTGTAGATCAGATTGCCCCGTTCGAGAGAAAAAGTCATCTTCAAAGCGGCCGTGGTCAGGGTGACGAGATCCTTTGTCTGAGCATATTGAAACTTGGTCCCCGGACAGGACTCAGAGGGGGCCAGCATCCAGGGCTGCTGGGGTGAGGCTGAAGCCGCGCCGACCGGGCTGGCGACCGCATGAATCACGGTATCGGCGCAAACTGTGACCTGCAGCGATTCCTTGCCAATCATGGCGGCAAAGCCATCCTTCGTTTCATTCACGGTGATTTTAGGTTGGGGCGGCAGATCGCCGGGCAACTGCGCCGCTGCGTGCTGCAAGAGCCCGCTCAGGAGCACGAGGCCGCATCCTAGACTTTTACGAAATATGCGAAATCCCGCACAGGGGCCGACACTTAGCATGGTCCTTCTTCCTTTCATGAGAAAACTACGTTTCGGTTGCGCTGCTCATCTTGAGCAGATAATCAGACTGTCCCCATCATCTCCCCCTTTTCAGTAGAAAACATGAGCCGAGCAATTACAACACGCACGGCTTATGTTCAGAGGTCACTTGAGCTGAGATTCAAGCTGGAGTGATGCATTCTGTTCTCAAATGAATCAGGCCTGATGGTGCAGTCCACCAAAATCAGATCAGTTTGAAAACTAAATCTTATTGATGAAGCCATTTATAGCGTTGGACGTGCAAGTAAAACACGGTGTTTTTACCGTAAGGGAGGCGAGAATTGCGCCCTCCTACAAATCAATCAGTTCAACCAGAGAGCCGATCCAGAACGAGATTTGTTATGATGGCATTTCGTAGTGAATGGATGGAATGCCGTTGGGGGAGCCGATGATGGAATTGAGTGAAGTGCCGGAAAATCTTTCCGGCTCAAGCCCTTCGGCCGCCATGGTGGACGAAGAGAAAAAGGCCATTCTTATCGAGATGGAGAAGATCCTCGCCAGTTCTTTCTTCTGCCACGCGGCGCGCAGCAGCCAGTTCCTTACCTATATCGTTCAGCATCAACTGAATGGACGTTCCGATCTGCTGAAAGAGCGAACGATCGGATCCGAGGTTTATTTGCGTCCAGCCGGGTATGCAACAGGAGACGACCCAGTTGTTCGTGTTCAGGCTGGCGAGGTGCGCCGTAGACTGGAGCAGTATTATCAGACTGCGCCGGAAGAATCGGCGGTTCGGATCGAGCTGCCGGTTGGCACATACACTCCGGTTTTCCACGTGGCTTCGACCGAAGTCTCCGTGGATTCCCCCGTACACCCAACGGCGATGGAGGAACCGAAATCCGAGAACGGCAGAAGCCGCTTCAGGCGCTGGGTGATCGTGAGTGTATGCGCGGCCTTGGCGCTGGGCGCGGTGATTGCTGCAATGACTTTCTTCCGGGCGGAACGCCAGAAGACTGCCCTGGAGCAGTTTTGGGAGCCAGTCTTTGCCACCCAGCAGCCCGCGTTGATCTGCCTCGCCAAGGGCGTCACCTACCGGCCACGGCTAGAGATGTACCAGAAGTTCGCCCAAGACCATCCTGGCACGTATCGGAGTGAAGTGGAACGGTCGAACGAGCCGCTGCCTCTGGATGCCAAGGAGAAACTTTCCTGGAGCGAGTTGGAACTTTACTCGGATTACGGCGTTGCGACGGGAGATGTATCGGCGGCGGTCAAGTTCTCCGCGCTCTTTGGCAAGATTGGCAAACCCAATCAGGTACGGATTGGCACCAACTACTCGTTTCAGGATCTGCGCAACTCCCCGGCAGTTGTGGTGGGCGCTTTCAACAACAAGTGGACCATGCAACTAACCTCGAATCTGCATTTTATATTTACTGAAGAGAATAAGGTATTAATGATTCGCGAGCAGATTCCTGGCGGGCGGACCTGGACAACCGCCACCCGGCCCGAGATTCCCGACGAGGACTATGCCATTGTCGGCCGACTGCTCGATTCCAAGACCGGCCAGTTCACCATTATTGCGGCAGGCATCACCGGCAGCGGCACCCAGGCCGCGGGTGAATTCGCATCCAATCCGGAATATTTGGCCGAAGGGCTGAAAAATGCGCCGACTGGCTGGCAGACGAAGAACTCGGAATTCGTTCTTCAGACCACGGTGACGGATTCGGTCCCCGGCCCTCCTCGCGTTGTTGCGGCTTATTTCTGGTAGGGGAGATTTTCCGAAAGAAAGGAAGAAGGGGTGGAACGAGTGTGGCGATTAAGCCGCTCCGTTCCACCCCTTCTTGTCGATGCGCTGCTAACCCTGGTTAGAAGTTGACGCGCAGGTGCAGTTGCAGACTACGGGCTGGCAAGGCATTCGGCGAGGTGCCGAACGATGAACTCGATTTATCCGAATTCACCCCGGTCAAATTGGCGCGGTTGAACACATTGTTGACCTCTCCCCTGGCTTCGAGCTTCAACTTGTCTCCGAAGAAGAACGGAGCGGTGAAGGACTTGGCAAAGTTGAAGTCCACTCTGTTGAGGCCGAGCTGGTCGAAGGTGTTGCGGCCCAGGTTGCCTTCCGTTCCCAGGGTCGGGTCAGGAAATACGGACCCAGCCGTGGCCGGAGCGCCAAAGAGGCCGTTGATGTAGTTCGCCTTCTTCATGCCCGTGAGGTGGTCGCCAAAGCTGGCCTTGTTGGGGTGATCGTAGTTGGTTCCATCAGCATTGTAGTCACCCGAGGTGCTGGTGATGATGCTGCCGACTTTCCATCCGCCGCCGTCTGCGTCGTAGCAATTACCGGCAGTGTAGCTGTTGCCATCCGTGTACGACACGGCTGCATTGCCGGAGCAGGTCGGGTTGAAGCCGGAACCGTTATATACGGTGAAGGGCAAGCCTGACTCGAGCAGCATCACACCGCCGAACTCCCAGCCGCCCAGGATATTCTTCTCGATGACATTGTGGTAGTTGTTGGGCGCCATCCAAGATCCGCTGGCATTGAACTGCTGACGGATGTCGAAGTCCGAGCGGCCGCGCTGCGCCTTGAGATCCTGCGAGACAAAAACGCTGCTTTGTGCGGTGATTGAACCGGCATCCAGCGATTGTGAGTTGCTGATCTCGTCCAGCGTCTTGCCCCAGGTATAGACGCCACGCAACGTAAGGCCATGCGTGGGGCGGAGTGACAACATTGCGGAGCCATAGTTGCCGATGGAGTTGCCGTCGGTGGTGCCGTAGCCGATACCGCCGAAGTTTGCATTGAGACGCGACAGCGTGGGCGCGGCCGAGCCGGTTGCATTGTTGGAAAGTAGATCGCCGGCAAAGCGGTTGATGTCGCTGTTGAAGACAACGAGATGATGAGCATCGGAGGCGGAGTAGTTCAGTTCGAGAGTGAGAGCACTGGTCAACTCCTGCTGTATGCTCAACGTCCAGTCATACACCTGACCGAGTTTAAAGTTGGGCGAATATGCGCCGAGGCCAGCGCGATTGAGAACGCCGCCAATCAGCAATCCACCGTTGGAGTTAAGCGTGGCATTGCTGGTATCGACCACGGGACATGCTTCCGTGAAGCCAGTGGGCGCAGAGCATAACTGGAAGGTTGGCGCCGCTCCCGACTGGACGTTCAAAGACGGCGTATAGTAGTTTGGCAGGTTCCCAGAGAGAAGGTCGGTGATGTGCAGATAGGGCGGTTGATCCGCAAACATGCCGATGCCGCCGCGCAGCGCGGTCTTGCCTTTTCCGAAGATATCCCAGGCGAAGCCCAAACGCGGAGTGAAACCCCAGATGTTGTGATCCAGCACATGAGTGCCCGAAGCCAGGATGGCACTCCCGTCGGTGATTTGCGCATTGATGGTTGATCCCGATCCGAGGTTGAAGTTGGTCAACCTCGGCGTCAGGATGGAGAAGAAGTTGGCCATCTCGTCGTAGCGGACGCCCGCATTCACGGTAAGTCTGGACTTGACCTTCCAGTCATCCTGGAGATAGTATCCCGAATAGAGAGCGCGGTAGCGGCGGTTATACGGTGCTTCCAGGTGATTGAGAAGGCTTACCGAAGTCCCCGATCCATCGTGCGCGTCGTCCTGGATAAAGTCGAGAATGCTTCTGAAGTTGTATGTGGGGCGGTCGAAGGCGCCGTCCTGCGCGTCGACTTCGCGGACATTGAACTGCTCGAAGCCGAACTTGAGGGTGTGGGTTTTCACCGTCGCTGTCATCATATCGCGCCAGCCGAGTGTCGACTGGGTGTAGTTGCCCGGACCCCAGTTGCCGAAGCCGCTCACGTTGGTGATGTTGACATACGGAATCTGCATGGCCGGAACGCCCGCATCGTCGCCATAGGGGCGAATGATATTGGCGCCCACTTCATTCAGCAAATGCGAAGAGAAGGTGTGCGTCCAATCGACATTGGCAAAATCCGAGTGGTAGTGTTGCGTGTTGGACATGGCCGTGCGGGTTGAATTGCCCACCATGGTGACTAAGGTGCGCAGCGCATCCACGTAGATGCGATCGTTATTGCTCGCGTAGTAGTCGCCACGGACGCTCCACTGATAACCATTCTCCGGACTGCTCGTGTTGACCACCGTGGTGCCATAGACATTCATGGTTGGATCCAGGCCCGTCGGAGTCGTAAAGTAACTTTGTTTCGCTTCAACGGTTGCCGCGGTCACATAATTGCCGGTGGCGTAGCTTTGCGGCGGGGCCATGGTCAGAGCCTGGGTGGCCACATTGTTGGGCAGATTGGCCGTCGCCCATTTAAAGAAGTCCATCGTCTCCACGGTGTCCTGATAAGAGCTGCTTGCGGTTTGACGCAGCATATCGAAGGCGCCGAAGATGAAGAATTTGTTCTTGATGATCGGCCCGCCGAAGGTTCCGCTGTACTCGGCGCGCTGCGAGGGACTCAAAGACGTCGCTGGATGGGTCAGCGCGGTCATGGTGTTGTTCTTGAAGTAATAGTCAAAGCCTCCATGAAACTGGTTGGAGCCGGCCTTGGTGAAGACGTCGACCGTCGCGCCGGAGTTTCTGCCCTTGGACGCATCGAAGTCATTGGTCCTGACTTCCATGGATTCCACAATATTGGGATTGGGTGAGATGGAGGTTGCGCCGCCACGAGACGGAGTATTGGTGTATGCGCCATCGATCTGGTAGCCGTTCATCTCCTGACGGAGGCCGGCGGCATTGATATTGATGGCGTACTCATTGGTGTAGTTGTCTGGGGAGTTGGTGCCCATGCCGGTTATGCCCGGCGTCAGAGCCGACATGCCGTAAACGTTTTGGCCTGGAAGCGGTATCTCCAGCAGGGTCACTTCAGAGATCACGGCGCCGGTCTTGGCCGACTCCAGGTTGAGAGCAACATCCTCGGCGTCCACCGTGACTTCGACGGATGCTTGTCCGACCTCCAGAACAGGGGCAAGGGTGCGGATTTCGCCGACCTGTAGGGTAAGTTCCTTTTGATCCCATGCCTTGAAGCCGGTCTGCTCGATCTTCACGGTATACGTCGAAGCGGCAATGCTGTCGATGCGGAAGTAGCCGGACTGGTTGGTGGTGGTGGTTTTCGAAACCCCAATTTGGGTATCTGTCACGGTGACCTTGGCTCCCACGATGAGAGCGCCGGATTGATCCTTGGCCGTTCCTTCTATGCCGCTCAAGAACTGAGCAAAGGCCGAAGTTCCTCCCAAACCGAAAAGAAGGAACGCTAGGAATGAAATCCGTGTCAAAGATTTCATATTCGTCATGGTGTCTCCTTTGAATGCTCCAGACCATGGAAAACGTTTACCAAGCTTCATGCCGTCTTCCCTGATCAGTTGATGTGACTGGCTAGTGTTCAAATGTTTCCCCTTTTGCGAACAGCATCTCGACCCGATTGGATTTGCTTGCGGGGCGTACCCCTCAAGGGCTGGAGACCGGAGGAAACGATTACTAAGCGTGTTGCATGTTGACCGGCAATGCTCCTGCCGGCATTTTACGGAGGACGCTACCCAACGGAAAATCCATCTATCCAGATGAATCGATTGGCGTTAACGAGGATGGCTTGCCTTTTTCTTAATCTCCAGCGGACAAGGTAAAGCCATCTTCATTCCGGCTGTGAATCTAGATGCTGCTTCAGACGATTAGCAAGTAAGGAACAGTGTTTTACGGTAAGAGAGGTAAATTTCTTGCTTAAAATCGAGATTTTCTGTTCTGGGAGACTCTTTGCGGCGATGATGCCCCCGAGTGGCGCATCTATCCTCGAGACCTCTTTTGTCTACTTCTGTCTACCAGTTGCTCGGTTGATTCACTTCAGAGCCTGCCAGCAGAAACGCGCCGGATGCCGCCGCTCGCTTTGTGGATGAACAAGGCCTTCAGCGATTCCTCGGACTGGGCCTCGAAGGACTGAATGAGTGTCGGCGGAAGCGTTCGCACCTCAAGACGATCGCATTACCGGATTCAGGCCAGTGGTTCTCTGACCTGAATCCGTGGATGCTGAAGGACAAGCAGGCTCTGGAGATTCCGGTGGAGAGGTTGGTCGCGCCGCGTCGCAAGTACCGCAACGTCTCTCGCCTGGCAGAGATTGCCAGCGCATCCAGCCCAGCAAGGTGGCGCGCTGCTCCTCGCGCAGTTTAATTGGCGGCCTCATCTCATGACCTTGCTCAAGGGTTGCTGCAACACATGGCGATCAACTATACCGCGGAAGTGTGGCGTGTTTTCCGCAGTTGGCTCCGCACCATGAACCCGGCGCTCCCACCATCCGAACTGGTCACTGCAAACGCGCTGCGAACGGGCATCCCATATATTTTCTCATCTCCGGGAATGGACCCAAACCTCAAGATAATCCTCGACCAATACAGACGCCCGGATATTCACGTGGATTCAGGAGAAATGGCGGCATGAACGATGCTCGAACTCAGCACGGAAGCGTTCAACGTGGTTTGCTCATTCGGAAAGAGAGCCGGTAAGGTTGGCCGGTTCTTCGAGGATGTCGAGCAAGGCTTGCGCGCAGTAAACGCGGTCGCGTTTGGCCTCTGTCGCCTGCTTCACAATTCCGATGCGCTCCAGACGCTCGATTGCGCGCTGTGCGGTTGTGAAGGCAACGCTCAGCTCGCCGGCAATGCCCGTGGCGGAGATGAACGGATTTGCCGCCAGCAGATCGACAATCCGAAGCGAAGTGTTTGTGGACTCACCAGCTACTTGCCGTTGCCATTGGGCAAGAATCAAGTTGATGCGAGTCGCCCTGCTCAGAGCGTCCTGTGAGGTGCGGGCGACGCCGAGGAGAAAGTATTCCAGCCAGTCGTTCCACGCTCCGCGCTCACTTACTCCGCGCAGACCCTCGTAGTAATCGCGCCGCGTGGCTTCAAAGAACGCAGACAGGTAGAGCAGAGGAGCCGGAAGAATCTTTTGCTCGATCAGGAACAGCGCAATTAATAAGCGTCCAACGCGGCCATTGCCATCCAGGAACGGATGCACGGCCTCGAATTGGTAGTGGGCCAGGGCGATGGTCACCAGCGGCGGCAGTTCGGAAGCGTAGAGAAATTTCTCCCAGGCCGCGAGACACGGCTCAATCTCACCAGGCGGCGGCGGAATGAAAGAGGCCGTCGCCAATGTGCTCCCGGGCTTGCCAATCCAATTCTGCGATCTGCGGAATTCGCCCGGAGTTGCCTGGTCTCCTCTCACGTCCGCCATGAGCTTGCTGTGCAGCTCGCGGATGAGCCGGACGCATAGAGGGAGCTTGTGAAGCTGGGCGATTCCATGCTCCAGGGCAACGATATAGTTTCCGACTTCGCGCAAATCCTCCGGGCTGCGATCAACGACAGCCCCGGCTTCCGCAGCCAGCAGTTCGCCCAAGGTGGCCTGCGTGCCTTCGATCCGGCTCGACAGAACGGCTTCACGGCGTATGAAGGGGCGAATGAGAATATGAGGGTTGGGCAGCCGTCCGCCTTCTCCAGCAAGTCTCCCGATGAGGCGATCCGCATCAGAGAGCGAGCGGATCAGCCGAGGCGTCCAATCGAACTCTGGAGGCAAGGTCGCAGGGATAAATGCGCTGTAGGTGCCTTGGGAGACCTTCTGCCCCGGTATCGCTTTGCGTTGGCTCATTGGTTTCACAGGCGCTAATAGCGTCCTGCCTCTATTAGCGTTATACACGATAAACGAAAATAGAGCGCGTTCCTATTTGCGTGCGTGATAATAGAGATGCATCAGCGCCGCAGGCAGGCTGGCAGGCATTTTCACCGTGCATCCCGCGATGACTTCGGCATTGATTCGGACTGGAATCTGAAGGGATACTGAGCGCAATTTCGGGTGAATTCTGGGGCCACTTTTTGGCCATATCTCATAGTATTATTAAGTACTTCCGAGAATGAATAATTTTGTGCTTTCGGAAATATTTCGATCACGCAGAGGCGTGGCGGACTTAAAATCCGCAGGCCGCAAGGCCGTGGGGGTTCAAGTCCCCCTCTGGGCACCAAATAATTATTCAGCGTATATGGTTGATAAATTAATAACTTATTACCGAATTGCAAACAGCATTTTAGATGCGGTTAAGGGATGCGGAGCGGTGCGACTTGACGCTGGTGATACATAAGGGGATATTTGGTTCCAGGTGATACCTGGGAGTAAAAATGCCTCGGAAAGTGCAAGCAAAAGCAACCGGCGTTTGGGAGAAGATTCCCGGTAGTGGAGTGTGGTGGATCAGGTACAGGGTCGATGGGAGGCTCAAGCGAGAGAAAGTTGGCCGCAAGGGCGATGCGATCGATCTCTACCAAAAGCGTAAGGCGGATATTCGGGCGGGGGTAAAGCTGCCTGACAATATGAAGAGTGCCGGGGTCAAGTTCAAGTCCCTGGCCGATGCGATCCTGACATACAGCAAAGCGCAGCAACTCGAAGGACTCGATGACGGGCAAGTCCCACCAAAGCTGAGTGCGCTGGCCGAAGACCACGCCAATCTCCGCAACGTGCTCGACACGCTGCCGCCAGGGCACACGTCCGCGCACTTCGCACCGGCCGGAGTCAGGTACCAGGATTCCGGAGAGCGTCTTGACCGTGGTGCTCTTGCCTGCGCCGTTGGGTCCGATATATCCGACCAGTTCGCCCGCGTCGATCGAAAAGCTGACCCCGTCGAGAGCCCGCAGCTCACGGTACCGCCGATGAACCAGTCCGCGCACACCGCCCCATAATCCCGGCGCGCGCTCGGCGATGCGATAACTCTTGACCAGGTCTTCGACGACAATCTGGGGCGGCATCGGTTGATTCCTCCTGCCAGGCAAAGCTAAGAAAGCTAACAGCAGTTATTTGAAAGCCATTGAATAATAAGATGACTCCTGAGATTTGATGACAAGAGATAGGATATTCGCCGCTGGATCGGAACACCGTGTCGATCCGATGAATGTTACCGTAAATTCATACCCGCTGATCGCGGCAACCGTACAATGGCTGCTATGAACTGGATTGTATGGGCCTTGCTCTCCGCAGTCTTTGCCGCAGCCACGGCCCTGCTGGCCAAGGTGGGCGTGGCCCACGTGGACTCGAACCTGGCCATGGCGCTGCGCACCAGCGTGGTGGTGGTCTTTGCCTGGGGCATCGCTCTCGCTCTGGGCAAGCACGGGGAACTCGGTTCGCTTGATCGCCGTACCTTGCTCTTTCTTACGCTCTCCGGGTTGGCCACCGGCTTGTCCTGGATCTGCTATTTCCGCGCCCTCCAGTTGGGACCGGCCTCGCGCGTGGCCCCGCTCGACAAGCTGAGTGTCCCCTTGGTCATGGTTTTTGCATGGTTGCTGCTGGGTGAGAAGCTCACCGCTCCGGCTCTGTTGGGCGGCCTGCTCATCACCGCCGGGGCCGTGGTCATCGCGCTAGGCTGAACGGTTGCGCTCGAACAGGATGCGCAGCCCATCGAGCGTGAGCATATCGTCGATTGCGGCGATATAGCGGGAATCCTCGGCGATCATGCGGGCAAGGCCGCCGGTGGCGATGACCCGCGGCTGCTCGCCCAGTTCGGCCCCCAACTCGGACAGAATGCGCTCCAGAATGCCATCCACCAGGCCAATGTAGCCGAAATAGAGGCCGCTTTGCAGGTGCGCGAGGGTATTGGTGCCGATCACCTTGGCCGGCCGTTTGATATCCACGCGGGTAAGCCGCGCCGCGCGCGAGAAAAGCGCGTCGGCGCTGATGCCAAGCCCCGGCGCAATGGCCCCGCCGAGATACTCGCCGCGCGCCGAGATAACCTCAAACTTGGTCGCCGTCCCGAAGTTGACCACGATACATGGGCCACCATAGCGTTCAAATGCTGCTATCGAGTCAGCCAGCCGGTCCGCGCCCAACTCGGCGGGGTTATCCACCAGCAACGGCATTCCGGTTTCGATTCCCGGCTCAACAAACAGCGGTGTAATGTGAAAGCACTTTTCGCAGAGCTGACGCAATGTGGTTTCCACGGGCGGCACCACCGAGGCGATGATGATGTGCCTCACTTGACTGGGGGCCATGCCGTTCATCGCAAAGAGATTCACGAAGAGAGCGCCGTACTCGTCCACTGTCTGGGCGTGGTGCGTGGTAAGGCGCCAATGCGCCGCTAACTCAGGCTGTTTTCCATCCAACCGGTAGAGGCCCAGTTTCGTATTTGTATTGCCAACATCGAGAGCAAGCAGCATTGTATTTCAGCTCATCTCCGCTGGGTCGAATGGATAAAGGAGAAACGTCGCGCAGACAGGGTAGTGATCGGAAGGATAGAGTCCATTGGCGGTGTGCGCGACGGTTTCAGCAGTAAGCGTTTGTCCTGCATTGCGATGCAGAATCCAATCGAGTCTTCTCGTGCCCTTGAATTTTCCAAAGCCATGGAATGTGCCTTCGGGACCAACCCTCTCATTCGCGGTGATCCAAGCATCGGCGAGCGTCTCTGTCAGCATTCTGTAGACTTCACCCCCCTCGGGCGCGTTGAAGTCGCCGGTGAGAAAGAGCGGCAGGTGTTGCGGCAGTTCCTGAATCTTCCGCAACAGCACTTGCGTCGATTGACGGCGTGCTTCGTCCGCGTTCCGTCCGTAGGGAAGATGAGTATTCATGATCAGAATCTCGTGGCCGGAGGTTGCCCGCAGCTTGCCCCAGGTGACCATGCGCGGCCGGGGAATCCCCCAGTCGCTGGAGCCGGGGATCTCCGGTGTTTCAGAAAACCAGAGATCGCCGCATTCGATAAGCAAGAGCCTGCGCCGGTCAAAGAAAATCTTGTTGTGTTTGTCGCATTCGTCTCCGAAGCGGCCTCGGCCAAAGCAACCGAATGCGGGAATCCGGTCGAGGATGAAGGCCGTCTGCTCGGCGTGGATCTCTTGGGTGCCGAGCAGGGCCGGCGAGTGCATCAGAATCGTTTCGACCAGTAAATCCCTGCGCCGTTCCCAGGCATGAGCTTCGTCCTCGACATCCATTTGCAACACGTTGAACGTCATCACGCGCAGAGCTTCTATCTGTGTCATCTTCAGCCGCCCCTTAGCCGAACGATAATCGAACTGGCGGGCCGAAGTGTCAAACCAGGATAAAAATCAATCGGACCCAACGAGATATTCTTCGTCTACGCATGATCGGCGGAATTATCCTGCCTTTGGCTTGGTTTCAGTCTGAATTTTCTTTCTTCTCGGAGAGCGAACTGCCAGCTTGATTGCGCGCGTGATTCTTTCAGGAGCGACGTGCGGAAGCAGTTGCGCAACCTTTGTCTCGGCCATCGCCGCTTCACGACCCGGCCTCATGCGGAACTCCGGATTCGATTTCTGAAGCAGAGTCTCCCTTTCGCGCTGCATCTGCGTGAAAACCCGGTCGAGTATATCCAGCGCCTGTCTTCCCTCTTCGCCGGAGAAGCACTGCTGCAGCTCGTTGCGCATGGGACTCCAGTCGGATGAAAGCTTCTGCATGACAGTTTGCCCATGCGCGGTGAGAGAGAGAAGACGCACACGCCCGTCGCTGGGGCAGGATTTGCGCCGCAGAATTCCACGCTTTTCCAGCAGTGTCACCATGGCCGTCACGGTATTGGGCTCGGCGAAAATTTCGTTCGTCACGTCGGCCTGGCGGATGCCCGGATTCCTATGCACCGCACGCATCAGAGCATACTGCTCGGTGGTTAGCCGGTAGGGGCTGAAGATGACATCGCCACAGCGGCAGATGGAGAGAAAAGCTCTGCGCATCCTGCGGACGATATACATGGAGCTTCCCTGCAAAGGTTGCGCCGGGAGTGTTGCATCCGAAGCGATCTGTTCTTCAATCAGTGGCATTGCATTCCGTCCGTTCCTCGACGGCCTGTTTCCGGCTGAAGGGCGTTGTGGAAAAATCGTGTGTGAAATACCTTGCAGGCTGACGAAGCTTCTCGATCTGCCATGGCGTTGGCCGAGCGGCAGCCAAGCCGTCGGCCAACCTTGCTGCAAGTGCTTGCCGATACGTCATTTGAAAGCCGATTGACGCGGCGCTCAAGTGCGTAAATATGGAGTATATCAGAGATACAGAGAAATCCAGCGAATGTTTTCTTAATCGTTCGTATACGAATATTTCACCTGATCGTGACCTTTCATCAACACTCGGTTGCGTACACTGCGCATATATCACCTGCAATTGTCCACGCCCGTCGAGGAGCATGGGCTATTTGAGCTTGAGGAGAGGCTGTGTTCGACTAGCCGGTCTGAAGGCTTCAACATCCGCAAGCAAATCCGCGCGGTCAGGCGTTGCTGAAATCGCGCTATCCGACAGTAAAGACTTGAAGGGGACTAAAAATGCGATCTTTTTTCCGCCAGATGCGAACTTACCTTTACGTAGGTGTGTTCTTGTTGACCGCTTCCTCCGGTGCGCAGCTCTTTGCACAGAGTGCAACCGTCAGCGGCCAGGTTATTGACACCACCGGGGCTGCCGTCAAGGACGCGACGGTCTCTCTTCTCAACACAGATACGCAGGTGGAATTGACTACGATCAGCGGCGCCACTGGCAGCTTTATACTGCCACCTGTAAAGCCTGGTCATTATAAGGTTGTGGTGACAGCCGCGGGCTTTGAACCCTGGGTGGACACTGAAATCACACTGGAAATTGGCGAGGACAAAGACGTGGCCGCGATACTTCACGTCGGGATGCTCAATCAGACCGTGACCGTGAGCGATGCGCCGGCCGAGCTGCAGACTGAAAATGCCGACCGCAGCACGCTTCTGGAGCCCAGCTTTGTCGCCAACCTGCCGCTTGATCCTCGCAACCCGCTGCAACTGATTGCCGCAACCGTTGGGGTTACGAATAACGACGCGGGGACCGCAGGCACGAACAACACTACGGAGAGCACCACAAACACCTTCCGCATCAACGGCGCCAAGTACGCGACCACCGATCTGCTGATCGATGGCGGCGCGAACATGGTGGCCTACAACAGTCAGGCCGCAGGCATCCCCGGCGTGGATGCAACCTCGGAGTTCCGCGTGCTGACCACGGCCTATGCGCCCGAGTACGGCTATACCAGCGGCGGCATTGTCAATATGTCGATCAAATCCGGCACCAACCAACTGCATGGCGGCGCCTGGGAGTACTTCCGCGACGACGCGATGGACGCCAACGGCTACAACGCCAATGCCGCGCATGAAGCGCGCCCGCCATTGACCAGAAACCAGTTCGGCTTCAATGCCGGCGGCCCCATCATCATCCCCAAGCTCTACCACGGACGCGACAAGACCTTCTTCTTCTTCTCATACGAAGGACTGCGCGATACCTATGAGCCGGCGGGCGGCTTTTCCGCGTTTGTGCCGACAGACGCGATGATTGGGCGCAACGGATTGCCTGGAGGCGACTTCTCGTACGCGACCAACAGCGCCAACTACCCGGTTCTATCCACTTTATCGAAATGGGGTGTCTACGACCCGACCAACGTCGTTTCCGGAAGCCGTCAGCTATTTACGTCCGGTGGTGTAACTCCGGCGCAATGCGCGGCTACGCCTGCGCTCACGGGGTGCAATGTGATTCCCGCAGGCAGAATCGACCCCGTCGGTCAAAAGCTGCTCTCGATGTTTCCTTCTCCGACGCCGGGATATTTTGCCGCGTCCAGTGGAGCGGCCAACTACTTCTCCAACGCAACAGAAGGCGATACCGACAACAGCATCGACTTTCGCGTGGATCACCAGTTCAATGCGAAGCACAGCATCTTCGGCCACTTCGACCGCTTCAGCAACTACATCATCAATCCCAACGACTATGGCCCGGGCGGCCTGGGCAACTTTCAGGAGCCGACGTACTCAAATGATCGCATTCCCGGCTACCATGCCTTGGTCAGCCACACCTGGAGCATCAAGAACGATCTGATCTTTACGCAGCATGGTTCCTGGGGACATAGCGAATCAAATCGCGGTTCGACAAACCCGCTCTCGCCGAGCAGCGTCTTCGGTTTCAATGCCACGGCCGCTCCCGGAAGTACCGATGTCTTTACCCCGCAGATATACAATGTCTCCGGCCAGATTGGCATCCTAGGCGGCTCGAGCACCACCTCAGCCATCGGCAACATGGAGCCGCTGGAGCAGAACAAGTCTTCGGTTTACCAGTATCAGTCCGAACTCAACTGGCTCAAGGGCAAGCACACCTTCAAGGTTGGCACGGACATCCGCCGCTACTTCGTTCAGCATTTCGATCCCCAGGGCCTGACGTTCTCGGCGAGCAAATCCCTCACCGGCGGCCCGACTTCCTCGGGGTCGAATGGCAGCGCCATCGCGGAGTTACTTCTCGGCTTTACGCCGGTTGTCAGCGGTTATGACCCCTTGGTGACCCTGCGGGACATGGTGTATTTCGGCTACGGCGAGGACACCTACAAGATGACTCATAAACTAACGCTCACCTATGGCGTTCGCTATGGCATCATCGGCAGTTGGGTGACGGATGGAAATATGCTGAACTATCTGGACACCTCCTCGCCCTCCCCGGTTGCAGCGGCCTCCGGCCTGCCCAACCTGGTGGGCGGCATCGGCATTCCTGGGGTGAGCATTTCGTCGCGCACCGAACAGCAGCCGAACTTGCTTCACATTGAACCCCGCTTCGGTGCCTCCTACGCCCTGGACAACAACACAGTCATTCACGCAGGCTTCGGTATCTTCCGCTATCCCCAGGCCTCGGAAGCATCGTATTCCGAGTTAGGCGGCTCCGCGCGCATCTCCACTTCCGTGAACACCGTGAATTCCGGAGCGAACACGTTAGTTGCCCCCGGATCGAGCACCAGTTCGCCCGGCTACTACTCATTGCATGACCCGTTCTACGGCAGCCCAAACGATGCCCCGCCCACTCCTTACGGAAACAACCCAACTCCTCTGGCTGGAAATAATGTCGGCAGCGGCCCTCTCAGCATCAACCTCGGCCAGGCAGTCGAAGGTGATCTTCGCCAGCAAACCGGCCCCTACCAGGAGATTGTCTCTGTCGATGTGCAGCGCTCGTTCAAGGGGCACTTCGTTGCAACCGCAGGCTACATTAGCAGCGAGGGCGTTCGCATGAGAAGTGGAATCCAGACGAATCAGCTCTCCGATTCCGTGCTGGCTCAGTGCGCAACTGGGGCCAATGTCGGGGGCACGTTCGTGGCTGGCGACCCAACCGGAGCTACCTGCGCGCCGCTCACTACCAGCGTCCCCAATCCTTTCTACAAGGTCATCACCGATTCCAGCACGCTTCTCTCCAAAGCAACCGTGCAAAACGGATACCTGCAGCGCGCCTTTCCGCAGTTCACCAAATTCCAGCCGATCGACGTAGGCTGGGGACACTCCTCCTACGATGCCCTGCAGTTGACGCTTCAGCACCGCGAGGCAAACGGTCTCTCTCTTCTGGTGGGCTACACCTACAGCAAGGCCATCGATCAGACCGGCGATAGCAGCAGCACCTTCAGCATTCAAGACAACGCCTGCCATTCCTGCGAGCGCTCTGTCTCGGAGCAGAACGAAACCCACAACTTCACCGAGAACACGATGTACGAACTGCCCTTCGGCCACAACCACAAATTCCTCAACAGCGGCCTTCCTGCTGTGCTCTCTGGCGGCTGGCAGCTTGGCGATGCCTACAAGTACTCCAGCGGCATCCCCGTTCAACTCACGGAGTCGGCTTCGTCCACGCCCTCCACGCTCATTGGCGCTGGAGTGATTCGCCCCTCAATCGTCTCAGGCGTGAGCCTTGCGCCAACCTCTAGTACGCAAGCCTTCAACCCAGCGGCATTTGCGGTGACTCCGAATTACAAATTTGGCAATGCGCCCCGGTATGAGTCGCAGATTCACTACCCCGACTACCAGAACCTCGATGTTTTCCTCCAAAAGCAGACCAAGTTCTGGGGTGAACGGTTGGGCGTAACCATCCGCTTTGAGGCGCTCAACGCGCTCAACTCGGTTGTCTTTGGCGCTCCCGGCGCGAATGTGAGCAGTCCCTCATCGTTTGGCCTCAAGTCAACCACGCAGACCAACAGCCCGCGCGAAGCACAACTGAGCGCGCGGTTTACCTTCTAACCTGTTTTTCGCAACAGCCGGCGGCTTCAGGGCCGCCGGCTGTCTCTTTTCTCAATCTGTTTTCTGCGGTCCATATCGCGAACAAGGATTTATCGATGAGCGACGATTTGATTTTGAAGAATGCCCGGGTAGTGACGCCCACGGAAGTTGTTGCAGGATCGGTCCATCTTCGCGACGGCTTGATCGCCGACATTCAAACCGGTCCGATAAATTCGCCGAGCGCTATCGATCTCGAAGGAGACTATCTTATTCCCGGTCTGGTCGACCTGCACACCGATAACGTGGAACGCCACATACGTCCGAGAAGAGATGCGGATTGGCCGATGCTGGCTGCGCTTATGGCGCATGACGCCGAGATGGCGGCCGTGGGCATCACAACTGTTTTCGACGCTCTCTATGTTGGGCAAAGGAACATCGATCCGCAAAGTTCCGGCACGCTTGAATTGGCTATTGCCGCGCTTAATGCTGGACGGAAGAAGAAGGTATTTCGCGCAGAACATTTTCTGCATCTGCGCGCCGAAACTTCGCGGGAGGCGATGCCGGAGATATTCGCTTCGGTCTACCCAGAGGCGAGTGTGCGCTTGATCTCGGTGATGGATCACACACCAGGACAACGGCAATTTGCCAATCGCCAAGGAAACGGCGGCCAATATGGCGGCGGCGGCCGGAGAAGGGATCGCGGGTCAGCGGAAGAAATTGCAAGCGGACCTGATATGAGCGCAGAAGAGCGCCAGGAAAAGATAGCCGCGTCCAACCGCGCCAATCTGCTTTCCATGCTTTCCGGTCATTCGATCGCGCTGGCCAGCCACGACGATACGACGATCGAGCATGTGGAGCAGGCGTACGCGGAGGGGATCAGCATCGCAGAATTTCCGACCTCGGTAATCGCAGCCCAGACAGCGCGCGATAAGGGGATGAAGATCGTGGCCGGCTCACCGAATCTGGTGATTGGCCGTTCTCTCTCCGGCAACGTCGCCGTTGAAGAACTGGGGCGGCTCGGCCTGCTGGATGTGTTGGCCTCTGATTATGTGCCCGCAAGCCTGCTGCACGGTGCATTCCTATTGTCAGAAAAGATTGGGATCCCACTGCCGGAAGCGATCGGAATGGTTACTCTGAATCCCGCGCAACTGACGGGCCTGAACGACCGTGGCTGCATCGCGCATGGCAAGCGCGCCGATCTGGTGCGTGTGCGAATGGAAGAGGGGCTTCCGGTTCCGACAATTGTATGGCGCGAAGGAATGCGCGTCTGCTAGGTGCATACTCGCCACGGATTGGATGACTTTATGAATATCAGTGTAAGTATGTATGAGGACACCGCAGCGTTCTCGGACGTTGCCGGAGAGTTCCTGCGCTCGCAACCGGTTCACCACAACCTGATTCTCACGCGGCTGGATGGACGTCAGGCCGTTCCTGGTGCTGGCCGTTATTGGGTTGTAATGAAAGGCGGGCAGGCTGCCGGCGTGGCGATCCAAACCGATCCGGCTCGTTTCGCGATGATTGTGCCGATGGACCGTGTTTCAACAATCGCCTTGGTTGATGCCATAGTAGACGGCGGAGTTGTTCTCCCTGGTGTCTTTGGCGATGTGGCAACCGCAGCCAGCTTTGCCGGACGATGGACCGAAAGATTCAAATCAGCGGCAACGCCAACGCATGGCAGTCGCCTATATGAATTGCAGGAGCTGAATGCGATAGGAACCGTCAAAGGGAAACACCGCAAGGCCGATGAGTCAGATCGCAAGCTGGCGGAGGCTTGGTTGAAGGCGTTCCAGACTGAAACCCTCAATCCAACCGGAAACATCGATCGCCTAGTGGATGGCTGGCTCACGGAGGGACAGCTTTGGCTTTGGCAAGACGGCGAACCGGTTTCCATGGTTGTTGCTCAGAAGCCCATCGTAGAAGTTGCCCGCCTCTCGACTGTCTATACCCCTCCAAAGAAGAGGAGGCGCGGATACGCCGCAGCCTGCGTTCATACGATTTCAAAGAAACTAACGGAGGCAGGCCTTCATTGCATTCTCTACACTGACTTGGGAAATCCCACATCGAACTCGATCTATCGCCGCATGGGATACCGCGCCATTGCGGAGGGGATTCACTATCGCTTCAACCGGACTTGAACGAAGATATGTGTGCCGCCAAACATGAAGACAACTACGAATGCACAAAACACAAAGGATGGCGCAATGCCGAATGAGTTGATGTTGAAGAATGCAAGGATTGTAACACCGACTGAGATCGTGGAGGGATCGGTTCTTCTTCGCGACGGTCTGATTGCCGATATTCAATCCGGTCCGGTCGTGTTGGCGAAGTCTATCGACCTCGAAGGAGACTATCTCATCCCCGGTCTGGTCGATCTGCACACGGACAATTTTGAGCGCCTTGTAAAGCCGAGGAACAATGTGGATTGGCCGGTGATGGCCTCCTTGGTGGCGCACGATGCGCACATGGTCTCTGCCGGCATTACCACCATCTTCGATTCGCTCTACGTGGGGTTCCTGGGCTTCGGATCGCGTAGCTTCGACACGCTCAAGAATACAATCTCCGAATTGGAGATATGCCAGAGAAGCGGAATGTTTCGTGGAGATCACCTGCTGCACTTGCGCGCCGAAGTATCGATGGAGGTAATGCTCGAGCAGTTTTCATCAGTCTTTCCAGAGGAGAAGGTGAGGCTGGTTTCCTTGATGGATCACACGCCGGGGCAGCGGCAATGGAGAGACCTCGACAAGTATGTAGCGATGGAGAAGAAGGATTTTCATCTCACGCAGGAGGAAGTCGACAACTTCCTGAAGACTGCTCAGGAGCGGCATGAAAAAGTCTCTCCAGCAAATCGCGTCAAGCTGCTTTCCATGGTCGAGGGTCATTCCATCGCCCTGGCAAGTCACGACGACACCACCGTCGAGCATGTGGAGCAGGCTCATGCGGAGGGCATTACGATCTCCGAGTTTCCCACCACGATTGAAGCGGCAGAGACGGCGCGCGCCAAGGGAATGCATGTAGTCGCGGGATCGCCGAATCTTGTGCTGGGGCGGTCGCACTCCGGCAATGTTTCGGTAGAGGAGCTTGCGCGGCGCGGTCTGCTGGATGCGCTGGCCTCGGACTACGTGCCATCGAGCCTGCTGCACGGCGCATTCCTGCTCACCCAGAAGATAGCAATGCCGCTGCACGAGGCTATCAAGATGGTCACCCTGGCTCCGGCGCGGATGGCTGGCTTGCAGGATCGCGGCAGCATCGAGACAGGTATGCGAGCCGATCTGGTGCGTGTGAAGCAGGCGCACGGCTTACCGCTTCCGTTGACGGTTTGGCGCGAAGGAGTGCGAGTGTGATCGCGGCGCAATTCCGTCAGAAACATATTCATGTCACCGGCGCGGCGGGTAGCGGAGTCACGACTCTGGGCAGTGCGCTTAGCCAGGCACTGGGCAGTACGCAACTCGATATCGACGACTATTACTGGTTTCCCACCGAGTCACCGTACACGATAAAGCGTCCGCGTGAGCAGCGATTGGCGCTGTTGAACGAAGATTTTGCACGGGCCTCCGACACGGGGTGGGTGCTCTCCGGTTCTATCCTGGAATGGGGCGATTCGCTAATTCCACTCTTTGACTTGGTAATCTTTATTTCAACGCAGACCGAGTTGCGCTTGAAACGTCTTCAAGCGCGCGAAGCAGCCCGCTTCGGAGCTGAGGCTATTGCACCAGGCGGGTCAAGACATGAAGTATATGAGGCGTTTATAAAGTGGGCTGCGGCTTATGAGGCGTTGCACCACGAGGGCCGCATCCGCTCTCGGCATGAGGCTTTGCTCGCGCAACTTCCCTGCCCAATCTTGCGTCTCGACGGCAGTCTGCCTGTTGAACTTCTTGTACAGCAGGCAATCAGTAAGCTGGGATAACTTGTAACGTTATCCCAGCGTTCCGCAACGGTTACAAGTACTTTTCGACAAACTCCTCGGCGCTCATCTTGCGCAGGTCGGGCATGGCGATTTCGAGCTTCTCGCGCGGCCAATCCCACCATGCCAGCTTGAGAAGCCCCTCCTGCACTTTCTCGGGAAAGCGAAAGCGAATGTGCTTTGCCGGCACGCCGCCTACGATGGCAAAGGGCGGCACATCTTTGGAGACGACCGCGCCTGCGCCGATGCCTGCGCCTGTGCCGATTCTCACGCCGGGAAGAATGACCGCGCCGTGGCCGATCCACACATCGTTTCCCAGGGTAACTCTATGCTCTTTTCGCCACTCGAAAAACTCGTGATCGTCTTCGACCGCAAAGCCATACGATTCGCTGCGGTAAGTGAAGTGATGCAGCGCGGCGCGCCACATGGGATGGTTTCCTGGATTGATGCGGTTGGCCGATGCGATGGAACAGAATTTGCCGATGTCGGCCCATACGATACTACAGTCGTTGACGACATAGGAATAGTCGCCGAAGGTGGATTCTCCCATTGAGGTTCGTGGACCGATCGATGTGTAAGGCCCAAGTACGCACTTGCGCACGCGAGCGGTGGGATCGATGCGAGGCTCCAGTCCAAGGGACTGTCTTTTCGCCTGGGTCTGATCCGCCGGTGGATCGGGCAGGGTCTCCATTGGTTCAAGGTGTGTGGTCGCCATCTCTTTCTCTCCATTCATTGATTTGAATTGTTGCTGGAATCAGTGGGCGGTTATGTCCTGCAACTCCCGATGAACCTGCGCGGCTACTTCGGGCAAGGACAACATGCATTGCGCAAGGATGCGCTCGTGGCTTCTTGCATCGAAGCCCTCGATACGCAACGACAGGACAGCTTCAGTCCCGGACTCACGAACCAGGACGACGCCGTCTTTCAGGGTGAAGCGAAGACCGTCGATTTTCAAGATGCCGGCTTCGGGAAATGCGGCGGTCAACGCATCCACAGCTCTACTGAAGGTCAGCGATTCAGTTGGTATGCGCAACTCCGGCATAGCGAAGATTTGTGGCAGGCCGCGCCGAAGCTGGGCCAGCGACAGACCCTTCTGTTGCAACAGATCGAGAATGAAGAGCGCGGCAAAGAGTCCATCGTCACCGCCGTTCAGCTCCTCAAAGAAGTAGTGGCCGCAGGCGTCGAGGCCCATCAACGCCTGCTCAACCACCATCCGGCCGCGCATGAAGGCATGGCCAGTCCGTTCGAGGAGTGGTATTCCTCGAAGCTGCTCGATGGCGCGACGCACGAGGTCGGAAGATTTGATATCGACGACAATCCTGCGGTTTGCAGAGCCAGTCTTGTCTTGTTCCTCAAGCACCGCATGGGTCAACAGGATCGCTATCTCATCCGGAGAGACAAAGATTCCTTCTTCATCGACAAAGGCAACGCGGTCTCCATCGCCGTCCCATGCAATGCCGATCGAGTCTGGCTGCTCGGCAACCGCACCGCTCAAGCGCGTGAGATTGGATGCGCGCGAGCAATCCGGGGAGCGGTCGGGAAAGTTGCCGTCGATGACGCACGATATGCAAGTCACATCGAAGCCCAGGCGGCGGAATATCTCCGGAGCGATCTCCGACCAGGCTCCGTTTCCCGCATCCAGTACTACTTGTCCAGGCCCGTTTGCATGGAGATGGTTCCACCGCTTCAGCAAGGTTCGCTCATAGTCCTGGAGAAGATTGATCTCTTCTCTGTGGCCGCTACCGGGGCGAAATGCGCGCTTTATGGTAAGCGCGCGTATCTTGGCGAGTTGCTCTGGAGTTGTAGGAGACGAGCCGAGCATCAGCTTAAGTCCATTGTGAGAGGCTGGATTATGCGAAGCAGTCACAATCAGCACCGCATCCGCGTTGACCCGGCTGGCTGTAAAATACGCCAGCGGAGTGGGGCCTTGTCCTGCATCCAGAACATCAACGCCAGTTGCGAGCAGCCCTTCTGCAAGAGCGTGCTTCAACGCAGGCGTGCTCAATCTGAAATCTCCCGCAACCACCACGCGAGAAGAAGGCGGAAGCATGGTGCCGATCGCGCCGCCAATATCGCGGAAGAGTTCAGTCGAAACGGCATCTGGAAAGACGCCGCGCAGGTCGCAGGGCTTCCACGGATCTGACTCAGGCAAGATCAACTCCTCTGCCATGGCATGATTCATTGTCATGAAGACCTCAAGTAGACCCGATCCAGAAGCTGAAACGGTGCTTCCGGATGCGACTCGTGAAAGATGCAAACAGAATCGACCAACAATGCCTCGCCACAAACCGATGCAAAGCGTTGGCGGAGATATTGTTTAAGAGGCGGCAGCGCTTCCGGAGGCATAGAACCGGTGAGCGACATATGAAACTTCCAGGTATCGAGGACGTAAGGATAACCCCATCGCAAGACATATTCCCGCTCCCGCAGAGAGAGAGAGTCTCGCAATCGTTGCGCCAATTCGGCCTCCGTGGCTGGGAGTCGATAGCGATCAAACTCGCGTACGCAATCGGTTGCCAGATGGCAGAACTCTTCGCTCGATGCCGACAGAGTGAGGGCGAGAAACCGTCCCAAGGTTCCTATGCGAAGTGGGGGCGCGCAAAAGCAAACGTGTCTCTTGGCTAATTCGTGGAGAGCTGCCTGCAAATCTTCATACGTTGCGTTTTCCGCAAGCCGAAAGGGAGGCTTGAGAGTTGCATGAAACCCATAGCGGCGCGGGCTTTCGGTAGCGCGCAGCCATTCTTCATGTTGGATGTGATCGGGCAAATCTGGATCGAGATCGGCGCCTGTGGCGGCGTCACGGCCAAGCCATCGACTGCCTTGACCGTAGAGCGGCGCACTGGGGCTGGGGCAGAAGTAGATTGCGTATCGCGATGTGTTTCCGTTCAGATCGTGCATATTAAAATCGGTCCTCTTTGCCATCTTTCATAAGTCGATCTTTCTACAGCGTAGGTTGCAGCAGGTGTCCGTTACCATGTTGCTTTGATGCGGCGCCATGCGCCTGATGATGCGCCTCCAGCGGAATGCTCGCGGAGAAGACTTCTTCGGATTCAGTCTGATGTCCAAACTGTATCTGAAAAAGCCGCCAGTAAAGCCCGCGCAGGTCAAGCAACTCCTCGTGTGTGCCGATCTCCGCGACCTTGCCTTTGTGCATCACCAGAATTCTGTCTGCGGTGAGAATTGTTGATAGACGATGAGCGATCACGATTGAGGTTCTGTTTTCGATCAAACGGTTCATGGCTCCGCGAATGCGCGCTTCGGTCTCGATATCAATATTCGAAGTGGCTTCATCCAACAGCAGATATTGTGGATTGTGGGCTAGCGCGCGGGCAAAGGCAATCATCTGCTTCTGTCCGGTGGAGAGATTATCGCCGCGCTCTTGCACCCACGTCTCCAGCCCCTCCGGCAAATCTTGCAGCAGCGCGTCCAGCCCTATCTGGTGGGCTGCGCGCATCGCATCCTCGTCAGTCAACGTCTCGGAGCCAAAGCGAATGTTGTCCAGAATCGTTCCTTCGCGGACGTACGTGTCCTGCAGGACGGCGCCGAACTGACGGCGCAGATCGGAAGGGTGCATCTCCCATATATCGATGCCGCCGATGCGGATGGTTCCACGCTGCGGCCGATAAAACCGCAACAGAAGATTGCTTATGGTTGTTTTGCCCGCGCCCGTGTGCCCAACGATCGCCAGCATTTCACCGGCGCGAATATGGAAGCTGACATCGTTCAACACCCAGCGGTCAGCTTTGTAAGCAAACCATACATTCTCGAATGCGATATCGAGGCCGCCGGGCTTTGCCTCGGTACGCGGCTCCAAGTCCGCTGGAGCTTCCGTGTCAAGAAGAGCGAAGACCTTTTCGGCGGAGACGATGCTGGTCTGCAAGATGCTGTACCGCTCGCTGATCTCCTGGATGGGACGCAGGAATTTGGTTCCATATTGCAGGAAGGCAACGAGCGTTCCGATGGAGAGGCCGCCGGGATGGAGCAGATGGGCGCCGACGATGAGCAGTCCGGCCTGCGAGATGGTGCCGAGCAACTCGATGGACGGCATGAACCATGCGTTGGCCGTGACCCACTGCTTGGATGCCTCCATGTGTTCGCGGTTGATCGCGTCGAAGGTCTCCAGGCTCGTCTGCTGGCGATTGAACAGATGCACCACGTAGATGCCGTTGACATGCTCGGCGATGAATGCGTTGATCCGGGCCAAGAGAATGCGGACCCTCTGCTGGCTGCGGGTGATGATGCGGCGGAATATCGTGGTCAAGACTACGAAGACGGGAATGACGGCGGCCAGCACCAGCGACATATTCCAGTTGATGCGGACCATTGCGGCAAGAAAGAAGAGGGTCATTACCGCATTGGCCAGCAGGGCTACGATTCCGTTGGCGAATAGATCGTTTAAAGCCTCGATATCCGTGGTGAGGCGCGTCACCAATCGCCCGGCCGGAGTTACATCGTAGTAGCTGACGGGGAGTTGGTGCAGATGCTTGAGCAATTTGCGGCGAAGGTCGGCCATGGCCATCTGGCCGGTCCACTGCGCCAGGAAGTTCTGTGCGCTGTCGATCACCAGCGTTAGCGCGAGCACGCCGAGATACACGACGGAAAGCAGAGCGATGCCCCGCGTGGAGTTTTCCGGCAATACGCCGGCAAGCGGTCCCCATTTTGTCGCGTGTTTGAGGAAATACACATCAATAGCGACGGAAAGAATCAGCGGGTTGAGGACCTGTAGCAAGGTGGAAACGAGAGAGCAGACAAGGGAAGCGAAGACGCAGATCCAATAGGGCGCCAGAAGCTTCAGCAGGCGCGAGAGCAGATACCAATCGCGGACATTGGCGGAGACTTCCTCGGCATTGGCGTTGCCACTGCCCATGCCTCTGCCGCCGCCTCCGCCATGCAGGCCAAATCCGTAGGCGCTCACATGACCTCCAGTTCTTCTTCAAGCACCTGCAAAGACGCTAGACGCGCATAGCGCCCTCTCTTTTGCAAGAGAGTAGAGTGCGTGCCCTCTTCGACGATGCGGCCATGCTTGAGCAGGACGATGCAGTCTGCTTGCATGGCGGTCGCCACGCGATGAGTGACCAGAATCGTTGTGCGTTCCGCCATGATGCTCTTGAGATGTTCGAGAATGCGTTGTTCGGTCACCGAGTCCACGCTGGAGAGCGCATCGTCCAGGATCAGGATGCGCGGATTCTTGAGGACCGCGCGGGCGATGGCGATGCGCTGCTTTTGGCCTCCGGAGAGCATGATGCCGCGCTCTCCGACGACAGTATCGAAGCCCGACGGCAACGCCGCCAGATCGGGATCGAGTCCGGCGATCGTCGCCGCGTTTCCGATCTCTTCTTTGGTTGCGCCATCAACACCGAGCGCGATGTTTTCCGCAAGGGTCATGCTGAACAGAAAGGTCTCTTGCGGCACGACACCCACCAGCGTTCGCAGAGCCGTCAGCGGAAGTTCGCTGCAATCCACGCCGTCAAACGCGATGCTGCCCTCACTCGGATCGAGCGAGCGCGTCAGCAGCTTGACCAGCGTGCTCTTGCCCGATCCAGTTTCGCCGAGAATGGCTAAAGTGGCCCCGGCGGGAATATCGAGATTGATCGAATCCAGCGCTTTATGTTCGCCAAAGACGACGCTTACCTGGCGCAGCGAAATGCTGGCGGGCGCATGGTGGACGTTCGTCTGATGAGCGCCATGCGATTCAAGCCACTGGCCGGGATCGATCGAGGGCGCTTCGTCAAAGAGCAGCTTCAACCGTCCCACAGAGGCCATGCCGCGTTGCATGATATTGACGACGCGGCCCAGGTTGGAGATGGGGCGCGCGAGCATGGCCATATAGGTTGTGAACAGCACGAAATCGCCTACCTGCAAGGTTTTTGCAACAACCAGCGCCCCACCGTACCAGAGAACGATGAGCACGGAGATTCCAGTGATAAAGGTCAGCAAGGGGTCCAGCGTACTGCTATAGATTCCCAGGATGCAGTTGGAGCGCACGTAGGACTGATTCATTCCTTCAAAGCGGTGCTGTTCGGCCTCTTCGCACACAAAGGATCGAACGACACGCGCGCCTGCAATGGTCTGCTGCACGGCCGCGCTCATGGTGGAAAACTGAGCCTGAATCCGATCAAAGCGCCGCCGGATGATCTTTCCATAGCGCATCAGCAGCAGCACGGCAAGGGGCGCGGGAAGCAGTGCGGCGGCGGTCAACCGCCAATTGACTGAGCCAAGAATAACAATCGCCACGGGCAAAGAAATCAGGGACTCAATGAGAGAGGTGAGTCCCGGACCCAGCATCATGCGTACGGCGTTCAGATCGTTGGTGGCCAAGGCCATCACGTCTCCGGTGCGCGTTCGCCCCCAAAAGGACGCGTCGAGCCGGAAGAGGTGCTGAAGGAGGTCCCTGCGCATCGCGTATTCGACATTGCGCGAGGTGCCCATCAGGTTGAGGCGCGCAATGGTCTGAAAGGCGGAGCGGGGGATGGCCACACCAACAATGGCCAAACCGATCCATACAATACCCTCCCGCGCGTTGCCCCTCGAACCTGTCAATGTGTTGATTCCAGCGCGGATCAGCAACGCAATGGCGGGGGCGACGCTCTCGCGGCCTATCATGCTGAGGCTGCCGAAGAGAAGCGCGCGCGGATAAGCCTTCAGATATGCCCAAACGAAGGCAAATCGCTGAATAAACGGGACGAAGGCTTCGTCCTGCAGAAATCGGTTGGCTGAGTTTTCCTGCACATTCAGATATTACTGCGTATACGAACTAACGTATGTAAATATTTCATGTATCGCTGAACGCTTCTGAATGACTGTGGAGTGCGTCGCGTGAAGATAAATGTTTTTTTCATATTGCTGCAACATTCCTGCCGACGCGGTGTGCCATTATCTATTCATTCGTACACGAATCTATCGCGTCGAAGAGGAATGACCGCAGACGGGATTTGCGTCAGAGGCATTCATCCGCGGGCGAACCGGCTGGTTCGGGCGCCTGGGTTGGAAAAGGGGACGGATTCTGGAATGACAGCCAATCTTGTGAACCGAAATTCGCATGAAACGGGAGAACTCGGACTGGGTCCGGACTACACTCTGTGCGAATGCGAATTGGAGCCATTGAAGCAACTGGTTGCGCGGCTGGAGCGGGCCAGCCAGGTTGAAGTTCGAAAGAGTCCTTCGGTTTGCCTGACCATGATTCCCGCCGAGGACTCGCTGGAAAAGCAGAAGTTCTTTCTTGGCGAGGCTCTGACGACGGAGTGCGAGGTAGCCGTGGATGGTCTTCCGGGCTTTGGACTTTGTCTTGGGGACGAACCCGTCCGAGCGTATTGCATCGCCGTGGTGGATGCGCTGTTGCATGGAGATCGCCCTGCTCCCATCGAGGTCGAAGCGTTTCTTCGCGAGCAGGGTGAGGCGGTTGCCCGCCGCGATCAGGACGAGTTCGATCTGGTGCTCCAGACGCAAGTTGACTTCAAGCTGATGGAGGAAGAATGAGCACTCTGGTAACAGTTCAGCCCTATAACCAAATCTTCGATGGACAGAAGCACTATCGCACCTTGCTGCAATGCACCGCTCGTCCTGGAACCATTGGCCAGCTCGACGATGCGTTGCTGAATCTTCCATCGCAATTGAACCGCGCTACCGCACTGCTTGCGCTGGCTCTCTTCAGCGGAGACATCTCATACTATCTGGACGAAAACCAAGCGCAGGCCGCTAATTTTATCCGCAGCGAGACGGCTGCCAAGCCGATCTCCGCCGAGCAAGCGGACTTCCTGATTCTTACCGACGGAAACCGGCTTGAGGGGCTTCAGCAGGCCAAGCCGGGAACTCTTTCGTTTCCGGATCAAGGCGCTACCGTTGTGTTGCAGGTTTCGGCAATCTCTCCTGCTCCGCTGGCGGATTCTCTGCGCCTGACGCTGACAGGGCCGGGAATCGAATCTGAAACCGTGGTGTTCGTACTGGGCGCCTGCGAAGAGTTCTTTGCAACTTTGCGGGAACGCAATGCGGAGTTTCCTTTGGGCGTTGATGTTTTTCTTACATGCGACAGCTTGTCGGCGGGTCCGTGCGTGATGGCTCTGCCGCGCACTACGCGCGTGCAATGGGAGCGGATATAAAAGAAGTTTCAACTGGAATGCGGGGATGGTGACGGAATGGGATATGTAGCAGTCAAGGGCGGACAGGACGCGATCGAAAATGCGATCAAGCTGGTCGACTACTTCCGTTGGAAGGGGCGGACCAAGCCGATCGAACTCGATCAGGCGCGTACCCAAATGCGGCTGGCAGTGGACAGAGCCATGGGCGAGGGATCGCTCTATGCGCCGGAGCACGCGGCGCTGGCGTTGTTGCAGGTGGAGGGCGATTCCTTCGAGGCGGCCTTTCATCTGCGCGCTTATCGGGCCACACTCGAGCGCCGCTACGACGCCGAGATTCTGAATACACGAGAGATGTTTGTGCACCGCCGCATCTCTTCAACCTTCCGCGATATACCAGGCGGCCAGATACTCGGTCCCACCCGGGATTACTCCTTTCGGCTTCTTAATCCAGCTCTTCTCAATGCCAGCCTCGGTTCCATCGAGAAGTTTCTCTCCGATCTCCGCGACGAGATCGATCCCAACAAGCTGCATGAGATGACGACCTACAAGAAGGTGATCGATATCTTCCTGAAAGAAGGTCTAATGAGCAGTCAGGCGCGCCCCGGCGAGGACCGGCGTGTCTTCGATGTAACGCGCGAGGCGATCAAGTTTCCCGTGCCGCGCTCCGCCACGCTACAGATGCTGGCGCGCGCCGAGACGGGCGCGCTGATGTGCATGGCCTATAGCACCATGCGCGGCTTCGGCATGGCGCATGGAACCGTGGGCGAACTGCGCGTCGGTGAAGTGCCGGTGCGCGTTGTGGATAAGCGCGGACGGCTGCGTTGCGTGGGCAAGATCAAAGTCTCCGAGGCCGAAATGGTAGGCGGATCCGGTCACGGGCAGGGTGAGGGTGGCGGTCGCGCGGCAAAAAAGACGGGCGCACCAAGATACTCGATCGGTTATGGCCTCTGTTTTGGGCAAAACGAGACCAAGGCCATCTGCATGGGCATGGTTGAAAGCGCGCTGCGCAATCCCAACTCGGATAATCCCGCGAACAATCAGGAGTTTGTTCTCTATCACACCGAAGTGATCGAGGGATATGGATTCACCAACCATCTCAAGCTACCGCACTACGTAACTTTCCAGGCAGGCATGGAAGGCGCTCGCAGAGTAGCCCGGAAGAACAGCGATAAGGCAGAACAAGTGACCGTAAGCGCGGGCGGCGTGGAGGAAAACAATGATTGAAAATCTCAAGTTTCAGCATAGCTTCAACTACGCATACATCGACGAGTTCACCAAGAAAGAGATACGGCGTAAGACACTCAAGGCGGTTTGCATTCCCGGCTATCAGGTTCCTTACTCTTCACCGGAGATGCCGATCTCGCGCGGCTGGGGAACCGGCGGCTTGCATCTGACGCTCTCTCTGGTAGGACCGGACGATGTGCTGAAGGTGATCGATCAAGGCAGCGACGCCAGCGTGAACGCCTGCAATCTGCGTCTCTTCATCAAGGAGATGTCCAATTGCGCAGTCACCTTCGATACCGCCGAGGCCACGCTAATTCAGACGCGCCATCGCGTGCCGGAAGAGATTCTTACCGAGAAGCAGATTCTAGTTCTCCAGGTGCCGCAGCCGGAGGTTCTTCGCGGCGTTGAGAGGCATGAGGCCAAGACTCGCATAATGCACGGCGAAGCCGATTACGCGAAGATCTGGGTGACTCTGTATGAAGCCTATGTTAGAAGCGGTACTCTGCGCAACGGCGCCGGCCATCCCATCATGGTCAATGGGCGTTATGTTGCCACGCCGTCTCCGATTCCGAGCTGGGATGTGCCGAATCTGAATAAGGCTCGCTGCCTCTATCTCTTTGGCGCGGGGCGCGAAAAGCGCATCCATTGCATTCCTCCCTTCACCCGCGTCGAACCGCTGGAATTTGAAGATATTCGCTTCAAGGTGGAAGAGTTTGTCGGCGTTCGCTGCTCGACGTCCGGTCAGGACAAGGCGTTCATGGATCAGGTCTACGCAGACGACCTGAGCAGCAGTTACGTGATCAACGACAGTAACTTTCTCGACAAACTGCGCAAAGGGCCACGGCCGCCGCAGAAACTCTTTACCAATCCCGAATAGGAATGAAGGCCGCGATGAATAACAATTGGTTGTTGCGTGTTCGGAATCTGACCAAGATTTATGGTGAAGCTACGCCGGGAGTGCTGGAGCGTACCGGGCCAAAATTCGATACGAATATCTGCTCCAGGACCGGCGCCGTCGTTGCAGTGAACGGCATCAGCTTCGATCTTTATCCGGGCGAGGTGCTGGGCGTTGTTGGAGAGAGCGGGTCGGGCAAAAGCACGCTGGTGCAGATGCTTTACTTCGATCAGGAAGTAACTGCGGGCGAGGTAAACTTCAAGCCCATCGAGGACGGCAACGTCAACCTCTTCGAGCTTTCCAACCAGAAGAAGCGCTACGTCCGCAATCACTTGATGGGCATGGTCTATCAAAATCCGCGGGATGGGTTGAACTTCCGCTTTACTTCCGGCGGAAATATCGCCGAGAAGCTGCTTATGGCCAATGTCTTCAACGTAGGCAAGATTCGTATTCGTGGCGCCGACCTGCTGACCAAGACCGAGGTGCCCATCCAGCGCATGGATGAATCTCCGGCGCGCTTCAGCGGCGGAATGCAGCAGAGGGTGCAGATCGCCAAGGCCATCGCCAACAATCCTCCGCTGCTGCTGTTGGACGAGGTGACCAGCGGTCTCGATGTCTCCGTGCAGGCCAAAGTCCTGGACCTGATTCGCGGCCTGCAACAGGATCTTGGTGTATCGATGATCGTCGTCTCGCACGATCTCGGCGTGATCCGCATGTTGACCGACCGCACCATGGTTCTGAAGCACGGCCAGATCGTCGAACAGGGACTGACCGATCAGATTCTGCAAGACCCGCAGCATGGATACACACAGCTTCTGGTCAGTTCGCTGCTCTAGCGAGTGTGAGCGCGCAAGGTACGGACAGAGAAAAAGAGGACAAGATGGGATCGTTATTGGAAATCGTGGACTTGGAAAAACGGTTTGAGTTGCACATCCTCAATGAGAAAGAGATCGATGCTCTGCATGATGTCTCCTTCGATGTGAAAGAGGGAGAAATCCTCGCACTGACCGGCAAGTCAGGCTCGGGTAAGTCGACTCTGATGAAGTGCATCTATCGGACTTATCTTACAACCAGTGGCCGGATGATTTATCGCGATGGACAGGGCGCGGTGATTGATCTGGCATCCGCAACCGAGCATGAGGTTCTGCGGATTCGCAGGACAGAGATGACGTATTGCTCACAATTTCTTCAAGTCATTCCGCGCGTGCCGGCAATCGATGTGGTCGCCTCCGGCTTGGTAGCGCGTGGGCGGTCGATCGAAGAAGCGCGGCGCGCTACCAGCGTATGTTTTGAACGTCTGAGTCTGCCTGCGGAACTCTGGGATGCCTATCCGTCGGTCTTCAGCGGAGGAGAACAGCAGCGCGTGAACATTGCCCGCGCCATGATCTCGCGCCCCCGCTTCCTGCTGGTAGATGAACCGACGGCCTCTCTGGACATCACCACGAAGGATGCGGTGATCGATATGCTGCTCGAACTCAAGCTGGCCGGCACGTCGATCATCCTGATTTCCCACGACGAGCATACATTGCGAAGGATGTCTGACCGTTCGCTGCATCTGGAGAACGGGCGTCTCAAAGAAGCAGTTGTCTACGCATAAAGGAGAATCATGAAACGCCTGTGGATCTGCTTTGTTGTACTTATTTCGGGAGTCATATTCATTTCTCTGAATGGCTGCAAGGCAAGCCATGCTAGTGACGGAAGACCGACGGTTTTGCGTTACGCGTTTATGCCTCAGGTTGAACAGTTAGAGGGTGGTAACCTGCGCACCGAGCTGATGCGCAATTATCTTCAGAATCAGCTTCATATGCCGGTTGAGATTGTGAAATTGGAAGGATACGCCTCAACCATTGAAGCCATGCGCGCCGAGAAAATAGATATGTTCTCCGGCAGTTCGCTGACCTATCTCATTGCGGCGCAAAAGGCTGGCGCGGAAGCGATTGCCGCGCGTGGCTTCCCGGACGGCACGCTGGGCGGATACCGGTCGGTGATCGCGGTGCCCAAAGACAGTCCGATTCACTCCATGCAGGATCTGAAGGCGCACGCCAAGGATACCGTCTTCGCATTTGCCGAGCCGGCTTCCACCTCTGGATATCTGTACCCTCGCGTTGGACTGCTTGATGCGGGCATCGATCCGGAAAAAGACTTCAAGAAGGTGGTCTTCGCGGGCAATCATATCGCCACGATTATGACAGTCAAGTCAGGCAAGGTGGGCGCGGCAGGCTTCATGCTGGGTTACATGACTCGGCTCATCGAAAAACATAAGTTGGCACCGGACGATGTGCGCGTGATCTGGACCTCTGATCTGATTCCAAACGGCCCCTACGCAGTTCGTAAAGGTTTGCCCGATCAACTGAAGAAGGATATTCAGGCTGCGTTGATTGCCATGCCGACCAAAGCCCCGGATGCCTGGGCCAATATCAACAGCTTGTTCCGCACGCCGGCCAGCGGGACTGTGCTTATTCCTGTCAACGATGCGACGTATGACGGCTTGAGAAAGTATGCGTCGCAGGTCAAAGACTTTAACTTTGCTGAAAAGTAGGCTTCCATGCTTCATGTATCGAACATTGTCGTACAACTTCCGAATGGCAAGCGCCTTGTGGATCAGGTGAATTTCACGGTTGGGCGCGGCGAGTTTGTCGGGATTCTCGGATCAAGCGGGGCGGGCAAATCGATGACGCTGCGATGCATTGTTGGACTTACCCGGCCCAACGAAGGCGAGATCAGCATTACTGGATGCAACGGCAAAACCTATCGCACAACCAATGTCAAAGCGCAAGAGCTACGCAGGGCGCGGCGTCACATCGGCTTCATCTTTCAGGGATCGAATCTGGTCAAGCGGCTGACGGTATTGGAAAACGTGATGCTGGGCCGCCTGGGGCACATCAGTCCCGTTCGCAGTTGGCTGCTGGGCTTCAAGGATGCGGAGGCGCGCGAAGCGATGGTGGCGCTGGACCGCGTGAAAATGGCCCACTGCGCCGCACGAATGGCAGGTTCACTGAGCGGCGGCGAGATGCAGCGCGTAGCCATTGCGCGCGCCATCCATCAGCGCCCGCTGATCTACCTGGCCGATGAGCCGATCTCCAGTGTCGATCCGAGGAACGCCGATGCGATCATGTCGATTCTGCAGCCTCTCTCGCACGAGACGCCGGTGATCGGCGCTTTCCACCAACCGGCAGCCGTAGCCAAGTATTGCACGCGCGCCATCGGCATTCGCACGGGCAAGATCGTGTACGACGGTCCGGCACAAATCGCGCCTCGTCAGTTGGAGTACATCTATGGCGAGTCCGACGGTGATTCAGCGTCGCTAGTTTGGGAATCAGACGCGCAGCCGCCATTGTTCAACTCAGGTGTCGAGGCAGTTTTGCATGAAGGAGTGACCGTCTAGTGGGTTCATCGAGCAAAGAGTTCTTTCGGCAGGAGCCTCCGATCCTGGATTCCAAGTTCCTGGATTGGAAGTTTCTGGAGTGGAAGAAAAGTATCGCTGGCCAACGCGGTAAGCAGGCCGTGATTGCTCTGGTGCTTGTATTGCTGGTAGCCCTGACGGCGTGGCGCTGCAATGTCGATGTGCAATCGTTCATAACAGGCATCAATAAAGGCTTTCCATTGGTGGGCATGTTCTTCCCCCCCGAGTGGAGCGGGATGGCGGACATGCTGCAACCGCTCGGTGTAACAACTGTGATGGCGATGGCCGCCACAATTCTGGGGATGTGTCTGTCTCTTCCTTGCGCGCTGGCTGCGTCCTCGAACATCGCTCCACCTGTGGTGCGCCAGGTGATGCGAGCCTTCATCGCGCTGGAGCGCGGCTTGCCGGAGATTGTGCAGATGCTGCTGCTCATCGCCATCTTCGGCCTGGGCGCGGTTCCCGGCCTGGTTGCGCTCTCCTTCAGCAGCATTGGCATGTTAGCCAAGCTGCTGGCCGACGCCATTGAGGAGATTGAACCGCAGATGCTCGAAGCGGTGGCGGGAACCGGCGCCACTCGCTCACAGGTGATCCGCTATGCGGTCATTCCCCAGATTCTTCCCGCTCTCTTTGCCAATGGGTTGTTTCGCTTTGAATTCAACGTGCGCGCGGGCGTGATCCTGGGGGCCATCGGGGCGGGTGGGATCGGATATGTGATGATGACCGCGATGAATTCCATGGACTATCAAAAGGCCTGTATGGCCACGCTGCTGACGCTGACTCTGGTCTTCTTCTCGGAGCGCATCTCCGATTTCTGCCGGACTCGCATTCTGGATGGAGGAACGCCGCGATGAATATCGAAGTGCCGGCCGGAGCGCTGCCCTCGCGAAAATTCCGCATGACGATTCTTTATCTGGCGGCGACCGCAGCAGCGATCTGCCTTCTGTTTACCTATCTGGACATGAGCCCTTCCAGCTTCGTCGTCGATTTTCGCTTCATCGTAGACCTGGTGCAGCAGATGTTTCCGCCTAACATCGCCCTCTTCTGGACCAAGAAAACGATATTCCTTTCGTTGATCGATACTCTCTCGATGGCCTTTCTGGGCACCGTCTGCGGCGGCGGCATCGCGTTGTTCCTGGCCTTCTTTGCTGCAACGAATACGACGCCGCACCCATTGGTGAGGCTTGCCGTGCGCACCTTGCTGGCCATGGAGCGCTCGATTCCGCAACTGATTGTCATTCTTGTGTTGTTGATTACCGTCGGCATCGGACCATTTGCGGGAGTGCTGACTCTGGTCATAGGATCGGTGGGAATGTACAGCAAATTCTTCGCCGACTCCATCGAACAAGCCGACAAAAACACGATGGAATCAGTCGAGAGCTTGGGCAGTACGCGACTGCAGACCATTCGCTATGCCGTGTTGCCGCAGGTGATGCCGTCCTTCGTCGCCAATCTCTTCTACGCCTTCGATTACAACCTTCGCGCCGCCATTCCACTGGGCGTCTTCGGCGGTGGGGGCATCGGCTTCGAGCTGGCCTTTGCCAACGGCCTGCTGCATTACAAGGACGTGTTGGCATACACCATTCTGATCGTGGTGATGATTACGGCCATGGAACGCATCTCCGACTGGGTGCGCCGCAGCATCATCACACAACCGCAGCTTATTACAAAATGACCGAACGAAGAACAGGGAGACTGAAGAGTGATGATCGAGACAATTTTGACCAATGCCCGCATTGTTTGCCCCGATTGTGAGGTGAACGGGACGCTTGTTATCGAGGATGAATGCATCGTCGATATTCTTCCCCACAACCTTCCCGACGGAATCGATCTGCACGGCGCGATCCTCATCCCCGGCATTATCGATATCCACACCGACTACCTGGAGCGCGAGATCAGCCCGCGTCCGAGCGCCAAGATTCCGCTTGAGCTGGCCCTGCACGTCATGGATCTGCGCGCCCTCAGTTGCGGCCTTACCACCGTGTCTACCGCCGCGCGCATCTCGGAAGAACGAGTCGGCGAGATGGGGTCATGGCGCGGAGACGGTCTGGCGCTGGCCAAGCAATTCGACGAGTTGATTCCGCAGATGCGCGCGAGGCACCGCATTCACCTGCGCTGGAGCCCCAACTTTGAACCGGTCGATGACATTCTCGATCAGTTGCTCCAACTGAAGAGCGTCGCCAATCTTGTCTTCAACGACGATATGCCCGGCCAGCGCCAGTTCCGCGACATTGAGGCAATGTTAAAGCAGCACTCCACTCGCCAGGGAATCTCGATCGAGGCGGCGCGGCAGCGTATGCAAGAGCGCATAGAGAAGGCCGGCAAAGTGAACAACCGCATGGCGGTCAAGGCGCGTGTGGCTGGCAGAATTCCTCTCGGAAGTCATGACGACACCACGGTCGAGCACGTGATTGAAGCATTCGAGTCGGGAGCCACTCTGAGCGAAATGCCTTGCTCCATCGAGGCCGCGCGCAAAGCGAAAGAACTTGGGATGATGGTCTGCATGGGCGCGCCCAACTACTATCGCGGCGGCTCGCACTGCGGAAATCTTTCTTGCCACGATGCGATGGCGGAAAACCTGGTGGACATCATTTGCAGCGACTATCATTTTCCGTCTATGCTGGCGTGCGCCATTCGCATGGTGGAAGAAGGCATGACGCTTCCCGCGGCCATCAATCTGTTTACTCTGAATCCAGCAACGCACCTGGGGTTTGGCGACACTACCGGCAGCATCGAATTGGGCAAGCAGGCGGACCTGGTCGCCTTTCATCCGCACAAGGGGTACGGTGATGTCGCCCGCGTCTGGGTCGGCGGCCAGGAACGCTATTCAGCGCTCAAGAATCGTCCTTCGTCGCATCCAGGAATGAAAGAGTCGCTCCAGCCGGAAGAAGATGCCGTCCCCGCTGGCCAATAGCAGCCGGCGCTGTCTAGGCATTAGAGGATTCGCCTTTCCATCGCGCGGGCACTGCTTGCCAAGCCCCGCATCCTTATCCTCGACAAGGCCACAAATTCGCTCGACTCCGAGTCCGAAGCCATGATTCAGGACGGGCTGAACAAGCTGATGCGCAGGCGCACCATCTTTGTCATTGCTCATCGTCTCACAACGATTCGCCGCGCCGACCAGATTCTGGTTATCGAGGAAGGACGCATCATCGAACGCGGCAATCACCGGCATCTCTATGCGCTCGGTGGCCGCTACTATGACCTCTATACCCGCCAGCACGGCCTCGAAACCAATCTCTTTCTCGCGCCAGGCGAGGGAGATGACGAGGCAGATCGCAATCCAGACGAGAGAGTTGAAGCTGACTCGCCGGCAGAGGACGAACTGGTGCCAGTGATGATGAGCGGAACCAGGTCCGGTGCCCCCTGAAATGAAAGCTCTGGAGGAGGTCAAAATCCCGATGGCAGGGTGTGTTCCATGCGTGGGCCGCCCGGCGAAATCTGTACCCGCGGATGTGAGACAAACTGATATGAGAGGAGCAGAGATGGCGCGTGCGGCGGTAGTGGGAGTGGGGGCGATCGGCGGGGTGCTGGCGGCGTTGCTTGATTCGACGGCACGGCATGAGATTACCTTGTGTACGCGGCGGCCGTTGAAGGAGTTGACGGTGAAGACGCCGGATGGCGTGGTGAGGGTGAAGACTCGGAATTTGACCGACCCTGCACAGGCAGAAGCTGTTGACTGGGTGCTGGTAGCGAGCAAGGCGTACGACGCGGAGAGCACCGCGCAGTGGCTGCCAGGACTTACGGCGGATGGCGCGCCGGTGGCGGTGGCGCAGAACGGAGTGGAGCACCGGGAACGGTTTGCGCCGTGGGTGAAGCAGGAACAGCTTGTGCCCGTGGTGGTGCATATTTCCGTGGACCGGCAGGCAGATGGAACCATCTGGCAGCGCGGGCCGGCGCGGCTGACGGTGGAAGAGGGGCGGCTGGGACGGGAGTTTGCGGAGTTGTTCAGGGGGAGCAATTCGGAGGTTGTTGTTACGGAAGACTTCAAGACGGCGCTGTGGCGGAAGTTATGTGGGAACTCAACGGGGACGCTTTCCGTTCTGGCGAAGAAGCCGTTTTCGGCGTTCAAGCTGCGGGATGAGGCGCTGGCGCGGGTGGTGTTGGAGATGGCGCTCGAATGCGTGGCTGTGGGACGGGCGGAAGGCGCGCAATTGGATGACAGCACCGCGCAACGCATAGCGGATGGAATCATGAGAGGAACTGGAGATCGAGCCAATTCGATGCTAGCGGACCGTCTCGCGGGTCGGCCGATGGAGATCGACGCGCGGAACGGGGTGATTGTTCGCCTGGGAGAAAGGCACGGTATTGCAACGCCCCTCAACCGCATGGCGGTAGCTCTGCTGCGGGCTGAGGGGTGTTGAAGAAAGAAGACGGGCGGGGATATAGAGGAATGGTTGAATCTCAGCACACAGATCAGATTGGCTCCCGGTACATTCGCTTTGCAGAGAACGAAGCCCGCGGCCGCTCGCCGCTCTATGAGGAACTGGCTCTAGGTGTTGCAGGAGATCCATCGGTGCTTGAGTTTCTTGCCCAATTGCCCTACGCGAAGCAGCAACCTAACCTGCTGTTTGCGGCTGTACGCCACCTCTGTGACACTCCAAGGGACTGGGAAGACTTCCGCCGGTCGTTGGCGTCGCGGCCGGATGAAATCCGTGAAGTTATGTTGAAACGCCGCACACAAACCAATGAGCCTGCCCGATGCGCAACCTTGCTTCCATTGCTTGCGCTGCTTCCCCAGCCTTTGGCTCTTCTCGAAGTGGGAGCTTCTGCTGGTCTTTGCCTGATCCCGGATCGCTATTCCTACTGCTACAACGGCGTGGATGTGGAGCCGTCTTCGAACACGGACGCAGTGCCACCCAGATTCTCATGCACAACGAACCTCCAAACGCCGATCCCCAGGGCCAATGTCAAAATTGCATGGCGAATGGGCCTCGATCTCGAACCTGTCCGTGTCGAGAACGATGAACAGGTTGCATGGCTGGATACTCTCGTCTGGCCTGGAGAAGAGAACCGCCTTGTTCTTCTGCGCCGAGCTTTGGACGTTGCTCGATGCGATCCTCCCATTGTCATTGAGGGAGACCTTCGAACGGATGTGCCACGCCTTGCGGCTCAGGCGGAAAAAGGCGCCACATTGGTCATCTTTCACAGCGCGGTTCTGGCCTACGTTTTGTCCGAGAAGGATCGAGCTGAATTTGCGCAGACGGTCGCTCACATTGGAGCAATTTGGATTGCCAACGAATCTCCCCGCCTCATTCCAGGTATCACGGAACAGGCGTGTAACCAATGTTTACCGGGTGAGTTCTTGATCACCATGGATCGAAAGCCCATTGCCTGTAGCGATCCACATGGCAGGTCTCTGCGATGGTTGTGAAACTCCGGCAAAGCTGTTTCCTGCGATCAGGGCATTGACCCGCTCCAGGACTATGATGTCAGGCGGTGTCCGGCCTGATGAGGAAGATATCTTGATTCCCGCATTGCAAGCGCCACGCGATGAAACCGAGGAAATTCCTGCCTTGGTGGAACCGCACATCAACACCGGGGTCTCTCATGCCTGGCGCGCGCTGCGTCATCGCAACTTCCGGCTTTTCTTTGGCGGACAAAGTATTTCGTTGATTGGCTCGTGGATGACGCTGGTGGCCACCCGTTGGCTGGTTTACCGCCTTACGGGGTCGGCGCTGCTCTTGGGAACGGTCGGCTTCGTGGGGCAGATCCCATCCTTTTTGCTTGCGCCTTTTGCGGGTGTTTGGATGGATCGTCTCGACCGTCGAAAGGTGCTTCTGTGGACTCAGACTCTATCCATGATACAGTCGCTGTTGCTGGCGGCCATGACGCTGTCAGGACGGATCACAATCCCTTGGTTGCTGGTTCTTAGCGCGATGCAGGGCATCATCAATGCATTCGATATGCCTGGACGGCAGGCCTTCATGGTGGAGATGCTGGAAGACCGGCGCGACTTGAGCAACGCCATCGCCATCAATTCGTCGATGGTGAATGCGACGCGGCTGATCGGCCCGTCGCTGGCCGGAATCTTGATTGCCGCCACCAACGAGGGATGGTGCTTTCTGATTGATGGCTGTAGTTTCATTGCCGTAATCGCGTCCCTGTATTCGATGCGTCTGCGTGTCTCCACTGTGATGCGGATTCCTACGTCAACGCTTGCTGAACTGAAAGTGGGCTGGACGTATGTGTCGGAGTCCATGCCGATCCGAACGATTCTGCTGCTCTTTGCCCTGATCAGCCTGATGGGTATGCCGTTTGTGGTGTTGATGCCCATCTTCGCGGTCCAGGTGCTGCATGGCGGTCCGAATACGCTGGGCTTTCTGATGGGCGCCATGGGGATTGGCGCGCTGGCATCGGCCTTGTCGTTGGCGGCGCGCAAGAGCGTGGTGGGACTGGTCAGGATGATTCCCATTGCAGCCGGTGTCTTTGGCCTGGGGCTGATTGGCTTCGGGCTTTCGCACGCGCTCTGGCTCTCTATGATCATGGCGCTGGTGGCGGGCATCGGCATGATGCAGGGCATGGCTGCCAGTAACACTATCATCCAAACCATCGTGAGCGAAGACAAGCGCGGGCGCGTAATGAGCTACTATGCAATGGCGTTGGTAGGCATGGCGCCGTTCGGCAGTCTGCTCGCTGGAACCATGGCGCACTCCATCGGAGCGCCACGGACGGTGATTGCAAGTGGAGTTGTAATCCTGCTAGGCGGGGCATGGTTCGCTCTGCAATTGCCGGCGGTGAAGCGCGCAATCTGCCCGATTTATCGCAAGATGGGCATTTTGCCTGTATAACAAAGAACACGGAAGACCAAACTTTTGTGACTTGATAGGCTTTGAGAACACAAAGGGCATTCTGTCCTGAGGAGGGAGTTTGCAACCGGCACCGTTGAATGGAAGCATATTCAGACCCAGCAACGGGAAGAGGTCAGGTATAAGTTTCAGAAATGGCTCATTGGGCACACCGCCTGATTTGCATTTCACATTATCCAAAGAAATCCGCAGGTTTTCTGGTGATACTTATGGTGATACTTTGTACCGGACAATTGTGCGCCGTTTTGCAATATCATGCGAGATAATGTTCGGACTAAATATTATTTTTGTCAATGCTATACAAACATCATGCGACATTCTGCAATGTCTTGCAAAATCGCGATGATCAGACTTAAAATCCGCAGACCGCAAGGCTGTGGGGGTTCAAGTCCCCCTCTGGGCACCAACAAGACAAAAGACTTATATGCAAAATTGCCTCCCGTGAACGGGAGGCAATTTTCGTCTGATGCCTGTTTTGGTGCATGTTGTGTCAGGCAGTGCTTGTTGGCTGTACCAGACGTTCTGACGCTGATGCTGTAACCTCTGGGGAAAGGTGGCTATAACGGGCCGATTTACTGATCGTCATGAGCAGGAGGTATCAAGAGTCGAATTCCATGGTCCATGGCTCAAATCAATGTCCGGCAATTTTGACAATCGCGCTGTCTGGTTCGCTCCAGCTAGCGGCGCCGTCATGCGTGAGCATCTGTTTTGCGTCGTTCCAATAGAGCCGGGTAATGGAGCCCGCGCCCTTCTCATAGGCATAGGTCGTACCGTCGTCGGAGAAGAGCGTGAAGCTGCCGTCGGCGCCGGGATAGACTCTCAACTGCGCAATAGCCTGCAGTTGATGCGTGCTTTCGACCGGAACTCCCAGCGGAACGATCGAACCGGCACGGACAAACAGAGGAATGGTGTCGATGGGAGCTGCGACAGTGATCGTCTGGCCGCCCTTCACGCGCTCATTGGTCCAGAAGTTATACCAATCGGTTCCGGCCGGCAGATAGACCTCGCGGCTGGTCGCGCCCTGGTCGGTGACCGGCGCAACCAGAAAGGCCGGTCCGAACATGTACTCGTCGCGCAGGTCGGCAACTTTTGGATCATTCGGAAAGTCCAGTGGCAGGGCGCGCATGAACGGAGCGCCCGAGAGCCAGGTTTGGTAACCCATCGAGTAGATGTAAGGTATCAGTTGGTAGCGCAAGCGCAGGTACTTTTCCAGAATCGGCTCAGCCTGTTTGCCATACGACCACACCTCATTCGCCGGGCGGCCGCCGTGGGTACGGAAGATGGGCAGGAAGGTTGCGTACTGAAACCAGCGCGTGTAGAGCTCCGGGTAGTCGTCGTATCCGCCTACGTTGGCGCGGGCATCGGAGGGGTCGAGCAGTGGCGCATGCTCCGGCACATGGACTTTGGGCAGATCCTGCCAGCCGCCGGTGTCGTTGGACCAGTACGCGATCCCCGAGGCCGCGACGTCCAGCCCGGTGGGAATCTGGCGCTTCAGCGTATCCCAGGTGGGATAGATGTCGGAGGACCAGAAGATGGTTCCATTGCGCTGCGCTCCGGTGAAGGCATCGCGAGAGAGGATCAGCGCGCGCCGGCCGGGCTCGTCCTTGCGGAAGCCATTGTAGAGCGCCGCGGTGTGGAAGAGCGGATACACGTTGAAGAATTCCGTGCCTGGACCAAGATGAAAATAGGCGCCGCTGGGAGGCAGATCGGGCTCCGTTTCATCAGCCCAAAGGGAGTCGAAACCCTTGCGGACGATGTTGTCGCGGATCGTGTTCCAGTACCACGTTGCGGCCTCGGGGTTGGTCGTGTCGATGTCGGAACCGGCGCGGTCGTAAGGCAACCCGTCGATGGGCGTGCCATCGGCCAGGTGGATGAACCAGTTATTCTTCCGCAGCTCATCGTAGAACCGGTCATCGGGCACAAAGCGCGGCCAAACACTGATCATGGTTTCAAAGCCCATCTCGTGGAGTTGCTTGTTCATAGCCGACGGGTCGGGCCAGAACCGGGGATCGAAGTCCATTTGGCCCATTTTCGTGTAGTAGAACCAATCCACCACCAGCACGTCGGCCGGCAGATGGCGGTCGCGATAACCCTTTGCAACCGACAGTAATTCCTGCTGGCTGGCATAGCGCTGTTTGCACTGGATGTAACCGTAAGCCGCTTTGGGCAGCATGTGCGTGGGGCCCGTGAGCAGCTTGTAGCCAGCGTAAATCTCGTCCGCGGTGGCGCCGGCGATCACGAAGAAGGAGACACGGCTGCCCGCCTCGGAGACCCAGCGGGTCTGCTCATTGAAGCCCGGCTCGATGGTGGTCTTGGAGGGGTTGTCCCACAACAGCCCATAGCCCTTGTTGGTGATCAGCAACGGCACGCAGAAACTGGGAGCGGCTGGAGCCGTGTAATCTGCCCAGCAACGGACCGGATGTCCGCGATGGTCCAGAAAGCCCTCTTGATTCTGTCCCAGCCCGTAGTAATGCTCGTCGCCGGGCGAGGCGAAGGTTGCGCCCACCGTGTAGAACTGCGGGTCGGTGGGGCGGCGATCATTGGCCAACCGGGCGGTGCCGTCCTTGTGATTGGGAACAGCCTGGGACCAGCCGGTCAGTTCAAGCAGCTTTGCACCCCCGGGTGTGCGAAAAGTGATGTTCGTGTTTGGAGTGGAGCCGTTGAAGTATTTGGCAATGTCGGCCATCGTCCGCAGTGGCGGCGGGCCGGAAGGCGGTTCGCGGTCCACCGTGACGACCATCCGCGACGACCCGTACACGTCAGCCTGCGTGGTCTGGCTTGCGCTCCAGCCGGCCGCGTCAGGCGCAGCCACAACGCCATCCCCCGGCGCGGCCAGCGCGGATTCCGGCTGCAGGCTGAGCGTGACGCGCACAATGTTGGGCGCGTAGGACTCCAGCACAATTGTCTCGCCGGTGCGGTTCAGTTCCAGGCGCTGGCTGGGGTTCTGCGCCCGCGAGCAAACAGCAGTGAGGGTGATTCCGGCAACGATTGCGAGAACGGCAAAAAACTTTTGCATAAACAGGAATCTCCCTTTTCAATATGTGGCGACCGAGACCCGGATCACCTCGGGTTCCGAAGAGAAGTTGAGGCCCCAGTCCGTTTGATCGCCATTCAGGATGCGCTGGAACTTGAAAGCGCCGTTTTCATACGCGCCTTCTTCAACGCGAAGGAATTGCCGATGCTGCCACTTGCCATCGATGAGAGCCGAGGGTGTCTGTCCGGTTCCCACTACGATATTCCCGGATTTCCGCTGTTGCTCGGCGCCGGCGGGGCGGAAGTCGACGCTGCAATTGAACCCGGTGACAAGAAACTGATTGCCGCCAAGCTGCGCGACCAGAGCGCGGCCGAGAGGCTCGCGATTTTGATTGGCATTTGCCATGAGCCTGCGGCCTCCGCCATAGGTGACCACCGCGTCCCAGTAGCCAAAGTGGAGGGTCTGGGTGGATGCGTCGTCCAGTTCCGCCGTGGCCTGGAGCTTCCCCTCGAAATTCAGCTTGGCGACATCGCGCATCATAGGAGCGATCAGGCCGTAGTTCTGCGCGGTCGGGTCAAGGAACGTATTCTTCGCATCCGGTTCGCCGGGCAGGGTGGGACGATTGCGCGTGTAATCCAGGCCGAAGGGCGAGTAGCCGATGGCCTGAAGGCCGAGGGCGGAAAAAAGGAAACGGGCTTCATGAACGGCGCCGCTGGTTTCGGGAACGAACAATGCATTGTCCGGGCGATGGTAGAGATCGAGCGTCTTAAGATACTGTTCGGTGCCTGACAGATAGATATCGGGCGCGAGGACATCGATTGCGGGCGCCTCGGCCTTCCAGATGGGAATCACGTTGTCGGTGGGGCCTCCGCTCTCGTAGGTGACAGGCACCTCCGGCGTGAGCGGATCGTGCAATGCGGCATTGACATACAGAGGCAACGGGTAGGCGGCCTTTCCGGCGGCGGCAACCTCTCCCACATATTTGGCGATCGCCCAAGCATGAAAGTAGACCTCGGCTTCGGGACCGAAGACCATCTCCCAATTGGCGCCGGGCGTGGCTGGGGTCTTGCCCATGGCCTTCAGGATTTCAGGCGGAACCGGACCGTCAAAGAGCTTGTTCGCCTCAGGACAGTAATCGCGGACGGATCCGTATGTGCCGGTTTCGTTCTCCACCTGCACCATCAACACCGTTCTTTCAGGATCAGCGTCCTTGAGGTGCTGCATGAAGGCGGTGAAGGCGCGCTTGTCCGCTTCGAGGGATGCCGCGGCAAACGGGGACGGCGAGTCAACCAGCTCTCCGCCCTTATTGGTCACATGGGAATAGCGCTGGGGATCGAGCTTCATCCATTCGGGCATATAGTGCTGGCTGCCGTTCTTCCAGGTGCCGAACCAGAGCAGAACCAGGTGAACGTGGTGCTCGCGGGCCTGGGTGAGGACGGTGTCCACCGCCGAGTAATCGAACTGCCCCTGCTTGGGCTCGAATTGCTCCCAGTAGATCGGCGTTTCGAGCGTGTTGGCATGGAGGTATTCGATGGCGGGCCACACCTTGGGGAGCGTGGCCGGCCAGTCGCTGGAGTTGTTCGATTGCGCGCCCAGCATCAGAAACGGCGCGCCGTCCACCAGCAGTGCATAGCGTCCATCCTGCTTGACCAAGCGGGGTATCGGGCTCTCCGCGGTCTTAGCATAGAGCTGACCGGCGAAGAGTGTAGCCCCAAGTGCGGCCAGAACAGCGGCAGTTACTTTCATCCTTGTCACTCCCCTTTGCAGTAGTCGAAAGCGCCCTGAATTCGTCGTCGCGTAAGCACGAACAAGGGCATTAAGGTGACTGTATATATGTTCGCCAGGCAAGACATTTGGCGCCACCGAGAAGGGATCAAAGGAACAGATCATCTTCAAGAAAGCGCCTCACCGTCCCCGGACCACCTCCAGAACTGCACTTCCACTCCACGCCTTCGTTCCGGTTTGTGTAAGTTTCTTGGTGGCATCATCCCAGTGCAGGTGCGTGATCTGGAAATTGCCTTTCTCGTACGCATAGGTCCGCCCATCGTCGTTATAGAGCGCGAAGTCGCCATTGGCTCCGGGGTAGACCTTCACATGCGCAATGGTCTGCGTGTCATGAGTGCTCTCGATAGCGCTCCCCAGAGGCACAATTGATCCCGCTCTTACAAAAAGCGGAATCTGATCGATCGGCGCACTTACCTGGATGGTCTGGCCGCCCTCGAACCGCTTGTTCGTCCAGTAGTCGTACCATGCAGTACCGGCGGGCAGATAAACGCTCTTCGAGGTTTGCCCTTGAGAGGTTACCGGCGCAACCAGAAATGCCGGACCGAACATATACTCATCCCCAATCTGCGCCACCTTCGGGTCGTTTGGAAAATCCATGAACAGACCGCGCATGAAAGGAGCTCCCGTCGTGTGCGTGAAGTAGCCCAGCGAGTAGATATAGGGCATCAATTCATAGCGTATGCGGAGATATTTCTCCAGGATCGGCTCGGCCTGTTTGCCGTAAGACCAGACCTCATTGTGCGGCCGGGTGCCATGAGTTCTGAAGTTTGGTTGAAAGACCCCATATTCGTACCACCGGACATACAACTCCGGATAATCGTCATAGCCACCGACTTCGTCGCGCGCGTCGGAGGGATCGATCAGTGGCGTATGCTCCGGCACGTGGACTTTGGACAGACCCTGCCATCCGCCGATATCGTTTCCCCAGTACGCAATTCCTGAAGCGGTTACGCCGAGGCCAGTGGGAATCTGCCGCCGCAGTGCGTCCCAGCCGGGGAAGATATCCGAGGACCAGAAGATGGCGCCGTTATGCTGCGCCCCCAGATAGGCATCGCGAGACAGGATCAGCGCCCGCTTGTCCGGCATATCCTTGCGTATGCCATCGTAAAATGCCGCAGTGTGGAACAGCGGATACACGTTGTAATACTGCGTGCCCGGTCCTATTTTGAAATAGCCGCCATCCGGCGGCAGGTCCGGCTCAGTCTCATCGGCCCAGAAAGAGTCGAATCCCTGGCTGGCTATATTGTCCCGAATGACGCCCCAATACCACTTGGCCGCATCCGGATTGGTTGTATCGATGTCCGACCCTTGCATATCGTAGGGAAGGCCGTCCTCCGGCGTTCCATCCACATGATGCAGGAACCACCCATTCTTTTGGATAAGATCGTAGAAGCGCGTGTCCGGCCTGAAACGCGGCCATACGCTGATCATGGTCTCGATGTTCATGGCATGTAGCTGGCGATTCATCTCCGCCGGATCAGGCCACTGGTCTTTGATGAAATCCATCTGACCCATTTTGGTGTAATAAAACCAATCCAATACCAGTATGTCGATCGGCAGATGGCGCTCGCGATAGCCTTTGGCAACCTCCAGCATCTCCGCCTGCGTCGTATACCGCTGCTTGCACTGGATCAGGCCATAGGCGCCCTTCGGCAGCATCGGCGTATCGCCTGTCAGCATCCGGTATCCGGCATAGATTTCGTCGGTTGTAGCGCCGGCCACGACAAAGAATGAAACCCTTTGGCCCACCTGCGACGTCCACTTTGTCTGCTCATTGAACCCGGGCTGAATCGTGGTCTTCGAGGGATTGTCCCACAGCATGCCATATCCCTTGTTTGTCACCAGAAAAGGAACACAGAAACTTGGGCCGCCGACCGCCTGATAGTCCGCCCAGCATTCGACCTTATGACCACGATGGTCGAGATATCCTTCCTGGTTCTCTCCCAGGCCGTAATAATGTTCATCGTCGGGCGACGCAAACGTGGCGCCCACCTGATAGAACTGCGGATCTTCAGGCCGCCGGTCATAATTAAGCTGGCTGTCGTCGTCCTTGTCGTTCAGCACTCCCATTTGCCAGCCCAGCATATTCATCAGCGGTTTGCCGTCCGCTCCCGTGACGGTCATGAACGGTCCGCGGTTAAACCCGCCGAAGTTCCTCCTTGGGGCTCTCGAGAACGAACCGTCGGGCCTCCGCTGAGGGGGAACCGGCGCCGCGATGAATACCGTGATCCGCGCCGACTTGTAAGTGTCTCCCGCCGCCGCCGTCTCGTGGGTCCAACCAGCCGCGTCGGGTTTGGCCACAACTCCATAGCCCGGCCCCGACATCGCTTCATCCTTCAACGTGCTCATAGTCACGCGAAGGACGTTTGGCGCGTAGGGCTCCAGGACGACCGTACTGCCCTCCCGTTCAAGCGTCACGCCGGCGTTTTGAGCAGCCAGAGCCGCCCCTCCGTACAAAGCCGCCAACACCCATGCCAGGACTCTGCCTTGATGCACAATCGACGTCATCTCCAACCCTCCCCTTATCTTGATAGAAGTCCTTACCCGCCGTTAGCGCTTGACCACTTCCACTAGAGCGCTGTCCGGCCCTGTCCAGGCTTCCGGTCCTTCGTGAGTGAATCTGCCTGCTGCGTTGTCCCAATGCAGGTGAGTGATGCGGTTATCACCTTTCTCGTAGGCATAGGTCTTCCCGTCGTCGTTATAAAGCAAGAAGTCTCCATCCGCTCCGGGATAAATACGGATCTTCGCGAGCTCTTGCTTTTGGCTGGTACTCTCGATCTGCTTGCCCAGCGGAAGAATCGAACCGGCGCGAACAAAGAGAGGGATGGTATCGATTGGGGCATCGGCGCGAATGGTCTGGCCGCCCTCGAACCGCTTGTTCGTCCAGTAGTCGTACCATGCCGTACCCGCGGGCAGATAAACGTCTTTCGTGGTTTGCCCTTGAGAGGTCACTGGCGCAACCAAAAACGCAGGGCCGAACATATATTCGTCTCCGATATTGGCGACTTTAGGATCGTCCGGGAAATCCATGAACAGCGCGCGCATGAACGGCGCGCCCGTTGTGTAAGTGCGATATCCCAGCGAATAGATGTACGGCAGCAGCTCGTAACGCAGCCTGAGATACTTCTCGAGGATCGGCTCAGCCTGCTTACCATAGGACCAAACTTCGTTATGTTCTCTCTCTCCGTGAGCCCGCATCACAGGCTGGAATGCTCCCCACTCGAACCAACGCACAAACAGCTCAGGATAATCTGAGTAATTGCCGACGTTTCCCCGCGTGTCGGAGGGGTCCACCAATGGAGTATGTGCCGGGTGGTAAGTGGGGTAGATATCCGGTGAGAAGAACCCGGCAATGTCCGTATCCCAATACGGCATGCCCGAAGCAGTAAAACCCAATCCCGCGGTGATGGAACGCTTCAACATGTCCCAGTTGGAGATAATATCGCTCGACCAGAAGACGGTACCGTTTCGTTGCGCTCCAAGGTACGCCGCGCGAGCCAGAATCATCACCCGCTGACTGTCACCGAAATCACGCCGGAAGCCATCGTAAACCGAAGCTGTATGGAATAAGGGATAGACGTTGTAATAACGGGTTCCTGAACCTACGTAGAAAAAGTCCTTGGCTGGATCGATGTCCGGTTCCGTTTCATCGAGCCAGATGTAATCAAAGCCATACGGCTTCACGTAGCGATCCCGAATCGCTTCCCATAACCATTTGGCTGCGGCAGGGTTCGTGGTATCGATGTTGGGACCCATCACCTTCTTGAAGCCGCCGAAGTCCGGAGCGCCGTCCGCGGTATGGATGAGCCAGCCCTTCTGCTGCAGCATATCGTAATACCGCGTTCCAGGGGCGAAGTGCGGCCAAACGCTCAGCATCGTTTCGATGCCCATGGAACGAAGCTCTTTATTCATGGCGGCTGGATCGGGCCATCGCGCCGGGTCGAGATCCACCTCGCCTTGCCTGGTCATGTTCAGGAAGTCCACGACCAGCACATCGAGCGGCAATTTGCGGTCGCGATATCCCTTCGCAACTGCCATGAGCTGGTCCTGCGTGGGATAGATCGCCTTGCTCTGGATGTAGCCGTATGCGGCCTTCGGCAACATATGCGTGATGCCGGTGAGCTGGCGATAGCCCTCGTAGATCTCGTCGCTGGTATCTCCCGCGATCACAAAAAAGGAAACACTATTTCCCACTTCGGACGACCACACGTTCCGCAGGTTGAAGCCAAGATCGACGGTGGTCTTCGACGGATTGTCCCAGATCAAACCGTAGCCGCGGCTGGACAGCATGAACGGAACGCAGACAGTCTCTCCCCCAATCGCGGAGTAATCATGCCAGCATTGAATGCGATGGTCGCGAAGATCGAGAAGGCCCTGTTGATGCTGGCCCAGACCATAGTAGTGCTCACCTTCCGGGGAATCGAAAGTTGCGGAAACTCGGTAGCCGGGATCTGCTTCCTGCGCATGATTTGCGTTCGCCGTGGCCGCCTCGGGCCGGTTGGGAAACATCGTCCAGCGCCGCATGGTCAGCAGCGGTTTGCCGGCCGCCGTTGTGACTGAGATCGCGTCATCGTAGGGCCCATGTCCACTTGGAGGTCCGCCGCCGAAGTAGTGCTCTCTCAGCGAGTCATTCAACGCGTCGAGCTGCATACGGTGAGGTATCGACAGGTTCCGCGGAGCAATTCGCATGATCATTCGTCCCGAGCGAATCACGTCGTATCCGTCGGAATCCTGCGTCCGCGTCCACCCTGTCATCGAGGACGTGCCTGTGATTCCATACCCGGGCGCTGCCAGGGTTGCAGGCTTTTCCGAGCTCAAGGTGATTCGAACGATATTGGGACCGTAGGGTTCCACCACAATGGTTCGATTCCCTCGATCCACGACAAACCTGTTGGCTTGAGCCAATACTTCGACGCTGACGAGGTTGGCCAAGCCAAGAATCGCCAGCATCACGGTCGCGGCGCGCATAACCGCATGCGCCGTTCTATGAGCCTGTCGGAAGCCAAAATGCACGATGGAATCAGATCGAAATGGATGCGCATTCGCTCCACTCTCAATGAAGTCACGCAAAACTGAGGCAATTCTCATGATCGTAAACACCAGCATCCTAGGAGATTTGTGTTCGTTGCGTTAATCGACGAGTGGCAGATGCCGAGGCCACGGCCCCGCGCTGCAATACAGGGTAACAGGGATATGGCGCAGACACACCTCCCGCCACTTATTCATTTTCAAAAAAGGAGGAGAAGCGATGGGACGGATGCCGTCGAAAGAACCACATTCCGCCATCCACCACTTCTCCTGAAGGTCACATGAGCTTAGAAACTGGCGCGCAGTTGCATTTGAAGACTGCGAGCGGGCAATTGACCCGTCGCCTTTCCAAAATTACTGTCGGGCATATTCGTATCCAGACCGATCAAATTCGAGCGGTTGAACACGTTATAGACTTCGCCTTTGGCCTCGAATTTCAACTTTCCTCCGTAGAACCATGGAGTCGTGAAGAACTTTCCAAGTGTGGCGTCGCATTTGTTATACCCGAGGTTGTCGTACGAGTTACGAGGGAGGTTGCCTTCCGTCCCTGCAGCTGCAAAGGTTGGCGCCGCGAATGCCGACGCGCCGCCGGGAAACACTCCGTTTAAGAAATCGGCTTTTTTCTTGCCGCTCAGGTGGCTGCCGAAGCTGGGTGTCATCGGCACACCCAGGCTATCTCCGTCCGCGTTGTAGTTGCCGCCGTTATTGCCGATCACGGTGGTGCCTACCGGACAAGAACTGCCTGTCGTTCCGTCTGAGCACTTAGGAATGAAGGCCTGGTTCGTGGTTACCCAGGCGGGCAACCCCGAGTTAATGATCCACGCACCGCCGAGCTCCCATCCGCCCAGAATGTTGTTCTCCAGAGCGTTCTGGTAGTGGCTTGGTAGCGTCCAGGAGCCGGTGGCCGTGAATTCCTGCCGAATGTCATAGTCGGTCCGGCCACGCTGGAACGGTAAATTGCCGTTCTCAATGATTGGACCGTCCTGGGTGCTTGATGTGATGTTTCCACCAGGCAGCGAAGACGAGGTGCTGAGTCCAGAATCTATCGCCTTGCCATAGGTGTAGATTCCGCTCATCGCCAGCCCGTGAGAGGGGAGGCGGGTCACCATTGCGGAGAAGTAGTTGCCGATGGAGTTGCCGTCGGAAGTGGCGTACTTGATTTGGCCGAAGTTTTGATTCAGGCGGTCAAAGGCCCCGTTGTTTGCGACCAGGTCGCCGGCAACGCGGTTGATGTCCTGATTGTAGATCGGCAGGTGATGGGCAGCCGACGCGGAGTAGTTCGCCTGAACAATGAAGTCCCTTTTCAACTGCTGCTGCCAGCTCATGGTCCAGGTCAGGACCTGAGTCATCTTGTATTGGGGATCGTATCCTCCGATACCCGCTCTCTGAATCACGCCATTGACGCTGAGCGCGCCTGTCGTCGGGCTAATTACAACAGAGCTCGTGCTGACGGGTACCACGGGGCAATTGATCGTGAAGCCCACTGGAGCGCTGCAAAGCTGGTACTGGATGGTATTGCCCGACAACGCGTTCAAGCTCGGCTGGTAGGTGTTTGGCAGGTTGCTTGCCACAATGTCCGTCATGTGCAGAAACGGCGGTTGATCCGAGAACATGCCGAAGCCGCCGCGCAATGCCGACTTGCCCGTTCCGAAGACATCCCAGGAGAATCCCACGCGAGGGGTCACGCCCCACAGGTTGTGGTCCAGCACATGATCGTTCTTTGCCAGCCCGACGGTTGCGCCCGTGACCTGAGAATCCAGGGTTGAGCCTGTTCCCATCGTCAATGGGGACAATGCCGGACTGAGGATGGAGAACATGTTGGTCATCATGTCAAACCGGAGACCGGCATTCAAGGTGAATCTCGGCGAGACCTTCCAGTCGTCCTGGAGGAAGAGGCCCGTGAAGAGTTCACGGTAACGCCGGTTATAGGGAGCTTCCTGGTAGAAGCCATTTACGGCCGTCCCTGGGAGCAGGCTGACCGGCGTAGCCGATTCCGATACTGCCGCTTCCTGGACAAAGTCGAGCAGATTATCGAAGGTGTACGATGGGCGATTTGTCCCAGGTTGTTGTGAATCGTACTCGCGGATATTGTCCTGTTCGAAGCCGAACTTGAGCGTGTGCGTTTTCACGGATGCCGTCATCACATCGCGCCAGGCGACTGTGGTTTGAGTAAAGTTCCCAGGTCCCCAGCCTCCGAATCCCGAGACTCCCGAACCTATGGTGACACCCGGTATGGCAAACGTGGCGTTTCCCCCGTCCTGACCGTAGGGTCGAATAATATTCGCGCCCGCCTCATTGAGCAGATGCGAGGAGAATGTGTGCGTCTCATCCACGTTGACAAAATCGGAATGGTTTGTGCCGTTGGCGTTTTGCGCGGACCGTATGCCAGGGCCGTTGCTAAAACCGTAGTCCCAGGTGCGAATGGCATCCACGTAAATACGGTCGTTTTTGCCAAGATAGTCGTCAACCCGGAAGCTCCACTGGTATCCGTTCTTGGGCGCGGCGCCGGTGAAATTAACGGTGCCGATCGCATCCATAGTGGGAGAGAGGCCCGCCGGTGGCGCGACGAGTTCCGAGCAAGTCTTGCAGGTGCCTCCGAATGCCGTTGATTCAATTCCAGAGACCGGCGTCGCGCCCGACACGGGTGCGTAGGTCATTGGCGGGGCATCGGTAAGGGACGTAAGCGCATAGTTTGTGTTGCCGCCAATGGTTGAAAGGTTGGCTTTGACCCAGTTATAGAAATCCTGCGTTTCAACCGTGGCCGTGCCGGAGGTGGTGACGCTGGAGCGCAGCACGTCGATGGCGCCAAACCAGAACAGCTTGTTCTTGAACAGTGGGCCGCCCATGGTGCCGCTGATCTCGTTACGCTGGGATGTCGGAAGTGAAGATTGAAAATGGGTGAGCGCCGAAAGAGTATTGTTCGTGAACCAGTAGTCGATGTTTCCATGGAACTGGTTGGTGCCTGAAACGGTGAAGACGTCGACCGTAGCGCCGCCATTTCTTCCCTTTTGGGCATCGAAATCGTTGGTCTTGATTTCCATCGATTGCACGATCTCAGGATTGGGAGAGATGGAGGTACCGCCGCCGCGGGAGGGCGTATTGGTCTGTGCGCCATCGATCTCGAATCCGTTCTGCTCCTGGCGCAGTCCGGCGGCGTTGATGTTGATGGAGTACTCATTGGTATAGTTGTCTGCGCCGGTTTGCGTCGCGGCGCCCGTCATGCCCGGCGTCAGAGAAGCCAAACCGTAGACGTTCTGGCCTGAAAGCGGCGTCTCCTGCAGGGTAACTTCTGAAATCACCGACTCGGTCTTCGCCGATACCAGATCGACCGTAGCCTCCGAGGCGTTTACAGTGATCTCGGCGGCCACTTGTCCCACCTCCAGCGCGGGGGCAAGGGTGCGGGTCTCGCCGACCTGAAGGATAAGATCCTTCTGCTCCCAGGTCTTGAAACCGTTCATTTTGATCTGCACCGTGTAATTGGAGGCGGCTATGCTGTCGAAGCGGAAATAGCCGGCTTGGTTGCTTGTTTCGGTTTTTGTGATCCCCAATCGGGTATCCGTAACCGTGACCTTGGCTCCGGAAATCAGAGCCCCGGTTTGGTCGTGCACCGTACCCTCAATTCCGCTGAGGAATTGAGCGAATGCCGGTAATCCTCCCAAGCCCACTAGAAGGGCCGCGAGGATCGACACTCTTGTCGCAAATCTGATGCTGGTCATGTGGTCTCCTTGTGTAAATTGAAACTTTTGCGCCCTCTCGTTCCGGGCGGCCTTGTGAAAACCATTTGAAATCGGGTCTTCGAACCTGGTTTCGCTTTGAGCCTTGGCAACCGTTTGAATCCTGGTCACCATTGCTCACGTGGGGAGGGCCGTGATGTACGCTCCTGAACTTGCCACGTGCACACACAGCCTTCGTGGTGGACTGAGACCGCCTGCGGATCCCGAGGCAGAGTATGGCAGTCTCATTCATGCGTCTACACAATTCCGTAGATGCCTACGGAATTGTGAATTCGCTTCCTAAACGGATCCGGCCGATAAATCCCTGCCGCATCTGCCTGCCGTAGCCCAGAAAAGGGTGCCCCCGCCCAGGCTGTTCGACCGGAAGACGTTGCCGGGAATCGAAAGGATGTGGGAGGAACACTACCGGCTGCGGCATCACACAACCATCAGCCGCCGTGCAGGAGCTTTTCAAGTAGGACACGGTATATTACAGTATGGTGGCAAGAAGGCAGTGCGTCGCCGAACTGACGAAACCCTTTCGGTTGTATAAGATAGAGCCGAAAAGGAGTGAGTTGGAAAAGACAGCCTGCTGGGCTCCGGTTAACCTGTGAGCAAAGGCGTAACAGTAACGCCGCTCATTTGCACAGGGAGGAGTAAAGTGATCATAGGCTGCGGCTCGCTCAATCGCAGCTGCTCTCAAACAGAAGACTGTGAGTGCTATGGAGTCGACAACAAATCAGAGTTGGCACGAAGAAGTTGATAGCGATGACCGCATCTTCGATGAACTTGAAAAAACATCGGTCCTTCGCGAACTCGATGCGATCCTGAACAGTCCCGTTTTTCACCTGAGCAAGCGCTGCCAACAGTTTCTGTCTTACGTGGTTCATCACCGTCTTGAGAGGAATCGCGAGCGGCTCAAAGAACGCACAATAGGAGTCGACCTCTTTCAGCGCCATGCAGGATACGCAACTGGAGATGATCCGGTAGTTCGCGTACAGGCCGGAGAAGTGCGTAGAAGGCTGGACCAGTATTACCAGACGACCCCTAACAACTCGCCGGTCCGCATCGAGCTTCACGTAGGGACGTACACTCCCGAATTCAAGTGGGCACATTCTGCACCACTCTCGGAGCAATCACCCCCGCCTGAGCCTGTGCCGGAACTCCAAGAAACACCCCATCGAATGGAGCACGGCCAGGAATCAACCGAGGTTGCATCGCCTCCGTTGGCAGAAACAAAGCGCGCTTTCGGGAAATACAAGCCACTTCTTTGGGCTTTGTCGGCAGTCGGCCTCGCCATGCTGGCCGGTTTGGCACTGATCGGGGCAACCATGTATCGCGCCAGAGCGCACCAATCGGTGTTTCAGAAGTTCTGGTCTCCCGCGCTTTCCTCGACGGAACCTGTTCTCATTTGCTTGGCCAAACCTTCGGTCTACCGGCCTTCAGTCAAGCTCTACCAAAGGCATTCCAAGACTCCGGAGAAGTTCGTGGGCCAGTTCGAGAGGCTCAGCCAGAGTCCTGATTTGCAGCCAGACGACAAGCTCACGTGGAGCGATATGGTCGAATACCCCGACTATGGGCTCGCCGGCGGGGATGTCAACGCGGCGATTCGGCTTTCTGTTCTCCTTAGCCAGATCGGGAAGAAGAGTCAAGTCAGAATGGGGGGCAACTACTCCTTTGAAGACCTGCGTAGCTCTCCCGCCATCATCATAGGAGCTTTCAACAATCGCTGGACGATGCAAATGACATCCAATCTTCATTTTGCATTCGTTGATGAGGGCGACCAATCGCTCATTCGGGAACAAGGGCCGTCAGGGCGGCGATGGTACTCGAAAACCGACTCCAACGAAAAAGTCGGGGAGGACTACGCTCTTGTTACCAGACTTCTGAACTCCAGAACCGGTCAATTCGTTTTAATCGTGGCCGGAATCAAGTCTTACGGCACTCAAACAGCTGCCGAGTTCCTTTCAAGTCCGGAGTATCTTCAGTCGGCCCTCCAGAAGGCCCCGCCGGACTGGGAAAGGAAGAACATGCAGATTCTTCTGGAGACCCCAGTCACTGACGGATTACCCGGTTCTCCTCAGGTTGTCGCTACGTACGTTTGGTAACAACATTTGCCTCTGACGTGATGAGTCTCCGGGTCCGGAATACGAAATGAAGACTGCTTTCAGAGAATGAATCCGTCGTCTCGTGTTGAGACAAATCTCCATGAGATAATGATCGATAGAATGATCACAGAACGGCGTAAATTCCTTCATCTTTCGTTGGCAGCCCTCGCTGGAGCCCTCTCTCGGAGAGGAGGAGCCCAAGAGCTGGGAGGCATGGGAGGACGGATTGCGACTCCTCAGGCGAAGCCCACCGAGTCCGGTCGTCCGTTTGACGCTTACTTTACGGACGTTGCAGCCTTGGCCGGGCTGACAGCGCCGGTGATCTACGGCCCTGTGGATCATAAAGATTATATTCTGGAAGCAAATGGATGCGGCTGCGCCTTCTTTGACTATGACAACGACGGATGGATTGATATTTTCCTTCTCAGCGGCACCCGGTTAAGCGGCGCTCCTCCAGGAGCCTCCAATCGGCTTTATAAAAACAATCGCGATGGAACATTCACCGACGTTACCCGGCAGGCGGGACTGGAAGCGGTTGGATGGGCCAACGGCGTGTGCATCGGTGACTACAACAACGACGGCTATGAAGATCTGTTTTGCACCTATTATGGCCAGAACCGGCTTTACCGAAACCTTGGCAACGGAACTTTCAAAGATGTCACCAAAGAAGCCGGCCTGGAAACATCCGAAGTCAGGTGGGGCGCGGGCTGCTCCTTCCTGGATTACAACCGGGATGGTCACCTGGATCTCTTCGTCTCCAATTACCTGCAATTCGACTTCGAGCACGTCCCCAAACCGGGGTCTGGAGTGAACTGCAACTGGAAGGGCATTCCAGTCAACTGCGGTCCAAGAGGCCTCCCATTCGGCCGGCACTCCCTTTACAGAAACAACGGAGATGGAACCTTTACTGATGTCAGTATTGAGTCTGGCTTTGGGAAGTCCTGGTCTAACTATGGACTGACCGTGGTTGCGGCGGATTTCAACGAGGACGGCTGGCCTGATATATTTGTTGCTTCCGACTCGACCCCCAGCCTCCTATTTATCAATCAACACGACGGGACATTTAAAGAGGAGGGGATCGAACGTGGTGTGGCTCTGAGCAGTGACGGAATGGAACAATCCGGAATGGGGGTAGGGATCGGTGACTACAATCTGGACGGCCACCTGGATATTTTCGTGACCCACTTTACCGAAGACTCTGACGCGCTCTATCACAACGATGGTACGGGCAATTTTGACGACACGACTCTACCGGCAAGACTGGGTGTCGAGACCCGCTTTACCAGTTGGGGAACAGGGATTGTTGACCTCGACAACGACGGTTGGCCGGACATTTTCTTCGTCACAGGAAGCGTGTACCCGGAGGTTGAGAAGCAGTTTCCGCAGTATCCGGATAAGTCGCCCCGCATTCTCTTCAGGAACCTGGGCAATGGCGCCTTTGAAGAGATTGCCAATGCCGGTCCGGGCGTCACCACGCCGCACTCAAGCCGCGGGTGCGCGTTTGGCGATTTCGACAACGACGGTGATCTGGATATTCTGATCCTGAATATGAACGCGGCTCCCTCGTTGCTGCGAAACGATTTGAAGGGAACACACCACTGGCTGAAGGTGAAGCTGGTAGGAACGAAGTCGAATCGCAGCGCCATTGGCGCCCGGGTGTTGGCCCGGTACTCCGGCCGGGTCCAGGCCCAGGCGGTCCTGAGCCAATCGAGTTATTTTTCGTGCAATGACTCTCGCCTTCATTTCGGCCTTGGGCAAGCGACCACTGCGGACCTGACCATCCACTGGCCAAGCGGCCTCGTAGAAAAATACCCGGGTGTCAAATGCGATCAACTTATTACCATTCGCGAAGCGCACGGGGTTATTCCCAATGCCGGCTGGGCGCGCTCGTAAGTGCTCCTCTTCAGAGCCGCGGAGTTCGGCGGCTTGTGTTCGGCAGGTTGCTGGCGCTGGAACTTCAAGCATGGAGTTGAACCAAGCTATGTTTCATTCCCGATGCATCGCGCTTTTCGTCCTGGGAGCAGCATTGGCTGCCCAGGCGCAGCCGGCGCAAACGTCGATTGCGTCAATCGAATCCCTGATTCGGTCTCAACATTACGATCTGGCGTTACAGGCCGCGCTATCCGCCTTGTTGAAGACGCCCAACGACTTCCGGCTTTGGACGCTGGAAGGTATCGTACTTTCGATCAAGGGCAGCAGCCATGATGCGATGGGTGCCTTTCAAAAGGCGCTGAGCCTCTCCCCAAACTACCCCGCAGCTTTGAAGGGCGAAGTGCAACTCCTCTATCAGTCACGGGATAAGCGCGCAATCCCGCTGCTTGAAAGAATATTGAAAGCCGATCCGAACGATGAGACCGCACACGAAATGCTCGCAAACATCGAGGAGAAACAGGGAAACTGCGAGGCTGCAATTGACCATTTTCTTCTCAGCACGGAAGCGATCAGGACCCATCCCGGCTCTCTGGAAGCATATGGCAATTGTCTTGTGCAAACAAAAGAACCGCAGAAGGCAATTCCTATATTTGAACAACTTGCTGCGCTAATTCCCGGGAGCACTTATCCAAAGTACGATCTTGCGGTGCTACTCGTCGAAGCGAAACAGAATGATGCCGCGCTCAAAGTACTTGAACCATTGCTCACGCCTGACCAGGCAGATCCGGATATCTTGAGCCTGGCTTCCCAAGCCTATGAGGCTGTGGGCAATACTCCCCAAGCGGTATCCCTTCTTCACCAGGCGATTGTCTTGAACACGGCGAATGCAGACTACTATGTCGCATTTGCGGCGCTCTGTCTTGACCACGATTCCTTTCAGGTTGGGATCGATATGATGAATGCCGGCTTGTTTCGCATCCCTGGCAATCCATCGTTATATATCTCGCGCGGTTTGCTTTATGGGCAGCTTGCGGAGTTCGACAAGGCCGAAGCTGATTTCAATACCGCCGAGCGGCTTGACGGGAAGCAGAGCATAAGTTTGTATGCCAAGGATATTGTCGAGTTCCAAAGGGATATGTCCGACAAGACTCACCCCGACAAGGCATTATCGATTTCGGAGATACGCGCGCAACTAAGAGCTCATCCAGATAGCGCGCTACTGCATTTCCTGTTCGCCAAGTTGCTTGTAAATGAGGACTCCGACACAGGGATTAAGGTAACCGATGAAGCGATGAACTCCGCGCTGCTGGCCGTGAAAATTCAGCCGGATCTGGTACAGGCAAGGGATCTCCTTGCCAGCATGTACATGAGTTATGGCAAATACGGACTGGCCATTGAACAATGCCGGCTCGCGCTCCAATATGCCCCTTCCGACCGCACGGCCCTGTATCATCTCATCATTGCGTTGCGGCGCTCCGGGCAGAGCGGGGAGCGCGACGAAATCGAAAAACTGGTAAAGCGACTTTCGGATTTACAGCAGTCCGGACTCCAGCAGGAAACCGCCAGGAAGCGATTCAAGTTCGTGGAGCAACCATCCGCGCCTGTGCAATAGAACGACCTTTCTTGGGACTTGCGCCGGCTCGATCATGCGCCGCGCCAACGCCGGCTTGGCGGCAAACTGGATTCCTTCCGGCACTGCGGCGGTGCGGAAACGCTTGCCATCGGCGGTCCACTTTATCGGCTGAAGATGACATTGTCGCATTACATTTTCATGCCCTTAGGCATAGCGTCGGATATCGAAGTGATTGTGATTGTGTTGTCCTTGAGGCTTCCCTCGACATGGACGTGCTTGCCGGCAAACGGAGCAACGGATTGTGGCATTCCCGCGAGTGTATAGACCTTGTCGCCCACCACGAGAGCGTAGCTGCTCCCGCTCTTGACGCACTCCTGGACACACTGAGCGTCTGTCTTTCCCGGCATCATATGCTTCTTGCCGCACATGGAATCTGAAACGATTCCATCAATAGTCAGGGAGGCGGCATGAACCTGCTGGATTGCAGGAATCATGATGCCCGACATTAAAGCGAGAACGAGGATTGAAGTCATTTTCATTGTTATCTCCTTTGGATAAAGCTTGAACAACCTTGAAATCAATGGAACTGCGGAATTCCTCCGTGACGGCATCGAAATGCTAACCTTCTTTGTGGCGCGATCCTGAATGCTTGCAAGTGATCGGTTGATTGCTCATTTAAGTGATCCTCAAGGGTTGCTAACGGCAAAGATGGTTGTCCCGCTGACCGGACTGCGACCTTCTACAAGAGTTGAAGACTGCCCAATGAGCTGGGCTGTGGCCAAGACGCGAGGGACATAGTTTCTGGTTTCAAGCGGCAGCATCCGAAGGCTTGTCAATTGATCAAAGTCTTGTGTGTGCGCCTTCAGGATTGCGACTCCTACATTGGCTTCGCCCGTGTTATAGGCGGCCAGCGCAAGCTTCCAATCGCCGAATTGGGCGTACAGATCATGAAGGTATCGAGCTGCGGCATCGGTTGCCTTGAGAACATCCAGGCGATCATCCCGAATCTCGTCCACACGCAGCCCATAGCGACGGGCGGTATCCGGCATCAGTTGCCAAAGACCGCGCGCTCCTTTGGGGGAGAGCGCTGTGGCGCGCCCGCCGCTCTCAACAAGGATTACCGCAGCCAAATTGACGGGCACTCCGTGACTCGTCAAAATGGGATCAACGGTTGGAAGTAATAAGTTCAGCCGCAGTTCAGAGACACTCAAGCCATTCCTGCTCGATGGCTGAGATAGCTGCTCTCCATGCGAGTTAGGTAATGTGCTTGCTGTTCTGCCATCATCTGTCTTGCCGGTCGCGGGCGAAGGAGCCTGAGTTGCGTAGGCAAGAAGTGTATCCGCAGCTATGCTCAATGAGCCATCGACCACGGCAAAGGGGCGTTCTGTACTTGAAGGCGATTGGCGAAAGAGTGAGACTCCCTGGCTCAAAAGACAAGAAGCAGCGGTCCAAAGGACAATTGCAGCCAGCCCAATCCGCCAGAGCAAACCTGCTCTCAAGTTCATCGGGTTAGACATGGAGCGCCTCCTGAGGCTGAGCGGCTTCACGCTTGAGCGCTGGTTTCACTTCCCAGTTCCACTTCCATATCGCGAAGATAGGCGGGTAGACGACCAGTTCCATGAGGAACGAAGTGATGATGCCGCCTAGCATTGGCGCTGCAATACGCTTCATGACATCGGCGCCAGAGCCCGTGGACCACATGATAGGAAGCAGGCCGAAAAGCATGCAGGAAACCGTCATGACTTTGGGCCGCAACCGCTTGACAGCTCCGTGAACAATGGCTTCGCGCAGATCGTCCCATGAGTGGATCCCGCCGTTGTTCAAAGCGTCGTGATAGGAGAGATCCAAATAAAGAAGCATGAACACAGCGGTTTCTGCATCAACACCGAGCAGCGCAATAAGGCCGACCCAGACAGCAATGCTCATGTTGTAGTGGAGTAAGTACAGAAACCAGATTGCGCCAATGGCCGAGAAGGGAACGGCCAGTAGAATAATCATCGTCTTGATTGCAGAGCCGGTATTGAAGTAGAGCAACAAGAAGACGATAAAAAGAGTGATAGGAACGATTAGCTTTAGGCGTTGCGCAACGCGCTCCATAAACTCGTATTGACCGCTCCACACCAGCTCGTAACCGGACGGAACTTTGACCTTATCCGATACAGCCTTCTTCGCATCGCGCACATAGCTTCCGATGTCTCGCCCTGAAACATCGACGTAGACATAGCCGCTCAACCTGCCATTTTCGTCACGAATCATTCCGGGTCCGGTTCTCATGTGAATATCCGCAATCTGGCCAAGCGGAATCTGCGCGCCGGATGGAGTGGCGACCAGCACACGTTCAAGGGCATCGACATCGCTGCGATAGTCGCGTAGATAACGCACGTTTACCGAATACCGCTCGCGCCCTTCAACAGTCGTTGAAACTTGATCGCCGCCAACCGCGGACATAAGAACGCTCTCGGCATCATCAATGGTCAAGCCGTAGCGGGCTAACTCGTCCCGCTTCAAATCAAAGTCAAGAAAATATCCGCCGCTGGTGCGTTCCGCAAAGACGCTGGTGGTTCCAGGAACGTCTTTCAATGCAGTTTCAATCTGCTCTCCGACCTGCTGAATCTTGGCCAGGTCGGAGCCAAGCACCTTGATGCCTAGCGGGGTGCGTATGCCCGTTGTGAGCATGTCAGTGCGAGCCTTGATGGGCATGGTCCATGCGTTGGAAATTCCGGGGATTTGGAGAGCTTCATTCAAACCACCGGGGCCATAGATCAGTTCCTGAGTCGACTTGTGATCCGGCCAGAACCTTCGCAGGATGGCTTGAAGCCGAGGCGGCGTTGACTTTGAGTACCAGCGGTTTACCTTCGGCCACTCATCCTGCGGCTTGAGGACAATGGTGGTTTCCATCATGGAATAAGGGGCAGGATCGGTCGAACTCTCCGCGCGACCTGCCTTGCCGAAGACACTCTCCACTTCTGGGAAGGCGCGGATGATCTTGTCTTGCGTTTCCAATACTCGCTCGGCTTCAGTAACAGAGATGCCGGGGAGCGTCGATGGCATATAGAGGAGCGTGCCTTCATCCAGTGGTGGCATGAACTCCGACCCGAGCTTGAAATAGACCGGAATACTCAGCCCCATCACCACCAAAGCCCCGCAAATCGTCAGCCACTTATGATCGAGCACAAACTCAACCACCGGGTGATAGACCTTCATCATCGGTTTGCTGATTGGATGGTTTTCCTCGCTGTGGATCTTGCCAACGAAGATCGCATTGACAATCTGCGCGAGCCATCCGGGCCGGAAGACGAAGCCGTCCATGCGCGAGAAGAGGAAGCGCATCGCCGCCGGAGCCAACGTAACCGCCAGGATGGCCGCTATGGCCATAGAAAAGTTCTTGGTGAAGGCAAGCGGCTTGAAGAGACGGCCTTCCTGCCCTTCCAAGGTGAATACTGGGAGAAAGCCAACCGCAATCACGAGCAAGGCAAAGAAGCTGGGGCCACCCACCTCCTTCACTGCGGCTATCACTACGGCGTGTGATGGACCTGGCCGGCCTTCCGCTTCCCAATGTTCGAGCTTCTTGTGCGTCTGCTCGACCATAACAACGGAAGCGTCTACCAGAGCGCCGATAGCAACAGCAATACCGCCAAGAGACATGATGTTCGCCGTCATTCCCATCCATTGCATCGGAATGAAGGCGAGGATCACAGTGACGGGAATAGTGATGATGGGAACAATGGCACTGCGCAAATCCCACAGGAAGATCATGATCACAAGGCTGACAATGATCAGCTCTTCAATCAACGTATGCCGAAGGTTATCGACCGCGCGGTCAATTAACTCAGAGCGATCGTAGGTGATTACCAATTTGACGCCGGGTGGCAGCGTTGATTTCAGGTCGTTCAGTTTCTCCTTGGTGCGTTCGATGACCTTCTGCGCGTTCTCGCCGTAGCGCATGATGACAACGCCGCCGACAACTTCACCGTTGCCATCCAGTTCCGCTACACCTCTACGCATATCGGGGCCGAACGTGACTGTGGCCACGTCGCTGACAAGAACTGGCGTTCCAGTCTGCGCATTGACCATGATGACGGTCTTGCCGATGTCGTCGAGCGAGCGGATGTATCCGCGCCCGCGCACCATGTATTCGCGGCCAGTGAATTCGACCAGACGACCGCCAACGTCGTTATTCGATTTTTGTATCGCATCGCTGACGGCGTTGATGGGGATCTTGTAAGCAAGCAGCTTGTTGGGATCAATATTGACTTGATATTGGCGCACAAATCCGCCAATGGGCGCAACTTCGGCAACACCTGGTACGGTTTGCAATGCGTAGCGCAGATACCAATCCTGGTAGGAACGTAGCTGGTCAATGCTGTACTTCCCCGTCGTATCGACCAGTGCGTACTCATAGACCCAACCCACGGAAGTTACATCCTTTGCCAGTTCGACGCTAACGCCCTTTGGCAGCTTTGGAGTTACAGAGTTCAGGTATTCCAGCGTCCGGGAGCGCGCCCAGTAAAGGTCCGTTCCTTCGTCGAAAATGATGTAGATGTAAGAAAAGCCAAAGTCGGAGAAGGCGCGGATATCCTTGACCTTCGGCAGTCCGAGCAACGCGGACGCAATCGGGTACGAGACCTGATCTTCCATAATGTCGGGACTGCGGTCCCACTTGGCGTAGACGATTACTTGCGTATCCGAGAGGTCAGGAATCGCGTCGAGCTTCGTATTCCTCATCGCGTTCCATCCGAGCACGATAGCCACGGCAACGAAGAGGAAGATCAGAAACCTGTTCTTGTCGCTGAAGTCGATAATCCGGTTCATCATTGGTATCGAGCCTCGCTCATTAACTGATTGAAAGAGAGGACTGCTCCGCCATTCTGGGCTACGAATGCATCGGCCTCAGGTTTACTGGCGAAGGCAAGAGTGCCAGGAGAGCAGCGGTCAAAGACCATATCCGGCATATTCTTGTGTTCGCCCATATTCGCCATACCGTGTTCGCACACGATTACCCGGCTCCCTTCAACAAACCACGCATTTGCGGGCAATATACCCTTGCCGGTGCGGTAGTCGTGCACTTCGATAAGCCGGATTGGCTTGTGCTGCTGGTTTGCCTCGCTGATCGCACAACGGGCACAGCAGGCTTGCGTTCTCTTGCCCGCGATCTCAGCCGTGACCATCGAGTTTGTATGAAGCGGCCGGTTGCAATATCTGCACGCAACTGGGGTCGGATGAACAACAAACCTTAACCAGCCTATGACGCCAGCTCCGGCTACAACGAGAAAAATCACTGTCAGGACAGTACGTCGAGAGTTCATAGCCATCCTCCTCAATGCGCCATTCCATTCATTGCGCTTTTCAGCCCGCTTTCAGAATCAATCAGGAAGTTTCCAGATACGACAATCGTTTCGCCAGCCTTCAATCCAGAGAGAATGACAGCTTTGCCGTCCACTATCGGACCAACGGTAATCTTCCTTGGCTCAAAGATGCCGCCATCGTGGACCACGAAAACATGTTGCTCTGTTCCGGAGTTAAGAACCGCTTCCTGAGGCACTATGATCTTGGTCCCGTAATCCACGTGCAACTGTGCATCGGCAAACATCTGCGGCTTCAATGCAAACCCTGGATTCGGAATCTGAACTCTGGCCTTGACAGTTCGCGTTTGCGGATCGACTGTCGGATAGATGAATGAAATGGTTCCTGTGTACTTCTTGCCTGGGTAGTAGCTCAGGGTGAGGGTGACTCGCTGACCGAGATGAACGAAAGGAACCTCGTACTCGTAGATGTCTGCATCGGCCCACACCGTGGACAGATCGGAAACGGTGTAAAGTTCGGTGTCGGGCGTAACCGAAGTCTGCGGAAAAGCCTTTCGGTCGGTGACGAAGCCGGTAATCGGCGAGTAAAACGTCAGATATTTGCTGACTTTTCCAGTCGTATCAAGGTCTTTGATCTGCTCATCCGAAATGTCCCAGAGCTTGAGCCGCTGCCTGGCGGATTGCAAAAGCGACTGCGAACCCTCGGCTATCTCGTGAAACGGAGCATTGCCCAGCGTGACGTTTCCGCGCTTCGCGATGAGATACTCTTCTTGCGTCGAAACCAGGTCGGGGCTATAGAGCGTGAAAAGCGGCTGCCCCTTCTTGATAAGTTGACCCACAAAATCGACATAGACCTTATCGATATAGCCAGCCACCTTCACATGAACATGAGCGATCCTGGTCTCGTCAGCAACAATCTGTGCCGTGGTGCGAATGTCACGGACCAGCGATTTGCGCTCGACCACTGCCGTGCGCACGCCGGCGAGTACCTGCTTTTCTGGCGTGATCGTCACAGTGCCCATGGGCATCTTTGCCATGCTCTCGTCTTCCGCATATTTGGGAACAAGCGTCATTCCACAATCGGGAGCGATTCCTGACTTGTCCGATTTGTAGGCTGGATGCATCGGATCGTACCAGTAGAGAATCTTTCTCTCTCCGATAGCTCCATCTTTTGCAGGAATCCCAGATGAGTTGGCTGTACTTTGTGTTTGGGAATTCGTACCCTGTGCAGCGGACGAAGGCGCTTGTTCCGCGTACTGAGGCACAAGGTCCATGCCGTCAGGAGCCTTGCCAGGCTGGTTGTAGTGGTGCTGAGGATTCATAGCGTCGTACCAATAAGCAGGCTTATGCGCGTCCTTGTCGCTTTGGGTTGCAGCGCCTACGTGCCCGCTCTGGCCGAACCAGCGGTGTGTTGCGCCAGCGTAAACAAGCCCAAGCGTCAACGCAAGCAAGATGCCAAGAAGGATTCTTTTTGGTGAACTTTGAATAGGCATTACTTTGCCTCCTTTGCGGGCTCATCTTCCGTTGCAACAGGACCGGTCACATCTGAGCCAGTTAAGACCTCGATGCGAGCCAATGCAGTTTGATAGTCGGCGAGCTGCAGGTAGTAATCCATTTCGTAATCCAGAAGGGTCGTAAAGTTGGCGAGTAGCGAGAGAAAATCGACGCTGCCCACCTGATACGATGCCATCGAAGATTCCAGAGCAAGCGACGATTGTGGAACCACGCCCTTGGAGTAGAGCGTCAACAGCCGTTCCGACGCCTTGGCGCCGAGGTATTGCTGCTTCAATTCAAACCTGACTTCGTTCAACCGGTTGTCACGCATCTTCTCTGCGCTAAGCAGAGTCTCGGTTGCTTCTGCCACGCCTTGGCGCTGTTTGCTCTTGTAGAAGACGGGAATACTCACGCTGAAGGTGACGCCATTCATATCCGGCAGCGCCGAACGCTGCTGGTACATATAACTCACACCAATGTCGGGCCTGTACTCTCTCCGCGCCAACGCGACGCCCAATTGACCTTTCTCCACCATCGTCTTGTTCTGTAGAACAGACGTGTCGTTGGCTGCCGCAAGAGCATACAACTCGTCGAGAGAGTACCGCAGAGCCGCGGGCTGAACCTCGGCGGCCGGAGGTAACGGAGATTCCGGTGACCGCACCATGGACACGTTGAGCCGCGCCTGTGCCGTTGCGCGCTGCTGTTCGAGCACAGTGAGCTTCTCGATCAACAGGGAAATCTCCACCTGCGACCGCAGCACATCTGCCTGCATCGCCTTTCCGACGCGGTAGCGCGCCTCGGCGATCTTCGACAGCTTTTCGAGAAGTTCCTTGTTCCGCTCCGTTGTCTGAATGGCCTGGTCGTAGTAGAAGTAGTCGTAGTACGCAGCCTTGACTTCGGCGGAGACTCGCCGCCGTATGGCCTCGTAATCGGCTTGCGCTGCTTCTGCCTCTTTGCTCGCAATTTCGCCGCGCAACTTCAATTTGCCGGGATAAGGGAATTGCTCAGAGACAGTCAAGCCACGATAGCTGGAATTGTCGCCGCGCATCACGCTGAAGGGCGCGAGATTGCCTGCCCACCCTGCCGAAACCATCGGATCAGGCAATGCCTTTACCTGCGGCACATGAAGGCGCAACGCATTGATGGCGTGCAGCGCGCTTTGGGCCTCCGGGTTCTTCTGCAACGCTTCCCGGATGACATCGTCGAGCAACAATACCTGTGCGACAGGCTCCTGGTGGGCCTGGACACGGGCTTTTGCCATCTGCGCTGTCTCTTTGCTCTCCTGCGCGGGTATGCCAAAAGCCGGCAAGAGCAGGAGGATCGCGAAGATCCTTGAAAATCTCATGGATTACTCCCTTTGTCAGAAAAAATGAACGCAACAGACCATTTGGTCTGATCGGTTCTAGACGCGGGAGTGCTTTAGACCAGGAAGGTGCAAAGGTGGGCGTGAACAGGCGAGTGCTGCAACTTCGCCGATCGCGGAGAGCCGCAACGCAAGAGAAGGATCGGCGCGGAAACATCTCCTGCCATTCCGCTCAATGCCCGCATTACGACAGCGCCGTCGCTGGAACCACCAGATAAAACGAGATTCTGGACAGGTGTTGAATTGATCGGTGCTACCTTGCAGCAGGATGGATTTCCAGACTGCACGGAGCTTGCCGCGCAATGCGAACCAGCGATCTGCTGATGTGACCTGCAGCAAGCGTGAGCGTGCGATTTCATGGGCTGAGCGCACAGAAGGGACGCGGCGCCTGGCACTCCTGACAGAATCAGCAGCAGCGAAAGCAGCACGACTTTGGATAAACGTCCCATGATTTACCTGTATACCATATACATCGTTCTTTTGTCAAAGATAGGGGAACAGGCCACAAACCGAAGTTGGAGATCACACCTTACTCACAGCCGAGACTATGAAAAGGGCTTTTTTAGACTTCAGACCGGATGGGGAAACCGTGTGGGACTCACTCAAGCTAACTTTTGATTGACAAATTGCTGTCTTGTCGAGCTTGCCTTTTTCTTAGGGAACCCCTGCGCAGGTGCGTGATTTTGCATCGACAACGCGAGCGCAGTTGATTTTTTGATTCTGAATAGGTTTTCTGTCGGAAAAGACGGGTTGCTGCTGATCTTTTTCGCCTCTGTGAGG
>Ga0302320_10000847_pt1 | contig 72622 bp, 50 predicted proteins | sample Bog_T0_3_FD_202130 | JGI IMG/M metagenome (GOLD analysis project Ga0302320, IMG submission 202130) | Peat permafrost microbial communities from Stordalen Mire near Abisko, Sweden - Bog_T0_3 | ecosystem: Environmental > Terrestrial > Soil > Wetlands > Peat | place: Sweden: Abisko, Stordalen Mire... | reverse complement strand
GTTTCGAGCTGCTCAAATGCGTAGTTGCCGGCTAGCGGTCGCTGGGTCGCCCCATTCCCTCGGGCGCGGCGGCGTGTTGCAAAGCATCGTTTGCGGAATAAAGCTACCAGGCGATTGACCGCGTTCATCGTGGGCCTTCCGTTCTGGCGAGTGTTTCGCGGCAACGAAAGTTCAGGTCAAAACCCGGTGCGCGATGCGCCCTTCGGCATTCCATGCAAAAGGCGGCATCGCACGGAACGCGCTGCTCACGTCAAATGACGTTCGGTCCGTGCAACCTGTGGACGGCTTGGAGGCACTATCTCCCAATTCCGGGCGACATCTCCCGCGTTGATGATACCCCACCTTTAAATGTAAACAACCCACATTAGCGAGCTGATTATTGTCGGCCCCACGTCGAAAAACTCTTGACAACCGCGGTGCGACCGTCCCAGCGGGAACTCGGGTACGAGAGAGTCTGTCCTCTCGCGCCGCCTTACTGCGCCACCGGCAGGTCGCGGTAGGTGAAGATCGCCGTGGCCGCCAGCAGGGCAAGCAGGCCCAGGCCGATGAGAATGGCGTTGTAGCCCAAGAGCAATCGCCAAAGGTCGCCCGGCGCGAGGACCAGTTGTTGCGGCTCGTAGGCGGCGAGGTAACTGGTCCAGCGGAGCCAGGCGGCGGGCCAGAGCCGGGCGGTCAGTGCCAGCCCGTGTTGCCCACGGTCACCGTATTCGCTGTCTGCCGCTACGGAGCTGGCTGCCTTCGGTCAGCCAATAACGTGATGATTTTCCGTGCCACCTCCTCCACCGAATTGCCCGTGACTTCGATACGACGCCAGCCATGCCGCGCGCACAGCCGCTCGGCATATTGATACTCCTTGCTGACCTGCGCGAACGAGGCGTAAGGCTCCAAGGGGATTGCCTCGATGGTCGCCCGGACGTGACGCCGCTCCCGCAATTGCTCGGGCTGCATGCAAAGGCAAAACACCCGCTCCGCCGGCAGGGCCAACAATGGCATGGGCAAGGGCAACTCCGGGACGAGCGGGACGTTGGCAGCAAACCAGCCTCGATAGGCCAGATAGAGCATGGTGGGGGTCTTCATGGTCCGTGATACGCCGACCAGGACAACCTCCGCACGGTGCAGTTCCTCGATGTTCTGACCATCGTCGTGATGGAAGGCGAATGCCACGGTCTCGATCTCCCGCGACTTGGCTTCAGCCAACTGTTGAAAGAGGCCGGGCTTCTCTTGCGGCGTCAGTCGTAAATGGAGCGCCAGGCGTTCCAGCAGCGGGCCAAGGAGGTCCAGAGAGTCCACGCCATGCGAATGCGACTGGGCCAGCATCAATCGCCGCAGCTCGTCGGAAACTAGAGTATGCACGATCAGGGAGTCCTGGCCCGCAGCCTCGTCGACTACGGCGCGCACCTGTTCGGGCGTGTCAACGTGGCCGCGCCGCACCAGCCGTACTGCCGCGTCCTGGAACTGCACCAGCGCGGATTGCGCCATCCGCTCCGCCGTGGCGCCCGTGGCATCAGAAACGATAAACACCGTCAGCATGGAACTTGGACTGCCTGGTCGGCCTCATTGAAAATCGCACAATTCCAGCAAGTTGTCTTCGGGATCGTGGCAGTACACCAGGCGCTTCCTCTGGTCCGCGTAATCGACCTGCACAGCCGAAACTTGTTGGACTGCGCTGAGCATTTTGATCCCGGCGGCCTCTATGGCGGCAACCAGTCGGTCAAGATCCGTGACCCGGAAAGCAATATGCCGCAGACCCTGCACGTTGGGACGGCCCAGGTCATTCGGGCGAGAGCCCGCCGGTGTGCGGTAATGGATCAGTTCGATTCCCGGTCCGCTGGAGGTTTCCAGAAACGCGACCTCAGCCTCCACGGGCGATAGGCCCGTTGCGGCCTCGATCCATGGACCGCTGATGACGGCTTGCTTGGTCAGTCGCATACCCAGAACGTCCCTGTAGAAGGCAACCATTTTCTGCATGTCGCTGACGACAAGGTTGACGTGGTCAATACGCTGGATCATTTCGTTCACTCGGATACATGGGTCTTCGTGGGCGACGGCCTTGTCGTCACCCCGGGTCAGAACGTGGCCAGCCCGATGGAGCGCTCCCGGATATTCGATCTCCACCCCACAGCGACACCGTACGTGGTGGCCGAATTGAAACAGCGTGGCGTCGAACTCCGATCCGCAACGTGGGCAAGTAATGGCCATGGCGAACCTCCGTAGAACACAATTCCCTACTCCCCCATGACCGTCACCACCACGGTGCGTTTTCGCGGGCGGACGTCGCACTCCAGGTGGATTATCTGCTGCCAGGTGCCCAACACCGGCTTACCATCGGCGACGGGCACTGAGAGCGATGGCCCTAGCAGCGTGGCCTGCAAGTGCGAATGGCCGTTGCCGTCGTGCCAGGCCTGTTCGTGGCCGTATTCGCGGCTGGGCGGGATCAGACGATCCAGCGTGGCGGGCAGGTCGCGCTGGAGGCCCGGCTCGAACTCGATGGCGCCGACCGCCGCCGTGCTGCCGACGCAAAACACCTGGACGATGCCCGTTTTCACGCCTGAGCGCCCAATGATTGCTGCCACCTGATCGGTAACATCGGCCATGTGCCGGTGGCCTGTCGTTTCGAAGGAGAATTGTTCTTGATAGACCATGGTTGGCGAGTGCTTCTATTGTTCGTCGGGGCGGTTATCGGGGTGCAGCGGGAGCTTGACGCCCTTGCTGTTGAAGCGGACCACTCCGAAGATCAACGGCTCCGTGCTGGTGTTTGTCAGCTCATGGTAAACCCACGGTTCGACGTAGAGGATGTCGCCCCGCTTGGCCGGAAACTCCTTGCCGTTAAGCGACCAGGTGCCCGAGCCCTCCGCCAAGATCAGATACTCCTCTTCGGCATGCCGGTGGGCGCGATGGACACTCTTACCCGGTTTAACAATCGCCACGGCGGTCAGCACGTCCTTCGTGCCGAAAGTCTCTCCGGTGAAGTAGCACCGCATCTCGCCCCAGTCAGTCTGGTGGGCTTTCGCGCCATCGAAGCCGATTACGCCGGACTTGAGCAGCTTTGGCTCATGATCGGCGGCCTTCACGGCTCGCCATGCGGTCAGGCCAACGGTCACGATGAAGATTCCGAAGAGCACCGCCCATTTTTCAGCTTGTCGTACCAAGGATCTCTCCTTCACGGATTGGGGTTATCCTGCTTGCTTTCCGCCCTCCGATTACCATCACCTCCTGTCAATGATGCTACCTATCGGCCAAGCCGGCCGCAACGCGCCCATCGGCAGCGTCAGATCGCTCGGCAGGCTTTTGACGGCCGCCACGGTAAACTGGGTATTATACCTTTGAGGGCCCCTGGCATCGCGTTTACGGGCAGGTTTGCCGAGCCGGCTCCTTTTGGTCAACCGGCCGTCCGCCCAGCGGATGCAGGAACGGCAATCGTTCGGCGGGCAGCGGCCATACCCATCGTACCTGGTAATCCACGATCTTTAATACCGGTCGTCGGAACCGGCCGCAAGGCAAGCCACCCAGCCTGCGCCGCCGAAATCTCGATGTTCCTCCGGGCCGTCCCCGTAGAATACCAAGGGCGGAAGAGACTGGGGTATGAGCCGAATCCTGCCTTGATGGGGATCGACAATGGGCAAACACATGAATCGCAGAGCCTGGCTCGGTACGGCGGCAACCGGCGGCACGCTGCTGGGGCTGGGGGACCTTTTCTTCCTATCCAGGCTGCCGCCCGTCTCCGCGGCGGAAACGCAGCTCAGTTCCAATGCCGTGCAGATGGAGCCGGACATTGAGCCGCTGGTTCAACTCTTGGAAAAGACCCCAAGAGATCGGCTGCTGGAAGAGGTCGCCAGCCGGATTCGCCGTGGACTGAGCTACCGGGAGGTGCTGGCGGCATTGCTGCTGGCGGGCGTGCGGAATGTCCAACCACGGCCCGGGGTGGGCTTCAAGTTCCACGCCGTGCTGGCCGTCAACTCGGTGCATCTGGCCAGCCTTTCTGCCCCGGATAGGGAGCGTTGGCTGCCGATCTTCTGGGCTTTGGACTACTTCAAGGAAGCCCAGGCCCGCGATCAGAGCGAGGGTGGCTGGCGGATGAAGCCGGTGGATGAACGTGCGGTTCCCCCAGCCGCAAAGGCCCATGTGGCGTTCGTCCAGGCCATGGACACCTGGGACGAGGCGGCGGTCGACGTGGCCGTGGCGGCGCTCGCCCGCACGGCCAGCGCCAACGAGATCTTCGAGCTGTTCTATCGCTACGGCGCCCGGGACTTCCGTTCCATTGGGCACAAGGCGATCTTCGTGTCGAACATGCAACGGGTCTTGCCGCTGATCGGGTGGCGCTATGCGGAGCCAGTGCTGCGGTCGTTGGCCTACGCGCTGTTGATGCACGAGGGAGACAATCCCGCCGGACGCGATGCACCGAGCGACCGCCCCTGGAGGCAAAACCAAGCGCGGCTGGCCCAAATTCCGGCTGCGTGGCAAGGTGGAAAGCCCGCCGGGGAGAAGACCATCGAGCTGCTGGCCGTGTTGCGGCAAAGCACCAGCGAAGCGGCGTGCGACAAGCTGGTGGAGTTGCTGAAGGGCGGGACCGCACCGCAGTCGATCTGGGACGCTCTGTTCTGCGGCGCTGCCGAGCTACTGCTCCGCCAGCCGGGGATCGTTGCCTTGCACGCGCTGACCACCACCAACGCGCTGCACTTCGCCTACCAGACGACCGGCGACGATGCCACCCGCCGACTGTTGATGCTGCAGAACGCCGCCTTCCTGCCGATGTTCCGCGCGGCGATTGAGGGACGCGGTAAGGTAGCGTGTCGAATTGCCGGAAGCACTGACGCTGCTGCGCATGGCCCATGGATGATGATCACCGGGAGCAGATAGCACTCCTGGATTTAACAGGCACGAAAGTCCGTGGCGATTGCCTCCACCGCAGCGCGTTTGCAGGCCGGTTGCGACGAGAATCGTTGTCGTGGGGGGAGAGAGATGAACACAGTTCTCGCAGTAGTTTGCCCGAGCCGTGGTTTCCCCTAGAATTCCCTCGGTCTTAGCGCCCAGAGGGGGAACCGCTCATGAATTCGTGTTTCCGCACCTTCCCGGCCCACGCCAGGCTTGTGCTGCTCGTTTTGACCGTCGGAACCGGTTGGCAGATCGCCGAGGCCCCTGCCGACACACCCGCTCAGGTCAGGCCATCCCCCCTGACGGTTAAACAAAAGGAACGAATCCAACAGCGCGACCGCTACGACGTGGAAACGGCCCGATTGCGATCGGAAGGCAAGCTGGACGAGGCGATCGTCGCCGCAAGTAAGATGCTGGCCATCGAGCGCGATGTCTTCGGCAACTTCAATGAAGATGTCGCCGGGTCCCTCCAGCAATTAGCAGAAATGTGTGCGCGTTGCGGGGATTTTACCGCCGCTCGCAAGGCCGAAGAAGAGGTGCAGGCCATCCAAACCAAGCTATACGGCCCTGCCGACTGGCGCGTGGTCGACGCTCGGGTGGCGCTCGTGCGTATCCAGCGACTTACCGGACTGAACCCGCCGCAGTGTCGCGAACTCGCCGAGGCCGATGATTTGCTGAAGCAAGCGGTGAAATTGCGATCCGAAAGCAAGTTCCGCGAGGCGATTCCGCTAGCCGAGCGTTGCGTATCCATCCGCAAACGGCTGCTGGGCAATTCCGATCCTTTATACGCCGACGCCTTGCTCTGGTTGGGATATTTGTGCAAGCTCAACGCCGACTACGCCAAAGCCAAGCCGATCTACCGCCAGGCGATGGAGATCCGCAAGCAGGTGCTGGGCGAAAAACATCCAGACTACGCTACCAGCCTCAACAATCTGGCCATGCTTTACTGCTCGATGGGGGACTACGCCAAGGCCGAACCGCTCTATCGCCAGGCGATGGAAATCCGCAAGCAAACGCTTGGCAAAAGGCATCCCGACTACGCCGCCAGCGTGGATAACCTGGTGAATCTGTTGACAAATGCAGCGTCGCGGGCGGAGCAACACGAAGACTTTGTCGCGGCGCATCGTGCCCGGAACGAAGCATTGGATCTGCGCAACAAGCAATACGGTTCATCGGATTGGCGCACCATCGACGCGCAGGTCGCGGTGACGCACCTCGATCGCATCACGCGGGCGACTCCGCAGCAGCGCAAGGAGCTTGCTGAGGCCGACGCCTTGCTAACGCAAGCGGTAAAACTGCGTTCCCAGAAGAAGAGCCGGGAGGCCGTCGCTTTGGCGGAGCGCTGCGCGGCGATCCGAAAACGGCTGCTGGGCGATGCCGACGTGATTTACGCCGACGCGCTGGCCGTGTGGGGGCTCCTGGAGAATGACGTCGAAGATCACGCGAAAGCAGAGCCGGTGCTGCGACAAGCGTTGGATTTGCGTAAGTCGATCCTGGGCGAGAATCATCCCAATTATGTGACGAGCCTGTACAACCTTGCCTTTGCTTACGCAGCGAGGCAAGACTATGCGATGGCCGAGCCGCTGTATCGGCACGCTCTGGTCATCCAGCGGCGGCACGCCGGAGAAAAAGACCGAGCCTATTCGCTCTGCCTGGATAACTTGATCTACGTCCTGACGCACCTTGCCACACAGTCGGAACAGGGAGGCGACTTGAGCGCCGCCCGCGGCAGGCGGCAGGAGTTGGTGGATTTGCAGACCAAGCAGCATGGTCTTGCCGACTGGCGCACCACGGACGCGCGGCTGGCGCTATCTCATGTCGACCGCCTAACCCGGCTGACGCCCGCGCAGCGCCGCGAGCTGGCCGAAGCGGACAATCTATTGAAACAAGCGGCAAAACTGCGTTCCGAGAAAAAGAGCCGGGAGGCCGTCGCTTTGGCGGAGCGTTGCGCGGCGATCCGAAAACCGCTGCTGGGCGACAGTGATGCCGCGTACGCCGACGCGCTAGCCTGGTGGGGACTTCTGGAGCAAGACCTCGAAGATTACACCAAAGCGGAGCCGGTGCTGCGACAAGCGTTGGACCTGCGTAAGTCGATCTTGGGCGAGAATCATCCCGATTATGTGATCAGTCTGTACAACCTCGCCGTTGCTTATGCGGCGCGGCAAGACTATACCAAGGCCGAGCCGATGTATCGGCAGGCGATGAAGATTCAAAAGCAGGTGGCAGGGGAGAGTAGTATCGACTATGCCTGCAGCGTCGATCTTCTCGCCACTCTCTACCACGCAATGGGCGACTTCACCAGGGCTGAGCCGCTCTATCGGCAGGCGCTGGAGATCCGCAGGCAAGTCCTGGGGGAAAAACACCTCGACTATGCCGACACTCTCGGTCGTCTGGCCGGGCTGTACCACTCGACGGGGGACTACGTCAAAGCCGAACCGCTGTATCACCAGGCCTTGGAGATCCGAAAGCAAGTCTCCGGGGAAGATAGTCCCCTGTATGCCAGCAGCCTCAGCGAACTGGCTGGTTTGTGCCATTCGATGGGGGACTACACCCAGGCTGAGCGGCTGTTATGCCAGGCATTGGAAATCCAAAAACGGAGTCTGGGGGAAAAGAGCCCCGCCTACGCCAAAAGCCTTAGCTTTCTGGCCGCGCTTTACAAAGAAATGAAGGACTACGGCAAGTCTGAACCACTATATCATCAGGCGATGGAGATCTTTACGCAAGCCGGAATGGAAAGGAGTGCCGCCTATACCACCACACTGAACAATCTGGCCCTGCTCTACGAAGCGATGGGCGACTGCGCCAAGTCCGAGTCCCTCTATCGGCAGGCGTTGGAGATCGAACGGCAGGTGCGCGGGGAAAAGACTCTCGGCTATGCCACCGAACTCGGCAACCTTGCCGCGCTGTACTACTTTATGGAGAACTATGCCAAGGCCGAGCCGCTCTATCGGCAGGGGCTGGAGATCGAAAAGCAGGTGCGCGGGGAAAGGAATCTCAGCTATGCCACGAGTCTCAACAATCTCGCACTGCTGTATGTGATCATGAAACAGCCAGCACGCGGCGAGCCGCTTTCCCGGCGAGCATTGGCCATCGCGCGGCAAAACCTGGATCTCACGGCCGCAGTCCAGTCGGAACGCCAGCAGTTGGCAATGACACAAATGGTGCGCTGGCATCTCGACAGCTACCTCTACGTGACCATGGCGGCGAAAGTTCCGCCCGAACAAGTTTATCGCGAGGTCCTCGCCTGCAAGGGTGTCGTCTGGACCCGGCAACAGTGGACTCGGCGGATGCGGCAGGACCGGGCCGGAACGGAAAACCCCGAGGCGGCAAAACTCTACGCCGATCTGGAACAGGCCAGCCGCGCGTTGGCCAACCTGACGCGGTCGAACACCGATTCCCAGCACGGCGATGAACACCGCCGTAAGCTGGATGCGTTGAGCGAGGATGTCGAGCGCCTCCAGCGGCGCTTGGCCGCCGCCAGTCAACCGTACCGTCAGCAGGTCATGCAGCAGAACCGCACGACAGCCGACATCCAGCAGGCTCTTCCGCCCGGTGCCGCCCTGGTCGATTTTATCGAGCACGGTCACTGTACGCCGCCCAAGCCAGGCACCCGGTACTGGAAGCCGACGCGGCATCTGACCGCCTTCGTCGTCCGGCGGGATCAACCGATCCAGCGGGCCGACCTGGGACCGGCCGACGCGATCGGCGAGACCGTGGAAAAGTGGCGTTCCACGTACTCGGCTGACGACGCGGCAACCCTAAAGCGACTGCTGTGGAAGCCGCTGGAACCGTTCCTTCGCGACGTCAAGCTCGTGCTGGTCTCGCCCGACGGCGCCCTGGCCCGTTTTCCCATGGCGGCACTTCCGGGCAAGCAGCCGGGAAGCTACCAGATCGAAGATCTGGCGATCGGCGTGTTGCCGGTGCCCCAATTATTGCCGGAGTTGGTGGCGCGAGACAAGGTCCAACGTGATTCCCTGCCCTCCATGTTGTTGGTGGGAGAAGTGGACTATGACGCCGCGCCTGGCCAAGCGGAATTAGGCTGGCTCGCTCAAGCGGCGCCGCGGACTCGCGGTGGGCAGCTTATGCAATGGGCACCACTCAGGAACACCCGCCAGGAAATCGTGAGTATCCGCGACTCGTTCGACGAGCGCTTCCCCGATGGCCGCTGCAAGTTGCTGCGCAAAGACCAGGCAGTCGGGGCAGAGGTGCGCTCGGAGATCAACCATTACCGCTACGTTCACTTCGCCACACACGGTTTCTTTGCGCCTTCGGAGACCCCGTCGGTACCGGCCGCCAAGAGCGACTCCCGACGTTTGCTTGTCGAAGACACTGCGATCCGTCAGGAGATCGTCGACCTTCATCCCGGTCTGCTTTCCGGGCTGGTCCTGGCAGGCGCGAATCGACCGGCGAAGCCGGGCCAGGACGACGGCATCTTGACCGCCTTGGAGGTGGCGGAACTGGATCTCAGCCACGTAGACCTGGCAACCCTTTCCGCTTGCGAAACCGGCTTGGGGAAATCGGCCGCGGGCGAAGGGTTGTTGGGGCTTCAGCGCGCGTTTCAGGTTGCCGGGGCCCACAGTGTGGTGGCCACGTTATGGACCATCCGCGACGATGCTGGCCGCCAGTTGATGATCGACTTTTATGAAAACCTCTGGGCCAAGAAGATGTCCAAAGTGGAGGCGTTGCGGGCGGCGCAATTGGAAATGCTGCGGGAGGGAGTAAAGCGGGGCTTGGACGTCAGCGAGCGGCCTGCCGATCAGCATCATCGCTTGCCTCCCTGGTACTGGGCCGGTTTTGTGCTCAGCGGTGATTGGCAATAGCATGACCGGTGGCAGGTCACGGCATGAACGGCCAGCGCTCCGCGCAGGCGTCTCCGTGTTAGCCGTGACTTCGAAGGATGCTTTCGATCTCTCGGATCGCCTCCAACGCTCCGGCGGCTAGCACGATGCTGCCCGGCGGCGCTTCAGTGTCGCGTGGATTGGCGCGGATAAGGAGGCCGCCTCGTTTCTCGCATTCCCAGCGGACCGTGGGCACCGCGGCACCGGCTCCGAACTCCAGCACAACCAACCGCTTGCGGTTGAGTCCGGCGAGCCAGCGCTGATAGTGGTTCTCTTGGTCCTCGTACCGTCCGGGCACCCAATGCCCGTCGCCGAACATCAGCACATTGGGCCGGGCAAGGCCGCCACACTGCGGGCAGCGCGGCAGTGGTGATCGGGCGCGGATGGTATCGGCGTCCACGTCGATGATTATCGCCTCGGCCGACCAGATAGCCTCTGAGCAAGGCCGGGTACATTGCAGGTAGTGAATCGAACCGTGGCGCTCCAGTACTCGCTTGGGCTCAAAGTTTGCCTGCTGAAAGTGCCCGTCGACGTTACTAGTGAAGACGAAATATCCCTTTGAACAACGCTGGCCCCAACGGCGGAGGACCTCGAACCCAGGGTGCGGCGCGGTGGTGCGGCAGAAATTGAGCCGGTGTCCGAAGAAGCCCCATGCCTGCTCGGGATCGGCACGGAACCACACGGGATTGGAGATTTCCTCGAAGCGGCGGCCATGGAAGACTGGATAGGCCCGCCAGAAACCCTGCGGCCCACGGAAGTCGGGCAGGCCCGAGTCCACGCCCATTCCAGCCCCAGCGCCGATGAGTAGGGCGGCGGCGGCAAGGATTGCATTGGCGGCCCGTTGGTAGGCCACAACGTGGAGTCGATCAACATTCCCTCCCTGCGTCACTCCGCCGCGGGGCTGGCCACATGTCGGAGAGTAACGATGGACTCTTGGCCTGCCCCATCATTCATTTTCGGTCAAGAACCAGCGGGTCTCGCCTCGCTGCATATCGAGTTCCAGCATATCGGCGGCTTCCGCGACGATTCTTTCGGTTGTCAGATCCGTCACGCGGGCTCGCCTGGCAAGCCGCAGTCGTTTGTGCCCCGGGAAAAGAGCATGAATCGTTACGAACCGTTGGTTGGCGTAGATCGCATCACCAGGCTCACCCACAACCCAGCAGTTGGCCCAGTGAGCCAGATTGTTGGCAAAGCCGCAACTGATTCCCGGGCAACCAACGAAGAGCGACTTCCACGACCCAAAGTCGCGTGCCGCGCACGAGACATCGTCGGACTTGACGTACTTGGCCAGTGCCGACGCCTTCGGGTCGGTTACCGCAAAGGCCGGGCCGGGAAGGGACCCCATGATGTCGATCTGGCCATCGAGGTTCGCCAAGAGCGAGTGGTGCGAGTCGACCGTAATCTGCTTCATTTCTCCCGAGCCCCGGAGCTTCGTTTGAATCCCCGTCAGAGCCGCAATCGCAGCGGCCGGGTCGTCTGCACCGATGATTCCCGGCGCATGGACGAAGACCAGCAACTTGCCGTCACGTTTGAGATCCTGAATCGCCCGGGTCTGGACATCGTTCAATCGGTAGGCATTGAGAAAGAGGTAGGCCCGGTGCTCCGGGATCGGCAGCCGCCCGAGGTCGGAAAGCAGGTAGAGGCGGTAAGGGACCGCGGCGAGGTTCAGCTCCTCGATTTGATTGGTGACTTCTAGGTGGCGGTAGGTGCCCGCGTGCCGGGGAGAGATCCAACTGTCGCTTTCTTCGCTCACGAAGACTGCCAGATCGGCCCGCGGCGCTTCGCCGCAGGTCAACTCGCGATGAAAGGCCCGGGATGCCTCGGCAACGCCCGCCATGATCTGCCGATCCGCGAACCAACCGCCGCCCATGTCGTACCACCAGGTGCCAAGGCCGTAGGCGAGCATCATACCACACTCGCGGCGGACCATGGCGTTGTGGGCCTGCGGCGTTTCCGCCCGGCCCACTGAGAAATCGTATTCCCGGGTGCCGGGAACAGACAGCCACGACCGCCAATCCTGCTCAGTCAGATAGGTCTTGCCGTGCAGCAGCGTGGAACCGAACACGTTGCGCACCGCGCCTTGAAATCCGGGCATGCGGATGCGGTATGCCGCCGGACCGGCCAGATAGTCGATTTCTGGGCTTTCCAGGAAGCGGGCCAGGGCAATGTGATTGGCCGAGTTGCAGGTAATGTCTTCGTAATACGTCCCGCAAATGATCGACCGCGGAGTGGCTTGCTTGATCTGGCCCGCCAGGCACTGGATGCTCTCTGCGACACCTTCGCTGTAAAAACGTGTGTAGTCTGCTATGTCCTGGTCCGTGCGCGGGTCCAGAAACACCTTCGCACTCCACCAGCGATCCCCGGAAGGAATGGCCGCGGTAGCGAAGGTCAGATCCGGCTGATGCCACGCCTTGGCCAAGGCCCGCACGTCGTCGCCATATCGGTGCCGTAGCCAATCGCGGAAGCTTGCTTGCGCGGCCGGGCAGTAATCGGCCAGGTGGAGATCACTTGGCAGCAGTCTGGCCCACTGGAACCACTGCCCGTCGTTCAGTCCCGCCACGTGGTAGCCGATCACCGCCTTGCCCGGAGCGGACGACTCGACATGCGCAATCAGACGTCGCAACGCATCGGCGATGTCGAGCCGCAGCCGGTGCGACACCAGGCTGGGGCCGAACCTCTCGCCGGACTTCGGGTCGTTGCCCCAGCGCTTGGGGTGCATGTCGACGATGGCTTTCAGACCGTTTTGGTCGCAGGTGACGTCGTCGGGGTTTTCTGCTCCCCAGCCAGGGTACGGATCGCAGCACATGTAAAAGATCACGTAGCCCTGCGGGTCCGAACAAAGGACCCGCCAGAGCAAGCCATCAACCACGGTGAAATCGAAGTGGTTACGGTCCAGCCAAGGGCCATGGCGTCCGTACAGGCCATTTCCCAGGACCAGCGGTACCAGGTGCACCCGCACCCCTGCGGCGGCGAAATCGCTGATACATGCCCCTTCCAGGTTTGGCCCGCCCCAGGTTACATGGAAGGCCCAGGGCACGTCCTTGCCATCGACGATCAGCCGCGGCCGACCTTGGCGCATCTGGACCCGCGCTTCGGCCCTTGGCCGTTGAGCAACAATCGCCTCGGCTGCGGCGCGGTCGCCGATCGGCTCGGGCGCGGGTCTCACGTAGCGCCGTGCTGGCTCGGGCCCGACCGCGGCAACGGCGAAGTCATCGTAACAGATCTCGTTGGGTCCCGATGCCTGAATACAATGGATACGGATGCGAGTATTTCCCTGGCGGACGGCGACTTCTGCCGACAGTTCTTGCCACTGCCCGGCGACGAACGGCTCACTGTTGCGGCCGAAGGCATTGGGAGTCCGCTCGGCGGCGCTATCGGAGCGGTGCTGCGTGATCATAAAATAGACACCGCGACGTACGTGACACAGCGGGTAGATCCAGGCGGAGATACGATAGCGCTTGCCCGCCTCGACCGGAACAAAGTCGCTTGTCAACCGCGTGTACCCCGGTCCGGCCAGCTTCTTCACCCGAAAAGAGTGCTTCCCTGAGTGTAAGATCTTCGTTTCGCAAGCAAACTGCCCGCTGCCTTGCTCGCCGGTACCCCAGATCCATCCGACCGGTTTTCCCGCCAGGAGATGCTCGAAGCCAGCGTTAGGCACGGGCAACAATGTCGGCGATTGGATCGCACCGGCAACAGCAATGCTGAAGATAATAGAAAGGGTCAAGGCCATATTCCTTGCTCGTTCATTTCCAGAAAAAGCCCAAAACGCGGACGTGACAAAGCTACTTGTCTTCCCCCCAACACGACGCCAATGTCCGGCTGAAGCGGCCGGAAGTCGCTCCGCTCGGCCAGGTAGCGGTGGACACGGTTGGGGCCGCTGTCCCAACACTCCTGGCTGGCATAAATTGCTAGCGGCTGAGGCTGGTCGGCACGACCGCTCCGCAACAGGCACATCGATAGCCAGTCGAGCTGGGCGAAATGGTCCAAGTGGGGATGGGTGAGCAGCACCTCGTGGACGACGTGAACGCCGTGGCTGTGCTCAAAATCCACCAGCGACGGCACGACGCCCATGCCGCAGTCGATGAGCGTGTGACGCACGACCTGTCCGTCTGTCCGTTGGACCAGCGAATACGAGGCATTCGTTTGCCGGTACGGGTCACCCGCCCGACCTTCGTCGGTGCGAGGGCTTTCCGAGCCGAACTCGATCCCGAAAGCCGGCTGGATGCCGTTGACCCGCAGCAGAAGCTCAGTGATTGGCAGGTTCATTGCACGACTTGATATAAGTGGACGGCATGCGGTCCGAAGTCATCCTCAAACCTGCCATCGTGTACAGAAATACTACGGTTCTCGCCGATCGCGCGGACCGTGGCTTTAACCATCGGCAAGGCGTCCCGGCTTGCGACTAAGCCCGTGTCGGCGACATCTTCCCGGCACGATTCCCACCCGCTCGTCATTATTCCGTTTTTGTCGCGGCGTGGTGGAACATCACACTCCACAGCTCCTTGGCCGCAAATGAGTAGGGGATTACTGATAGGGACAAGTCTTGCAATCCGACTCGTTCACCGGAGTTTCTGATCGGGTAGTTCTTTCTTGATTCCCTCGTCGATCGGCATCCGGTCGGTCTGGGGAGTGAGGCCGGAATTCTTCATCAAGCGAGTAAGTTCCGACTTCAGCTCGGGGATCTTTCCCGCGAACTTCGGGACGTTGATGAGGTTGTGGCGCTCTTCGGGATCGTTCTTCACGTTGTAGAGTTCCGCCATGTGTTTGTCGGGTGAGCCGTCGCCGTGCGGGTAGTGAATGTATTTCCACTCATCGGTGCGGATCGCGCGGACATTCGGCGTGTAGGGGAATTGTTGCTCGTAGTTGTATTCGTAGAACCACGATTTCCGCCAGGTCGGATCCCCTTCGCGCACGAGTTGTACCCAGGACTTGCCGTGGATCTTGTCGAGCGGTTTCGCGCCACATAGTTCGAGCAGACTTGGCGCGACGTCGATGGTGAGCGCCTGTTGCGTAATGACCTTTCCTTGGGCTAAGGCTCGATAACGGACAAGCAGCGGGATGCGCAGACTCGGTTCGTGCGCGGTGCGTTTGTCCACCATGCCGTGCTCGCCTTCCAGCAGACCATTGTCGCCCATGAAGGCGACGATCGTGTTGTCGAGTTGCTTCGTTTCTTCGAGCCACGCGAGCAGCCGCCCCACGCTGTCATCGACGCTGAGGATGGTGCCCCAATAGGCGTGGACCATGTTCGCGAAATCCTTCACCGCCTCCGGCCGGTCATCCGGGAAGTTCTTTCGCCAGTTAAACAAGGGTCCATAGATGCCATGCCATGTGTAGAGCCGCTGCTTGATCCATAGCGGCTTGTCTTCGAGGTGAAATGCAGTATCGGGATAGGTCACGGAAACGCTGTCGAAACAATGCTCGTATTTCTTCTCCGGGAAATAGAAGCTGTGCGGCGCCTTGTGACCGATGCACAAGGCCCAAGGCTTGCCGCCATGGTCGCGTTTGAGCCAGTCGAGCGCCATGTCCGTGACGATCGTCGTGTAGTAACCCTTGATCACGCCCACGCGGTCTCCGTTCACATTCCACTCGGTGCCGAAGTACTTTCCTTGGCCTTTGTGGGTGGCGAAAAAGTCAAAGCCTGGACGCGGCGCGTCGTTGTCTTCACCCATGTGCCACTTGCCGAGATAGGCCGTCGTGTAACCTTCATCATGCAGCCGCTGAGCCCAGTGCGGGTGGGTCGTCGGCAGCTCGGTGAAATTGTTCATGACCCCATGGGCATGAGCGTAAAGACCGGTGAGGATTGACGCGCGGCTTGGCGAGCAAAGCGACGTGGTGCAAAACATATTCGCAAATCGCACGCCTTCACTGGCGATGCGATCGATGTTCGGTGTCTTGAGCGTTGGGTGCCCTGCACAACTCATCGCGTTCCAGCGAATGTCGTCGCAGAGAATGAACAACACGTTGGGTTTCGCAGGCCCAACGGCGGCATGAAGCGTGGGCAACGGGGCCAGTAGCAAGACGGTTAGGATGAATCGTACGTGCTTCATGTTTCCGGTTCCGGTCCGTTGGTCTCGTTTGGATGGCCTGGACGATCCAGCCCTTTCCACCTACACGGTGTGTGAACGGCACCCCGCGCTGTTACCCAGCGTCAGCCCTGCTTGGCGCGTTGGATGTCGCGGCCGTCTGCCCCGCGGTATCGCTCGTCGTGAAATCTTAGAGCACCCATCGGGCGTCCGTTTGCGCTCGCCATGTTCTCGTGGGCGGCATCGATCCCGAACGCGCCCAATTCTATCCCCATCACCTCGGAACCCGCAATGTGCGGTCACTATTTCCCAGCCACGGCAAGGCATCGGGGGGGCGGGCATCTGCAACCGGTCAAGACGCCGTCCTAGCGTCTATGCTGCCGACATCGCCAGTCAAAGATGGCACTTCTCCACCCGCGGTCGGGCCTGTGCGCCCAATACGTGGCGGTCACGCGGGACGCACCAGGTCGCCGATAAAGTCAAGGATCTCCGCGACGGCATCCTGCAAATTCTCCACCTCGGTCCGACCCGACGCCTTGCGTGGTTTGAAGCTGTGTTCGCCGTCCTCCAACCAATGCAGGCGGACCACGGCCGCCAACGGATAACCGGCAACTTCCTCCCGGTTACCTAAAGGGTCTCGCGTTCCCTGGAGGATCAACGTGGGGGTCTTGATCGCCCGCAAGTGCTCGACGCGAGTCTGGGACGATTTGCCCGAGGGGTGAAAAGGATAGCCGAGGCAAACGAGGCCCACCACTCCGGCTTCATCGGCGATCATGGTGGCGATCCGCCCACCCAGGGATTTTCCGCCGATTACTAACCGCTGGCCCCGGAACTGCTGGATGACCTCCAGCCAATTCTGCCGCAGAACATCCTCGCGGGCGGGCGGTCGTTTGGGGCCACCATGCCTCCGCTGCGCCATGTATGGGAACTCAAACCGCACGACGCGCAACCCACCCTCGGCCAACCTCTGGGCGAAAAACTCCATGAACGGCGTGTCCATACCCGCCCCCGCACCATGGGCCAGGATGACCGTCGTCGAGGCAGTGGAGGGTCCGTTGACAAGTAACTCCGGCGAGATCGGGCGAGACATGATAACTACCGGTAGGATTCCGTTGATCTCGGGATAACCAAAAGGCAGTGTTGGACCAACGGAAGGTCGAACTTCGACAGCGGAATACCCACAGCTACTTCAGGGCCAGGATTCCTACAGGGAATCACCGAGCCACACCCAAACTATTACGAATCGGACCGGGTCGCAAGCGGTGCTTCTACGCAGGCCGCTTTGCCGGGAAATGCTGACCACATCCATCCATTTCCCATTTCTTTGCAGGAGGCTAAGTTCTATGTCTGCCATTCTGGGCGAAATCGTGCACCAAACGTCGGGCAAAGCAGTCGCGGCGTGTTAAAATAGGCAAATGCCCACAAAGACCCCAGGATCTTGTCTGTGGGCAGGGTGGCCAAGCCAATTCCTTTGGTCAACCGGCCCGTCCGCAAGGCAGCAGTGGGCCGCTGGCGCTCCTTTGTGAGTCTTCGGGTGGTCGAGACGGACGAACATGCCGCTGGGGAGCCATTCAACGGGCTTCATCGGATCTTGTCGACGCCTGCCGTAGCTCGTGGGGATGCATGTTGACGCCTGGCCCAGGAAGAGTTGCTCCAAGGCCGTGAACTCGCTGTCGCGGATCAAGCTCCCCGACGTTTTCTTCAAGGAACCAAAAGGCTTAGCAATCTTGGTCTTCTTTGTGAGGCGGAAGAACCCGTTCTTTATACAATCGACTTTCTTGTGCTTTCCGTCCTCGATGCGATCGGCCAGTAACGGTCCGCCACTGGCACTGACAAGCACCCGATCGCCTTCTGCGGCGCGCTCCTGCTGGAGGAGCCGGAGCGTCTCGCCCCAGAGCTTGTAGGAGACCGCCGGCACGCTCGGCTCGTCCTTCGTTTTCGAGCGGCGGCGGGTGATCCTGCCGGCCTCCCAATCCACCTCGTCGACGGCCAGATCGCTGATGTCCTTCCCCGTCATACCGCAGTTGATCGCCATGAGAATATAGAGCTTTGTTTTGTTGCTGGCCTTCACCAGGAGCTGCTTGACCTCCTCGACGTTGAAGACGACGACCTTGGGCGCCGGCTTGGTGATCTTGATCGTGTCCGTGCCGATCACCCGAGGTAGCGTCTGGATCGCCTCCACGCTCCATAACCACCGCACCCAAGTCTTGACGCTGGCCAAGTAATGGTGGGCAGTGCGCCGCTGCCAGGAGCCTTCCTGGAGCTTTTCGAGACAATGCCCATCGATTCCTTTGCGGAGCTCATTTTCGGGGGTTGTGATTCGTTTCCAACCCCGACGACTTCGTCCAGGAGTGGTCGATGTCCCAAGAACCGTTGCTTTCCGGCACGGTTTGATCAAAGGGACCACTGGTGACAAGGCGTTCGTTGCGACGTATCATGGGGGCTGCTGAGTCGGTCGGATGCCAAAAGCCACAGGGTTAGCCACCTGGTGCGAAAGAGAATGCGCCAATGAACAGGACAATGAGAAACACCCTAATCACCCTCACCGCTCTGTTGCTGGTCCCGCCGGGTTCGGATCCACCACGGCTGGCCTTCTTTCCATTTTGCCGGCTCAAATCAAGAGTCCTATCCCTTTATCCCTTATCCATCCTATCCCTCGTCCTTCTGTGCTTTGCCGCTCGCGCGAGTCTCGCGAAGGAGCAAGCCGCACTGAAGCCCTATCAGACCATTCCGGTCATGGTCGCTCAGGGCGAGCATCCCTTTGTCATGATCGACCAAGAGGATATCTCCCGCATCCGGAAGAAGATTCAGGAATGCAAGTGGGCGAAAGCGGCGTACAAGGATCTCATCCGGGCGGCGGACGGATGGAAGGACAAGACCATAGAGGTCCCCAACCGCGGCGGAGCTTCTTCCAACTATTACGCGTGCAGTGTGGATGGGTCACGGCTGAAGCCCCTGAGCCCGGCCGAGCACAAATGCCCGAAGTGCGGGAAGGTGTACTCGGGCGAGCCGTACAATTCCATATACGTCTCGATCGTGCACAACGAACTGGGGAGGGCGGCGCAGAATCTCGGGCTGGCATTCGCGCTGACCGGCGACAGAGCATACGCCCGGAAAGTGCGCGAGATCCTGCTGGCTTACGCGGAGCGCTACGAAAAATATCCCCAGCACGATTGGCTGGGAGGCCACTCGCGGAGCGGCGGGCACGCCTTCTCCGAGTCGCTGGAGGAGGGGGTGTGGCTGATCCCCATATCATGCGCGTATGATTTTCTTCTTGCGTCGGACTTGCTGTCGGGGCAGGACAAGGAAAGGATCGAAAATCATCTCATCCGGCCGGCCGTCGAGGTCGTGCGCGGCAACGACGCAACGATTTTCAACTTCCAGTCCTGGCACAACGCCGGCATGGGGGCCGCTGCGCTCTGCCTGCGCGACAAGAAACTGCTCAATGAGGTCATCAACGGCAAAAGCGGTTTTGAGTTTCAGATGGCCAACAGCGTGCGGGACGACGGGTTCTGGCACGAGGGCTCGTGGGGCTACCACTATTACGCCTTGAGGGCGCACACGGCCCTGGCGGAGATGGCGCTGCGCTCGGGCATGAACCTGTTCGACAACCCGCGATTCCGGAGCATGTTCGACGCGCCCCTGCGGTTCATGATGCCCAACAAGAAGCTGCCCGCCTTCCACGATGCGCAGGAGATCTGGGCCATCGAGCCGGCGGGGCTGTTTGAATCCGCTTTTGCGCATTGGAAAGACCCGAATTACGCCTGGGTGATCGGGAGACAGGGCCGAAGCTCGCAGGAGGCCCTGCTCTACGGGGCGGCGGACGTGCCCAGGGTGGATGCGCCGCAGCTTCAGAGTTTCAACTTTGCCGCCTCCGGGTTCGGCGTGCTGCGCACCGGCGGCGACCCCAACAGCCTCTATCTCGCCCTGGACTACGGTCCGCACGGCGGATGGCACGGTCATTTCGACAAATTGTCGTTCGTGTTTTACGGCCTGGGGCAAACCCTGGCGCCGGACCCTGGGGGCGTGGCCTATGGGCTGAAGGTGCATCAATCCTGGTATCGCCAGACCGTGGCGCACAACACGATCGCCGTGGACGAATCCTCCCAGGGCGAGTGCATGGGGAAGTGCACGCTTTTCGCCGTCTCGCCGCACAGACGCGTGATGGAGGCCACGGCCGACACCGCCTACCGCGGCGTGAAGATGAGCCGGCGGGTGACCCTGGCCGACGACTACGTGTCAATCGTGGACCGCCTGTCGAGCGACCGGGAGCACACCTACGATTGGGTGTACCACAACTATGGCGCGCTGAGCGTGGACGCGTCGGTGGCTCAGAAGGCGCAAGAGAGACCGCTGGGTGACGGGGCCGGTTACGAGCACATCACCGACGTGACACGCGGACTGTGCGACGCCCCTTGGGGAGCGACATGGAAGCTCGCCGACAAGGAGGTCCGGCTTGAAATGACGGCTGCGCCGGGGACGGAGGTCATCAGCGCAGTCGGGATCGGCACATCGCCCGCCGAGAGGGTACCGATGCTCATCGTGCGGCGAAAGGGGAAGGAGGCGGCGTTCAGCGTCATTCTGCGCGTGCATGCCAAGGAACGTCGTGTGCAATTGAAGGATGGAAAGTCGCCGCCGCTCCCGTGAATGATCACAAGAGAGAACAACCCCAGGACCAGACCATGAAATCGCCGGCAGTTCTCATTAGCATCCTCCTGGCGGCCCACTTCGGCGCGGCGGGGACAGGCGCGGCAGATTGGCTCAACGCCCGCGACTGCGGCGTGTCGGGCTCCCAGTTTGAAACGACGGCCAAGACCACCGCCGGTTCCAAGGAGATCACGGTTGCCGACGTCGGCGACTTTCGGGAGGGTCAGGGCGTGACGGTCTCGAAGTGCGACATTCGCTACACCCGACTCGACATGTGGGGAGCCGGGGAGCGCTACTACAATTCCAAGAAGCCAGGAAACTCCGTGGAGATGCGAGGCTACGACGGCAGCGCGGGGAGTTGGGTTGTCTATGTGCTGGACATCGCACCCGGCCAACGCGCGTTCCGCTGGACCGACGACCTCGGACGCAACTGGCATCCGGCGGTGGCCATCACGCATGAATGGCAGCCGTTGAGCGGCGGGGTCGAGGTACGGCTCAATCAGCGCGACTGGGAGTCCGGATACGTAATCTCCTTTGGCGCGCGCGACCAACTCGTGACTACCATCGAGAAGATCGAGGGAAAAGTGCTGACCTTGAAAGATGCGGCCAACCGCTCGGTGCCGGACGCGGTGGTTCGCCATAACGACGGCGTTGCCCTGCAGGCGACGATCGATCGCGCCCTCCAAGAGCGGCGCAACGTGTATGTTCCCGTGGGACACTATCGCCTCGCGAAGGGCGTGACGGTGAGGAACGCGGCGGCGATCACGATCGAAGGAGCCAGCGCCGTAGATACGCTGCTAGACATCAGCGACGGCGAAGGCCCGTGCATTAGCCTGTCGGACGGCACAGAGGTGACTCTACGTAACCTCCGCATGATCGGTTTCATGGGTTTCGATGAGGCCGATCGGGCGGACGAGCTTGGTACGAAAGGTGCAACGGCCGTATGGGGCTTGTGGCTCAAGTCCTGCTACGCCCTGGGGATCAACGGCACCGAGCGAGTGCTGGTAGAGAACTGCCATGCGAGCCGGATGTCGTCGGAGTGCTTTGTCTCGGGCGGGCCGAGCCGGGGGACGGTGAAACCGGGGCGGCACCACTCCCAAGCGATCACTTACCTCCGCTGTTCGGCGACCGACTGCGCCCGCAACGCCTTCAACGACGTGAATTGTGGCACCGAGAACACTGCCGTTCTGTACTGCCGCATCGTGGACGTAGGCGGCAACGCCTGGGAGGGCGCCTCTCGCTTCGTCAAGTTCATCGGCAACTACGTGCGTAACTCGGGGCCGGTGGGCATGGGCAATCTCGGGCCGTCCAACCGCGACCACACCTACCCGGCCCTCGGCGCCGGCCAGCACATCGTCGCCGATAACGTCTTCGAGGGCAATGTGTCGTACGGCGGGCGCACCGGCGGCACTGCCGTCTGCACCTCCCGAGGCGCGACGCAGGTCATTGTCCGGAACAACCTCTTTGTCAACCTCAATTCGTCCGCCGTAGCGGCCTTGGGCGAAGCCATTTCCAGGGAGTATCCCGCCGCCAATACGACCATCACAGGCAATATCTTCGACCTGACGTGCGTGGGGCAGAAACCGCTGCGCCGTACCGCAGTGAAAATCAGCTCGAACGATGCGATTGTCGCCGATAACCAGATCTACGTCCGCGGCCAGTTCGATCCCCTGGTGACCGGCATTGAACTTCGCGAGCCCGCACTGAATGTGATCGTTCACGACAATCTCATCCGGAATTGCGGCATCGGTCTGGTCACGGCGAGGGGCCAGGCACAGGTCGGCAAGGTCGTGGATTCGAGGACCTTCCTCCGTGCCGACAGCGGGTGGATGGGCCTGCCGCTGGATCGTACAAACCCTGGGCACTGCCGGGGCTGGAGCATCCATTGGTTGACCGGGAACAAGGCAGCGGCTCCGTCAATCATCGAGTCGTTCGATCCAGAGACTTTGCACTTCAAGCTCCATGGGCCGCATGAGATGAAGGCCGGCGACCGTTTTGAAGTCGTCGCGCCGGCGTTGAATTGGAACATCCACGACAATACCGTCACTGGCTGCCAACGTCCCGTCGTGCTCGACTCTTACGGTAGCACCACCTCGCTGTTCCGCAACAACCTCATCGAGCGCGGCGGTACGACGGACGCCACGCAGGCTATTATCAGCAGCGGGCAGTTCCAACTGAACGACAATCACGTCGTCGGCTTCGACGAGAAGAACAACCCAAGGATGAAGCCATGAACTCGTCAGCAATCCTCGGTGTCCTCGTTGTTACCCTCTCCCTTGGCTCGCCGCAGGCTGGCGCTGCGGACTGGATCAACGCCCGCGATTGCGGCGCGTCCGGCTCCACGTTCGAGACGACGGCGAAGACTGCCGCCGCATCGAAGCAGATCACAGTAGCAACAGTCGGCGACTTCAAGGTCGGCCAGGGAGTGATGGTCTCGAAGTGCAATATCCGCTACACCCGGACCACGATGTGGGGGACCGGGAACTCGTATGAGAACTCCAAGAAGCCGGGCAATTCCGTGGAGGTGCGCGGCTACGACGGCAGTGCGGGGAGTTGGCTCGTCTTCGTGCTGGACATCGCGCCGGGGAAGCGCGAATTCCGCTGGACCGACGACCTGGGGCGTAACTGGCATCCGGCGGTCCCCATCACGCATGACTGGCAGCCGTTGAGCGGCGGAGTTGAGGTCCGGCTCAACCAGCGCGACTGGGAGTCCGGATACGTCATCAGCTTCGGCGCGCGCGATCAACTAGTGACAACCGTCGAGAAGATCGAGGGGAATGTCCTGACGCTGAAAGATGCCGCAAACCGTTCCGTAAAGGACGCGCTGGTCCGGCACAACGACGGCGTCGCCATTCAAGCGGCGATTGACCGCGGCATCAAGGACAAACGCAACGTGTATCTTCCCGTGGGCCACTACCGCCTGGCACGCGGCGTCACGGTGAAGGACGCCGCCGCGATCACCATCGAGGGGCAAAGCGCCGTGGATACCCTGTTGGATCTGAGCGAGGGCGAGGGCACGTGCATCCATCTGATCGGCGGCACGGAGGTGACACTCCGCGACTTTCGTATGGTCGGCTTCATGGGGTTCGACGAAGCCGACCGGGCGGGCTCGCTGGCCACCAAGGGCGCAAGCGCCGTCTGGGGCCTGTCGCTGAAGACCTGCCAGGCCGTCGAGACCAATGGCACCGAGCGGGTGCTCGTGGAGAACTGCCACGCCAGCCGGATGTCGTGCGAGTGTTTCCAGTCGGCCTGCCCCGGTCGGACCGCACTCGAGCCGGGCCAGTTTTATACCAAGGCGATCACCTACCTTCGGTGTTCCGTCACCGACTGCGCTCGGAACGGCTTTGATGAGTGCGGGGCCGGAGTGGAGAACGTCAGCATCCTTAACTGCCGGATCGTCGACGTGGGCGGCTGTTCGTGGGAAGGCGTCTCGCGCTTCGGCAAATTCATCGGCAATTACGTGCGCAACTCGGGACCGGTCGTGGCCCGCTTCGGCCCGGAGCACCGCGACAAGTCCTTCCCCGATCTCGGTGTCGGGCAGCATGTCTTCGCCGATAACGTGTTCGAGGGCAATGTATCCTACGCCGGCAGGGTCGGCGGGGCGGCCATTCGATCCAACGGCGGCACCGCGCAGGTCATCGTTCGCAACAACCTCTTTATCAACTTCAACTCCTCGGGCGTGGATGCGTCGAACCCGAGCGCTTCCAGATATCTTCCGTCCTCCAACACAACCATCGTGGGCAACATCTTCGACCTGACCTGCGTGGGTCAAGAACCGGTGCGGCGCACGGCGGTTGAAGTCAGTTCCAATGATGCCATTGTCGCCGATAACCAGATTTACATCCGCGGAAAGTGTGATCCGATGGTCACCGGCATCATGCTTCACGAACCCGCGCTGAACATGAATGTCCACGACAATCTCATCCGCAACTGCGGCGTGGGCATTGCGACCGATCGGGCGCGATCACGGGTCGGCGAGGTCGTGGACTCGCGGACCTTTCTGCGCGCCGATGGATGGCCGCGTGGTCTTCCACTGGATCCGTTGAGGCCGTGGCTGTGCGCCGGCTGGGGCCTCGCCTGGGTCAAAGGAAGCAAGCCGGCGGTGACCTCGACCATCGAATCCTTCGACTCGGAGACTTTTCGCTTCAAGCTCCGTGAGCCACACCCGATGAAGGTGGGCGACCTCTTCGAGGTGATCGTGCCTGCCCTCAACTGGAACATGCACGACAACACCGTCACCGGCTGCCAGCGTCCGGTCGTGCTCGATTCGCACGGGAGTGACACGTGCTACTTCCGCAACAACCTCGTCGAACGAGGGGGTGCGGCGGACGCGAAGCGGGCGATTGAGGTGCGGGGCCAGTTCAGGCTGATCGAAAATCAGGTCGTCGGCTTCGACGAGAAAAGGGACAACCCAAGGGCGAAGCCATGAAATCGTCAGCAATTCTCGGGATCATCCTCCTCACGGTTCGCCTCGGCTTGCCGCAGGCTTACTCGGCGGAGTCGGTCAACGCCCGCGACTTCGGCGCGTCAGGCTCCGAGTTCGAGACGACCGCAACGACCACTGCCGGATCGAAGCAGATCACGGTGGCAAACGTCGGCGACTTCAAGGTCGGTCAGGGTGCGATGGTGTCGCGCTGCAATAACCGATACGTCAACCCGACGCTTTGGGGACCTGGCGAGCCTTACGTCGGTGCCAGCAAGGACACTGGTGTAGAGATTCGCGGCTACGACGGCAGTGCAGGCAGTTGGATCGTTTTCCTGCTGGAAATAGACAGTACGAGGCCGACGTTCCGGTGGAGCAACGATCTGGCGCGGAGTTGGAAAGGAACAAAGGTCCCGGTCACCTACGACTGGCAGCCGCTAAGTGGCGGCATCAAGGTGCGGTTTAGCCGGCGCGACTGGAAGCCGGGGCACATGATCAGTTTCAGCACACGCGACCAACTCGTGAGCGTGAGGCGCAACACTTGACACGTTCTGGAGTCTTCCGGGACGGCGATGTGGGACGTTAGTGGCTCGGCGGCCAGCCGCGGCATCATGCGACTGACCAAACGCGGACAAGGGGGTGTATTGTGGACACGCGTCTGTCGGCACTACAATGAGCCTGCTGCGGGACGACTGCGCCAGAATCCCAACGGCTGCCCAACCAAGCGTGAAAGAGGATTTCGCCGATGAGCCGGACCACCAGATGCGCTCTCGTAATGTCCGCCGCCCTGCTGTCGGCTCCACTGGGGGCTTTTTCCGCCGACCAACCGTCCAACGCTAAACGCACTTGGCAGGGGATTCCCGGACTGGAGCGCACACCGAACGGACGGCTGTTCGTATCCTGGTTCTCGGGCGGGCCCAAGGAGCCGGCGCCGGAGAACACGGTCTACCTTTGCCGCAGCGACGACCAGGGGCACAGCTTCACCGAGCCGGTGCCGATGGCCCGACCAACCGGGAGCGGACGCGCCTTCGATCCCACGCTATGGAGAGATCCAGGCGGCAGGCTGTGGTACATCTTCAATCGCGGAAACAAGAAGACCGCCGAACACAGCGTCTATGCCCGCACCTGTGCCGATCCCGACGCCGCGACGCCTGTCTGGAGCGAGGAGTTCCGCGTGGGCTATGACGAGGCGCCGCTGAGCTTCCGCATCAACAAGCCGACGGTGCTTTCCACCGGCGAGTGGATCATGCCGGTGACGCACGCCGCCGAGCCGATCCACGACTGGTTCGCCGGCCCGAAGCAGCTCCAGGGCGTGGGCATCTCGACAGACCAGGGTAAAACTTGGAGGCTCCACGGTGCCATCAAGGCTCCGCACTGGGCTTTGGAGAACATGATCGTCCAGTTGAAAGACGGACGGCTCTGGATGCTCATCCGCACCGGTAGCGGGCTGCTCTGGCAGAGCTATTCCTCCGACCGTGGCAAGACCTGGACGGAAGCCATCGCCAGTACCATCGCCAATCCCGGCTCGCGGTTCTTCATTCGCCGGCTGGCTTCCGGCAATCTTCTGCTGGTGAACCACTACCGCTTCAAAGGGCGCAGCCACATCACCGCCCGACTCTCCACCGACGACGGCAAGACGTGGAACGAGGGCCTGCTGCTCGACGAGCGCGGCGGCGTCTCGTACCCCGATGGAATCCAGGCGGAGGACGGGCGGATCTGGATCGTCTACGATCGCGACCGTCAGGGAGCCGGGGAGATCCTGCTTGCCACGTTCCGCGAGGAGGACGTGGTTGCCGGCAAGAACGTATCCGGCAAGGTGCGGCTCAAACAGGTCGTCAACAGACTGAACAAGCCAGGCCCCGCCCCCGCCACGAAGATCCTGCCGCCAGGCTGGGACCCGAAGCGGGCCGCCGACAAGGTCATGGCCGGATTGGTCAAGGTCTCGCCGCCACAGGTCAAAGGCGCGCACGATTCCGACTTCGTTATCGTGAGGGACAATGCTTACATCGTCTACATCGCCAACGACATCCAGCCGGGCGAGAACCCGCAGTGGCCTTTCTGCTACGCGGCGATGTCCGTCGTGTGCTTGAATAGCCGCAGGGTGGAGAAATTCATCCCCTTCGCCAGATCGGGGCAGGTTTACGAAAACGAGACGCTGCCGCCGGGGGCGTGCTTCGTGCCGCGGCTCCTACGGGAGGATGACCGCACGCTGCGCTGCTACTTCGCCAGCGAGTCGCCTGGAAAGCGGCAGTCGCAGATGTGGTTCACCGATTTCGACACGCAGCGAGCGGCCTTCGAGAACCGCATCCATCGGGCAAGACTCAAGACCTCCAAAGGCGTCTTCGACATGCAGCCGCAGGTCCTTTGCGCGGATGCCGCTGTGCATGGCTTCCGGCGCGACCCCATGGACTACGGGCTGTACGCAATCGACTCGTTCAAGGTCTTCGACGCCAAGACTTACGCCGTGTTGAACAACTACCCCCTCGGCCAGAACGCCCTGTCGGTACTGAATGAAGGGCGGGACACTTTCGAGGTCTTGGGCCACTATAACGAGCCACAGACCTTGAAACTCAGCGAGTCCTCGGTGAACCGTCTGCCGGACGGCAGTTGGCTGGCCATCTCGCGGCAGGAGGGGGGCAATCGTAACTACGCCTTTTCCCGAAGCAAGGACGGACGACACTGGTCGGCCAACGAGTTCCGCCGCCTGGTGCCCAACGGCACCAGTTCCAAGCCGACTTTCGACCGGTTCCACGGCGTCTATTATCTGGGCTGGCAGGAAGCCACTCAGGTCAACGGCGTCCCCAGATCGGTGTTCAACATCGATGTGTCCGCCGACGGAACCCAGTGGGAGCGCAAGTATCAATTCGAAACGGAGAAATCCTTCCAGTATCCGACCTTCCGTGACCACCAGGATTCCATCTACCTTACGGTGACCCAGGGCGATCTCTCCAAGTCACGGAAAGAACGCATCATGTTCGGCATGCTCGAATGAGCCGACGAACCACCACGCGGCGATGCGGGAGGCGTTTCCGATCATCCCATGGCATCCCAGCACCCTTTCGGCAATGACCCCACCACGATCGCCGGCTACCGGCGTTCTGGGCCCGAGACCCGGTGAGGCGACCGTTGGTCGGCTTCTCGATCAAGAGTTGGTCGCCTCAATTCAGTTCCTCATATTGCAGGCGCATCCCCGCGAAGCGGAAGTTCTACCAAACGGCTCTGCTCTGTCGAAGACCAACCAATCGGGCCGACCAGACCATGCAGGAACGGCAAGACCCGCTCGGCGGGCGGCGGCCAGGCATCGTCGTACCGGAGATAGTCCACGGCCTTGATCCCGGCGAAAATGCCGCCCTGGGCGTGGCGGACGATCGCCTTCTCGGCTTTGGGGGACACCCGCCGCTCGTTTAGTCCGTAGCCCTCGCAGCGTCCGGCATGGACGCCCTCGATCGGTCCGTTTCGCCAGGCTTGAAGCGTGACCGTATTGGCGATGACGCGAACCCCGTGGGCTCCAGCGGTCATCAGGTCCTGGTCCAGTCGCCCCATCCACCAGGTCCGCCGGACCTCCGCTGCCACATCCGACATCGTGCAGGTGCGGAGTTCGTCGGCTTTGGGATGCGGGTGGATGGTTTTGGGCCCGAGGGGAAGGTACGCCAGCGCACGCTGCACGAGGTCCCAGTACCGCCGGTCGTTCGCCCCGCACAAGCCGAACCACCACGCCAGCGCCGCCGAAATCTCCACGTTCATCCGCGACATCTCGTCGTCGTCGACTTGGCTGACCTGCTCGCCCCCTCGGCGGGACAGGCTGTCCTGTCGGGGCGCAGCCGTATTCTTCCCATCGGGGTAGTCCTTCATCATCCGCGCTGCCACGGCCTGACGGTACGTCTCCCGCGTCGGCATGGCGACAGAGGACTGCGCATAGGCCGTCGGCAAGCCCAGCGACACGATGCCGCCCAGCCAGCAAAGCCAGAACCTCGTTGAAAGTGCGTTCATCTCAATCTCCCCTCAGAATGATCGTGCAATGGCGACGCAGATGCCCGCAACGCGTTATCAGCTTGCCCAGGAAACAGGTCGTGCGACCCTGCTCCCTTTCTGCCCGCATGCAGCGCTTGAAGGATTCCCGGAGCCTTTCATTTCAGCTCCAGGCACACGACGGTAGCGATCGGATCGGGAGCTTGGGGCGGGAGTTCGAACGAAACACGGTCCTCCGTTTGGGCCGCCTTCAGGTCCGCGTGTTTCGGATCGGCGAGCAGATAGGCCTTCGCGATTGTACCCTTTACCTTGGACAGCGCGAACTTGCCGGTCGTTGGCCATTGAAAGATGTGAATATAGAGCTTCCCGGGCTTCGTGGTGCAACGCCACTCGGTGCGAGGCTCGAACTCGGGCGGCCGCTGCTGGACCGCCCCGCAGACTTCGCAACGAAACTCCATGCGCGGCGAACCCTTCGAGTCCGGCGGCGCTTTGCCCGGCGTGCCGAACTCCTCGCCAAACGGGGTGCGCCCGGCTCCGTAGATCGCCTCGCCGTTGACCTTCAGCCAGCGGCCCACCGCGCGAAGCGTGTCCTGGCTCGGTTTCGGGATGACGCCCTCGCCGTCCGGGCCGACGTTAAGCAGGTAGTTACCCCCCTTGCTGACGATGTCGACGAGCTTGAACGTCACGTTGGCAGGCGTCTTCCAGTGGTGGTCGTGTTTTTTGAAGCCCCAGGTATGGTTGAGCGTCGCCGGAGTTTCCCAGGCACCGGCGCGAGAAAGGTTGGGGATGGCGTTGTCGCCCTCGGACTCGTAATCGCTCTGGAACTTGCCGCCCAACCGCCCGCTGACCAGGCAGTTGGGCTGCAACTGATGCACAAGCTTCTCCAGCCTGGCCGCACGCTCGACGTTCATGAAGCCCAGCGGCGTGTCGAACCAGATCACAGCGATCGGGCCATAGTTGCTAAGAAGCTCTCGCACCTGCGGGAGGGCCTTCGTATCGAAGTAGGTGTCGAAGTCCCCATTCTGCCGGGGATCCCACTGCGGTACCTCGTAGACCGGATCGGCTTCGTGCGGCCCCTTCCAGATGGCGCCACCCGGCGCGGACCAATCCTGGGCTTGCGAATAGTAGACACCGAACTTGATGCCGCGATTGGCGCAAGCAGCAGCGAGTTCCCTTATCGGATCGCGCCCAAAAGGCGTTGCATCCACAATGTTGAAGCGGTCCGTCTTCGAGCCGAACATCGCGAAGCCGTCATGGTGCTTCGAGGTGATGATGAGATACTTCATGCCGGCATCCTTCGCCAGTTGCGCCCAGGCGTCGGCGTCGAACTTCACCGGGTTGAACTGTCTAGCGCCCCCCTCGTATTCCGCGATCGGGATACGGGCCTTATACATGATCCACTCGCCGATGCCTTGGTAATATCCGCCCTTCCACTCGCCGGCGAGTTGTGAGTAAAGCCCCCAGTGGATGAACATGCCGAACTTCGCCTCGTGCCACCACGCCAGGCGGGCCGCGCGCTCGGGATTAACCGGCTCAGCAGCCGGCAAGTGTGTTGCGCAAAGCACAAGGGCAGCGGCGACGAGCAAAAGTTCTCTTTTCATTTTCATCGTAACGATCCTCTCATCGTTGGCCGTGGCCGCAGACATTATTATCCGCTGAAAGACACAGAGGTGCATAGCCGCGATTAACCGGGAAATGACAATTGCCGTCAGGGCAAGGATGGGCACAAGTGCAGAGGTCAGCAGCATAGTTGCGGGAATAATGCAGCGGAAATTCATGGTCGCTCCAAGTTGACCGGGGCGATGCAGAGTCTGCCCTGGGCGGCGTCGTTGCTGTCACCGCGGTAGGAAAACCATTTGCGGTTGTCAGGGCCGTTGAAGACCGCGAGGTGGCCGCCGAGGAACATCTTGCCGCGTGTGTCCTTCTTCCACGGTCCCAGCGGCGTATCCGCGGTCGCCAACCCAGTCCAGTAGCCGAGCCACTCGGGGAACCTCTGGTCGCGATAGATCTCGGCGTAGAACAGGCAGTACTTCCTGCCGATTGTCTCCACCCACGGGCCTTCGAGATAGTCCGGTTTCGCGGCAACGCCGATGTCGCTGTTGTCGGCGGTGACGATGCGCCGCGGTTTGCCGATGAGTTTCACCTCGTCGTGTTCGATTCGGGTCAGATCGATTTCCTGAATATCGATGTTGCCACGGGGAATGGCGGCATACGTCTTTCCGGAATCGTCAGCGAACAGCGTCGTGTCGCAGGCCGCGCCGCGAATCCACGTGATGTGCCCGTAGGGGCCGATAATCTTGTCGGCCACACCGACGAACGCCCCACCGGCCGTGCCCCAGCGACCGGCCGGGTTGTACTGGTTCTTGAGCCAGTTGTCGGCAGTGAAGATGACATAGAACCTGCCGCCGATCTTGTGAATCTCGGGCGCCCAGAAGCGGTTCTTGTAGGGACAGTTCTCCGGCAGGTCGGCGGATTTCACGAGCCAGTTCGCGAACTTCCACGACTTCAAGTCTCGGGACGAATAGATCGCGATGCCGGGCGAACCGCCTTGGTTGAGCTCTTGAAGGTGTCTCTCGTCGCGACCGCGAAACGGCCACATCGTGAAGACGAGGTAGTAGGTGCCGCCTTCGCGGATGATGCACGGATCGCGGAGTTCGCGGCGCGGCGCGGTTTGGCCTTCGCTGTACTGGAAATCGACCGGAATGGGCCAGGCAGGTGGGCTAGAGGCGGCTGCGGGCCTGGGCGGATGGTCTTGCTCAATTTCAATTCCCCAGCGAGTGAGCAGTTTCTCTTCCAGATCCTTGCGCACGACGTCGCCCAGCGCCCGCGTATAGAGCATTACCTCCCCGATGTCGCCGGTGAAATGACTGTGATTGCCCGGATCGGCACCGAGGCGGAGGGTTGCCGGAGCAGTCAAGCTTTGCGTGCCGCCTTTACCCGTGGCAACTTGCTTGCCGTCGACGAATAGCGCCAACGCCCCTGTGGCTTTGGTGCGTGTGAACACGGCGAGATGCGGCTGGCCATCGTTGAAGCCCGGCGGCGAGGCGATCGACCGGTCCGGTTTGCCGGTGCCAGCAAGAATTTGGCCCTTGGCGTTCAAGGAAAGCCCAAAATCGTCGGTTTCGCCTCCGATCTCACCCTGCACGAGGGCTGCGCCTTGGAAGAACGCCCGGCCACTGCCGAGGCCTTGCTTGCTGCGAAAGACCACGGCGATGGTGAAGTCGTCCTCGACGCATCGAGGGAAGGCGAGCGACTGCCTCTTTTCCGCGTCAAAATGGGCCACACAGTGGCCGTTGATCGCGTTCTGAATGGACGTCGGCGCGGCAACGCCCGGTACGGTGCGGGCATCGTTGCCGCCGCTGGCGTCGTCGCGCCACAGAGCGATGGACTGGCCATCGGCGATGTCCTTCAGCGTCTCCGGTTTGAACCACATCTCGGCGCTCGGCCCCCCCTCCGCCGATGGCATCGCGACTCCCGCAGCCAGCAACTGTTCGGCGGCCTCGCTGGTCGTGGGCACCAGTTGCGTCTCGCCATCGAACACTTTCCAAGCATAGAGCCCCGCACTCTTGTGCGGCTGGAGTTGAACCATCAACCGTAGCGCCGAGGTCACGACCGGCGCGAATTCCACGCGGTTGTAGCGATCGAGGGCTGTGCCATATTCACCGGCGGGCGTTACCGGTTTCCATGTGTTGCCGTCGTTGTACTCCAGCGACCACGCCTTGGGCGCCGCAAACGCGCTGCTGCCGGCGTACCAATTCTTCGTTCCCAGATCGTCGAACCAGTAGACGGATACAGCCGACACGCGGCACGGTTTTGGCAGCTTGTAGCGAATCCACTCGCGCGTGCCGGTGTGATGCCACCACGTGAAACGCGGCAGCGTCTCATCGCGGGAACTTGTCGGCTCGATGCCGTAGAACAATGCCTGAGGCACCCACGGCCATTTCGCATGGGAGCTGGCGACCTTTGCTACGCAGCGTGGCGGTGCTTGCCAGACGTGCCCCTCGGGGCCTTCCGTAACCGTTGGGATGCTGGTGATCCGCAAGCGCGCCGCGCCCATAGGGATCAGCGTAAGATCCTCGATCGGCTCGCTCGTGCGGGCCGGGCTTTGCTGAAGTGGCCCGACGACGCCGTCGCCGTCCGCCTGCCAACCGGGAATCTTCCGTCCCTTGGCATGAATGGTGATCGGGACGCCGTCCGAGGTGAACGGATTTGCCGCGAGCGGACCGGGCTTTCGCATCACTTCGAACTTCTGGTTCGCCACCAGGCCGTAGTTCCAGGGCGACTCCGGGAAGACTTCGTGGCCCGGCCACGAAGGATTCTGTTCCGGGTCGTAACGGGTCCATCGCTGGCGGATGGCGGGCGAGAAGGTCAATGGGCCATAATCCACGGAGATGGCGTCGCGGTTCTTGGGCCAAGTTCGCATCGCGACTCGCATCGGCAACTGGAGCGTGACGATCTCCCCATCGTGCCACTCGCGCTGAAGAACCATATAAGACTTCGGTAGGGGTATGACCGCGACGGACGCACCGTTGATCTTCACCGACGCGTTCTCGCACCAACCCGGCACCCGAAACCACAGGGGGAAGCGTACGGCCTTCGGTGCGGATACGCGCAGCGTCACCTGGTCGCCGAACGGGTAATCGGTCTGTTCGACAATGCCAATCTCGGCGCCGTCAGCGACTCTTGCCTTGACTTCACAGGGAGCATAGAGCGAAGCGCACAAACCGCGGTCGGCAGTGGCCAGCCAAAGCGACTCGGTGAAATAGGGCCAGGCCATGCCGTAATTGTGCGTACAGCAACGGTAGTTGTGCGGCGACGGCTCGTAGGCCAGCATGGGAAACTCGCCGTTGCCAAACTGGCCGAGTTGTTTGCCGGTCTTATCTAACTGAACGGAGTTGGCGCACGTGACATAATGCAATGCGTGGTGGTCGGGCGTGACCGCGGCCGGGAGCGAGTTGAAGGCAATCTCCTCACAACGGTCGGCCCACACCGGGTTGCCGCTGATCCGCGTCATGATCTCGTCGCTGAGCATGAGCTCGATGAACCCGCACGTCTCGAAGCCCTGTCGCGGATCGACGTAGCCGGGCCGCCGGCCTTCGTCACCGGCAAAGCCGCCCCCGGAGAACTGGCCGTGATTCTCCATCACTTGGCAATAGTGCTCCTCAACGGCATCAAGGAGCTTGGGATCCTTGGCCTGCAACCAGAATTCGCCCGGTTCACGAAAGCCCTCCGCAAAATTGACGTTGTGCGCCGTCGGAATCGAAGTTGCCCAATTGGCCGTGCGATCGTGAACCTTCTTTGCCAGATCGAGCAGCCAGCTTTCGCCCGTGAGTGTATACACCCAGTAGACGCCGTAAAGATGCGAAGACCAGCGGGTGGCGCCCCAGCCGCTCTTGAAATAGGTTTCTGGCTGCCGGTCGAGCCAGCGGTAAAAACCCGCCATCGCATCCAGCGCGCGCCGGTCCCCGGTTGCCTCGTAGTAGCCGCGCATCGTGTAAACGATGCACTCGTGCGGATACGATTCCGCTTTGCCCTTCTCCGCGTTGCGGAGGCTGTCGGGGCCGAAATAGCCGTCGGGCTGGCGCGTGGCAAGAATGGCCTCGATCCATCTCCCGGCGTTAGCGATAAGCCTGTCGTCATGGAGCGTGTAGGCCAGGCTTACATAGCCGCGCAGCCAATAGGCCAATTCCTCTCCCCCGCGTTTCTCCGGCTTGACCCAGCCGCAGTTATCGAATTGCAGGAAGCGGGAGATGTCGTCGAGCCGGCCGGGAATCCCGGCCGCGTCAAGTTCCAGTTGATGACGCAGCCATCCCCGGGGCGCGATCGAGCCCAGCGGCAGTTTCATGAACACTGTGGGCGCAAGCGGAGCCCGATTGGGCGTGTAATGGCCCACGGCTTCCGTAGCCGCGGGCTGCCGCACGATCCGGGCCTCCACGGCCGCTCCCGCCATGCACAAAGAGGGGCTGACTAGGATGACACAGAACAAAGAGACCCGTCTGGGTAACGTTTTCATGGTTTATCTCGCAATCACTCGCGGCTTGTCACCGTCCCAGCCCAGCTTCACCCACGACAGGAACCACGTTCGACCGTGGTCGTTGTTGCCCTGGTAGAACAAGTAAAGCTGGCAGTCGGCATCCTCAAAAAGGCCGGGGTGGCCAGACTCCGACGAGTTCCATTGGCCGGACGCGCCGTTGGCCAGCAGCGGCTTGTCGGTAAACAGCCGCCGGAAATGCACGCCGTCCCGGCTGACCGCACAGCCGATCTGCTGTGGATCGTTATTGTAGCCACCGCCGTAGAACAGATACAGCGTGCCGCCGCGCTCGATGACCGACGGCGCTTCAATGCACTTGGTTTCCCACGGCAACTCCGGCTTGAGCACCGGGCCGTCGCAGAGCGATTGCCAATCACCGTGGCCAAAGCCGGACTTGCGCGGTGCGGCGATGGCGTGGAGCATTTGGATTTTCCCCGCCGGGTCGCGCGTGGCGTAGTACATGATGAGCTTGTCGCCCCACTCGACCACGTCCACGTCGATCGCGCGGCCGTTGTTCCAACCGCCAGTCGGATGCCAAATCGGGTTCGAGACGTCGCGCGTGAAACGCAGGCCGTCGGTGCTCGTGGCGTGGCACAGCGCGTCGTGGGGGCCGTTGCCATAGGTGTTGTAGAACAGGTGAAGCTTGCCGTCGAGGAGGATGATCCGGCCGTTGACGATGCCGTTCCTCTCGCACTCTTGCTCCGGCAAAATCGCGCCGATCTTCCTCCAGTTCACGAGGTCGTGGCTTTCAGCGATACCAATAGCCCATCCGCGTGGCGCATGCGGTGGCGCGAGTTGCTTCATCCACGGCCCCATCGAGTAGTAGAGCAAGTACCGTCCGCCGTATCGAATGACAGACGGGTCTTTGGCAAATGGCCGCCCCAGACGCGTCGAGTCGCCCCACAACATGGGCGGCTCGGCAGCTCGAATCGCGGCCAACGGCACCAGCAGCAGGGCGGTGAAGGCGACGAGTGTTTGCTGAATTACTCTCTTCATTGGGGGATTCTCCGCCGCACGTCGACAGGCAGGTGTACCGGTCTTAACGTCCAGGCGACTCGCCGGCCCCCCATTATAATCGCATCAAATGCCCTGTCACAAACGGTTCGTTAGATCGGAAGCCGCGAGGGACGTTCGGGCCAAGTTCTTCCAGCCGAGCCTGATTCCGAAAAAAGGGGTGAGTTCTCGGGACGCTACGCCTGCGTCATCAATCGGTCGTATTCCGACACCTTTTGAAAAACGGTTGACTTGATGGGACTTCAGACGCGAAGCCCAAGGGACTAGCCTGCGCTCTCTGACCGATCGGCGAGCGGGGCTCGATCGCCCTATTCCACCGATGTTAGCTGTCGTTGCTGGTCAGTCCGACGGTCGGTTGACGGCAAGGAACAGCGAGCACAGCCGGACAGAATTCCCCGCGCCACGGGCACCGAAAGCAACTGCAACAAGCCGATCACCAGCAGCGCATAGCGCAGAGCAAACTGGTCGGAGATGCAGTTTGCCAGGAGGATGAACAGCCCACAACCGGAGAACCGGCCGATGTAGAAGCCGAACTCCTGGCTGAAGATGTAGCTGTACTTGTTGCGGTTTTCGATCGTCGAGACCGTGTCGATGACCAGCATCTGGATCGTGAAATAGGCCACGTCGGCCAGGGGCCGGCCCAGGACCAAGAGCAACATGAACAGCAGCACGCCCAGCTTATCGAAGAGCATGGCGTTGGCTGCCGCCCCCACGGCGAACAGCGACCAGCCCGCCGCGAACAGATAGATGCGGTGGCGTGCTGCGGTGGTCCGGCCCAAGATGTAAAGCAAGACGGCCGAGAGCACACCGCCCGCGGAGAGCAGCGTGCCCAACGAGCCTTCCTTGCCCACCAGGCTCATGACGAGCATGGCCGGGGCGGTAACAATGTAGCCCTGGCCGATCCCCTTGAGTACGGCCAACAGTTGCATGCGGTTCCAGAGCCAGTGATAGCGGAAGTACAGGAACGGGGTGTCAGGCGGGTTCTGGAAGCGGCCCTGATGGACGATCACCGACGCCAGGATCGTGAGCACGAAAACGATTCCGGTGACGATCTGGTAGGCCAGCCCGACCCGGCCCGCATCCTCGCCGCCGAAGCGGGCGATGAAGGCCCCGATCGCCAGCGGCACGCCGATGTTCAGGAAGGTGGCGAAGAAGTTCTCCAGGCCATAGTAGTAATTCCGATTGGCGTCGCTGGTGCTGCATAGCGCGAGGAAGTCGCGGTTCGACCAGTAGAGCCCAAACGACATACCCATGATCACCCCGGCCACGCCAAGGCCCCAGAGGCTCAGTTCCGGCAGCGACATCATCACCACCATCGACACGCCGCTTAAGAGCATGCCCACGGAGTAGAGCCGCTTGATGCTCACGTGCCGCAGCAGCCAGCCGTTCACCAGGAAGGTGAATGGTATGCCGGTGTAGACGGCCAACTGGTAGGTGACGACCATCTTCACGTCGTCCGACTTTCGCATGACGTAGGCGCCGATGAACATCTCGATCACGGGCATGACGAGGCCGTAAACCAGATTCGTTAGAATCAGGATCCGCATGTCCCAAGGGTGGGAGAGGAACACACGCAATTCTTTCAGGTAGTGTTTCATGAATCGCTCCAAGTTCAGCGCAGGGTGTGCAGGATTTCCTGGATCGAGAACCGCGCGCCGCAGATGACGCTGTCGGAGGCGCCGTAATAGATCGTCACTTCGTCGCCGTCGACCAGATGCCCATTGGTGAAGACCACGTTGCCGAAGAACCCGACCTGTTCGTACTCGGCGATCGGCTCCATGATCGGCTCGTTGGATCGGGCGAGAACTTTCCAAGGCTCGTCGAGATCGAGCAGCAGTGCGCCGAGGCAATAACGGGTCGGACTGGCCGTAGCCCCATGATAGATCTCCAGCCAGCCTTCGGGAGTGCGAATGGGCGCGGCCCCCGCGCCCACTCGTGCGCTGTCCCACATCCCTTTGCGACTATGCGCAATGCAGCGGTGGTTGCCCCAATGCTCGAAATCCGGCGACTGGGCGATCCAGATGTAATTGCCGCCCAATTCCGGACTGCTCGGCCGGTGCAAGGCGTAGTATCGGCCGCCGATCTTCTCGCTGAAGATTGCGCAGTCCTTGTTGTGCGGCGGCAGGATCATGCCCTGGGGCCGGATGGTCCGCCAATCGCTCGTGCTCCGCAGTCCCACGCCCACGCCGTGGTGCGAGACCTGCGTGAAGGTCAGATAATAGGTGTCGCCGATCTGCACGACCCGGCAATCTTCGATTCCGTAAGACTCCAACTCGCCTTGGCCGAAGATCGGCGCGTTGGGCTGGGGTTCATGGAAATGAACCCCGTCGTCGCTCGACACAAGCCGGAGATGCGACATGGTGGTCAAGTAATCCTGACCGGCGTAGGAAATCACCCGCGGATCGGAGAGGTTCAGTTGGGGATCGGAATTGTCGAACTCCAGGATCTCAAGGTCCCCTTCCCGGCTTAGAATGGGAAACGAGGTCTTGCCCGGCTTCTGCGCCGGCCGTTCGGCCACCCGCAATAACAGCCAGGTCTTGCCATCGAACCGGAAGACCCCGGGGTTGAGCAGGCACTCGATCGTCATTCCCGGGATGCTCGGGCGGACGTCGCACGGACGAAGAAGCGGATTCTCGGGAAAGCGCTGGGCGATGTCAGGCACGGGAGTCTCCCTGCATGGACAGGATACGGGACGGATTAGTGCTGCACGCGGGCGCCCGTTGTGCTCACTGGGCCTTCGACGGTCGAGACCCCGGATTCATAACGAACGCCGTTGAGCATCCAGGTGAACTCGATGACGTTCAAGGCGTTGAACAACGAGGGCTTTACGCCTTCGGCCTCCGGCGCGCCCTTCGGCCCGGGCCGAAGGACTTCGCCAAACTCGCCGGCGCGGATCGAGTCGCGCAACAGCGACTCCAGGAAGGGGCGTGCTTCAGGCATGCCGCGATCCAGCAGGCCATACGCCAGCAGGTTGTTGTCGGCGTACTTCGTGTAGGCAAAGCCGTCGCAGGCCTGGTCCGGCTTGTGGATCTCGCGAAACAGCCGCGTGAGGCGGGCGAAATCATCCGGCAGCACCTCATCGAGCGAGAGGGCCGTGAGGATCATGACCGGCCGGTATTCGCTGCGCTCTTTGGTAGCGTACACCTTCCGCTTCGTGAAGTAGAACTGGTGCAACTCCTTGGGGTCGCTGAAGAACCACTCGTGGACGTTCTTCCGCATCTCGGCGGCCTTGGTTTTCCAGAGCCCCACATCCTCGGTTTGCCCGAGTTCCCCGGCAATCCGGATCGCGTAATTCACGTCGAGGAGCCAGGAGACGGCGAATTCGGTGTCCTTCTCGTCGGTCGCGTTGTTGCCTCCGTAGATCCAGCGGGGATTCTGCTCGCGCCACAGAAGGTATCGCTTGATGGCCGGATAGACCTCGCTGAGCTTCTCTCGGTCAGGCTTGCGCTGGTAAAGGATCCAAGCAGTTTGGGCTTTCCGTGAAGGAAGCGACTCGCCGCCGAGTCGGCCATTGTGATCGACTCGCGACATGATGCCCTGGTAAGCCTTCCAGCAGATCTCCGGTTCCAGCAGCGAGAACCACTGCAATCCAAGGAAACTCTCCCAGCCGCAGGTGGCCGGCGAGGTGTGTTCTCCCTCGGCCCAGAGCGAAGGCTTGCCCAAGCTCATTTGCGGATAAGGATAGGCCTTGTTCTCCGGGAAGGAGTTCATCACGCTTTGAATCACAAGGGTCCACGCCGCGTAATAGGCCTGTCGGTGCCGGGCCGGAGTGACGCCGCACACCGCAACGCCTTCGATGCCCCAGCCCGTCGGCTGCGGTATCCTGCGAAGGTAGCCGTCCATGGTTGCTTTGGCCTCGGCCAACGAAACGGTCACCGGACGAGCGAAGGCCGCCGTGGCGCGCGAGATGGCCGTCTCAGGCCCCTCGACGTCGGCCGCAAAGCCGAAACTGACGCCGAGCACGGCGGGCCCCTCGACCGGAATTCGCACGCTCCACGCGCCCTCTTCGATGACGGGCGTCAGGCGCAGTGGCTGCGCCGCCAGGTCCGTGCCGCTAAGCTGAGCGATCTGCAATGCGTAGGCGTAACGGGCGGCCTTGACGACGATCACTCCCTTGGCTTCGTCCCACGCCGCGACCGCCGAGCCGCCGAGGTTTCCGCTCAAACAAACCTCCTTCTTCCCCGAGCCCCGCACCTTCAATACGCGGATCAACGTCGAGTTCGCGTCGGCAAAGAAATCGTATCCCGATACGACCATTCGATTGGCAAACGATGCGCTGAATGCCAGTTTGTAGGGAGACCAGGTCGTATAGCGCGACGAGGAGGCCTCGGGCTCCTTGGATTGGTCGGCCATCCGGACCTCCAACACGTGGTCCAACCGCAGCACGCCCGTGCCGAGATATCCGCCGATGTTCCAAGGCAACTCGGCGGCCATCGGTTTCAGGGCAAAGCCGCGCTTGCTGGCCGGATTCAGGCAAAGCCGTCCGCCGGGATAGCTGAGCCAACAGCGGTTTTGAAGATCGGCGCTGGCGATCTGGTCGCTGTCGAAGGCCGCATCGCCGGCCAGAATCAGTCCCCCCGGCGCCGCTGCGGCCTGGGGCGGACGCGCCGGCTTCGGCTCCTTGGCCAGTCGGGCATTCCACTGCCGCCATTGCTTCATGTCGTTGGCAAGGTTCTCCCGGATATCCCCCTGACGCTGGAAGCACTGGATGCCGATCGGGCCCTGGTAGCCGATGTCGTCGAGCGCCTTGAGGAACGGGTAGATGTCGAAATCTCCCTGCCCCAGCGGCAAGATGCCGCCTTTCTGTCGATCCGACCCGTTGATCGAAACCATCATCAGATAGGGCGCCATTTCCCGCGGAAACTGCACGAGTCGCTCGCTGTTGCCGCCGGGCCGTTCGTGGGCCAGGTTGATGCTCACGCCGACCACGCCGGGGCGACCGACCTTGCGGGCCAACCGCAGGCAATCGTCGGCCGTGTCGGTGTAGGCGTTCAGGTGGGCGTACAGGCACAGCCGGATGCCCGACTCCTGGCACCAATCGGCGATCTCGTTGAGGATCTTGACCGCCACGGCGTCGTCGAGGTCGGTATGCTGGCGGCCCCAGATCGGCGCCCAAAGGACCGTTTGCGTGCCCTTGAGCTTGCGGATCGGCTCGCGCAGGTAGTCCCAGCCGCGTTCTCCGGGCTTCTTGGGCCAGGGGATGGCGACGTAGATGTCGATAAGCTTCCGCCCGCGCTGACCCAGCTCCTTCCGCCACTGATCGAGCAGTTCCGGTTTTTCTTTAATGTAGTTATAGCCGATGCCGTCGAAACCCATTTCTTTCGCGCACTGGGCCTGTTCGGCCGGTGTCCACTTGCCGCGGCCCACGCCGCTATCGAAAGGGAAAAAGAGGTTCGTTAGCCCCTGCGACTCCGCCGCGGGGACCGGCCCTGCCAAAGACCCCAAGACCAGGGCCGCAACCGCAATCCATCCGTATTGCATAACAGGTTTCATCAGGCCTCCCGGAAGCAGTTCTTTTCTCACGTGTAATCCTACTGAACAGGTTTGATGGCGACGTTGAAGACTTGCATTCCACTCCAATCCGTATTCGATCCCGCTCGTAATGTCACGGGATAGATGCCCGGCTTCTCAATCCGTACGCATCCCGACTCAAATCGCACGCCCTTGTCCCAGCCGCCTGCTGCGGGTGCTTTGCCGGTCAGTTCCTTCTCCCCGATCCGCAACCGGTAGGGAACATCCGCGCGCACACCTCCGCCCTCGATGCTCACTTCGTAGTCGCCTGCGTCAAGAAGATGGGCCTTGTCCCACGACAGCCATTCCACAGGATCTTTCCATGCCTCGATAAAATCCCGTCCAAGAATTTGTCTCAGTTTGGTGCCGTTTAATTGGGCCTCGTTTGCCGTCAAAACAAGTTGCCCGTCCAACCCGGGGCGGATGTCGCCGTCCCACGCAGCAAAACCACGAATCTCGATCACGGGAACCATCCGTCCCACCCAAGCCTCCGGGAGTTGGACCTTCAAGCCGTCCTCCTCCTGGGACCAGTTCAACTTTCCCTCGTACCCAAGAAGCCGAACCGCCTGCGGCACGCCATCGGCCAGGCGGGCCTTCTTCCCGAGCGCCCGGATCAAGACCTTGTCATCCGCAGGGTTCATGAGGAAGGCGTAGATCACGCGACCTTTGCGGGTGAATCGGATATCTTCCTTTTTGAAATAGGGTTCTTTGGATTTTCCCCGGTTGTAAGGGATGGTTGTCGGCCCCTCCCCCAGCATGCGCCAGGGACGCGTGCCGAAGATGCCATCCTCATTCAAACGCACCCACTTTCCCACTTCACGCAGACAGTTCATGTGATCCTCCGGTACGGTTCCGTCCGTCCGCTGGGGAAAAGAGATGAAAAAAACACCGTTGCGGCAGATCACTTCAACAAACATCTTAACCAGCGTTTCGACCCGTGGAGGCGGATTACCCTCGTAGAACCATCCACAAATACTGGTTTCCTGCTCCCAGTAATATCGCCAGGAAAGCTTGGGCAACCCAAACTCACTGCAAGCGAGCCCCCCCTTGCCATTCCATTCTTTGCCGTACCAAACCACATCGGGGACGCCACCATGCTGGGCCGCGCTCATATTGTAGTAATGGGCCACCAGCGTCGGGTCATACGAATCACCCCAGCTCTTTCCCCCATCGTTTTCGTTCACGAAATCGGGCTGATAGGTCGTCACCAGGTCATAGATTCGACGAAAACAGTGTTGCTTCCACCATTCCGGATCCTTGTTTCTTTCGGGGCCCCACCCCGCATGCAGATCTTGATCGCGCGGATGAGGCGGATGATAGAGATCCCAGTTGGCCGGATCCATCCCGTCATAGGGTACACCCGCAAGGGGGCCGGTCTTGTCGGAGCTTTTGTTGATGTTCCACCAGTCATAGCTCGGGCAGAGATGAGTGCTGACTCCAAAACGCAGGCCCTGCTTTTTTGCCGCCTGCTGCCACAGTCCGACGATATCCTTGTGCGGCCCCATTTTTACCGCGTTCCAACGATGATATTTGGAGTTCCACATGTCGTAGTTGTCGTGATGCACGCCCATGGACATTAAAAGCCGGGCACCCATCTCCTTGAATTCCGCCATTAGACCCTCGGGATCGAACTTCTCCGCGGTGAACAGCGGGATGGTGTCCTTGTACCCTACTGTGGATGGATGTCCGAACTTTTTGATATGCTGCTGATAAAGATTCACCGGAAAAGTCGGGTCATACATCCGCTTGGCATACCAACCGTTCATCCCCACGCTCTGTGGCCCCCAATGAGACCAGAAACCGAACTTGGCATCGGCAAACCACTCAGGGCACTTGTACAGCTCTTCCAGGGATACCTGGGTTGGCTGGAAGGGTCCCTTCGCCAACGGCAGTTCACTGGGTTTGGGCAGCCCGCGCAGTTGTACCGGTTCCGCGGGCTGGGTCTCCGGGCTGGCCGCCCAGGATGCCCCAGTCCTCGTCAGGGCAATCAACATCAGCACCAGGCTTGCCGCCCGGATTCGAGTCCATGTCTTCATTTCGTGTGCATGCATTTTCTGATTTACTTCGTCCGTTTCAACGTGACATTGAACAACTGGAACCCGCCCCAGTGCGATCCGTTTTCCCTTGGGCAGACGCTAATCTCCCATGCGTCTGTTGGGCCAGAGGTTCGCCACCTTGATGTCCAGCTAGTTCCCCGTGTGCCGGCTCTTGGCCGCGGCGTTGAACAGCTCATCGAGTCGCACGATCTTGAATTGCTCGGGCGGCAACCGCTTGCCGATCTCCCAGAAGCGGTGCGGGTCGCCTGCGTAAACCAGGGTGAAGCAGGGCCGCGGAGAGTTTTTCGACTCGCTTATCAATTGCGTGGCAAGTTCCTCCGGCGTCAGCTTGTCATAATAGTGGGGACTATCGATGATCGGAGGGCAACCCGGAGGATAGATTACCCGCTGCGGACCGCGCCACTGTGTAAGCCCCGAGAGACCCATCGCCGCGAGCCAGCGGTTCCGCAGATCGTCGGGCTGTAGCGGATAGAAGTACCAGAGGTCGGAGATCCGCGTATCGGCTACAAGATTGCCCTGCCGGGTCCGCTCGGCAAAGGGCATGAGCACGTCCTTGGGCAAGTACCTCGGCGCTATGTACCCATAGCCACCGGGCCCGTCGAAGAAATAGTCGTTCGCCGTCATGGTCGAATAGTAAAACTCCATCATGCCGGGGAACTGCTCGCACAGGTACGGCGAGATGCCCCAGTTGATCGGCAAACGGCCGCGCTCGGGTTCGAGCCAACTGCCGCACATCATCATCGTGCCCGCGCATTTCATCGTGTCGCCCTCGTTGACCATGAAGGCCACATAATGCTTCGGCTCGACCTGAACGTCCTCGGCCTTGACATGCCGCTGTCGCAAGGGCGCCTTCGCAGGCTTGATCTGGGCGTGCAACGAGATATTGGGCACCTGGGCGCACATCACGAAGGCGCCGCCCTTGGAGACGGTGAATAGATACGTCTCTTCGTTCGGTCCGCCCCAACCCCAGACCGGGCTGATCGGTTTCAAATGTCCGAGGATCGTCTGCACCAAGGGGCCGTCGGGCGGATTCAGGCCGCCTTCACGCTTCGCGAACTTGGCCCGCTGCTCGGGATTTGTGGCGACGTCGGGCGAGAGGTGGGCCAATTGGTAGACGAACATCTTTCGGGCCACGGCGATATCCAGCGACATGGCGTCGATGCCGCCGGTGTAGGAGAACGCTCCGTCCTGCGAGCATTGCGGCAACAGTTCCTCGACCGCCCAGCGGTGGGCGGCGATCCGATCTGCGAACCGTCCGCGAAGGTCCTCCAGCACAGGCAACGCGGCCAGCGCCGGACATTCCTTTCGCACGGCCTCGGTGACCGGAACGGCCGCGCGCAGCCCGGCGAGCGTGACCGCGACGGGCAATTCGCCCGTCTTGTGCGGGTCGTAAAGGATCACGCCATGGATCCCATCGCCGACCTTAGATACCAGAGCATCGAGCGAATCGACCGTCTGAAACTCCAGGCCATGCTTCGTCGCGTAGTATTCTCTCCAGGCATCGTCGACCGAACGGTACTTGCGCAGCGTATCCGGTGCATGGACGAGATCCTTGTGCTTGAAGGTGACCATCCAATCGGCGTCGACCGTCTGCAGAAAGACCCGGGCGCCGTCGCGGTTGGCAAGGCCCTGAACGGCCGTGGCTGCCACGAGTTGATCGTGCCGGCATTTCTCGACATTCAGTTCGTAGACCGTTGGCTTCACGTTCTTGGCCGACAGCACCAACTCAAGCGTGTTGAGGCCCGCTTTCAGGAGCATGGGCACGATCAATCCATCGGAGCCGAGGACCTTCGTGCCGGCGGGGGCGTCGGCCGGCACCTGCCAGGCCGAGTAGTCGCCCCAGAGCATAACGCCGTAGGGCATCTGCTCGCCCTTGATCACCGGGTTATGGACAGCCGTCGCCTCGATCTTCAATTGCAGCCCCGCGGCCGTCTTGGTCTCGATTACCGTGGCCTTGGGAATGAACCGGTCGGTGTCGAACCAGTAGGACATCTCGGGCAGAATCGTCGCCTTGTAACCGTCCTCGGGCAGGTCCAGGTATGACGTGATGCGGATCGGTGTTGCGTTTCCTTCCTCGAAGATCACCAGCCCGCTCTGGTCGTAGTACGTGAGATTGCGTTTCTGGTCGTAGAAGGAGACGCCTTGGGGATGATAGTAATTGCGGGTTTTTCCCACGCGGTTGCAGGCATAGTATCCGTTGATCGTGGGACCTGTGCCCGTGGTGAATCGTTCCGTGGTGAGCTTGAAGTAGTCGCAGTTCTTGATGATCGGCAGGTGGCTGATGTTTCCGAACACGGCATAGGTCGGCGGCGTTTTTTCCGGGTAGGCCTGCTGGTAGCGTTCCACCGCTTGAGAAACGGTAACGACCTTGATGCCTCGCGATTTGAGGATCTTGAAGAGATTCTCCAGGATCACGGCCCCTTCCTGCCGCCATTTCTTTCGATGCGAGTCTGAAAAGTTGAACTCCGAGAGTTCCTGCTGAACGACCAGCGGCACCACCTTGTTGTAGCGAGTCTGCTTCTGGTATTCGGCCAACTCCGCTTCCCAGAACGTGGCATCCGTGGCGGTGGAGACCCGGATGTCCTGCGTGTCGTTGGGATCGAACGTGAACGTGGGTTGCCAGGCAGTGCGGAAGCAGAGGTTCAGGTCGTTCGAGAGCCATGGCACGGTGACGACGCCTCCGCCGGCGTTGTTCGGCGCCTTGAAGCAATCGGGCCGTGCGTAATAGAAACCCGGCGGGCAACCGCGATCAGTGATTCCGTCGACGAACGTTTGCTCATAGCAGCGTCCCCAGACCGAAGTGATTCCGCGCCGCTGGTAGAGCGTGACCCAGCTCGGGCCGTACTTCGTGTTTCCCGTGGCCGTAATGGAGTGCCACGTCACAATTTGCCGCAACCGGTCGAGTTCTGCCTCGGCCGACTTGAACGACGTTCCCTCGCTGAACCAACCGACCTCGTCGCCGAATCGTTCGTGCCACGATTGCAACTCCGCCTTAGAGGCCTCGGCCGCAAACGGCTTCAAGTAGTACGTCACGGGAAAGTCGTACTTGTGGGCCAATGCGGCCAGGCCGCGCAGGCCTTCCTGATCGGCCGGCTCGCCGTGGTCGAATTGCCCCTTGGAAGCCAGGCAGACGACGAGTCGTCCGGCCGATGCGTCATCGACCTCACGGCCCGCCGTTTCCGGTTGCCCTGCTACCGAGGCCAAGAACAGCGTCGTGGCGACAACAACCAACTGCACTCTTCGAGAAATCGTGCCCATATTCGTAAGTCCTTATGATGTCGTCGTGTCTACAGCCACTCGCATTTGCCAGCGGCCGGGTTGATCAGCACCGCCGCTTCCGGCACGTCGATGGCTGACATCTTGAGTGCATCCCACGTAAAGCCCTTGAGAAGAATGTGCCTCATCATTTCTGCGGAGCTGGAGGCACGGCCATAGAAGGCGCGGCGATGCCGTTTAGAGTCCTTGCGGTGAGCGTGACCTCGTTCGCAGTCTGGTGCAAGCGCTGAGCGAGACCACCTTGATAGACCGTCACCAGTTCCGGCGCCGAACTGGTCCACACCACGTTAAGATCGGTGAGGTCGAGCCAGCGCTCTCCGATCCGGCCCAGCGCGCGCAGGCGCGTGGTTTCGAGCAGGCCAAGTTTCTGCGCGGTGCCGGGCGTGAAGGTTTTCTCCTCCAGTTTCAACTCGCTGACCTGCGCGAGGTCTTCCTTTGTGAAGATGAGTTGCGTCAGCGATTCGGCGGGAAGGTCAACAATCATATCCCGGCCGCTGAGCGATGTTTGGCGAATAGCTTGGTCGCGTTGCCAGAGCGAGGTCTCGCGGACGATGGCCGTTGCATATCTTTCGGGCAGCAATTCCAGATTGAACGCGACGCGTTTGGCGGCGGTCGGTCCGGAATTCAAGATCATGATGAACAGTCGGTCCGGTGTGCGCACCGCCAGCGTCCGCAAATCGGAGCCCGAGCCGTTCAGCGAATAGTATTTTTCCGGCGACAGCATCTTGTAAACGTTGTGCTTGATCGTCGAATCATGAACCGCGCCGAAACCTTTGGCGCTTTCGCCGAGGGCCAGCACTTCATAGGAGTCGCGCTCGCCCGCGCCGGGCGTGCAGCGCGAAAGCATTTTGAAGACGTGATAGGCGGGCGTCGCCATGCGAAGCTGCAACTGTTCGAAGCTGGGATGACACTCATCCGGCTTCTTATTCAGTGCGTTGTCCTGACCGGTCCAGTCCACGAGATTCATGTCGCCATAGACGAGGCTCTTGAAGTTGCGATGCGTGGCGGGGAACTGGAATTCGTAGGCCAGCGCCATCTCGCAACCCGGGTCTTGCGACTGGCTTGCCGACAAGATCGACATCACCAGTCCCGCAAACTGCAGCGACGGCTTCAATGAGAACAAAGCCTGGTCGGGCTGGAGCGGTCCGCCGACGCGATTGAATTCGGTGAAGGCCAGTTTCTTCCCGCTTGCGCGGGCGCGGATCGCCATCCGCGCCTGCTGCCGTTTGAACATCTCTGGATCAGGATCATAGAAATGGAAATCGAGGAAATCGCAATACGGCTCCACGTACGGCCAGTAATCCTCCCACGCAAAATGGCAAGCCGGCGCGGAGAGACACAGTCCCGCGGCCACGCGTTTATCCGCGAGCTTCGTGCGCGTGTCCTCCAGCGCCAGCCGCGCCATGCGCGCCAGCACGCCGGTCTGCTGGACCAGTTTCTTGTTTCGACCATCGGGCTCGTTGAGCATCATGAAATGGGTCGTTCCGTTACGGCTTGAGTAGCGGTAGATGTTCGCGAAAAAGTACTCATACGCTGCCGCCGCCGCGTCCCAATTCACCGCCGCGTCCGCAGCCCGGACGACGTCGCCATAGGATTTCAGCAGGGAGCGCGGATAATACTGCGGCGTGTAGGCCATCGACACGATCGGCGCGACGCCGCATTCGGTCACCTTGCGAATCTCGTCATCGGGCACGCCGATCCACGGAACCTTCTGGTCGAAGAGATAATTCTGCCAAGGCACATTGCCTTCCGGGTCGGCCAGCAGCCGCAAGCGAAAGGCTTCAAAGTCCTTCTGCGTTTCGATGTCCTTGTAGTTTTCACCCGTCGCGGGCGTCCGCCGCATGTCTCTGTCGGGATGAATCACTCGGGCCATCTTCGCGCCGGAGTCCGCCAGCCAGTCCCAGATATTGCCGCGGTCGGCCTCCTCCGCGACCTCCAGACACACTCCGAGATATTTCGGCGTTTTGCCAACTGCACGCGGATCAAGCAGGAAACTGCCTTTTATCTCGGCGGGCGAGTCGGCCCAGGCGGCCTGGCACGCGACCAACGAGAGGGTCACGATGCCGATGATGAAGGGTCTGCGGTTGTCTGGTGAGGTGTTCATGTGTCGTCGATAAGAGCAGCCAAAGTCTCATTTGGGGTTTACCGTTTTCCGGCACGATCAGTACAAGGACGCTACTGCGCGAAACCCGCGCTGCCAATCGCCCAAATGTGGATCTTGTCGGTCGGAGCACCGGCCGCGGGCGCGCCCGAGACTTCGATGCGGAGGCGATGCTTCCCTGGGGCCAGGTCCCGGGCCAGGGGCCGCCGGTGGGCGTCGGGTTTCAAGGCTTGCGGTGCGCCTCGATCAACAGAAAACGTCACGCGGGATCCGAAGCCTTTGTCGACGTCGAATCCGAGAAAGAGAACCCGGCCTGTGAAATCGAACTCGATGGAACTGCCCGTCGCAGCGCTTTCCCACCGCTTGCCGTCTGCCGACTGACTCCAGCCGCTTTGTTGCGCCGGCTTCAGGGCCTGATATTGGGAAAAGGCACAATCGGCAAACAGCTCGGAGATCGCCGGCGAGGGGAGTTGAGGCTCGGGCGCTGGCTGGCCCGACGACCGCTGGCCGTTTACTTGTTCCAAAACTGCGATCAAAAGCTCGCTTGCCAGGATGTGGCCCGTATCGTTGGGATGCACCACGTCGGCATAAAGGTCTTCCCAGGCCGCTCGGCCAGCAGTAAATTCCGGCCACCAGGCGTCGCGGAAGCTGACCATCGGCAACTGGTAATGCCGTCCGAGCATTTCCTGCCACGTCTGTGCGTTCTCGCCGTCCTTGTGCATGAAGAACAGCTCGATCACGGCGATCTTCTGCGGGTCGCGCAGGATCTGCCGCAAGACGCCTTCATAGCTTTCAGCGAACCCTCGATCCGACATATTGTTTACGGCGTACTCGACGACGACCAGATCCGGCTTGTGGACGAGCACGTCGGCCTGAAGCCGCATCGCGCCGTAATAGGAGTTGGTGCCGCCAATGCCCGCATTGACCGCACGGACTTTGGCCTTGGGAAAGTTCTTGGCGAACCAGGCCGCAAGGCGGTTGACGTAGCGGTTCTTGGCGTCTTTCGTCGCCGCCCCGCCGGCGGTGATCGAACCGCCAATCGCCGCGACGGTGATCGGCTCTCCTCGCCGGGCCTTCTCGATCACGGCCTGCAAGCGGGCCGTATTGCCTAGGCTCACCAGCCCTCGCTGGCGGATCAAGTCCGTCGTCGACGCCTCGCCTCCGAAGGCGGAGCAACTCAGGGCAATGCACAGCATCGCCTGCAAGCTGATACGAGATTTCATCAACACACCAGCCATTTCTTGCGGTGGTCGGCCTGGATGAACTTGTCGGCCTCGGGGGCGCCGGGCACTTTCATGTTGGGGCCATCCCAATCGATCGGCCGCTCGATGCGCTGCGAGACGATCGCCGGCAGAATGACTTCCATCGCGTGGGCGGCGACGTCGAACGACTGGTAGGTCTTCGGGCCGCCCTTGGCCGCCTCGATCCATTCGAGCATGTGGTTCTGTTTCGGCGCCCGGGGCTCGGTGATGGGAAGCGACTTGGCGTCCGCGTGGTCGCTCACGCCGCGCATCTTTTTGTCGCCCTTGAGCTTGATCAAGTTACCCGCCCCCCAGCCGCCCACGTACATGTTGCCTTTCTCACCCAAAAGCATCGCGCCGACTTTCGGGAGCTTACCGTAAACCGCCACAATGTCGGCGGTGGCCTCTTTCGGCGGCAGGTTGCCCGAATCGTAATTCCAGGCGGTCACCGGCGGCAGATCGCCCCGCGCGGCAAACTCATAGCGGATCTTCGTCGTGGAAACCCACGTTTCCAGGACCGGTTCGGGCACGTTGTGCTCGACGTGGATTGGGTAATCGAGCTTCAGGGCCCGGATCGGCAATTGCCAGGTGTGCACGCCGAAATCGCCGAGGATTCCCGCGCCGAAGTCGAACCAGCACGACGTCTTCCGGCAGCCGGGCTGGTACACATCTCTCTTGTACGGCCGCATGGGCGACGGGCCGACCCAAAGATCCCAATTGAACCCGGCGGGAATCGGATCTTCGCCCGCCGGACGCGCCTGGCTTTTCGGTCCCACCGGGTTGTCGTGCCAAACGTGCATCTCGCGGATTTGGCCCAGCAACCCGGCCTGGATGATCTCTACGGCGCGACGGAATGTTTCGCTGGCCGCACCTTGCGTGCCCATCTGCGTGGCGACCTTCGACTCCTTGGCCAGTTTGCCCAGCGCCCGGGCCTCGGAGACCAGCCGGGTCAGCGGTTTCTCGCAGTAGACGTGCTTTCCCGCCTTGATCAGCGCGGTGCTCATGGGGGCGTGCCACCAAGGGCCGATGGCAATCAGCACGCCGTCGAGCGACTTCTCCTTGTCGATGAGCTGGCGATAGTCCTCATAGCCCGTCACTTTGTCCATCATCTGCTGGACATCCGGCTTCCCGCCGGCCAAAGTCTTGCGCAAATTGTCGATGCGTTTGGCATCGGCATCGCACATGGCCATCACGTTGGCGCCCTGCCCGAGGGCTTCCCGGATGATCGCGCTTCCTCGGCCGCCGCAGCCGACCAGGGCGATGTTGAGCTTGTTGCTCGGCGCCCGCTCGCCCGCGCCCCAGAGGCGGGAAGGCAGAATGGTTGGCACGGCGAAGCTTGCGCCCACCAACTTCGTCCAGGAGCGACGAGTCAGAACGGATTCCGACTTCACAGTTGTTTCTCCTTCTATCTTGGCTTCTTGATCGAGTCCGCTTATCTTACGGTGTGAAAGGTCATGACGATGTGTCTTCACAATATGCCTATTCCATGAATTCCTGGATCTTCCCCATCACCGGTAGCCCGCAGCGCACACGCTTGCCCTTCAGCGGCGACCACGGTTCCAAGCTGTAGCGCTGCCCATCAAAGCGAATCCCGTAGTGCCCGGCGAAGATGCCGGCATAGGCGTGCCAGTTTTCCGGCAGGTAACCTTCGCCGTTGGCCCGCAAGCCATTCCAATAGTAAAACGCGCTGCCGACCGGGTTGCGCTGAGGCGCGTAAGGGATGGCCACGCCGGCGTTGAACCTGCCGCGGTCGAACGAGACGACCTGGGCCCAGAGCATTTGCTCGGCCTCCGCACGGCGGCCATGCCGGTAGAGGGCCATGATGAAGTAGTTTGAGTAGGGCGGCGTGATGCTGCCGTTCATGTAACCCTGCCACTCCCGCCCGCCATGCTTGAAATCCTCCGCAGGAATGGGCAGCAGATTGGTGGGCAAGCCATATTGATAGTGGGTAAAACCAATCCGCTGCATCTTCACCATGAACCGTTCCAAGATCTGTTTCGACAGGTCATCATCAACCAGGCCGGCGCAGATGGCATAGCCGTTGACCCACGGAAACATCGGATCGTGGAGCTTGCCCTGTTTGTCGCGCCAGCCGCCGATCACACCGGTTTCGGCATTGAAGAACACCTTCAGGTAGTTGTCCTTGATCAGCTTAGCGCGGCCGCGATAGTGGGCGGCCTGCCGACTGCGACCCGCCAGGTCCTCAAGGTCGGCCAGGTGCAGAAACGCTTCGTAGTTGACCGCCGTCGAGTGGGCTTCTTTCACGCCTTCGTCCAAGGCATACGTGTCGAACCAGTGGCCACGGTCGCCCGACTCAACGATTCCATCGCCGTCGACGTCGTGTGCTTCAAGATGGCCGGCCAGCGCCTCCAGTCGCGGCAGCCAACGATCCAGCAGCGGCCGGCCGCCCAGCGTGCGTACGGCGTACCAGGCACTGTTGAGGATGAAGCCTCCGGATTCCAGCGAGGCATACCATGTGCCAGGCGGCGACACCTCCACCTTGAACCCGTGCCACATCAGGTGCCCGCCCAGGCCGTCCAGGTAGCGATCCACCGATGCGGCCACCAGGTCCATCAGCGAAATGCCGTCTTGCAGTTGCGGTGCATAGACCGCCATTTCCGCGTAGAACTGCATAGAAAGTGGACAATTGGTGCTGACCACGTTATTGGAGAGGACCCTCTTGCCGGGCATCCATTGGGCGATGTTCAGGGCATAGTGCGGCAAGCCGTGCAGACGGGGCTCCGCGGCAACCAGTTCCGGCAATGGCGTGACCGGGGTGACCTCCAGTCGTAGTGTGCTCCGCCATGATCCTGCGGGGACTCGGCAAAGATGATGCGGAGTGCCCGGGGCCCAGGGCGCAATGTCGATGAGCTGCCGGGCCGAAAGGTTGAAGTCATCGGCCGACGGCGCCTGGCGGAAGATCACTCCGTCGCCGGATTGCGTCACACGCAGCGTGCCGGCATCCGGCGCGTGGATGTAGCATGGCAGGGTCACCCCATGGGCTGGATCGGTCGAACGGCCCAGCAGCGTCGTGGGCGTCTGCCAGAAATCCAGGTCGAAGCGGAACACGCCTCCTGACAGCGGAATCGCACGGCTGGCAGCGGTCGAGAGTTCCAGGTCAAAGCCCTTCTTGCGCAGTCGCAGTGCCACCTGGAGTTTGACGCCTGGCGCCACCGTAAGGGCCGGGTAGCACGCCACATTACCCTCCAAGGTCAGCGCCCCGTCCTGGGGAAAAGACGGCGGATCAAACATCGGTGACACCAAGGCCATGGCCCCCGAGTGCCGCAGCAGATTGATCGTGAACTGCCCTTGGCCCAAGGCATCCAGCGACAGCCGGACCATGCGTGGCCGCGATCGGTCCAGAACAATCAGGTACCACGGCGTTGAGTATTCGACTTGGGTTTTGGATTCCTTGATCGAGGGCTTGAAGTCACCCTCCGGCTTCAGGTCCGAAGGCACGATGGTCCCCGGCTGGTCCTCAACCAGCGTCAGGCTTCCGACGCCGGGCGCATCGTCGCCATAGACCTCGATCTCGGACAACTGTGCCGTGACGAATCCCGAATTCGACGGGACGGCGGCGCGGTCGATCCGGATACGCACGTTGTCTGTCACTACCGGCGGAAAGGCGGCCTTCAGCGACAGATCCTTGTTGAACGTGGCATCCTTGATCGCAAAGAGAGTCTTGAAGGTTGCCCCGCCATCCTCGGTGCACTCGCCCACAAGGTCGATAGGCTGCCTGTCGCGCGATGCGGCATGGATGACAACCTGCTCAACTTTCCGCATGCCGGGAAATCGCACCCACGCCCATTGCGGCAGGCCATCCACTTCGAGCGAATTCCATGCGGCCCCCAGGCCGCCAGGCGCGGCGGGTTTCCGCCCATCGTTGAGCATACTTAAACCGCACTCATTGGTGGGAAACCCTCGCCAGACAATGCTGCTGACGGCAACCCGGCTGCCCTCGGACCACAAGGCCACATTGCGCCGGCCGGAAGAAGGCCCGGCCGCCGCGGGCACCGGGGCTTGCGGTTCCTCGCGCAGCACCGAAGCCGCCGCAACCTCACACCCGATCTTCCACGTAGGGCTTCCGTTCGGATTCCAACTCTTGGCCAACAGACAGTTCCAGCCTGCCTTGAGTTTCAAGGAAACCTGCTGCGTGCCTTCCTGCTTGCTTTCGGCAACCATCGCGTTATTGAGGAACCATCGCACCGGTCCGGAACTCGTCAGCGTTGCCGGCGTCTGCTCCACTTTGTCCGCGCGCAGACGCACTGCGGCATAGGCACAGGCATTGGGCGAGGCTCCTTTCAAGATGGCAGCCAGATCCACCACGCCGGCCTGGGCGCTGTTGACCCGCAGCGGCCGCAGTTCCCGACCGCCCATGGCCATGACGCGGTTCCACTCGTTGCCCCGCTGGGCCTCGTTGCGGGCGCTCTCGATCGGCTCGGCAGCTTGGAACGTCGCCACGTCGTAACAAGGAAATGGCCCGATCACCCACCATGTTGCGGGCAATACCGGTTTAGCCGCCAAGGCCGGCTGCGCGGCCATGGTGACGGTGCAGAGCAGGGCAAGAAAGATCGCAGTGAGGGGTGCCTTCATCGTGCGCCGCATCAAGGTGAAGAGGAAGGTGAAAAGGTTTGTCATTTCATTTTCAAAGCATCAGGCCCCTTCGGCTTCGCGATCGACAGGACCGCATCGTTCACCAGAAGCGAGCCCGACTTCTGTCCCCGGGCGTTCAACAGAACCTGGAATCGCAGGGCCATCGTGCCAGGCGGGGCCAGGGCGGCAATCTGCCCGCGGACCCAGTGGTTCTTGGGGGCTTCGGCCCGCAGGAAGTGTCGCTCGGCGCCGGCAAATTCGCGACCCGCGGCGTCGAGAAACATGATCTTGACGATGGCGTTTTGACGTGCGGTCAGTGGGTCTTGGGACGGTTGCATGGCCCACACCGAAGCGACCGCCACCTGGCCGGCGATGGGGCCCGTTCTCACGTCCTGCCACACCAGCGGCCACATCGGATTGCCCAGGGCTCGAATTCGGACCGCGACAGAACCCGAGTGCGCCGGGCCGCTGACGAGGTCAACGTGCCCGGCGGTGCTTCTCCAAGGCGAGGACCGTTCGGCCGCCCCATAGAAAACTGGGGCCAAAGTCATTTCGGGATCGGCCAGCAGATTTGCGTCTGCCAGTTCGGGCTCGGTAAAGCCGGGCATGAGTCGGGCGAGCTTGGAGAAATCCTGGATGACATACGCTGCTTGTTCGGCTCTTCCCCGGGCGTCAATGGCCACGGCCTCGCCCGCTTTCATACGCCGAGATTGATCGGCCGCGACGAATTCCACTTCGCCCTGGATGACGGCCACTTGGGTGTGACGATCGTCGCCGACCGCCACGCCGAACTCGGTCCCCAGGTCGGTCACTTCCGCGCCGGGGGTAACGATCGTTAGTCGGGCTTGCTTGGTCGAGCAGCGGCCAATCACGCGACCGGAAGCGACCGACAGCCTGTCCCGCGTCAGCGGTTCAATCACGGCGGGGCCTTCGATCACCGCCGTCGCACCGCCGGCAAATGCAAACTCTGCCACGCCCGATTCCAGTCGCAACGGCCCGCTGGGCAGATCGCCACGCCGCAAGAGCAACTCGACGTTCGGGTCCGACCATTGAGTGGCAATCTCGGCGTTAAGCACGGCCAAGGGCGGAGCGGTTGCGGCCGTTGATCGCAGTGTCAGGTTCACGGAGACGAGAATCCCAATGGCCAGCGCGGCGACCGTTGCAACGATCTTTCCCGCCCGAATCATGCGCGCCTTCGGCAAAGCCGTTTGGCCGGTAGTGCCACCCGCGGCATCCGCCGTCATGCTTTCCCGGGCCAGGTTGCTCAAGAACATCGTGCGAAGCTGATCATGCAACAGCGATGCACGGGCGAACTGCCGGACACACGCCCGATCGCCCTTCAAACGGACCTCCAGTTCGGTCGATTCGTCGGGCGAAAGCTCGCCATCGAAGTGCCGGCTCACAAGCCACTGGAAATCCTGCGGGTTGATGTCCGTCTCGCTCACGGTTCCCCTCCTTGTGTCTGAGCGGCCAAGCGACGCTCGATGCAGTCGGCCAAGATCTTGCGAACGCGGTGGAGCATGGTCCAAACCGCCCCGGGCGTCATGCCCATCTTTTCGGCGATCCAGCCCGACCGGTGGTCGTGCAGGTAACGCATTTCCAGCACCCGGTGGCTCTTGCCCTGAAGTTGGCCGAGGCATTGCCGCAGCGCGGCCAAGCGGGCCGAAGCTTCCTCGGCCATTTCGGCATGGGCCTCGGCCAGCAGTGCTAATGTCTCGTCGTCGAAGCCGACGTGCCGGTCGGCGCGCTGGTGCTCGAAGTACTGCAGGATGCGGTAGCGTGCGATGCCCATCGCCCAGGGGACAAACGGCCGCTGGGGATCATACTCGCAGGCCTTGGTGACCACCGTCTCGGCGACGTGTCCGAGCAGATCTTCCGCGTCGTGAAAATCGATCACCGTGGAACTGATCAGCGCGCTGACGACCGGCTGGGCCTGGGTCCATAGCCGGGCGATCAGCCGCATGCGGTCGGCTTCCTGGCTCTTCGGTGGTCGACTCTCTTGATTCATCGTCTCACGCTTCCAGGGGTAAGCTTCTATTCTAACTTCCGCCGGCTTGCTCAAACCTTACATCGACAACCAGCCACACCGCGGCAGTTCGCTCCCTATTTCCTTGAAGGGAAAGGCTTTAGGTGCTTGGACAGATTTTGGCACAAATCGTGGTGCCGAGTGGCACATCGAAGCGTTTGCGGCCCTCCAAGGACTGGAAAGGCCCCTTCTGCCGTCTCTGCGATCAGGCCCGAGCTACACCTGGTATGGTTCCTTGAAGCGAAACAGGCAGCTTCATCAAAGGTTGGTTTCTTGGAAGGACTGGCCCTGATCGCCACAACTGTGAGTTTGCCGTCCTGCCGCTCCGAGATCGCCATCTCGTCATTCAAAGTGCCGGAAGGCCGTCGGAAGCGAGGATTCCATGTGAGGAGGGTGTAGCCATGGGCGACATGGTCTTCCAGATAGCGGACAAGGTTGCTCGCCTCTTCCTTGGTCAGACGGTCACCTGGACTGGCACGGTCGCCGCCGTGCCAGAGCAGGGGCTCCTGGCTGTCGCCCAGGAGGGTCGCCGCGCAGGAGATTCCCAACGGTCGGCACGACCTCCAGTCGGACCCGTCTTCGGGCGAACGCGTTGCGGTCTCTATGTCGAAACCCAGGTAACGGCGTGTCTTGCCCATCACTCTAATCATCGTAGTGGCACAGGAATTTTCCCAGGATTCGACGGCTCTCTCATTTGACCGCTTCAGGATTATTATCGCATCGACGACGCCCGCGTGGCCGTGGACGCCCGCAGCGACGGTATCTTCCCGCTGGTGACCAATGTGATCGACTTCAGCGAACTGGATCTGCTACACGCCTACAAGCGGCAACCGGCGATCGAGAAGCGATTCTCGCAGTTGAAGACGGACTTCGAGGTGGCGCCGGTGTACCTCAAGGCGGTTCATCGCATTCAGGCCCTGTTGTGCATGTACTTCTTCGCCTTGTTGGTCGAAGCCCTCTGGGAGCGACAACTGCGCCAGGCGATGCAGCATGCAGAGATCGAGGCGTTGCCGATGTATCCGGAGGGGCGTGCCTGCCGCTGGCCAACGGCGCGGCGGGTGATCGACCTGTTCGCGTCCGTACAACGGCACACGCTGGAACAGCGCCGGCACTCCACGCAGGTCATGGTCACAGAATTGACCCGTCTGCAACGCAAACTCCTCCGACTGATCGGCCTACCGGCCATCACCGTCTTCGTAAACAAGTCCGTGGCCCATAGGGTCTTGATGTGCCGCTGCACGAAATCGTGCCAGGTGCCCTTGCCTCGCTTCGGGCCGGGGTCGAAACCGTTCTCGATCAGAATCCGGGAGATTGTGGACCGGGATACGAACCTGATTCCCAACTTCTTCAACTCCCCGAAGATGCGGCGATAGCCCCATTCGCTCTCCTTAGCCATTTCGATGATCAACTGCCGGATCTCCTCCGGCTTCCGGGGGCGACCCCGGCTCCGCCGTTGTATCCCGGTCTTCGCTTCGCTGAGCCACCGGGCGAAGTTCCGTGGATGCACGATGGTAATCAGTTCCTTGATGGCCGAGCCGAGCCGCACCCCCAGCTTGATGAGCGTGGCTCGTTCCGCCTGGGTGACTTCGATCCGCTTCGGCAGCTTGCTCCGTAGAATCCGATTCTCCGCCTTGAGGTACTCGATGTACAGAACCAGTTCTTTCTCAGTCGCCCTGGCGATGAGAAGTAGAAGTGGGTGAATGATCCGCTTCATGTCGGTATACTGCGAAAGTGCCTGGGAAAATGGGGGTGGCGTGTTTTTGAGACCACGCTACGCCGTCCAGGAACTCTAGCTGACGCACAAGACATGTGGCGCGCTATCTGACATCCGCCCGAAGGCTACAGGTACGGATCGTGTCGCGTTAGAACGAGCTGTTCTTTAGAAGCGAAAAACGCGGCTGGTCCTTGTCATCTATTCAGTGTGCGCGCACACTGAATACAGGTGGGTTATCTGCCCCAGAGCGAATGCCGGGAGCCGTGGAAGTACACTCCTGAGGCTTCTCGCCGTGCCCGTGGAATTGAGATTTGGGCGGTCCTGCGATGCCTTGGTCGATCAGGCGTAGCCGAACTCATTGAGCGGACGTGCAGTCATGCAACCCGGTTTGCCTGTGGTTTGCGGGAGGCGGGTTACACGGTTCTGAACAACGTTGTACTGAATCAAGTCCTCGTATCTTTTGGCAACGATGATACGACACGGCGGGTTCTTGCGGCCGTTCAAGACGATGGCACTTGCTGGTGTAGCACTGCCACATGGCATGGGCAGACAGCGATGCGAATCAGCGTGTCCTCTTGGGCGACGACGGACGACGATGTTGAGAGAAGCCTATCTGCGATCCTGCAAGTGGCAGGTGCATATTGAAGAACCGCAACAGATGGGTGGTCCGCCGTAGGCGAACACTGGTCACGCTACGAGCGACGTGAGTTCGGTCGCCGAATGAATGATCCGATCCGGCTGAATTCCGAGCACCTCGGCCGGTGCGTTCTGGCGATTGAGCCAAATTGCATGGAACCCGAATGCCTTGCCACCCGCCACATCCCAGCCGTTTGACGAGACAAATCCGATTTCCTCACGGTGGATTCCGCAGTGAATCTCTGCCAACTGGTAGACGGTCGGGTGCGGCTTGTAGGTGCGCACTTCATCCACGCTGAGGATGTGCTGGAATCGGCACGCCAAACCGGCATTTCGGACTACACCGTTCAGCATCTTCGGCGAGCCGTTGGACAAGATCGAGCACGGCACCGTGGACAGGGCTTCCAATGCGGCCGGGATTTCAGGGAACGGGCTCAGCGTCAGGTATGCCTGCATCAGATGGTCGATCTGGGCCTTTGAAGGCGTAAGTCCCAGGGAATGACAGGCGAACTCCAGGCCATCCTGTGTGACCCGCCAAAAGTCCTCGTACTTGCCCATCAAGCTCCGCAGCCAAGTGTATTCGAGTTGCTTGGTGCGCCAAAGGCCGGTCAGGTCAGAACCGTGGCCAGGGAAGACCTCATCGCACCGGCTCAGCACGGAGTGAACATCGAACAGCGTTCCGTAAGCGTCGAATACAAGCGCCTTGACCATCTTCGGCTCCATCATGGTTGAGAAGCTGGCTGGCCAACCACCGCCTCACGTAACTTCTTCGCCAACTCCTCGGCGGCACGAAGAAGAACGGCATCCTCCTCAAAGGTCTTCACGCCAACCGAGGCCACGGTAGCCTCGGAGCCGAAGACCATCTTGATGCCGCTGAACGTGCAGTCGTCGCCGTAACCGCAGCGAATGCAGGGGGCGTTCCCCTGGATCACCATGGTCCCCAAGTTCGTCATCCCTTCCTCCATCATCCAGAAGCCGATCTGCGAAGTCGCCGTCTCGGCGGCAGGCGGCATTCCTTGAACCCCTGGCGGGCAAGCCGTGGTAATCACCGCCACGCCGAACTTGCGGGCATTGCCGCCGATGCGGTGTCGGTGGCAGTACATGCGTTCCATGAAGGCTTTGGTGCGTGCATCCAAACTGCTGTAGGGTGTGTAACCGCCAAGCACGAAGGCCGAGGCACCATGGAAGAGTTCCGCCAGGGCCGGGCCGTCATCCTGGACGACACATTGGTTCGTCTTCACGCATCCCAGGCACGCCCGGCATGGGACCAGTTCCAGGTCGCTCAGCTTGATGAACTGGCTGCTGAGCCCAGTCAACTCCAGAATCCGCTTGACGGCCCGATCCGTGTTGCTGTTTGGTATCGGGCTGCCACTGATGCCGACAACCTGAACACTCATGCGATTTGCTCCGTGGGACATCCAGAAAATTCGTGCTGCGATCACGCTGCCATCATAAGCGATCTACGCCACTTCCTTGAACTTCGTCTTCGGTGCTCCGCATACCGGGCACTTGTCGGGGGCCCCGCCCACATGCGTGTGGCCACAGACATCGCAAACGTAGATGGAGTCGGGCGTCAGATCCTTCCCTGCCTCCAACGCCTCTAACGCCTTGCTGTAGAGATCGTAGTGCGTCTTTTCGACGGCATTGGCATTGCGGAACGAGATCACCGCCGCCTTGTTCCCTTCGGCCTCGGCTTCCTTGATGAACCCTGGATACATCTCCTTGAACTCGTACCCCTCGCCCTCGATGGCGGCCTGGAGATTCTGCTTGGTATCCTTCACCCCGCCCATGACCCGCAGATGGGCATGGGCATGGACTGTCTCGGCCGCCGCAGCCGCACGGAACAATTTGGCGATCTGAGGGTGACCTTCAGCATCGGCCTTGGCGGCGAAGGCGAGATACTTTCGGTTGGCTTGGCTCTCACCGGCAAAGGCAGCTTGAAGGTTGTCGGCGGTGGACATGTGGTTCTTCTCCTCTTGTTGGATCTTGGGTGTGGTTGATGAAGACGATTGTGATTCTGGTTGTGACCAGCCGACCCCGGCGTACTTGATGCCGGTCAGGTCGGCCATTTCCCGCTTCCAGGTCGTGATGTCGTTTGCGTGGAACTGGTTGAAGTGGGTATGCCCACAAGCACGGGCCATGACCTTCATCAGTTCGACCGAGGCCCCCAGGAATCGTGCGAGCCGGGCGGCGGCTTCGTTGATGTTCAGCCGTGCCCGAAGCTCCTCGTTCTGGGTGGCGATGCCCGATGGGCAGTTGTTCGTGTTGCAGATCCTCGCTGCAACGCAGCCGATAGCCTGAAGGGCGGCATTGGCGACGGCGATTCCATCGGCTCCCATACACAGGGCCTTGATGAAATCAGCCGGTGTTCGCAGCCCCCCGGTGATGATGAGCGTGATGTCGGATCGGCCCTGGCGATCCAGATGACGGCGGGCTCGGGCCAGGGCGGGGATCGTGGGCACGGAAATGTTGTCCCGAAAAATCAAGGGGGCGGCCCCCGTCGCACCGCCACGCCCATCGAGGATGATGTAATCGACGCCAACTTGAAGAGCGAAGTCGATGTCCTGCTCGATGTGCTGGGCCGACATCTTCATTCCGATGGGAATGCCACCCGTCAGTTCCCGCACACGATCAGCGAACCTGCGAAAGTCATCCGGGGTGGTCAGGTCGGTGAAGGAAGGTGGTGAAACCGCTGACTGGCCCCCGGGAAGTCGGCGAATGGCGGCGATCTTCCCCTTGACCTTGCTGCCGGGGAGATGGCCTCCGGTCCCGGTCTTGGCTGCCTGCCCGGCCTTGAAGTGAAATGCCCGAATACGAGGAAGGATGTCTTCGGTGTAACCGAACTTGGCCGATCCCAACTCGAACATGTACCGGGAATTGGCGGCGTTCTCCTCCGGTAGCATTCCTCCTTCGCCGGATGCAATGCCCGTGCCCGCCATTTCGGCACCCTTGGCAAGGGCCGTCTTCGCCTCCTCGGACAAGGCCCCGAAGCTCATGTCCGAGACGAAAATTGGGATCTCCAGCCGTAGGGATTTTCTGGCATTCGGGCCGATCACCAGTTCGGTGCCGACCGTGACATCCTCTGCCAGCGGCTTAGTTGCTAACTGAGCCGGAAGAATCTGGATGTCGTCCCATTGGGGAAGCGTTGGTCTCGGGACGCCCATCGCTCCCATGGGACCGTGGTGCCCGGTCTTGTCGAGTCCATCCCGTGCCAGGGAGTGGATGAACTCCAGGGTCGGTTCGATGGCGGTGTTCCTAGCAACCGGTACATTCTGCACATTCGACGTGGCTGGATCGGCCGGAATGTTCTGGCTGTCGGCGGCCTTTGTGAACAGGTCTTTGCCAGCACCACAGCCTGGACACGCCCAATCGCCGGAAAGGGAATCCCATGGTGCTCCTGCTTGATCTTCGTCGTAAACGTAACCGCAGACAGAGCATTCGTACTGGGCCATCGCTCACATCCTCGCATCGCCGAGATCTTGGAATGGCGGCATTCTACCACATGGGGACTCCTGCTGGAAGTTCCCACCCACCGGGGCCAGCCGCCTCCATTATCAACGAACCCTGCCGCCCGGCGAGTTTTTCGGCGGCCGTGATTTTTGGAAGTCGCTTTCCTCCGGGCGTTTCGCCCCGGCCGTGATTTTTTCGAGATCACATACATAAAGAAACTGTGGCATAGCCCCCTATACGCCCGCCTGGTCGGTGTCACTTGCCGCCAGTGACGGCAAATTCTTTCAATTTTTGTTTTGTAACGCACCATCATTTATCGAGAAGAAATCCTGCTTCCCCTTCGACTAAACCTCACTCGGAAACAGGTCACTCCTTCTGAAGAAAGGAGTGACCCAATGATCCTTACCATTCGCAACGACTTCGCACGGTATCGAATGCGCTGAGCAACCGGCTTCCATCGACAAGGGTCTGATCGTTGAGTTGGGCATCGCTGGCGCAGACCTCGCCCCAATCGCCTTGGCTGTGCTTTGCGAGGAAGAAAGCGGGCGTCTGGCCGCTCTCCTGTAAGGCTTCGAGGGCCCCTGGTGTTGCGAGGATTTGGCCGAGAGCGAATTTCGGTTTGCCGTTTGTCATGATGGTTCCTTTACAGATGGTGGCTGGCGGGGGCGGCACCGTGCCGCCCCGCCAACCATCAAGTCGGTGTCAAACGAGGGCGTGCGCCCCACCAGGGCACGAAATCAAGCTGGGGCACTGCGCCGCCAGGGCGTCGATCTCGGCCCCGTGGCCCTCGGCCCGCAGTTATTTCACCAAGGCACGGATGCGATTGTCGATCTGCGATCCCCGACGCCACGTTTGCGAGTTGTCGCTCATCTCGTAATATGGATCGTACTGCCCGATCAACTTGCGAAGCTCTTCCATTGCGAATCTCCTGTGCTTAATGGGGCAGCACCCCGCTGCCCGATGACCTTTCGGCCGGTGTCAGATCAGGGAATTGTACCGCTATAGATAATAGATCCCTCTGGTTATCTTCTTCTTCCTCCACCTGTTCCTCGATTGGCCTAATAATGGCGTCAAGCTGGCCTTCATTCACCGGCAACCGCTTCTCGCTCGGCTGTTCCGTTTCTGCAAGCCGTCCCGCTAACCCATAGTAGGTTGCCCCGCACCGGTGGCGACCCTGCCGCAGCACCTTGATGAACCCGAGGGCAATCAACGCTTCCTTGATTTTGCCGAACTTACGCTTATTCTCGCAGCAAATCCCGGTTTCCCCCTTGATGTACTGCTGGAGGTAGGATGTCGAGATACCTGTGCCCTGCTTTTCCTTGGCGGCCACCAGCCTGACGATGCGGTCGGCCAGCTTGACGGCCATCTCCATGGTGAGCCTTGCCGACCAGGCTCCACACGAACCTGGCATACGCAATCCGATGATAGTAGGAATTTTGGGGGGGTATTATTTATGCGTTCCGCTGGTATGCTCGATCCTGCCATGCACTACCTGGAAGTCTCGCTATACTCTGAGGCATTCGGCGGGGCACGGTCGTGTTCCGCACGTTGATTGTCGGGCCTGATAATTATGTATGTGTGCCGCCCGATATCTTGACCGCCGCGGAGGTGGAAGTCGTCCGCGCCCTGCTGTGCTACTTGCCTCAGATTAACCGGGGGCAGATCGGCCAGTACCAATGGCGCGCGAGCAATGAACCCCTGTAGGCCGCTGCCGACTGGCGGACCAGAGCATCAACTGCGCCCACCGCAATGCAACGGCGGGGCCAACCCCTGAGTCGATCTCATTGCCTCAAAACAACTGAGGGGAGCGACTGGTGATCTTAGAGGCGAACATCGGGGCCAGTTGCTCCCTTACCTTTTGGATGGCTTCGAAGACTCTTTTCCACGGCCGATTCGTGTAGGCGTCCGAAAGTTCGTCGCTCGTCACCGGATGCCCGTGGCAGAGAAACACTCCGGCAACTTCACCATCGGACCCCGGTGCGTGCTTGATGAAGTTACCACCCGTCTTTCGCAATTTATTGAAACTCAACTTGCGAACCTCGGGGTGGGCTGCACGAGCGTTTTTCAGCACGTAACCCCACATTTTCGGGATCTGCTGGCCATTGTTGCCGCCTTCGGTCTGGCGATACATTGGCGATCCGTCTTTCGTGACGAACAAGAGGCTGTCAGGAGAAGCGTTGCCGATCCGCTGTCGGCGATCAATCATGTACCGCAAAGCATCAACGGTTTCGGGCCACAGCAGCCATTCGCCGTAGACCTTGGACTTCCGGCGCACCCGGAAGATGAAGCTACCCTTCGGGTCGGCGCTCCAGCCAATTTTGTCCGCCTTCGGATGCTGCTGGCACAAGTAGATTTCCTTGAGCCTCAGGCTGCCACACTCGGCAGCCCCGAAACCGCAGTTGAGCCCCAAGAGGAACGCCGCCCGATTCACTTCGGATGTGTACGGGTACAGGTGGACCAATTCGGCAAGATCAAATGTGTCCACCTGTTCTGGATCGGCAAGCCCGCTGATCTCGCCCGCTGTCAATGGAGCGCAGAAATGAAGATCCTCGAATCCTTCAGGCTTTCGCCAGTTGTGCCGAGGCGACTTGTGCAGCCATCTCAGGAATCGCTTCATTTGGGCGAGATGATTGTCGGCCGTCACCTTCGCCATAGATCGTTCCTTCCCTTTGACCTTGGGTCTTGACCTCCACAACCGGATCATCGACTCGATTGCTTCGAGGTCGAGGGATGACAGCGGCGTGTCGGGGTGCTTTTCCTTTAGGCGTCCAGCTTCCCGAATCTGGGTCCAGCCCCCGGCCTTGATGGCGTCCATGCCCGGCTCCCGCTGCTCCCGCTTCAGCCACTCAATGTAATCGTCGAGAGCCTGATGAAGACTGCCATCCCCGGCTGGTGCAACCGGCTTATTGGGAAGGTTCCCAAACTGTTCCGCAGCGCCGAGAATGATAGCGATCTCTTCGTCCACGAGCCCTTTCGTGAATTCAGCCCCACTCCGGTAGAGTTCGTAATTCTCCGGGACGAAGCGGACCATGGGGAATTTCTTGTTGAGAGCGTGGATATTACGGGCGTAGTGAGCCGGGTCTTCATGGCTGTACGGGACCGGATACTCGGCTTCCCCTTTGGCGAGTCGTTTGCCGATCTCCAGCGACAGTTTTTCCCAGATGGGTTGCTCATTGCCGGGAAGGTGGACGACTTGGCCCCACAGTTCCTCGACACGATCCCATAACTCTTCCAACTTGTGGTTCCGGCGTTCCGCCTGCCGCTCGTCCGTGCCCAGGTAAAACTTGTGCTGTACCAGCTTTCCCTGTTCGTTGAGTTTCCAGCCGAGTTGCCGGGCGTAGCGACCATCCTTGTCTGGCCTCCACGCTGTACGCCGACGACTGCCTACCTTCCCCATGACATGGCCCTCCGATGGTCAGAGTGGACTGTCCGACAGGTTGAAGATACATCAGTTATCGGACATTGGGAAGACCCTTATCGGACATGGAATGCCCGTATTATCGGACATTTTGCGGTTTCTGCTGGCGTGAAGTGCCCCGTGAGATGCAGCAGAAACAGAACGTAAGCGCAATAAAAAAGGCCACTTACGTCATTCTGCGTAAGCGGCCTTTTCAACATCAATCAGCGGAGAGGACAGGATTTTCCCTCGTGCCTTTTCGCAAGTCGTTGCCACCGCGAGGATTGCGACGCAAACCGCGATTTCCCAAGCAATTACGATCTTGTGGTTGCTTGTGGTTGTTTGGGGTTGTTTGGGGCTGTTGGGCATTGTTTTAAGCACAGTTTCAGCACACCCCAACGCGGCGCCGGTCGATGCGTTCTACCCCATCGACGTCCCGCTGCCGGGCAAAACCATCCGTTATGATCGTCGTCCGCGACGGCCCGCTATGTGGGCCGTCGGCATCCGCGTCGTCGTCGCGATCGTAGTCTTGGCGATCATTTGGGCCCAGGTTGCGATCGACTCCTGCTATGCAGCGACTAGGCCGCTCGGCCCAACCGCCGGGCGCGTTTCCGCCTCGGCGCGGCGTAAGCCGGCTGGTGAGGCTGCCGATGTCGATCCCTTGTCCGCCGGTGGAGCTGACGACGAGTTAGCTCGTAGTGCCGAACAATGGTGGATCGAAGCCGCGAAGAAGGCCGGCATCGACATGACCGGGTTCGATCCGGCCGCACCCCTGGCCGAGCGGATCGCCTGGGCCATCCAGGCGGGGCTGGACATTGGTGCCATACTGTCTCGCTTCTCCTCCAAGTTGCAGCACAGTACGGCCGCTCAGGTACAACATACCATCGAGTACGCCGGATGCCACAAGCTGTACGTCCCGCCGGAATTCATCTGCGTGGATGAAGCCCAAAAAGGCCGCCGCGTGCGGCGGGACGGACTGGACCGCGCCAAGGCCATTTTGAAGGCCCGGCATGCAAAAGTGCTGCTGGTCTTTAAGGTGTCGCGTTTGTTGCGAACCGGTTACAAGAGCTTTCAGTTCATCAACGAGGAAGTCGTGGAAGAGGGGCTACGGGCCATAAGCACAAGCCAGGGCATCGATACCCGTGATGAAAAAACCTGGAAGGCCTTGATGTATCTGCACGGGATGATGGACGAAATGCTCTTGGACACCATCGCCGACCATTGCCGCGCAGGCTTGAAGGGCTTGTTTGAGCAAGGCTTCACCACAGGTGCCCTGACGGTCGGCTATGAGCGTGTCGAAGTCCCTGGTGCGCCGCTGACCAACCGCAAGTTGCCGCGCACGATGCCGCGGGTCAGCCCAGAGGTTGCCAAGCTGATCAAGCAACACCACGAGTGGATCCGCGACGGCATGACCATCAAGGAGGGCTGGCGCCGCTGGCGCGCTGCGGGCGGTGCTTATGACCCTCGCTCCATCAACAAATGCATGTCTTACCAGGCGTATCGGCGGATGCTCAGTAATCCGCGATACGTGGGGTACTGGGCCTTCGGCCGGAAGCGAAACCGCTGGTCTTCCAAGCGGGACTACAACCAGCAGGTTGAGCAGCCGGAATCGGAAGTGGCGATCTACCGCTGTGAGGAGCTGCGCATTCTTGATGACGAATTGTTCCATGCGGTGCAGGCCCGCCTGGCGGAATTCAAGCATGGCCCGCGCGGCCCGCACAAGCAAAAGAAGCAACTCCACCTGTGGGACTTGACCACCGAGTTCTTCTACTGCGTCCACTGCAAAGTCCGGTCTTACCAGACCGGTGCCAACGGCAAGGGGATGCAGTGCAAGCGGGGCGACCTGTGCCCCTGCAAGTCCGCTGTCCGCCGCGAGGAAGCGGTCCGCGCGATCTGCAAGAAGCTCGGCGAACTGATTCGGCGGGATTTGGAGCTTCTGCGTCAGATCATCTGCAGCAGCCGCGAAATCGATGCCCGCGGCGATGAGCAGGTGCAGGCCGAGATGGCCTCACTGAAATCCAAGCTCCAAGCCCTCACCAACAAGATCAATGATCTGGAAGAGCTGTCGGGGCAAGGTTCGGAAGATGATCGCCGCCGCCGCAAGGCCATGATTCTCGCAGCGACGTCCGAGCGCGCGGACTCGCAAATCGAGTTGACCCGTCTGGAGAAAAGCTCGGCTGGGGGGGCGGCCGCCATTACTCCCGAGCAAGTCACCGCGATCCTGGAGGATTTTGCCACCCTGCTGGACAATGCGGCCAGCGGAAAGCTCGGCGAAGATATGGTCTACAAGGCCTTCCGCGTCTTCCGGCGGCTGACCGGCGGGCGGATTTGGGTCCATGTTGAGCGGCGGCCGGGCCGCAAGCGGACCAATGTTCGCGGCGTGTTTTCTCCACAGTTGCTGCGGGCTGTTGCGGTCGAGACCCAATCCAGCGGCATCCGCGACGACCGTCCGCCTGAGGAGGTGTCAGTGTGGCTCCGCGAACCGCCGCTCTTGGATGCCCTGGCGGAACGTGTCCACGAACTGATCGACATCCAAGGCCTTAGCTACCGCGATGCGGCCAAGGTCCTTCAGGCTGAAGGGCACAAGGTCAATTCCGGTAACGTTTGGTACATTTATCGCCGCTGGTACCAAATGCACGATCTTCCAGTACCCAAGCGGCCGTACAACAACGGCCGCCCGCGCGAGTCAGCGTAGCTGATTCGTTTTCGTTAACCATTCCCCATACGCCCCGCCTTCGGACGGGGCTTTTTTTGCGCGCTGGATCACCGGCTCGCTCTGCATTCAGGCGGGCTGCCAGCACGCAAAGCAACCTTCTATCGAGGAGTACGCGATGAACCAGAATCCGCGGTGCGCGAATGACCCCCAAGCGGTCCCCTGCGAGGGCCCTGCACTTGAGCAGGCGCAACAACGTCAGGCCCTGGCAGAGGACATCGCTCTGCTCGTCGTCCGTCAATATCGTCGCATGAGGCGTCCTATCGGGCAGCCGAAGGAATCCACCGATGAACCAGATCCAGCGGGCAATTCCTGACTGCGACACGGCCGGCAAGAACGTCTGCCGACAACTCTGGTACCTTCCCTGTGCGCAAATTTCTGAATGATTTGCGTCATAATCTCCAAAGGCACCGCTTAACCCTCGCGGCTGCCTCTTTTCCGCTACGCCGACCATCTGTCTATCTTGCTTGCCAGGGTCGGGCTTCTTCCTTTTGCAATCGTGCTGGGCTACCAGTCCGGCAGCGGCGACTCTGCGATTGGCCGAGCCGCTGCGATCGTCCATCACTCCCCGCATGGTGCGGGGCGGTTGTGTTCCATAAACTCGACCGCTCCGCATGGGAGCGGTCTCTCTACAGGGGATCATTCCCGTGATTGCACCACGAGAACCGATTGGTCAGAAACGTTCGATTCCCACCTGGCACGCGACATTCTTGGAATTGCTACCCGGTATCCAGCGGTATGCTCGACATGCCTTCCGCCGGCTTCCACCTGAAGCGCAGGCCGATCTCATGCAAGAGGTGATTGCCAACTGCCTGGTGGCCTTTGTCCATCTCGTCGACCGTGGTAAGGGCGATATTGCCTACGCTACACCACTGGCGATGTTCGCGGTTCGGCAGGTTCGCGCTGGTCGCCGCGTGGGCTCAAGGCTCAATATCCACGATGTCAGTTCGCAGTACGCCCAACTGGCCAAAGGCATTCGCCTTGAGCGGTTGGACCACTACGACAGTAAATCGGAAGAGTGGCAGGAAATCGTGGTCGAAGACCAGCATACCACGCCCGCCGACATCGCCCGCGTACGAATCGACTTCCACGACTGGTTACAGGCGCTCTCCCGGCATCGTCGCCGGATCGCGCAACTGTTGGCCAGCGGCGAGGCGACTCACGCCGTAGCGAAGAAGTTCCGTGTATCCGACGGCAGGATTTCCCAGGTGCGACGAGAACTGGCCGATTCCTGGCTGGCGTTTCAGGGTGATAAGTCCGCACCCAAGAAAACCGGCGGCGACGCCGTGTGATGTTCGGCGCCACGACGGGCGGCCGTTTGTTTGGATGGTCCTCATATGAGGATAACCCATTTGGGAGGTAGAAGATGACTGCTGCTGTTTTGTTGGCCAGTTCCATGCTGACCGTGCTCGTGGTTCTGGCTTTGGTCCGCGAGGTGCGGCGGCGCCGCGCCCTGCAGATTCTGCTTTACCGACTCCTCAAGAGATGGAGATCCCCGCCAGATGAGTAAGCTACTCACAACACTTCTATTCCTTGTCGGCCTGGCCCTGGTGTCCGGCTGCGACGACGACAAGGCCCAGGTGGCCGAAGCCAGCCGGCAATTGGTTGAAGCGGATGCGAAGTCGCGTACGGAGATTGTTGCGCTGCAGCGCGACTTGCAACAAGGCCAGACCGAACTCGGTCGGCAACGCGACCAACTGGAGGATGACCGCCGCGGATTTGCCGACCAGCGTAATCGCGATCCGATCATCGCCAACACACTTACCGTGGTTGGCACGACCATCGCCTGCCTGCTGCCGCTCGTCCTCGGCATCTACCTGGCGCGGGGCCTGCGCGACTCGTCCCAAATTGAGAGCACTCTGGCGGAGATCCTGGTGGACGAGATTGTCACGGACAAGCCCGTGCTACTTCCACCACCGAGTTCCTTGACGGCCCTTAACCATGAAATGGATTCCGCGGCAGGCAAACGGGAGGGGGCCGAGTAAAGGATCGTGCGTCGGGTGACAAACAAATGATGGAGCATCGGTGATGCCGCGTATTTCAATGTTCCAGTACATCGTTATCGGGAAGGATTCTTATGGGTAGTTCGAGCTCTGCTGGCGGAGTCGTGCTGATTGTCTTTGGCGTGCTCGTCGCGAGCGAGATCATTAGCAAAGTTACCGGCATTTATAGTCACTGGCTCTTCGTTCTTCCCGGTCTATTGATCGGCATGCTGACTGCGAGAAGCATTCGATAAGAGCCATGTCAGTCATACCAAATAACAGGGAGAAACCGTGTCCCATATCGTCCAGATTCAGACCGAAGTGAAGGACGCCACGGCCGTTCGGGTCGCGTGCCAACGCCTGGGCTTGCCAGAGCCAGTTCAAGGAAGAACACGGCTCTTTAGCGGCGAAGTGGAAGGGCTCGCTGTGCAGTTGCCCGATTGGATCTATCCCGTCGTACTTGACCTCGCCACTGGCCAGGTCAAGTTGGATGATTTTGGCGGGAGATGGGGCGACCGGCAGCACCTCGACCGCTTCCTGCAAATGTACGCGGTCGAGAAGGCCAAAATCGAAGCCCGTCGCCGGGGCCACCAATGCACCGAGCAAACCCTTGCCGATGGCTCCATTAAGCTCACCATCCGGGTGGCGGGAGGTGCCGCATGAGTTCGGTCATCGAAATCATCGTCACATCAAAGGGCGAAACCACCGTCACGACCAGGGGCTTTGCCGGGCAATCCTGCCGGGATGCCAGCAAGTTTATCGAGCAGGCCCTCGGCCAGCGGACCGGCGAACAGCTCACCGCCGAGTTCCACCAGGCCCAGGTGATCGCGCAACACGGGCAGCAGCGATCCTGATCGCGTTCATTCAAGGCGCTTCGCCGTCCAAATCGGCCCGTGCCTGGGGATCGAACCCACCAGTCGCTGGCGAAACGTGCGGAGCGACGGCCGCTTCTGGAAGCAGACAAGGTGCGACCGGCATCGGCAGTCCGACGAACCGAATCTCTCCAGGGGCACCGTCGCTCCGCGCATCTGCCGCAGGGCTTTTGCCCACAGGCATTCCCGGCGTAGCGTGTCCGTCGTGTACCACACCTCGTCGAGGGTACCCATGGCCGTCAGATAATCGACGTGCCAGCGGCACCCCTTCTCGACCGTCGCGTGCCGGCCCACCCGGCTTGCCAGCCCTCCCGGCCCCAGCGCGCTGCCCACGTATACGTAGCAGCCCGGCTGTACGCGCAGCATTCCCAACTTGCCGATCAGAATGTCCGCGCACGCGGAGATCCGCAGCACCAGGGCATACGTGCCCGGCAGCGGCGGCAAGGTGACCAGCCGTTCGGTGTTCTATTTCTCTACAACCATCCAGATTATCGTACAGAGAGGTGCTTTCTATGTCACTTGCCCAGCGTCTGGCCGAATACGTTTCGGCCTGTTTTTCCGCGATTTGGATTCAAAGCTTCGAGCATGAAGACGCGCTGCGCGAGATCGCCCAGATGTGCCGCGCGCAGAATTGGCGGCTTGCGTCCTGGGACATCGAGCAGGGATTGCAGATCTCCGGCCAAGCCAACGGCCAGCCGGCCGACGGCGGGGGTAGCGACCCATTGGCCGCCATCCGTTCGATCAACGCTCTGGCCAACGCCGACAGCTCGGCTATCTTGGTTTTGGCCAACTTCCACCGCCATCTGGCCAGCCCCGAAATCGTTCAGGCACTGGCCCGCCAAGCGGTCCTGGGTAAGCAGAACCGCACGTTCCTGGTGATCTTGTCGCCGGTTCTGTCGCTGCCGGTGGAATTAGAGAAACTCTTCGCAGTCGTGGAGCACGACCTGCCCGACCGCCAGCAGATCCTGGAGATCGCCCAGGGGGTGGGCACGGAGGAGGACGAGTTGCCGGTGGGCGCGGACCTGGATCGCGTCCTGGACGCTGCCGCGGGCCTCACCCGCTACGAGGTGGAAAACGCCTTTTCACTCTCGCTGATCCGCCATCGGCGGATCGAGCCTGACGCGGTGTGGGAGCTGAAGGAAGGAATGCTCAAAAAGAGCGGCCTCTTGCACCTGCATCGGGGCAGCGAGCGGTTCGACACCTTGGGCGGCCTCCAGGGGCTCAAGGCGTTCTGCC
>Ga0302320_10000844_pt1 | contig 72715 bp, 63 predicted proteins | sample Bog_T0_3_FD_202130 | JGI IMG/M metagenome (GOLD analysis project Ga0302320, IMG submission 202130) | Peat permafrost microbial communities from Stordalen Mire near Abisko, Sweden - Bog_T0_3 | ecosystem: Environmental > Terrestrial > Soil > Wetlands > Peat | place: Sweden: Abisko, Stordalen Mire... | reverse complement strand
TGCGCGTGCGCGATTCGAGTCTTGCGCTCACGCTGGCCGGGACGCGGCATCAGGAAGTGAAGGCGGCGCAGCAAACCATGCTTGATGCCGAGGCTGATCTGAACGAGAAGAAGATTGATAATGAGCGTGCCGGGAGACTTTTTGCCAAAGACGAGGTTTCGGCGCAGGATCGCGACCTAGCCGCGACCGCGCTGAAACGGGCCGAGGCAATTTTTAATGCGGCACAGCAGCGTTACAACGAAGCCGTCGAGGGCAGCCGTAAGGAAGACATTGCCATTGCGCGCGCCAATCTCAATCAAGCCGGCGCTGACCTGGGCCTCTCGCGAGTGAATCTAAGCTACACGGTTTTACACGCTCCTTTTGCGGGTGTGGTGACGGTGCGCCAGGCGGAGTTGGGCGAGGTCGTGTCGTCCGGCTCTCCGGTGATTACGCTCTCTGACCTTGACCACATCTGGCTGCGTGCCTACGTCGCAGAAACTGATCTAGGCAAGATTCACTGGGGTCAGGATGCGACCGTCACCGCCGACACCTATCCCGGCAAGCAATACCACGGGCGTATCTCATTCATTTCGCAGGATGCCGAGTTCACGCCCAAAAGCGTGCAGACCTACAAGGAGCGGGTCACGCTTGTCTACCGCATCAAGATCGACATCGACAATCCGAGTCATGAACTGAAGCCGGGAATGCCAGCCGACGCTCACATCGATTTGGCCTCTGGCAAACAGGCTGGGATCCCATCCGCGGCGGTTCCGGCCAAACAATGACAGACGATCTCCAATCCGCGATTCTAGCCGATGGTTTGACAAAGAGCTTTCCCGGCGTGCGAGCAGTCGACGCTTTGAGCTTTGATGTGCGCGCCGGAGAGATCTTCGGCCTGGTCGGTCCCGACGGGGCAGGGAAGACGACCACGTTGCGCATGTTGGCGGGGATCATGCCGATGGATGCGGGCAAGGCTCGGGTCGCGGGATTTGATGTGACGCGCGATCCGGAGGGCGCCAAGCACGGTCTCAGTTATATGCCGCAGCGTTTCGGGCTTTACGAAGACCTCATAGTGGATGAGAACATTCGTTTCTACGCGGATTTGTTCGGCGTGAAACGAGCCGAGCGCGCTGAGCGGTCAGCGCAACTGTTGGAGGCCGCAGGCATGAGTGAATTTCGTGCGCGGCTGGCCGGCAAGCTCTCTGGAGGCATGAAGCAGAAACTTGGCCTGGTGTGCGCACTCATTCACAAGCCCAAAGTAATTCTGCTCGATGAGCCAACCACCGGTGTCGATCCCGTTTCCCGGCGCGACTTCTGGCGGATTCTCTACGAACTGGCTGCGGAAGGCGTGGCGATTCTTACTTCGACCGCTTACCTCGACGAGGCCGAGCGATGCCATCGGGTTCTTCTGCTTCATCAAGGCAAGGTGCTGTTCTGCGACACGCCGGAGAATCTCAAGGCCGGGTTTGGGAAAGGCGTGTTATCGATTACCGCGACGGAACCGCGCCTGTTGCGCAGCGAGCTTGATGGAGCAGCGGGAATTTCGAGCCTTATGCTCACCGGCGACGGAATTCATGTGGTGGTGGACGATGCGGCGCGTCGCACTCCAGAGTATGAGGCTCGGCTCAAGCGCGCCAACATTCCCTTCGATACTATTCTGCAGGTCGAGCCATCCATTGAAGATTTGTTCGTCGATGCGATTAGTGCGGGAGTTGCCTCTCATGCCTGAGACCAGCAATTCGGTTGTCGTCGAGAGCCTCGTGAAGAGGTTTGGGGATTTTATCGCCGTAGACCGCATCAATCTCGAAGTGCGCAAAGGCGAGGTCTTCGGCTTTCTGGGACCGAACGGCGCGGGTAAGTCAACGACGATCCGCATGTTGTGCGGCCTGCTCAAACCCACTTCGGGACACGCTTCAGTCGCGGGATTCGATGTAAGCCGCGAGCCTGAGTTAGTGCGACAGAACATTGGTTATATGTCGCAAAAGTTTTCCCTCTACAACGACCTGAAAGTAATTGAGAACATAAGATTGTTTGCCGGACTCTATAGTGTTCCCTCAAATCAACTCAAAGAACGGATTGAATGGGCGCTCTCCATGGCCAATCTCAAAGGTCAGGAGAATCTGATCACGGGTACGCTGCCCGGGGGGTGGAAGCAGCGGCTAGCGCTGGGTTGCGCTGTGCTGCACCGGCCGCCTGTCATCTTTCTCGATGAGCCCACCTCCGGTGTTGATCCCATCACGCGGCGACAGTTTTGGGATTCGATTCAACAGATGGCCGAGACGGGAGTTACTGTTTTTGTAACTACGCATTACATGGAAGAAGCCGAATACTGTAACCGTCTTGCGCTGATCTTTCGCGGAAAGATTGTGGCGCTGGGAACGCCCTCCGAGCTGAAGCGCGATTCGATGAAGGGCAAGATTCTCCTGGTCGAGTGCGATCCGCTGGGCGCGGCGGTGGAAGCGCTGCAATCGGCGCCGGACGTCATGGATGCAGCGGTCTTCGGTAACGCGCTGCATCTCGTGGTGAAGGATGCAGCCGTCGTACTTCCGCAACTCAAGAGTTATCTGACCGACCATAACATCTCTGTAACTCGCATGGAAGAGATTCGCCCCAGTCTGGAAGATGTTTTTGTGTCGCTCACAACAAGCCGAGAAGCGGCAGAGGAGCGCAAGCCATGAGCCTGACTCGTCTGGTTGCCATCGCGCGGAAAGAGCTTGTGCAGATTTTGCGCGATGCGCGCAGTCTCATCATTGTCGTCCTGATGCCCGCGGTGCTGGTGCTGCTTTTCGGATACGGCGTCAATCTTGACCTCAAGGGACTGCCCGTGTATGTGTTTGACCGCGATGGCAGCCAGCAGAGTCAGGACCTGCTCAGGCACTTTCAAGCCAGCGAATACTTTCATATCGAGCATGTGGTCGGAAGCTATCCCGAGTTGACCCGCGCGCTGGACGATGGCCACGCGAAGATGGGGATTGTGATTCCGTGGGATTTCTCTCAGCGTCTGCGCGACGGTCGGCCGGTCGAGGTGCAGGCGCTCGTGGATGGGTCAGATGACAATACGGCCAATGTGCTCATCGGTTACTCGCAAGCTGTGGTTCAGGGCTACTCGGCTGAGGTGCAGATCGACTGGCTGCGCGAACGCGGACTATCAATTCAGCCGGCTGCGATGAGCGTGGAGACGCGCACATGGTACAACGAAGACCTGGAAAGCAGCGCCTTCATTATCCCTGGCGTGCTGGCTTTGGTGATGTCGGTGATCGGCGCGTTTCTCACCTCGCTTACCATCGCGCGGGAGTGGGAACGAGGCACGATGGAGCAGCTCATTTCTACGCCCGTGACCGCGATGGAGATCATGCTCGGCAAGTTGGCGCCTTACTTTGTGCTGGGAATGTTTGACACAGTTATCAGCGCGCTGATCGCGATTTATTGGTTTGACGTGCCATTTCGCGGCTCGTGGGTCACGCTGATGGTTGCATCGGCCATGTTCCTGATTGTGGTTCTCTCGATGGGATTCTTAATCTCTGTGCTGGCCAAGAGCCAGTTCGCGGCCAGTCAGATTGCGCTGCTGATTACCTTTCTTCCGGCGTTTCTGCTGTCGGGATTTCTGTTTTCGATTGAACAGATGCCTATTGCGCTGCAATGGATCACACGCATTCTTCCTGCGCGCTACTACGTTTCGGTGCTCAAGAAGATCTTTCTCAAAGGAACGCCCGCACATCTTCTTTACGCGGACCTGGTTCCACTGGCTGTCTTCACATTCGTGCTGGCGCTGCTGGCTACGCGCAGCTTCCACAAGAGGCTGGAATAAAGGGAGAGCTGATGTTTGCGCGGTTGAAGCAAATGTTGATCAAGGAATTTATCCAGGTCTTCCGCGATAAGCGGACGCGCTTCATCCTCATTGGCCCGCCCATTATTCAGATGATGGTTTTTGGTTACGCAGCAACTTATGAAATTCATCATGTGCCGACTGTGGTGCTTGATCTGGATCACAGCCAGGAGAGCCGCGAACTGGTTTCGCGCTTCACATCGAGCCCCTACTTTGACGTGCAACAGCAGCTCACGGATTCGCGCCAGCTTGGCAATTTGATCGAGCAAGGAAAAGCTACCGTCGGGCTGGAGATTGATGCCGGCTTTGCGCAGAAGCTGCGCGGCGGGCAGACCGCCCCGCTTCAGGTAATCGTGGACGCGACCAACTCGAACACCGCGTTGATTGCTTCCGGCTACATTTCACAGATCGCGTTGGGTTTTGCGCGCGAATATCAGAGAGACCGCATTTATCGCATCGCGCCGCAGTTGACAGAGGTGATGCCGTCGGTCGAACTGGCGCCGCGGCCGTGGTACAACCCCGACCTCAGAAGCCGCTGGTTCTTCGTGCCGGGAATCATCGGCAGCCTGACAGTAGTGCTGGTGGTGACACTGACCGCCTTCGCCGTGGTGCGCGAGCGCGAGATCGGGACGCTGGAACAGATCATGGTCACGCCGATTCGGCCAGCCGAGTTCATCCTGGGCAAGACGCTGCCGTTTTTTCTCATAGGCCTCTTCGATGTCACGCTGATTGCCGTGGTTGGCTCGCTATGGTTCCAGGTACCGTTTCGCGGTAACGTTGCCGTGCTGGCGCTGGGCGCTGTTTTTTTCCTTCTGTGCATGCTGGGCGTGGGCCTGCTGATTTCCACTGTCTCCGCCACGCAACAGCAGGCGATGGTGACGGCGTTCTTTTTCATTATGCCAACGATTACTTTCTCCGGCTTCGGGTTTCCCATCAGCACCATGCCGCACTGGATGCAGATTTGCAGCTATGCGATTCCGCTTCGCTATTTTTTGGTAGTCATTCGCGGGACCTATCTTAAGGGGGTGGGGATGGATATTTTATGGCCGCAGATGGCCGCTATGGCCGGTCTCGGCGTCGCCTTGCTTACGGCGGCCATTCTTCGTTTCCACAAGGCGCTCGACTGAGGAACAGCTCGTTGATGTACCTTTTAACTGTTGGGTTTGTTTTCCCATCCTAGCTGCAAGAACAATAGCGCGGCTAGGATGGGGCACCCGCATTGAGTTTTGTGGTTTCCCACCCATTCGCAAAGAACGCGAATGGATGGGGCACGGAAGGTTTTCAGGCACCCGACCCGTTGAAGGTGGTTTCCCAGGTCTCAAAATCGAGACCTGGGCCACCCAGCAGCGTATTTGGAGTACGGTTTCCTATGATGGAATTCCATATAGCTCGGAAGGCGCGTGAACGGTACGGCTTCGCGGAGTCGCTGTTTTCCTACACAGGGAACGTGGTTTTCGCCAATGTGACCGCCTGCCGCGAGTTTGCGCATCGCATCAACCAGGTTCGCGACGTTGAAAAGCATCCCGAGCAGGCGGTTCATGCCGGCCAGCTTTATGCCATGGGGCTGATCGACGAGGCCAGCCATGTCCTGATGGCGCGATACCGAGAGCAGTTCGATCCCACGGTAATGACCAACGCGCTGGAGTTTTTTTCCGCGAAGGTGGGCGCGGATGCTCTGGACGCAATGCTTCTCGCCTTTGTCGTGCAATTTCCCGGCATTTCGGTCATCCGCGGCATTGAAACGCCGCGCCAATGGCTGGAGAAGGGAAGCGGTGAAACTTCGCATCGCGCCGCTGCGCTGGAAGAGTTGCTGCTGCTGTGGACAGCCAACCGCAATGAGGCGTTTCAACCGTTCGGGGAGCTCTTCGAAGAAAAAACTCTCGCCGCAAAGACCGTTTACCGCCAGGTCACGAAGCAGTTGCCTGACTATTTCGCCACGCGTCCGCTGATTCCCTTGCCGAACGCCAAGCCGATGAACCTGTTGGAGTTGCTGCGCGCACCTGCCGTGGGCGCGCCTCGCTCGCTGGCCGATCAGCTTGCCCTTATCCGTAAGCTCTGGAAGCCGCTGCTGGGCGATAGCCTGGAGCAGTTGCTGCTGATTGCCGGCGAGATTCTGCACGAGGAAGAGCTGGCCATCTGGATGCAGTTCAACCCGCCCGGCGCTGCCGCCCAGCGCCGTCGAGGGCAAAAGCACGGGATTGTCGCCAGCGCGGAAGTGCCAGTTTTCGGCGATCAGCTCCACGAATATGAAAAGTTCTCGCCGGACACGGCCTGGATGCCCACCGCTGTGCTGATCGCCAAGAGCACCTACGTTTGGCTGGCGCAGATGAGCAGGCAATACGGCCGCAACATCTCCAAACTTGACGAGATACCAGACGAGGAACTGGCGCTTCTCGCGCACCGCGGGCTGAATTCACTTTGGTTGATCGGAGTCTGGGAGCGCAGCCGCGCTTCGAAGACCATCAAGCAGCTTTGCGGCAACTCGGATGCCGTGGCCTCGGCTTATTCACTCTTTGACTACGCGATTGCAGAAGACCTGGGCGGCGAGGCAGCTTACGTGAACCTGCGCGACCGTGCTTACAGGCATGGAATTCGCCTGGCCAGCGACATGGTTCCGAACCACATGGGGATTGACTCGCCCTGGGTTGTGGAGCATCCGGATTGGTTCATCTCCCGACCGGAGCCGCCTTATCCCGCCTACAGCTTCAACGGTCCCGATCTCTCGCACGATGGGCGCGTGGAGATAAAAATCGAGGACCACTATTTCGATCAGTCGGACGCCGCCGTGGTCTTCCAGCGGCGCGACCGGCAGAGTGGCGAGACTCGGTACATCTATCACGGCAACGATGGCACCAGCTTTCCCTGGAACGACACGGCGCAGCTTGATTACCTGAATGCGGCGGTGCGCGAGCAGGTGATCCAGACCATTTTGCACGTGGCGCGGCTCTTTCCCGTGATTCGCTTCGATGCCGCCATGACGCTGGCCAAGCGCCACGTGCAACGCCTCTGGTTTCCTGCACCCGGAGATAGCGGCGCCATTCCTTCGCGCGCCGAATCTGGCATGAGCCGGGCCGATTTCAACCGGGCGATGCCGCACGAGTTTTGGCGCGAGGTGGTGGACCGCGTGGCCGCCGAGGTTCCCGGCACACTGCTTCTGGCCGAAGCCTTCTGGATGATGGAAGGCTACTTCGTTCGCACACTGGGCATGCACCGTGTCTATAACAGCGCCTTCATGATCATGCTGCGCGACGAGGACAACGCCAAGTATCGTTCGGTCATCAAGAACACGCTGGAGTTCGATCCGGACATCATGAAGCGCTATGTCAACTTCATGAGCAACCCGGACGAGCGCACGGCTATTGACCAATTTGGCAAGGGCGACAAATGCTTTGGCGTGACAGTGATGATGGCCACACTGCCCGGCTTGCCCATGTTCGGTCATGGCCAGATCGAAGGGTTCACCGAGAAATACGGGATGGAGTACCGGTGGCCGCGCTATGACGAGAGTCCCGATCCGTGGATGGTCGAGCGCCATGATCGCGAGATTGCGCCGCTGTTGGAGCATCGCAGGCTCTTTGCCGAAAGCGGAAACTTCCGGCTCTATGACTTCTTTTTGGATGCGGGCAAGGTGGACGAAAATGTCTTTGCCTACTCGAATCGCAGCGGTGGCGAACGCTCCCTGGTGGTCTATAACAACCGCTATGGCGAGACGCACGGGACAATTGATTTTTCAGCGGCCTACGCCGACAAGGCCGCCAACCAAATGCGCCAGCAGAGAATCCGGGAAGGACTGGACCTCAGCGACAACTCCGCTGTGACGCTGGCGTGGCGCGACTCGTTAACTGGCCTGAGCTACCTGCGCCGCGCAAGTGATTTGGCGCAGCGCGGATTGACCCTCGACCTGCACGCTTACCAGTGTCACGTCTTTCTGGACTGGCGCGAGCTTCACTCGACCGCGGAGCATCCCTGGGACCGGCTCTCAGATCAGCTCAACGGCCGGGGCGTGGCTAACCTGGAAGACGCGCTGGTGAGTCTGGAACTGCAACCGGTTCAAGATGCACTCCGCGCACTGCTCGACCCGGGCCTCGTACGCCTCTTCGCCGATTTGGCGGAGCATCCGCGTGCTCTCGCGGCTGGAGCAGACCCGGAAATCGAGGCCAAGCGCACGGAGTTCTTCGAGAGTGCCTGGGCGCGCTGCGAGAGCTTTCTGCGCCTGGGGCAGAAGGCTTATCTCGCGCGAGGCGGCAATGAGGCCGGCGGCGCCAAGCCAGCCAACCCGGCACTGCTGCGCGCGGCCTTCCGCGAGCGCCTCCGCGCCGCCATGCGCATACCGGCCATCGAAGCGCTCTTTCCGGCGCCGTGGACCGTGGCTGCCCGGCGCATGTTGCCCAGCCCCAGTCCGCAGTTGACCGCTACGGCAATGTGGGGTCCGGTGCTGGGCTGGTGCGTGCTGGAGCTGCTGGCTGAATCGATTGATACTGCCAACTCAGTACGCGTGGCGCTGGATCTGTTTGACCGCTTGCGCCTGCGCGAGCCGTTTGCCAAGGCATTTGCAGCGCTCGGGTTCGAGGGCGAAGAAGCATGGCGCGTCGCCGCACGCGTCAAAGTCGGACTGCTTACCGGGGCGGGCGTCGGCGAACCGCAAGAAGCTTCAACGGAAGCCGCAACGGTCTCGGACGGACGAGTTGCGCTTTTGCCTGCTCTATGGCTCGATCCGGATGTTCGCTGGCTGACGGGGGTACATGAGGCGGAAGGCCAGACTTATTTGGTCCGCGAACGTTACGAGGAATTGTTGTGGTGGCTCGCCATGCCGTCGCTGCTGCGTCTGGCGGGTGAATCTGCGCCCAGTCGAGCCGCGGTCGAGAAGGTGAGCCGCACCATCGAGGATGCCCTGGTGACCGCTGAAGCTGCCGGCTATCGGGTTGACCTGCTGCTGGGCCCAGCCAGCCCCGAAGACGCCGCAGAAAAGACTGCGCATGAAGCAAAGTCCGAGGTTGAGGCTAAGGTGCCGCTCCCGCCTGCAAAGAAGCGTAAGAAGCCCGCAAAGGGGAAATCAAAGCGCAAGTAGAACCTGTGGCTGATGCTTCTATGCTGCCCTGAGTTTGAGCCTCCGGGGCACGTGAGCTAGGTCTTGGAGCGTAACCCCGGTGTGTCGGCGGTGAGCCTGGTTCTTCTCCCAATGCGTATGTGTAAGCATCACAATCTGATGTGACACAAGGCACATCCTAAAGTGCCCTCGTGGTGCCAATGTCCCTTGCGGACGGATTCCGGGGTGAAATCTCTGTGGAACGCGCCGCAAGTTGACGCGTGAGCGCTTTTTCGGCTGTACGCTGGAAGCTCAATACGCGAGCGTTTCTTATCACTTTCTGCTCCCCGGATATCGTCCAGAAGTGTGCAGGCTTCGGCCCATGTCGCGCTCTCCATCCCGTCATTCCACAACATATACGACGCAAGTGTGCGCCATTTTTGAGAAAACGGCGCAGGCGGAGTCGCGGCTGGCGGAAGCCGTGTTCATAGCAATTGGAGATCAATGGAGGCTGTTGGGGCGCCTATAAAGTTTGCCAGATGAGCGGAGGAATCATGCAGAGTGTCGCTAATGGAGCGCTGAATGCTCACGAGAAACTGCTGATCGACCAGGCGGTAGCCGAGCACGCTGGTCGTCCCGGAGCGCTGCTGGGAATTCTGGAAGCGGTTCAGGCCGCCGACGCGCATAAGTTCCTTTCGATGGACTCGCTGCGCTACATTGCCGCGGAGACTGGCATTCCCCCGGCCACAATCTATAGCGCCGCGACCTTTTATGCGCTTTTCAACCTCGATCCGCAGGGTGATAACGTGGTCTGCGTTTGCCGCGGAACGGCCTGCCATACACGCGGCTCGCGCGATCTGCTGGAGAAGCTGTGCCTCGATCTGGGCTTGAGCGGACAGGAAGCGAGCGACACCAACGAGACCGACAAGCTGGCTCTCACCACCGCTGACCGGCGCTTCACGGTGCGCACCGTTGCCTGCTTCGGCCAGTGCGCGCTGGCTCCGGTGGTCGAGGTGAACCACCACATTCTCAGCCATGTGAATGAACGCACGCTGCAGCGGGAAGTGAGAGCGCTGGGCCAGACCGGAAACGCCAGACAAGGGGGAAACTGATGCCGCGAATTCAGGATATCGGTGGGTTCAACGCGGTTCGTGAAGCCGGGCTTGCCAAGCTGATGCCGGCTATTCCGCGCCTGACCGTGGGGATGGGAACCTGTGGCCGCGGCAATGGCGCAGAAGAGGTTTTTCACGCTCTCAATGAGGCCATTCAACGCAGCGGCCTGGATGTGATGCTGGCCGGTGTGGGCTGTTTCGGCTCCTGCTTTCAAGAACCGCTGGTGAGCGTGCGGTTGCCAGGAAATCCCCTCGTGGTGCTGCGCCGCGTGCAGGTCAACGACGCTGCGCGCATCTTGGAAAGCGTTTCGACGCGGATCATGCTTCCCGACCTCGTATATTGCAAGATCGAGGAGTGGGATCACATCACTGCGCACCTTAAATTCGGCCAGGGTTACCCGGATATTCCTGCATGGAACACGATCCCTTTCTTCAAAGGACAAAAGAAGATTGTTCTGCGCAACTGCGGCCTCATCAATCCTTCGAACATTGAGGAATACATCGCAGTGGGCGGCTATCAGGCTCTTTACAAAGTGCTGATCGACGGCCGCACCGATAGCGTTATCGAACAGATCAAGGCCGCCCGGCTCCGCGGACGCGGCGGCGCGGGATTCCTGACCGGCAACAAGTGGGATTTCATGGCCAAGGCGAAGGCCGACAACAAGTACATTATCTGCAACGCCGACGAGGGAGACCCCGGCGCTTATATGAACCGCAACGAAATCGAGGGCGACCCTCATTCGTTGTTGGAAGGCATGATCATCGGCGCGTACGTGATGGGCGCGACCGAGGGCATTATCTATGTGCGCGCCGAGTATCCGCTGGCAGTGAACCGTCTCACCAAGGCCATTGAACAAGCGCGTGAATACGGACTGCTGGGCGCGAACATTCTCGACCGCGGCTTCAACTTCAATATTCAATTGGTGCAGGGGGCGGGAGCCTTTGTCTGCGGCGAGGAAACCGCGCTGATTGCATCGCTCGAAGGGCAGGCAGGCCGCCCGCGTCCCCGCCCGCCGTACCCCGCGCAGAGAGGATTGTGGGGCAAGCCAACCAACATCAACAACGTCGAGACCTGGTACAACGTCGCTCCCATCGTCACCCGCGGCCCGGCATGGTTCGCCGAAACAGGCAGCGCGAAAAGCCCCGGAACCAAGGTATTTTCGCTGGTAGGCAAAATCCAGAACACCGGCCTGGTGGAGATGCCGTTGGGCACTCCGCTGAAGAGCTTCATCTACGACATCGGCGAAGGCGCCGTGCCCGGCCGTCGCGTAAAAGCCGTGCAGACCGGCGGACCGTCCGGCGGCTGCATTCCCGTCGAGATGCTCGATACTCCCGTCGATTACGAAAGCCTTGCGCAGATAGGCTCCATCATGGGCTCCGGCGGCATGGTGGTCATGGACGAAGACAACTGCATGGTCGATGTTGCCCGGTACTTCATCGAGTTCACACATTCGGAGTCGTGCGGCAAGTGCGTCCCGTGCAGGGTGGGGTTGAACAAGGCGCTACGCATCCTGAATGCAATCACCAAGGGTAGCGGAACGCGCGAACAGATGACCCTGCTCGATGAACTGGGGCGAATGATTCGCGAGTGTTCGCTCTGCGCGTTGGGCCAGTCGGCGCCAAATCCCGTACTCACCACCATGCGCCATTTCCGCGAGGAGTACGAAGACCACATTGTCGCCCATCGTTGCCGCGCCGGCGTCTGCCAGGAACTTGCGCTTTCGCCCTGCGAGAACAGTTGCCCGCTGAGGATGAACATTCCGCGCTTCCTGGAGCTTTACCAGGAGGGCCGGCTGGAGGATGCATTCGAATCTGTGATTCTCGACAATCCCTTGCCTGCTTCTACCGGGAGAGTTTGTCAGCATCCTTGCGATAACAGATGCCGCCGCCAGTCGTTCGACGAAGTGGTGAATATGCGCGAAGTGCATCGCTTCCTGGCCGACGCAATCTATCAGTCCGATCTCTTTGAGCCGATGCTCGAGCGGATTTGCGCGCGCAAACTCGCGCCCACAGGCCGCAAGGTGGCCGTGGCCGGCTCTGGCCCAACCGGCTTGACGGCCGCATTTTACCTGGCCATGCTGGGCCACGACGTAACGATTTTCGAGGAGCGCGGCGAGGCCGGCGGAATGTTGCGCTTTGCCATTCCCGAGTACCGCCTGCCCAAATCCGTGCTGCGCAGGGAACTGGACTTGATTGAAGGCGTCGGAGTGAAGATGGTCTTCGGCACGCGCATCGGGTTCGACGTTCCGCTGAATGAGCTTGCCAGCCAGTTCGATGCAGTTTTTCTCTCCATCGGAACATGGAAGGAATCCTGGCTTTATCTGCCCGGAACGGAATTGAAAAATGTTCATCCCGCGCTGCCTTTCCTGGAGTCTATTGCACGGCAGGAAAAGGTAGCCATGGGCGCCAGGGTCGCGATCATCGGCGGCGGCAACGCGGCCATCGATTCGGCTCGCACCGTAATGCGGATGGGTGCGCAAGCCACGATTCTCTATCGCCGCGAACGCCAGGATATGCCGGCCATCGACGAGGAGATTCAAGCTGCCGAGGACGAAGGCGTGCGCTTTGTCTTTCTCGCCGCGCCGCATCGCATCGTGGGCGGAGCGGACGGCAGCGTGAAGGCCATCGAGATTGTCAAGACCCGCCTCGGCGAGTACGACAAGAGCGGCCGCAAACGGCCCATGCCCACTGACGAAGTGCAGCGTTACGAGTGCGATAGCGTGATTCTGGCCGTGGGAGAGACCTTCGACTTGGACTTCTGCCGCGCCTCTGGTCTGGAACTCAAGGAAGAAGGAACGATCATCGTGGATCGCTTCACGTACGAGACCAGCAGGCCCAATTTCTACGCCGGCGGCGATGTGATTACCGGCGCATCCAATGTCTCCAACGCCATGAGCTGCGGCAAGCAGGCGGCGCAAAAGATGGACGAGCGCCTGATGGGCGAACAACGCTGGGAGCGGATCTTTCCGGACTTCGAGTACAGCCGCACGGCGCCGGGAGAGCCCAGCCTCAGCCGCCGTCATGCGGCGCAATCGGTGCCTGCCGCGCTCAGGGTTCGCTCGCAGCAAGAAGTGGTTGCGGGTCTTGACCCCAAGGAAGCGCTGGAAGAGTGCCGCCGCTGCCTGCGTTGCGATTTGCGAGCCACCGTCACTGCTAATTGAGAACTGGCTAACAGTTTCTGAGGATGTGAAATGTGATCCATGGCAGTATATGCAAGCGGCGTAAGATAATTAGTGCTTAAGAAGAGCGCGATCTTGAAATTGTAGCGATGTCACAGCATTCGCAGACGAAAGGATCTGATGCACGATCCGCAACTACAAAATGAAACCAGATGCAGACGACCAGGAGCGTCGTTGCCCGTTCGATTGGCTCTGTCTCTCGTCGTAACATTTGTGTGTATCCGATCTGCGGTGTCAGTTGTTACACTTACGTATGCCTCAATAGGACGAACGGGGCTTATACTCGTAGTGTCTTGTTCACTGATCTATTTCGTGATCGTTACGGTAATTGCGAAATGGGACCGGATAGCGGGTAATGTGCCTGCTTGCTACTTATATTGTATCAAGGAGATACCTAGCTTTCTAGCGTTGGGGATTATTGCAGTAGTTATAGAGGTGTTTTTTGGATACAACGAGATTGAGCCCCGAGCATATCCTCTACGAATGCTGATCATTGTCTTTGCCCTCTTCAATCCGTTCAGCTACGGGAGGTTTCTGCCGCAGTCGTCTCGGCTTAGAAAGATAGGTAAAGTCGCTGAGAATAAACGGAGCGGTGAATCCAGTTCCAAAGTGATACGCGCCAGAAGCATGAGTGAGTGGTTAAGTACGAATGCACTGGCACGATCAATATTAGTAGCAAGCTACGTTCTGGATTCATCGATTTGGACGTGGCTTGTCATTTATTACAGATATTACAGCCATTCGTTTCTCGATCAATCAGTATGGGTAATGTCTTCTCTATGGATATTCTTAGCGTCCAGTTGGGTGCATTGCATCGGGGCATCAGTATTTGTCCGATCATGTAAGCGTTTGACCAATACTGAGGTGAGAGAGGTGTCCGAAACAATAAAATTTCGAACAGATTCCCCGCTACTTCCTTGGCTTCTTGTTGGATTCGTGTGCATTTATTCATTCGGTATACTCCAAGGCAATAGCTTTTATCCTCCCTGGCATGTGAACTTCGTCTCAGTGTTGATATTGTCGGTTATGCTATACATCTTCAGCGCAATCTTTACATACTGGGAGCTGGACATGGCCTGTCTTCGACAACGAAGGATTTGGAAGGTTAAGGAAATTGCATGGCAGGATGTGACCCGAGTTAGCAGATTAGGGTTTTCGAGCAAAAATGTGATGATCAGTTATGGTCGCGTTCCAGAGGATTGCGCGTACATCCTTGCCAATCCCTGTAACTGCGACAGGTTCATTGAAGCTCTGCACAGGTTTGCCCCTCATGCAGAATTCGACACTTGAAAGGAGCGCTGCCTTGCCGACTAAAACGATTTCCGTCCGGATTGATGGCGAACTGGTAACGGCCAGGGAAGGACAGAGCATTCTGGAAGCGGCCCTCGCTAACGGGAAGCAGATTCCAACGCTCTGCTACCTGAAGGGGTTGAGCGCTGTGGGTGCCTGTCGCGTGTGCATGGTGGAGCTTGCCGGCACTAATCGACTGCTGCCAGCCTGCACGACGCCCATTCAGGAAGGCATGTCCATCAAGACCGCCTCGGCCAAGCTCACACAATACAGAAGGATGGCCGTCGAACTGTCGCTCGTGGAGCGAAACCACATCTGTTCGGCTTGCGTCTCCAACGGTCACTGTGAGCTACAGTCGCTGGCCCGTTCACTGGGCATCACCCACGTGCGCTACTCCTACAACAATCCGCGGATGGCTGTCGATATGACGCATCCGCGTTTCGTTCTTGATCAGAATCGCTGCATCTTGTGTACGCGCTGCGTTCGGGTCTGCGCGGAGGTGGAAGGCGCGCATGTGTGGGAGGTGGCCTCGCGCGGGATTTACTCGCGCATTGTCAGCGACCTCAAGGATGATTGGGGCAAGGCAAGCAACTGCACCGGCTGCGGCAAATGCGTGCAGGCTTGTCCAACAGGAGCGCTGGCGGAAAAAGGCTTTTCGGTGATGGAGATGGTCAAGCAGAGCGACGCTGTCAGCCGTCTTGCCACGCAAAGGGCAAGCCTCATGAACGGCGCACGGTAGTCTTCCTGCGTAAGACGGTGGTATCAGACTCCGATTGCTCTGGCCGCCAGTCTCGCTTGCGCAGCAGCATTTTTAGCGAAGAGGGTACTCGAGCATTTTCGGTTCTGGTGTTAACTGTCGAAATGGACAGATGTGCTATCCCACCCATTTCGCAAAGAACGCGAAATGGATGGGGCACGGGAAATTTTGTTAACACTTAAGTTGAAAATGCTCTAGAAACCGAGCGCCCGCAGTGCAGGCCGCAAAATATAGAGGCCAATCGCGATCAGGAAGGCGCCACCGACCAACTCGCAGCGCCGTCCCCACACCGCGCCGATTCTTTTGCCAATCACCATACCGAGCAGGGTCATGCCGTAGGAGACAATGCCAACGACTATCGCCGAGCGAATGATGAGAAAGTTGACCATTGCCAGAGAAACGCCAACCGCAAGCGCATCGAGACTAGAGGCTATAGAAAGAAAGACCAACTCCCAGCCGCGTGTCGGATCGTATTCTCGGCGCTCTTCCTCATTGCTGCGAAGGGAGTTGCGCACAATGTTTCCGCCAACCAGGGCCAGCAGCGCGAAAGCTATCCAGGCATCGAGCCCGTGCAACAGGCGTGCAATGGCGCTCCCCAGGCACCATCCGCCGGTGAGCATCAGTGCCTGAAAGACTCCAAAGTGGAAGCTCAGGCGGATACGCTGGCGTCGCGAGGGCTCTCCCAGAGTGATGCCCGCCACAGTGGCTATAGCAAAGGCGTCCAGCGAAAGAGAAAATGCAATAGCAAAAAGTGTGATCCAGCCCAAAAGAAGTCCTTTTCGTGCACAGACGAATGCGAGGAGTGCTTAGAATAGTCTTGATAAGGGTAGCAGACTGACAAGTTGCGCCCTCTTTTCGTTTCCCCCATTTGTGCCGGCGACCCGCGCCCCTTAGAATCAGCATTGGTGGTCGTCACGCGAGTCTTGAGCCGCACTGGATTGAGCGACAAGGAGCAGATGAGCGAACAGGAAACAGGGAATCACCTTGAGGCGCAGGCGGTGTCGCCGGCGTGGGTCAGAATTGAGCGGGCGCGTCATCCCCAGCGGCCCTACCCCATGGACTTCATCGAGCATATATTCACTGATTTCAGCGAGATTCACGGCGATCGCGCCTTTGGCGACGACGAGGCGGTGGCTTGCGGCATGGCCCGGTTGGCCGGTGAAGAGGTGCTGGTCATCGGCAACCGCAAAGGCGGCTCGACCAAAGAGCGGGTGCGGCGCAACTTCGGTATGCCCCATCCCGAAGGCTACCGCAAGGCGCTCCGAGCCATGAAGATCGCGGAAAAATTTGGACGGCCGGTCATCAGCTTCATCGATCTGCCCGGGGCTTTCCCCGGGTTGGGCGCGGAAGAGCGGGGCCAGGCCGAGGCCATTGCACGCAATCTTCTCGAAATGTCGCGCCTGCGCGTGCCTACCATCTCGGTGATCAGCGGCGAAGGCGGCTCAGGTGGCGCGCTGGCGCTTGCCGTCAGCGACCGCGTTCTTATACTCGAGAATGCCCTTTACTTCGTGATTACCCCGGAGTCTTGCGCGGCGATCATGTGGCGCGATGCATCCCACAAACAGTTGGCAGCCGAGGCCATGCGCATCTCCGCCCCGGAAGTTGCCGCGTTGGGCTGCGTGGATGAAATCGTCCAGGAACCGCCGGAGGGCATTCATACCGACCGCGAGGCGGGCACGGGGCTGCTGAGTTCCGTCCTCATCAAGCACCTGGCCGCACTTAAAGCGTTGCCGATCGACACTCTTGTAGCCGAGCGCCAGGCCAAATTCCGCAACATCGCGCAGTTCTACACGGAAGGTTAAGAGCCGATGAGCCCAATCCAGCCTGCCATCAGCCGCTTCCGCGCTTATTGGCGATTTATCCTCGCAGTGGTCTGGTTCTTTCTGGCGCGGTCGCTGGCTTTGCGCGAGGCATCGCTACTGGTCAATGATCAGTGGCGGCCGCTGGCGCAGCAAGTGATGCTGCTCGCTTTGCTGCTCGTGGGCTATGCGAGCATGGGGCTGACGCTCGACCGCCAACTGCATCCCGTGAGCGAGCAAGGATTGCCGCGGCGGACCGGCTGGCAAGGCGAGGCTGGCCTGGGACTCGCCGTGGGCTGGGCGCTGGCCGTGGCGTGCGTTCTTCCGCTGCTCGTGGGCGGAGGCATTGCCATTGTGCTTCTCCTTGGGCCTTCGGCTTGGGGATGGCTGGCGGTCGATGCTGTGTTCTTCGCGCTGCTCGCGCTGACCGAAGAAGTTGCATTTCGCGGTTACGGATTTCAGCGCTTTGCGGATGCTGTGGGTTCGCTGGGCGCGGTGTTGGGCTATGCGGCTTTTTACGCCATCGTTCAGGCGCTTGTGCCCGGTTCGAACCATTCAAGCATTGCCGTCTCCATCGTGCTCAGCCTAGTTCTCTCCACGGCTTATGTGCGCAGCCGCGCATTGTGGCTGAGTTGGGGAATCAACTTCGGCTGGAAGGCCAGCCGCGCCCTGCTCTTTGGATTGGCTGTGAGCGGAGTCAGCAACCACTCGCCCGTGGTCGAGGGCAATCCCATGGGGCCGTTCTGGCTTACCGGCGGAGGCTTTGGATTGGACGGCAGTTGGGTTGCTTTCGTCGTTCTACTAGCCGCTCTGCCTTTGGTCTACCGCCTCACCCGCGATCTGGACTTTCGCTACAACGCGCCGGTGATTGTGCCCGGCGGCATACCGGTGGATCTGGACGCTGCCGCCCACCGCCAGCACGAGGCCGCCATGGGAGCACTCGCGCCTGCGGCTCCTGGGCTGGTTCAGATTTTGCCGGCTGCTGCGCCGACGACCAATCCAGGGCCACCGCCGACCTACCGGCCACCCGCCGCCGGCTAGAAGTTTCCTCGCATCCGTTACCTTGCAGACTCGCCGCGAAACCGGCTACTCCAGATAGATGTTCATCTTGCCGCTGATTTCGTCGATGCGGACCTTCACCGCGGCCCAATGTATGAAGCGGCTCAGGCAACGCTGATGTAAACTAGTCAGAGCGAGTCCCGCTGCTTCCAGGCAGTATTTGCCGCCAGAAGCTTGCGTAAGACCGCGACGTTGAAGCCGCGCGCAGTTGTTTTGCGCGTGTGTGCAGAGACACCCCAAGAAGGAGAATCACCCCACAGATGGCCAAGATTGCGAAAACAGGTGACCGCAAGAAGGTAATGGACACGACGAAGTCGACCGACTGTCCCAAGTGCAACAAGCCAACGCGCATCGTCAAGCGTGTGAAGGACCGCGAGCGCGGCATCCCCGGCGGCGTCTATATCTCGTGTTCCGCCTGCGATTTCTACGAAAAACTGTAAGCGCTGGTTGAAGATTGATACAAGAAAAAGCTCGGCTTATGCCGAGCTTTTTCTTGTGTCAGCGGCTATGACTCCAGCGCTGCGGCCATCTCCTGAAGGATTGTATCAGCAGCCTCGGCTGGGTCGGGAGCCCGGGTGATAGGCCGCCCAACAACGAGATAACTTGCGCCCTGCCGGAGAGCTTCGGCAGGTGTGGCAATGCGTTTTTGGTCGGCGATCGCGGAGCCTACCGGGCGAATTCCGGGGACGACCAGCACACCTTCTGATCCGGTGAGGGCGCGCAGGCTGGCAACTTCTTGCGGTGAGCAGACAAATCCACGAATGCCGGCTTGCTGTCCCATCAGCGCCAGCAGCTCGACTTGCTCGGCGGGCGAGCGGCCGAGGCCGACGGCGCTCATCTGCGCCTGGTCCACGCTGGTGAGCACGGTGACGGCGAGTAGTTCGGGAGGATCGGCAACCCCATCGAGGGCAGTGCGTGCTGCCGAGAGCATGGCCGGGCCTCCGGCTGCGTGGATGGTCATCATTTTTACTCCAAGCGCCGTTGCCGAGCGCACCGCCCCAGCCACAGTGTTGGGAATGTCATACAGCTTGAGATCAAGAAAAACTGAGTGGCCGCGCGCCACCAGCGGCTCGATGACGGCTGGCCCGGCGGCGATAAACAATTCCAATCCCACCTTGAACCACTGGCAGCTCTTCTCTAGCTGGCCGACCAGGGCGAGTGCCGAGGCTGCATCGGGTACGTCGAGGGCCACGATCAGGCGCTCGCGGGCGTCTTCAACGAAATCCACGACGGGTGGATGGGCGGGGCCGAAGCTAGGGTTCAGTCGCTCAGGGATGGGCATACCTTCATTTTATGGGATTGCGGGAAGGGAAGCAGGCAAACAGACTTTCCCGGCTGGGCGCCTCTCGGACGAACAGGAAAATCGCGGCATTTTGGGGCGTATTCTGAGTACGGGAGGGGAAGTGAGCAAAGGAGTTTCGAACGGGGTGCGCTGCCTGGGATGGGGCATTGCGCTGTTGGCAGCGGCTGGCCTCGCCTGGGCTTCCGGCGTGCATTCCAGCCCTATGAGCCACGACCCGCTGGTGCGCGAGGCCTATGAGCACTTCTATAACCTGGATTATCCGGGGGCCGTGGAGCGCTTTGAGCGCTTCCATGCCGCGCATCCGGGCGACCCGCTGCCCACGGCGTTCCTGCTGGAAGCAGTAGTTTTCCAGGAACTCTACCGGCAGGATCTGCTCGACACGACCTTCTATGCCAACGACGGCTTTCTAACGGGCCGTCATGCGACTGAGGAGGACCCGAAAACGCGCGACCGCATCTTTGCCCTGGCCGACGAAGCTGTCCGCGAAGCCGACTGGCGCGTCGGTCGCAACCCCAATGACATCGACGCCCTCTATGCCCGCGGTTGGGCGCGTAGCCTCAAGTGTACCTATCTTGCCATGGTGGAGCGGGGCTTTGGTGCTGGATTCCGGCTGGCCACGAAAGCCAAAGACGACGACGTGCGTGTGCTCCAATTGGACCCGGATTATGTGGACGCCAAGCTGGTGGTGGGAGTCTATGAGTACGTGGTGGGCGCGCTGCCGTGGCCCTTCAAGGTGCTCATCGGCTTTGCGGGAATCACCGGCTCGAAGACGCGGGGCCTGGAAATGCTCAATGACGACGCCAGCCGCGGCGCGATGACCAGCGTGGAGGCGCACACCGTGATCGCGCTGTTTCTGCGCCGGGAAGCGCGCTACAAGGAAGCGATCCAGGTGGTGCGCGACATGAAAACCCAGTATCCTCACGATTATCTTTTCTGCCTGGAAGAGGCCAATCTGCGCAAGGACGCTGGCGAGGGCATGGCCGCAGTGACGGCCTACCGGGAACTGATCGCCCACAGCGCCAGGCCTGGCTATTTTGCGGAAGCGAGGCTGGAACTGGCCTACTTTGGCCTGGGCGACGCGCAGCGCGGTCAGCGGCACTACGACGAGGCGGCGCGGGCTTACGAGCAGGCTGCGCTTAGCAAGAATGTTGGGCCGGAACTCAAGATAAGGTCGCTGCTGGCGGCCGGCGAGTGCCACGACATGAACGGCGAACGCCAATTGGCTGTAAGCGACTATCAGATGGCCATCGATGCCGGACCGAACACCTCGCGAGCCGATGCCGCCAGAAAACGTCTGCACAATCCCTACCGGGGCAACTGAGGATCTGGCGGGCATTCTGACAATGGAACCGGCGTCATGCCGCCGCCGTATCTTCTAGTCGACAGTGTTTTCCAGGAGGAATCGACAATGGCCATGTTTTGTCAACGATGTGGAACCGAGTTACCCGTAAGCGCGAGGTTCTGTTCCAACTGTGGCGCGGTCGTTTCCGGCGCGAGCTACATTCCCGGCAGGCCGCTGGTTCGCCCCATTGTGGGCCGTCAGATTGGCGGGGTGTGCATTGGCCTGGCTCAGGCTTATGGGTGGGATCTGGCCCTGGTACGCATCTTCACGGTAGTAGGGCTTATCTTCTCTGGCGGGCTGGTGGCCGTTGCCTATCTGGCCTGCTGGATCGGTATTCCGCAAGAGCCGCTTGCGCTGCCGTGAGCGTATTCTGCTGCTATGAGTGATAACTACCAATCAGACGGAGCGCCGCTGGTTTTCCGGGATACCGGAACGGGGCTGCCTGTCGTGTTTCTTCATCCCACACCGCCCGATGGTGAATACTGGCGTCCGCTCATCAAGGAACTGGCGGGTGTTCGCGCCATTGTTCCGGACCTTCGCGGGCATGGCGGTTCGCAGCTCGGGACCTTGCCGGTGGGCGGTTTTGCGCTGGTTCCTGATGCGCCCGTGCTGAGTATGGCGCGGTTGGCTGCCGACGTTCTTGCTCTCCTGGATCATCTCCATGTGCCGCAGGCGATCTTTGCCGGCTGCTCCGTTGGCGGCTATGTGCTGCTGGAGCTGTGGCGGCTGGCGCCCGAGCGGGTGCGCGGGCTGGCTTTTGTCTGTTCCAAGCCACAGCCGGACGCCTCTGCCGACCATGTGCGGCGCGCCGGCTTGATTGCCAAGGCACGAACTGGCGGCAGCGCGGAGATCTTTGACGGCATGGCTCAAACCTTAATCGGAGCAACGGCCCGGGCGCGCCATCCCGAGATGGCCACCCAGATGAGAGCACGTATGACGCTCACGCCGGAAGCTCTGGTGGCTGTGCAGGCCGGCCTTGCCACGCGTCCGGACTCCGTGCGCACGGTGGATGGCCTCTCGGTTCCTGTGCTGGCCATTGCCGGCGGCGAAGATCCGGGGATAAAGCCTGCCGAGATGGAGGTTTTCAAAGCCGCGCCCGGGGGATGTGAGTTCCATCTGTTGCCAGACGCGGGGCACTTTGCCGCCTATGAGCAGCCGCAAATGGTTGCCGGGCTGTTGAGCGCGTGGCTGCGGCAGATCAAAAATTGAAGGAAGGGAAGTTTTCTGTTGGGAAGGCTTCTTACTCGACTTGGAGCAGCAGGGCAGCGTCAACGTAGTATCGGGGGGCTGTAGCCATCAGTTCCTCAATCGCGGCGACAGAGTGAATGCCGCCCCTGGCCCCGGTCGCCATGCAGTTGAGTGCCGCTGCGGCACAGGCAAAATCGAGTTGCCGTTCGAGCGGCCAGCCCTGGAGCAGCCCATAAATGAATCCGGCGTGGAAGACGTCTCCCGCTCCGGTCGTGTCCACAACCGGCACACGGTAAGCGGAACGGTGATGGAGCCGCACGCCATCCCAGGCCAGTACACCGTCTTCTCCCAGCGTCGCGGCCGTCAGTGCGCAGCCATAGCGCAGCTGCATCCCGCGGAGCGCCTTTTCCAGATCTTTTTCTTTCATCAGCCGGGAAGGGAAGTCGCGGCTCACGATCAAATAATCCACATTCTCTAGCAAATGTTCTACGCCGGGATATAGCTCATCGAGATCGGCGATGACGGGGATTGCCGCAGCACGCGCCCAGCCGGCTGCCAATGTGGCCGCGGCAGTGTCGTAGCCGTCCACATGCAGCGCGCGCGCATTCTCAATCCATGCGCGCTGCAAATCCGCCGGCTGCAAAATCAGCCGCTCGTCCTTTCTGCACAAAACGGTTCGCTCGCCTCCGCCGTCGACGATAATGATCGACTGCGGGCTTGCGGCTTGAGGGACTTCAATAAGCCTGGCATCTACTCCCACGAAGGCAAAGGTTTCGCGGTGCAGCCGGGCCGCGTCATCGTCGCCCAGCTTGCCCACATAGCGTGTGCTCATTCCCCAGGTTTGGCAGGCAATCACTGTGGTTGCCGTTTGGCCGCCGGGCATCACCGTCGCTCCGCGAAACTCGACCTTGGAGCCGCGCGCTGGGTAATCTGCTAGAGGAATCAGCGTGTCCGTGGCGTTCAATCCAACGCCCACCAGGTCAACTATCGACGGCTCCGTCATACAGATATTGTAACGGCAGCCATGGCGTCTTCATAGGCGCTGATGGTTGAGACCATTGCTGTACTGTAGTCTCAAGAGAGAATTCTTTCGGGAGTTGATTTTGTCACTATCTTCGGCCCCATCGCAGCGCCCACTTCATTATCCGCAAAAGGACAGTGCTTTGTACTGTGACAAAGTCTCGCTGGAAGCGCTCGCCAAGCGCCACGGGACGCCGCTTTACGTTTACTCCGCCGATCAGATTGTCGAGCGGCTGGGAATGTTTCAGCAGGCGCTGGCGGGCAGGGAACACCTGGTCTGTTACGCCGTCAAGGCCAATTCTGCGCTGGCTATTCTGAAACTGCTGGCGGACCATGGCGCGGGCTTCGACATTGTCTCCGGCGGCGAACTGGAACGAGTGCTGGCTGCAGCGCCCGAGGCAGTTGGCCGAGTAGTCTTCTCAGGCGTGGGCAAGACAGCCGCCGAGATTGACCTGGCACTGACGGCGGGAATTTTGGAATTCCACGCCGAGAGTGAGGGAGAGCTGAAGCTGTTGGCGGCACGTGCCGCAAAGCTCAAGCGGAAGGCGCGCTTCGCCCTGCGGGTCAATCCCGATGTCTTCGCGGATACCCATCCTTATATCTCCACCGGCTTGCGTGAGCACAAATTCGGCGTTGATATCAGAAAAGCGCTGAAGATTTACGAGAGCGCCGCTGGCAGCCGCTGGCTTGAGCCGCACGGCGTCAGCGTTCACATCGGCTCGCAGATTTGCTCCGCGGCGCCTTTTGGCAAGGCCATGGAGCGGGTGAGGAAGCTGCTACGCCAACTGGAGCGCGCGGGCATTGGCCTCAAGAGTGTCGATGCGGGTGGCGGGCTGGGGATCGATTACCACCGGGGCAGCTTCGATGCCGCCTCCAAGGTGCGCGAATACGCCTCGGCCCTCCAAGCTGGGCTTGAGGGCTTCGAGGGGCAGTTGCTCATCGAGCCGGGCCGCTTCATCGTCGCCCAGGCCGGTGCGCTCGTGACGCGTGTCCTTCAGGTCAAGCGCAATGGCAAGAAGACGTTTGTGATTACCGACGCCGCCATGAACGACCTCATCCGCCCGGCGCTCTACCAGGCTTACCACGAGATTGTGCCAGTGAGGCCGCGCGCGGGGAAACCTCGCATCGTGGACGTGGTAGGACCGATTTGCGAAACAGGCGACTTTTTTGCCCGCGACCGCGAACTCGCGCCCGTCGAGCCAGGAGACCTGCTCGCGATTCTCGACGCTGGAGCTTACGGTATGTCTGAGAGTTCAAACTACAACACTCGGCTGCGTCCCGCCGAGGTACTTGTTGAAGGCGCCAAGGCTCGTCTGATCCGACGCCGCGAGACCATGGCAGACCTTCTGGAGCCGGAGAGAGTTTCGATCAAGGGCTGAATTCAGGTCTTTGTAGGGTGCGTCGAAGGCAGGATAAGAGAAAGTGCTCCGTGGCTATTATGTCCGATAACGTATATTCTGTACACCTAGACCAAATCAAGAAAACTTGGTCGTAACGCCTTGAGGTCAATCCCTCAATACACCTTTCCACTTCCCTGGAACTGACACTTAGGATCGCGAATTGTGCGCTCTTCCCGCCGGGTGCTCTTGAGATTACATTTTGTAACGGCCGAGGTCCTCGTCGTTCAGACCTTCGAGCCAGCCGCGCAACTGTTCTGCGGTCGGGCCTTCCGCGGGGCCTGAAGTATTCAGCCTGGCCAGTTGCATCACTTGCTCTGTTACGTAGATTGGGCAATCGGCGCGCAGCGCCAAGGCCAGGGCGTCGGACGGTCTCGCATCAAGCGCCACGCGTTCATCCCCTTGCCGAAGCCACAGAACGGCGAAGAAGGTATCGTCTTTAAGTTCCGATATAACAACACGTTCCAGCGTTGCGTTCAAGTGATGGATTAGATTTCTCGTCAAATCGTGGGTCATAGGACGCGGCGCCGCAACCTTCTCGATCTCCAGGGCAATCGCATTAGCCTCGAAGATTCCCACCCAGATGGGCATCACCGTTTCGGAAGCGATGTCCTTCAGCACAACGATGGGCATGCTGGTAGCCGGGTCCATCATCAGCCCGCGTATTCGAACCTCGATATCCATGGCTTCCCTTTCCTTCGCCTGCGCCAATCTTAGACGGCCTCACCCGAGAGACTGTTCGGATGTGTCGCGGTAATCTTCACCGGGAGGTAGCTTCCGGGCGCCGGTGTAATAAGTTGGGCGCAGGTGAAGTTGACGGGCTTGTTTTGGCTGCTACGTCCGATAACTTGTCCTCGCGCCGAGTTTACTCCTTCGACCATGACTTCCATGACCTGCCCCAAATGCCTGGCATAGTTGACCCTTTGAATCTCCCGCTGGCGATCAAGCACCACTTTAAGCCTAACTGCCTTCTCGGCTTCTGGTATGGAATCGATCATCGCCAAAGCCGGAGTGTTCGGCCGGCCTGAGTACTTGAAGCCGAAGACGCAATCGTACTCAACCTCGGCTAAAAGGTCCATGGTCTGGATGAAGTCGTCTGCTGTTTCGCCGGGAAAACCCACGATAATGTCGGTCGAAATTGAGATGGGCCGTCGCGCAGCTTTGATCCAGCTAATTCGCTCCAGATACCACTCGCGCGTGTACTCGCGGGCCATTGCCTTGAGAATCCGAGAGGAGCCGGACTGGACTGGTAAATGAACGTGGTCACAGAGCGTAGGCACGGCGTCGATGGCTTCGACAATGTCGCGGGTAAAGTCGCGCGGATGGCTGGTGGTAAAACGCACGCGCCGGATGCCCTCGATCTCGCCCACGGCAGCAAGCAATTCCGCGAAGCTCCGCTTCCCTTCCGTGTCGTGATAGCTGTTGACGTTTTGGCCCAGCAGTTGAATCTCGGTAAAACCCTCGTCGGCGATGCGCCGTGCTTCGGCTAGCACTGAATTCGACCCGCGGCTGCGCTCTTTGCCGCGGGTGTATGGAACTACGCAGTAAGCGCAAAACTTGTCGCAGCCTTCGATGATGGTGATGTAGCCGCGATAAGGGTTCTTGCGGGCGGTAAACTCAGTCTCGAAGGTCTCATCGGTCTGGCGATCGTCGAGGCCGGTGATGCGAGTCTCGCCGGCTTCCAGGCGCGTGAGCATCTCGGGCAGCTTGCGGTATGAGGCTGAGCCTGAGACGAGCGAGACGTATGGCGCCCGGTCAAAGATCTTCTCGCCCTCTTGCTGTGCCACGCAACCCAGCACGCCGAAGCGCTTGCCTTCTCTGTGCTGGCGTTTGTATTCGTCCAGGCGGTGAAATACCTTCTGCTCCGCCTTGTCGCGAATGGAGCAGGTGTTGTAAAGGATCAGGCCGGCGTCTTCCTCCGACTCGACCTGGCGGTAACCTTCGTGCTCCAATGTGCCAATGACCTTTTCCGAGTCATGGGCATTCATCTGGCAGCCAAAGGTCTCTATATAGAAGGTTCTCTCGGTTGCCATAGCAATTCCAAGTATAGCGTGACGGCGTTTTTGATGGATTTTGACCTCTCGGTCAGCGGGTTCCCAATCCAGACCGATAAGCAGATAGCCAAGGAGAGCTGTCATGTGCTGGTCCTTGAATCGACGTGCGACAGTTGGCATCATTCGGCGCCATCATTTTGCTCATTTGCCTCGAAATTATCGTCTAATCTTTACTATATTCGCCTTGTATTCTCTTATTGGCAGATAAATTGCTCAATATTCCTCAATATGCTCATTGCGAATGCAGATTTGCTGCTCTATACTTCGCCCATCTGTATTTCCTAGTCAAGGAGGGTTCCCCATGTCCAAACGCTCAATTCTGAGCTCGCTTCAAGCGATCTTGACGAGTCTCATCGTGTTGCTGGTATGCACCTACCCCTCGTTTGGCCAAGATGGCCAGCAGGGCAAGATCCTGGGCGGATACTTCGAGGAGTGGAGTATCTATTATGCCGGCTACAACATTGCCAACCTCCAGCAGAATGGGGTCGCTGATAAGCTGACTCACCTCATTTATGCCTTTGCCAACGTGACCACCACTCCGGCACCGGCTTGCGCTATCGCCGATTCCTGGGCAGATTATCAGACTCCGTATCTTCCCAGCGTCAGCGGGACTCCCTATCCGGGACCGCTCTACGGCAATTTCGCCGCAATTCAACAGCTCAAGCAACTGCATCCACACCTGAAGGTTCTTATCTCCATGGGCGGTGCATCAGCGGCTAATGTTGCGGCCTTCGTGAGCGCGTCGAGTACGGAGGCAGGCCGTCAGGCGCTCGCCTCTTCGTGCATCAATATGTTTATCCAGGGCAATATCGCCACCGGCGTAACGGCTCCAGGTCTCTTTGATGGCTTCAACATCGACTGGGAGTTCCCGACGGCGGCGGACAAGCAGAATTTCACCTCGTTGCTCAAGGAGTTCCGCAGCCAACTGGACGCATTAGGCGAAACAACTGGCAAGCACTATGTTCTGTCGTTCGACGGACCTGCGGGCGCTCAGAACTATGTGAATATCGATCTGAGGAAGGCTGCCGAACAGGTGGATTTCATCACCATCGACGGCTATAACTACGCCGGATCGTGGGATACGCAAACCAATGACGCATCTCCGCTCTTCGACGACCGGCAAGATCCTTTGCATGGGCAAGGTCTTGACATCGATTCCACAGTCAACGCCTATCTCAAAGCCGGGGTTCCGCCCCACAAATACACCATGGGCCTGCCGCTTTACGGAGCAGGATGGACCGGCGTTCCCGATGTGCATCATGGCTTGTACCAAGACTCAACAGGACCGTCTCCGGTGCCCCTGGCCAACGGGAAAGGACTATGCACCGACCTGAGCGGCAACACTCCAGGGTGCGATGTTCTGTTGACTCCTGGAACCGCAACCTATTCGACTCTTGCCAAACTGGCAGCGAACGGATACAGCAATTGGTTCGATCGGCAAAGGGTCGCTGTTTCGCTCTATAACCCGGATTCAGATACCTTCTACACCTACGATGATCCCGACACGGCATTCCTGAAGATGCTCTATGTGGACGTGAAGGTACCGGGCGGCCTTGGAGGCGCCTATGTCTGGGCTCTGAAGGATGATGATGCCAACGGGAGCATGGTCAAGACCATGGCTGCCGGTCTGGGGCGTTAGCTTCAACGATTCGCAACCGTAGTGGAGTTCCGGCTGTGGGCTGACTTTCATTGCCAGCCCACACCCTTTGCACTTTTGTGCGGCTTATTCTCTCAGCGCAGCCCGGTGTGCAGGTAGGCCAGGAGTGCGGCCATTTGCTCGTCCGTGAATCGGCCTGCGAAGGCGGGCATCGTTCCCTTTCCCGTGAGCACAATCTGCTGCACTACCGCATCCGTGGCTGGAGCGCCGTTCAGGAGGGTCTGGCGGTCAAGGATGCTGTGCAGATCAGGCGGAATCTTCCTGAGTGCCTGGTCGTTGTCCTCGTGGCAATGGGCGCAGCGGATCTGGTAAACGTGCTTCCCTTCCGCCTGCTGCAGCGTGAGCGTGGGTTTTGCGCGGCAGCCGCCAACGGCAAGGCTAGTCGTCAAAGCGATACAAACTAATGCCCCGGCTACTTTCCGGCTTGCCATCCAGGCCATGATCTCCTTACGTCTTCTGAGCAAATTGCCCACTCACGTAGTCCCAGTTGAGCACTTGGTAGAAGGCCTTCACGTATTCGACGCGCCGGTTCTGATACTTCAAATAGTAGGCGTGCTCCCAAACATCCACAGTCAGTACAGGCTTGTGGCCCAGGGTCAGCGGGCTGTCCTGATTGGGAGTGGTTTCTATGGCCACGGCTCCATCAGGTAGCTTGACCAGCCAGGCCCAGCCACTGCCGAAGACGCTCAGAGCCGCGGCGGTCAGCTTGTCCTCGAAAGCCGAGAGCGAACCAAACTTCAGATCGACGGCCTTGGCCAACTCGCCAGTGGGCGCGGTCGCCGATCCTGGCTTGCCCAGCGTCGGCCACCAGAAGGAGTGGTTGGCATGGCCTCCGCCGTTGTTGCGTACGGCGGTGCGGGCGGATTCAAGTAAAGCGCTCAGGCTGGCGACCAGTTCGTCCACAGTTTTGCCCGCCAGCTCTGGATGCGCGGCCACGGCGGCGTTCAGGTTGTTCACGTAGGCCTGGTGGTGCTTGTCGTGGTGCAGGTGCATGGTTTCGGCGTCGAAGTGAGGCTCCAACGCGTCGTAGGCGTAAGGCAGCGGCGGCAACGTGAACGGGCCGGTTGGCGGCGGAGTCGAGGCGGTGGGCTGGCCGGCGGGGAGGGCCTGACCACTAAGGGATTCTGTCAGGAGCAGCGCGCTCGCCGCGCCGCCGAGATGTTTCAAAGCAGTTCTGCGGTCCATCATTTCGGAATAACCTCCAGATAATTCGATGCAAAGAGGTTGAGAAAGACTGCGGGAAAAATCTATAGATTCTGAACACAGTCGATTCGGATTGACGCCTCCGTTATGCTGGAACCATGGATTTACCAACCGAAAAGCTAACCCCCATGGCGCACAAGGCGCAGAACTGCTGCTTTGGCTGCGGGCCGGCTAATGCAGGTGGCTTGCATTTGGAGTTTCTGCTTGCCGAGGACGGACGAGTGGTGTGCCTGCCCACGATTCCGGACAGCTTCGAGGGCCCTGCCGGTTATCTGCATGGCGGCATCATCGCCACGCTGTTGGACGAGGCGATGAGCAAGTCGGTACGAGCCCAGGGGTTGACCGCCATGACCCGACAGATGGAGATCAATTACCTTCGCCCCGTGCCGTCTGGAGCGCCCATTCGCGTGGAGGGCCGCCTCGTCCGTAGCGAAGGCCGCAAACATTGGAGCGAGGCGCGGATTGTCGACACAAGAGGCCACACGCTGGCCGATGCGAAGGGACTGTTCATTGAGGTGCGCAGTGGCGAGAGATTTTGAACTCCCCGCGCGCACCATACCGCCCCGCCAGCCACTGGATGAACGCGTTATTGAAGTTTCGGGCGGCCCGAAGGCCGCCCGCGAAGAACTTAGTGGATCATGTTAATGGTTTCCTGCGTGATGGTGTCAAAGGTGGTTACCGCCTTGGAGTTGGCCTCGAAGGCGCGCTGCGCTACGATCAGGTCGGAGAACTCAGCGGAGATGTTGACATTCGAGGCCTCCAGAGAGCTTCCTTCGAGCGTGCCAAGTCCACCCGTGCCCGCCACGCCTACCGAAGCTTGGCCTGAGGCTGTGGTGGCCTGGTACTCGGTCGAACCTACGTCGGCTAGTCCCTGCTCGTTGCTTACCGTGGCAAGCGCTAGTTGCCCTACGTCCTGAGTTTTGCCATTCGAGTATGTAACAGCCACTGTGCCGTCGGAGCCGATGGCAAAGCTCGAATAATTACCGCTTGCGTAGCCGTTCTGGGCAGGAGACGAAGTTGAGTTGGCGGCAGCGGTCTGGCTGATGTTGGGGGTGCCGGAGCTTCCCACTACATCCCAGGTCATGTTCATCGTCGATGCTCCGTCGGATAATCCGGCAAAGGTAATTCCGCTCACATCTCCGGCCGGATTGACCAGGGTGCCGCTGGAATTGAAGGTCAGCGTTCCTGTGGTATTGGCGCTGACCGGATCTTGAATCACGCTTCCGCTGGTGGAGATATTGGCGCCGGAAATGGTCAAAACGCCCGCCGCTGTCGATGAGACCGTTACGCCGCCCGTGCCAACCGTGATGCCGGCAGCTGTCAACGCGGTTTTCATATCTGTCACATAGTCGGCCACCGTCTCCGGAGAGCCGGTGAATGTCGGTAATGAGGTGGTTGCAGTACCGCCCGCTGTGGCCGGCGCGGTAATCGTCAGGCCTGATCCTGTATTGACGGTCGCCAGCGTACCGCCGCTTGCCCCAAAGTCATAGTTGATCGTTGTGGTCCCGCCTGATGTGGTTGAGCTGGGTGTCAGCTTGTCAGGCATGGAGACGCTGTAAGACCATTCGTTGGTTCCCGTCTTGGTGTAGTTCACCGTGGCAACGTAGCTGTTGCCCAGCGAGTCATAGACAGTTACCGGACTGGAAGCTGTGGTGCCGGCAGAGTCCAGATTCTGCGTCACGCTGAATGTTGTCGTCGCCGAAGGCGCCATTACCCCGCCGGTCGGAATCACGATATCGCTCAATGCGCTGCTGGTATTGATCACCCCATTGGTCGCGGAATATCCCATGACCGGCTGGCCGGAAGTGGATTCCAGCGTTCCACTGGAACTCAGCTGAAAATCGCCATTGCGGGTGTAGAGTTGGCTCCCGTCTCCGCTGTCCAGGACAAAGAATCCTGTGCCGTCAATCGCGGCATTCGTCGAGATGCCGTTGGAGGAGATCGTGCCGCCGGTAAAGTCGGTGGTGTTCGAGGCAACCTGCACGCCTGTTCCCTGCTGAATCTCGTCTCCAGATCCGGTCGTGCCCACCTGCTGGTAAAACAGGTCACTGAAGTTTGTCGTCTGCGCCTTGAATGCTGTGGTGTTCATGTTGGAAAGATTATTGGCAATGGTGTTCAACGCCGTCGAATCGGCGTTCAGTCCGCTGAGTGGGATGTCAAAGTTGGGCATGGTAAATCTCCTCTCGATTGCATCTACGGTTGGCGCGGACCTTGGGGGCCAGCGGGTAAACAGGCTTTGCGGGCTGCTCGAAAGTCCGCAGAATCGCTATTGCACGCGTGACCGGCCGCTCAGGGATTGAGCCACGCTCTGGGCCGCCAGATTGGCCGCAGGAATGCTGAGATTGCCGGGAGCCAATTGTGTCGCAGCGGTATTCAGAGCGCCCGGAAGGGTCGTTGCTGCGCCCGACGAAGACGATTGAGCTTGTGCCTGCGTGCTATTGGTCTTAGCGGAGGCAGTGCTGCTGGTTGCATCGGTAGTGGAGGTGGAGCTGCTGGAATCCGTCGTCAGCGTCTGGTTGATCGAGATCAGTTGCTCCAGGCTGTTCACGTTCACCAACTGGTTGATGTACTCGTTGGGGTCTGTGTTCGCTGTCGGATCCTGGTTCTTCATCTCCGTCACCAACAGGGTAAGAAAGTCGTTGGCTGAGATGGTGGACGAGTCGCTGCTTGTACTGCTCGTGCTGCTGGTTGTTGCATCCGCCTTGGCTGCAGTGTTGCTTGAGGTTGCCGCTGCAGGCGCTGCGACGTTGGCTGAGAGAGCCTGCGCCGCCGTCATGTGGTGATTCAAGATTGCCGCTGCCATTTTGTCTCCTTGCTCATTTCTGTTTCTGCTCGCACTCTTCCGAGCTCTGTTTGCCGTGTCGCTGGCCGCATGTTTGTTCGCGGTCCAAATCTGCCCTTTGCCTGTCAGGCCATCACCGAAATTTGATGGCCCTCCAGCCCTGCTGCCTGTCCGCCTCCGTCCCGCCCCGCAAACCAATCCGGCGACTCCGGTGCCGCTGACGAAGCGAATTGTTCTCGGGAGTCGGTGCCTTGCGTTGCCCCTTGCGAGGCTTCGTGCCCCGGCCCTTGCTGCGTCCCGCCTCCCGTGCCCGCACCGCCGCCTAACCCCGAAGACCCGCTCTCGGGTGAAGTCAGCGTTAGCGTTTGAACCGCAGTGTGGTGTTCGGCAAGATAGGCGTTCAGGCCTGCCATGTGACTGCCCAGCGTCTGGGCCGCGTCGGCGGAACCGGGTACCAGCTCGGCGTGAATGCCACCCCCACTCGTATCCGCCCGGACCCCTACCCAACCCAGGGACGGGTCTTGAAAACCTGCTTCGGCGCGCTGCGCCCCGGCCTGAATCCAGGTTGGCTTTCCGGTTCCTCCGCCTGCGTCAATGGTTGCGAAAGCTTCGCGGGAATCGGGACCAGTTGTCGCGGAAGAGGCACGAGCCGTCAGATCGCCAATTGCGCTTGCAGCTCCACCTGCGCCAGCACCGGCACGCGCTGTCGCGGAGGCATCCGCTGCAGCGCCGGAAGACTCCCCTTGCACCATGGGGTTTCCATGCTGGGCCGAGGCAAAATTGCCGGTTCCACGCCTGGACTGCTGAAGATCGGAGGCGGAGAACTTCTTCTCGCTGGCCGTGCCGGGCTTGCTTTCAGTTCGGGATGCGGCCGCATTGGCCGGTGTTGGCGAAGCGTTCAAGCCGTTGCTGTCCATCGCAACCGGAAGTACGTTGACTTCTCGGTTTCCTGGCTGCGCCGGAATCTCGCTTTGGCCCGGTGCCGGAATCTGAGTCGGAGTCAGGCTTTGGCTCGTCGCAGGCGTCTCCAGTGAGCTTCCACCATCGGTGCGCTTCGCGATGAGGAGTGTTACGCTTTCACTCGCAGCCGAAGCGTCAGTTTCGTCGAAGACATTGCCGGATGAGCCGCTCGAGTTCCGAACAGGCAAAGCTGCGCCCTGCTTCCCAGACTCCTCAAATCCTTCCGCAGACTTCCGCACAGTTGCGTTCGCGGTTCCGCCAGCCTCCTTAACAGTATCCAGATTGGACGAATACAAACCTGAAGATATTGAAGCAAACTTGCTTGGAGAGTCGATCGCCGGATCAACCGATGTCTCCGCATGAGTGGATTGGGCAATCGGGCTGGCTACAGCAGCTACTGGCACAGGTTGCGAGAGACTCGCAGTTGCCACGGGGATCACTTCTGGCAACGATGCTGCCGCGATAACCCCCGCTACGGCAGCTTTTGCAGAATGGATCAGCCGCGAACTGCTGGTCGATTCGGATTCCCGATTAGCCGGCGTTTTTTTCTCATTCGCACTGCCTGCGGATGTAGTTTTAACCTCTGTAGTCGATAGGGCCGCGGAGGCTTCTGTTCGGGCATCGGCCTCGGAGACCTTCAATCCCGCGCTCGCAAGCCCAGTTCCCTTCTCCGCTTCCTGCCTCACGCGCAAGCCCGCACCGGCCTCTGGAGTAGAAGTTGAAACGGGGAATTTTTCGGCGGCATCGGACAGCGTCTGCTCGGCGGAAGCCGCCCCTTGATTCGTTTCGGCCTCTGTCTCGCTGAGGCCCTCCATGCCGGAACCGAGCGAGGCCAGCAGCGATTGCAATCCAGAGCGAAAGCTCTCCGCTCCAGCGGCATTCGGCTGCGAGAGAGCCTGATTCGCCGCAGCTTGTCCAGCGCCCCGCGCCGCTCCTTGTGTTTTGTCCAGGCCTGGTGTGAGAGTTTTCCCTGTCCCAATCTCGATGGCGGCTGCAACGGTCATGCGGAGAGATAGAGCAGAAGGCGTGCCAAAAGCATCGGTCGCGGGTTAGAGCATTGTCAGAAATGGTACCGGCAATCCCTTTTCCGGAAGCCGAGGGCCACTCTGCATGGATTTTTCCTCAAGATTCCCCTGCCGCGCACGCATCTCAGCCGATGGTCTCTTCGGAGGTGGCCTTCGCCTGGCAGACGAGCTCGGTAAGGCGCGACGGATTTCGCTCGCTATCGTCCTTTTCAACGCCCCCATCGCCGCACAGGCGGGAGCCGTACCAGTCGTCGAGAGCCTGCTGGCTGCGCCGCCCACTCTCAACGACCTCTCTCGCCTCGTTCTCCTGAATCAAGGTCTCGGCCTGGCGGCGTTCCACCCTCCTCAAGAGAAAATCCTGGCGCAGTCCCGCGACTTCTTCTCCCATGGCGTTGATTCTGGGCACAAGGGCGGCGCCATGGCGGCAGGCCGCGAGCGTCTCTTCGAGGCCGGCAAGGCGATCCTCGAACTCGCCTGTTTGTGCGCTGGTCTGGATCAGGCTCCGGCCCTGGCGATCACGCTCGACTGTAGCCGTCATGGCGTTCTCCAGGCGATGCAATTCGCTTAGCGCGGACTCGAGAACCAGCCGGCTCTGCTCCTCTTGAAGATCCCGGATACGCAACAAGCGGCGCAACGCGTGCGAAACAGCCATAACTCACACCTCCCCGGCTAGCTGGGCCAGCCGGCTTACACACTCGGCAAAACGGACCTGCTCGCGCGAATCCTGAGTCATGAAAGCCCGTATCGCTCCACGAGCGCGCAGCGCGCGGTCCAGATCAGGATCAGCACCCGGTTTGTAGGCGCCGATGCGCACCAGGTCCTCGCTGCGTGCATAGACTGCCATCAGCCTGCGCACCAGTGCGGCATGTTCACGATGTGCGGGCTGGCTGACAGCCGGCATCAGACGGCTGATCGAGTCCAGCAATTCGATAGGCGGATACCAGCCTTCCGCGGCCAGCGTCCGCGAGAGCACCACATGGCCGTCGAGCAGCGACCGAACAGCATCCACCAGCGGGTCCTGCTGGTCATCGCCTTCCATCAACACGGTATAAAAAGCGGTAATCGAGCCCACGCGGAATTGCCCTGCACGTTCGACCAGCCGGGCCAGGCGGCTGAAGACCGAGGGCGTGTATCCCTTGGCCGTGGGGGGTTCACCCGCAGCCAGGCCAATCTCCCGGGCGGCCATTGCAAAGCGTGTCAGCGAATCGAGCACCAACAGAACGTGCTTGCCTTGAGCGGCAAAGAACTCGGCAATCGTCGTGGCCGACAAGGCCGCTCTCATGCGCATCAGCGGAGATTGATCAGAGGTAGAAACCACCACCACCGAGCGCGCCCTTCCCTCCCCACCAAGCGAATCCTCAAGAAATTCGCCCACTTCGCGGCCCCGTTCGCCGACCAGGCCCACCACTGTCACATCCGCCTCGGTGTTACGGGTCATCATGCCGATGAGAGTGCTTTTGCCCACGCCCGAGCCGCCGAAGATGCCTACCCGCTGCCCGCGGCCCACTGTCAGAAGGGCGTCGAGAACGCGAATGCCGGTGCCCAGCGGGGTGCGAATCGGCGTGCGGTCCAGCGGCGGCCTCACCACCCCCTCCAACGGTAGCGATCGGGAGACGGCTGGCGGGCGGCCTTCATCAATAGGCTCACCCAGCGCGTTCAGTACCCTGCCCATCAGCGCCGGCCCCACCTCAATCTCCGGATGCACATTCAGGGCCTCCACGCGATTTCCGTAGCGGATGCCCTCCGTGCTCTCAACCGGCATCGACAGTACGTTAGCGCCGCGAAAACCAATTACCTCGGCCAGATGCGCGTGGCCAAACTGGTCCTGAATCTCGCAGCATTCTCCAACCGAGGCCAGCGGTCCCGCCGACTCGATGGTCTGGCCCACCGATTCGAGCACCTGTCCGCGCCAGCGCCAGGGTTGACCGCGCTCAAGCCGGCCAAAGTAACGCTCCAGATTCTGGGTCATACGCCACCCTCCTCGCCCGTCGTACCGGCGGCTGCGGCCAGCTCGGCAGTGTCCGACCTGGGTTTGCTGGAACTGACGCTGCCCGCGCGGTCAAAAAAGCCCCGCTCAATCTCTCCCAACTGCGCGCGAATTCCCAGATCCACTGAGCCCAATTCAGTCTCAATCACGCAGTCGCCGAGTCGCATTCCATCGCCTGCGCTTACAGCTGGTCTTACGGCAAGATTGGGTACCAGCGCGATGGCTTCGCGCCACAAGTCTAGCTCCGCTTCAGGCACGCGCAGCCGCGCCTTGGTTGATCCGGCGAGCTGCCCCAGCGCCACCCGGACCGCTCCGGTCAGCAGCAGCGGGTCCATCTGCGCCTCGCGCCGCAGAATGCGCGCCGCGACAGCCAGCGCCAGCTTTACTACCTCGTGCTCGACCGCGCCCATATAGCGGTCTCGCTCCTGTGTGAAGCTCTCGATGAGCTCGATGGCTTGTTGGGCTCGCTGCTGTTGGACAGCTGCCTGCGGGCCGCTCTGGGCTTCACGCTCAGTTCGGCGGCCTTGTTCGCATCCCGCCTCAAAAGCGCGACGCTTCTCTTCCCCCAGACGCGCTTCGAACTCGGCGCGGAGCTCTCTCTCTATGGTCTCCTCTCCAGCATCCCTGTCTGTTGTAGCACCGCTCTTGCTTTCACCCTCTTCGGCAGCTTCGGCGTCGGCCCATCCGGTCCATTCCGGCAACGAGGGCGCATCGGGACAGGCGAGGTAATTGAAAACCTCTATGCGCGCCGCAGCGCCCTTGCTCGTTACCGATTCTGCTTGCCGCACGAATTCCTCCAAAAGCAGTGGACAGTGGTTAGTGGTTAGTAAACAGCGGTTAGTGAACTGTAGATGGTGAACAGCAAGGACCTAAACCATCAACACCGGTGTTCGATTGCTGTTCTATGCTCGCTCCATACTGCCCACTAGCCACTAGCCACTAACCACTGTTCACTGTTACGCCAGCATCTCGTCGCCGGTCTCCAACTTGAGAATGACCTTGCCCTCGGCTTCGAGACGCCGCGCCAGATTGAGAATCTCCTGTTGAGCCTGCGCCACCTCACGGGAGCGCACCGGGCCGAGAACCTCCATGTCTTCCTTCATCATCTCCACAGCGCGAGAGCTCATGGATTTGAAGATCTGGGCGCGCAGATCTTCTTTGGCGCCGCGCAGGGCGAGCGCCAGTTGCCGCTTGTCCACGCCGGAGACAATCTCGCGGATGGTGGCCGGCGGCACAGTCACCAGGTCCTCAAAGGTGAACATCAGGTTGCGAATGGACAGCGCCAACTCTGGCTGATCGTCCTCAATGGTCTCCAGTATCTTCTTAGACTCCTCTGCATTGAGCCGGTTCAGCAGGTCGGCCACCGCCTTGAAGCCGGAGTAGCTCTTGCGCGCCGTGTCACCCACGTTTTCCAGGCGGCGGTGCAGAATGTGCGCCACCTTCTGCGCCATTTCAGGCGAAAACTGGCGCATCTCCGCCAGCCGCTGGATGGAGAGGACCTTATGCTCTTCGCTCAGACTGTCCAGCACCATCGAGGCACGGCGCGGATCGAGGTGGGCCAGCACCAAAGCGATGGTCTGCGGATGTTCGCTGTCGAGCAGCTTGCCCAATTGCTGGGGATCGGTTCGCTGCAGCTTGGCCAGATTGCCCTGGGCCTCCTCCTGCGAACGGCGCACCAGCATCAGCAGATCGTCAGCGCGCTCCTTGCCAAAGGTCTCCTTCAATAAACGGCTGGCGTAGTCGAGTCCGCCATGGGTCATGAAATTCTGGGTTTCCAGCAGCTCCCAGAACTCCTCCAGTATCGCGGCGGAAGCCTCCGGCGAGACGCTGCGCAGTTCAGCCAGTTCCTCGGTGAGGCGCTGCACGTCTGCCTCTGGCAGCGCGCGCAGAATCTCCTTGGCCGACTCCTCGCCCACGGCCACCAACAGAACCGCCGCCTTGCGCACGCCACTCATGTTCGCCGGCCGTTGACGCCGTACTGCTCCGCTTTGGCTTTCCTGCTCGGACAATATCCCGCTTCCTTCCCGTTTACGATCTGCTCAGCCCTGTTCAAGCCCTGCTCTGCTCTCGTTGGCGCTCTCTTAGTCGGAGTGAATCCAGCTCTGCAGCAGCCGGGAACTTTGCGTAGGCTCGCGTTTTAGATGGCTGCTCACCTGCTCGTAGATCTCTTGAGCCCTGAGCCGCTCGGGGTCTACCTCGACCGGCTCTGGTGGACGCAATACGCGCGATTCCGCAACTTCGGCCTGGCCCGGCAGCTCCCTGATCCCTCCTTTCACCGCCGGACCTGCAGTTGACCGGGCACGGCGCAGGGCAGGTCGCACTCCAAAGGCCACCACCACTAGGATGCCTGCCAGGATGGCTGCGTATTTGATCAAAACCGGCGAGCCCTCCGCCGTGGCCAACAGTTGCCTGGGCAACGAGACGGGCTTTTGCAGGCGGTTTTCCTCGAAGGCCAGATCCTCAACCTGGAGCACGTCGCCGCGGGCTACGTCGAATCCAACCGAGGCTTGAGCCAGTGCTGTCAAGTTGCGCAATTCTTCCGCCGAGCGAGGCTGCCATTGCGCCGCTTTGCCCTGGGAGGCCGGTTCAAGCAGCCGGTCGTTCACCACGATGGCCGCGGTCAGCCGCCGCACTCTACCCGGGCCTTCAACGATATGCCGGACCGTCTTCGAGGCTCCGTAGGTTCCGGACTCGCTCTTGGCGCTCTGCGTCCCGCTGATCTGCTGCGGATAAACCGGCAGGGCCTGCGAGTTGGGCGCGTTCGAGGCGGTGCCGGGAACGCCAACGGCCACCGGCTGCGCACCGGAAGATTGCTCGGTGCGTTGCATGGATAGAGTCACCGTCTGATCCGGGTCGTAGTTTTCCTGCGTCTCTTCGGTCGCCGCCGGATCGTAGTCCAGAGTCACCGAAGCGCGTACGTTGCCCGAACCGGTGACCGGCTCCAGAGTGGCAATCAATTTTTCTTCCAACGCCTGCTCGGCGCTCAATTGCATCGCTTCGGCCGTCTTGGGTCCCAAGGGCAGGTTACCGGCCGCATCAACCAGCACCACGCGATCCGGTGTCAGCCCGTCCACGGCCGAGGCCACCAGGTTACGAATCGCCTCCGGTTCGCCGTCCGCCAGAGAACGATGGCGCAGCTTGAGCACTACCGACGCCTTGGCCGGCCGCTCCGCTTCGCGAAAAAGAGACTCATGGGGCATCACCAGATGGACGCGCGCCGATTCCACGTCGGAGAGCGAGCCAACGGTGTGTTCCAGTTCTCCCTCCAGCGCGCGCTGATAGTTGACCTGTTCGTCGAACTCCGATCCCACCCAGTTGGGCTTGTCGAAGATCTCAAAGCCGAGCCGCCCGCTCTTCATGCCTTTCGCGGCGGTCAGCAGCCGCGCTTTATCCAGTTGCGCGGCGGGCACCATGATGCCGCCGCCGTTGGCGGAGGGCTCAAAAGGTATCTGCGCCTGCGCGAGAATCTGACTGGCCTGACGCCCATCCTCCGGGTCCATATCCGCGTAAAGCACGCGCCAGTCGGTTCGCAGACCATACCAGAACAAGCCTCCAACGAGCGCCACAAGCAACACAGCCGCCACCAGCATCCAGCCGCGCTGCGCAGGCCGCATCCCGGCCCAGCCGATCTTTGCCCGGCCCCAGAGACCGGCCAGCCGGTCGGTCAACTGCGGTTGCCCAACCATCAAGGGCGCGCTTTTCTCTAACTGTGTTCCGGTGGCCATGGTCTCCGTATCCTGCCGTCTTCAGTGAACAGTGGTCAGTTGACAGTGGTCAGTCACTTGCCACATTAGAAATTCCTAGTCGCGAACACTCACGTTTCGCTAGAACTGCATCCCGATAACCTGCTGATATGCCTGAACAGCCTTGTTCCGCACCGCCAGCGCCAACTCAAAGGCCATGTTTGCCTTCTGCGTGGCAATCATGGCCTGATGCACGTCCACGCCGGAGCCGGTCATCAGTCCGGAGACTGCGGAGTGTGCCTGCTCTTCAAGTTGATTCACCTGGCCAACAGCATCGGTCAGCAGATCGGAAAACGGACTTGCCGCCGTGCCTGTGCCGCTGGCCGAAGTTGCAGCCGTTTGCGCGCCGGCGCCGGCCAGGCCCCCTAGCGCTTGCGTCGCTGCTGTCATAGAGTTGATTGCGGATATCATCGTTCCTCCTTGTTGCTTCCGTTGCTTAGTGATGCCTCGGCAAAATGTCGCGGATTACGACTTGGCGATCTCTAATGCCGACGAGATCATGCCTTTCTCAGCCTGTACCGCGGAACTATTCAGGCCATAAGCACGTGTTGCCCCCATCAGGTCCACCATCTCTGTGAGAGGGTTAATGTCCGGAAATGAGACATACCCGTCCGGTCCGGCATCCGGATGTCCGGGGTCATAACGCTTGAGCGGAGCGGATGTGTCCTCGACCACCGCCGCAATATGCACGCCCGGCGCTGTCGAATCCGAACCAATCAGGGAGCCATTCAGCGCACTGTTCAGGCTCAATGGCGAAGATGCCGAGCCAAGGCTGCCCAAAGCCGAGTTCCCCGAAGCGTCATTCAATGTGTCGGCGAACTCCGAGTTGCCGGAATTTGCGGCAAAGACAACATGCTGCCGGCGGTAAGGACCGCCCGTAGAGGTGCGCGTCGTCTCGGCGTTGGCCATGTTGGCCGCCACCACCTCGGCGCGCATTCGCTCAGCCTGCATGGCGCTGCCTGAGGTGTCCATCATTGCAAACAGGTTCATCTGCCCTCCTTCTTTCAGCCCAATCCTGCGCTTTGCTGTTCAGGCTATTTGCTGTCGGCATGGATAGCGTCCAGGACGTGCTGGTACTCCTGGTGAAGCAGCGCCACACCGGTTTTGAATCTCAGTTGCGCCTCCGCCAGATTCAAGCCTTCGCGGTCCATGGAGACGTTGTTTCCGTCGGGCCGGGTAATCAGCCCATCCACGGCCTTGACGTGCACCGGCCGCGCCGCGCGCCCTTTGTCCACGTCCGTCATCGCCTCCCGCATCTCTGCCTCGAAGTCCATGCCGGCGGCCCGGTACCCGGGGGTGTCGATATTGGCCATGTTGGCCGCAGTCAGCTTGGCCTCGCTGGTGGCCAGATCAAGATAACGGGCAATCTGGTCGCTGAGTTGGGTTTCAACCTGCATTTGCATCGAATTTCCCCTTCTGCCGATTTGCTATTCAGCCCCATTGATCCGGCGCCAAACCTCATCCTTGCCGCAACCGGCGCCGTCAGTTGATCGCCAACCCGAAGTCGATCTCCCGCGCGGTCACGACGGCCTCTTCGCCGGCCAGAATAGCGGCTCGTTCCATGACGTGTTCGAGTTCCCGGACATTGCCCGGCCAATCGTGCGCCGCGAGCTTGGCAAGAGCTTCCTCATTGAGCCGCTTGACCGGGGCCTCGCGGCCCATCCGTGCGAGAAAATGATTGACCAGCAGCGGCAGGTCTTCGGTGTGCTCGGCCAATGAGGGAGTGCGAACCAGAAAGACCGCCAGCCGATAGTAAAGGTCAGCGCGGAAGCCGCCGTTGTGCGCCTGTTGAGCAAGCGCCTGATGAGTAGCCGCGATAATGCGCACATCCACCTTGACGGTCTCGTTGTCGCCTACGCGCTGCAACTCTCCGCACTCCACAAAGCGCAGAAGTTTGGATTGCAGTCCCAGCGGCATCTCGCCGATCTCGTCCAAAAACAGCGTGCCTCCGTCGGCCGCCTCAATCCGCCCCACGCGCCCCTGCACCGCCCCGGTGAAAGCCCCGCGGGTGTGGCCGAAGAGTTCCGCCTCCAGCAGAGCCTCGGGAATTGCAGCGCAATTGATGGCGACAAACGGCTTGCGGCTGCGCGTCGAGAGCCGGTGGAGAGCTTCGGCTACCAGTTCCTTGCCTGAGCCGGTTGGCCCTTCGATCAATACGGGCGTCGAGCGCGGGGCCACCAGGCGGACGCGGCGGCTGATATCGAGCATGCAGGGCGCGTTGCCAATCAGATCAGGCAGCCGCTCGCAGGTCTTGGGCTCAATGCCAGCGACGGGCAGAGTCATTACGATGGGCAAAGGTTTTGGAGTGGCAGGCTGCGCGTGCGCTTCGCCTGAGGAAGCGCTCTGTGGCGAAAATGCAGGCGAAGCCGCAGCGGGAAGTGCCGGGGCTGGCCACGGCGTGGCCAGCTGAGGATCAGGCGGCGGGTTCAGTTTGTTGAGCGCCGGAGCCGCGTTCCAGATTGCCGTGTCATTGTCCTGCGTGCGGCGCAGGGCATAGAGTAACTCCTGGCGGTAAGGCCCGCGCGGGCTTTCTTGCGCGACGGCGCCGCTGGTGGTCAGCAGATCCACTTCGGGGAAGAATGCGCGGAAATCTTTAAGAAACTCGGCTAGATCGAGATCGGGTAGCCACGAGTCGACAATGACTGCCTCCGGCGCGGCAGACTCTGCCTCTGCCCAGGCCTGTGCGCCGCCTTCGGCCTCGCGCACCTGCCAGCGCAGGCCGGTAAGAGTCTCTGAAAGCCGCTGGCGGAAGCTGCGATCAGCGCTGGCCACAAGCGCTGTACGCGGGCGAACGCGGCTGGCAAAGGGCAGAACGGAAACGGGAACGGTCACCATGAAAATTCTCCTGAAAATCGATGAGTTGTAAATCAGTGCGCTTCAAAAACAGGAAGGGATGCGGATGGTGCTGGTGCGGGAAGCACGGCCAGGGCGGAGAACGCGAGCTCGGCTTCGTGCGGCACCGTATAGCCTTGCCCACGAACTGTGCGGATCAGTAGCCCTGGAGGCGGATCCTTGAGCTTGCGACGCAGGTAGTTCACGTAGACATCCACGATGTTGGTAGTCTGCGTCGGCTCCAGATTCCAGACTGAGTCCAGCAGCTCGACCCGTGAGACACACTGGCCGCGATTGAGCATCAGGTGCTCTAGCAGGGCAAATTCCTTGTTAGTGAGGATGATGGACTGGCCTGCGCGGCGGGCGGTGTGCTCCAGCCTGTCCAGTTCGAGGTCGCCGGCGCGCAGCAAAAGGCGCGCTTCACGCTTGCGGCGCAACAATGCGCGGCATCGGGCACGCAGTTCGTGAAGGCTGAACGGCTTGATCATCAGATCGTCGGCCCCGAGGTCTAGACAGCGAATGCGCGTCTCCACCTCCTGCCGGGCGGTCAGCACCAGAACCGGAAGATCCGCATCCATGGCGCGAACTTCTTCGAGCACCTGCTCGCCGTCCTTGACCGGCATATTGAGATCTAGAATGGTCAGGTCCGGCATCTCCTGACGAAATGCCTCGACGGCCGCGCCTCCATCGTAAGCCACACGAACCCGGTGCCCGTCGGCCTCCAGGCCGCGGCTCAGAAACAATCCCAGCGCCTTGTCGTCTTCGGCGATCAATAACCTCATGGCAACCCTTCTTTCGGTCGGCGCCCTCAATTCGCGGCGCCTGTCTCGCATCCCAACCGCCCGGCTTAGGGCGCGCTAAGGAATGGTTCCTCTTAACCTTGCGTCGAGGAGGAACAGAACTCAAGATTGGAAAGAAAAAAGGTGGAGAGGCGATTCCAGAATCGGCACTGAGGCGGGAATGTTCCCGAAATGGAGGCGTGGCTCGGCCTCCGGTCTTAAAGACCGGGCAGGCAACTTCAGCTAGTCTTTGCGCGAGCCGCCCGGGCGCTTTCTGCCCGCAGCCGCCGGGTCACATGCGCTCGCTCTTGTTCCCCAGGGAGGCCGCTTTATCGCGGTACATCTCTGCCAGCGCGGAGCAGTACGCGGCGACGGTTACCAGCAGAAGGGATTGTGTCTCCGGCGCGTCGTGTTCATCGAGCCCCGTTTGCGTATGGTCGAGAAATTGTTTTATCGAGATCATGCGTCCTCAAAGCGCTATGGCCCGTAGTCAACCGCCACACAGGCCCATCACATCTTTGTATCGGCTGTTCTTGCGCCTAGCATTAGCTGGAGATATGACTGAGCTCTCGGGACGCCAAGGACGATTTTCATGCGGCCATCGCACGCGCTGGAGACCTTGGCTTGCCAGAGCAGACGCAATCTGTGCGCGAGCGTTTGGAGCATATGCGGGCAGCGTTCAGAGGCCCGTTTGCGGACTGGCCCAAAAAAGACGAAAAAAGAGTTGACGCGGTTCGCTTTTTATTCGCTATAATTCGCGCATGGCTGTTACTCGAAGGCAAAAAGAGATTCTCGACTTCCTGGAATCGTTCGTAACGCGCAACGGCTACTCACCGTCGTTTGAAGAGATTGCGCGCGGCATGGGGCTGAAGAGCCTGGCAACGGTGCATAAGCACATTACAAATCTCGAAAAGAAAGGACTGCTGGATAGGGTGCATAACCGCAGCCGCTCCATCGACGTCCTGCCGCCAGGGACGCGCACCCGCGCAAGCGACCGGCTGCGGCTTGTGGGGCGCATCGCCGCCGGATTTCCCGTCGAGACAATGCAGACCGAGGAGAGCATCTCCCTGCATGACGTAGTGGGCAACCGGGATGTCTTTGCCCTTGAGGTGCGCGGAGACTCTATGCGCGACGAGCACATCATCAGCGGAGATTATGTATTGGTGGAACGCACACGTACCGCTCGCCAAGGCGAGATCGTGGTGGCGCTGGTGCATGGCTCCGAGACCACTCTGAAACGCTTTTACAGCGAGGGTAACAGGGTGCGGCTGCAACCGGCCAACATAGAGATGGACCCCATCTATGTTCCCGCCGCACAGGTAGCGATCCAGGGCCGTGTGCTGGGAGTTTTGCGTAAGTACAGGTAACACTCCGCCGACTTTGAAAAAGCAAAAGGCCCGGCGCACTCGCCGGGCCTTCGCTGCTGCCTTTCTGCCGATGCAAGAAAGTGGAAATTAAGCCAGCAGACGCTGAATCTTCTCGTCGATCACTTCTTGAGGAACAAAGCCGACGATCTGGTCGGTCACTTTGCCGCCCTTGAAGAACAACAGCGCCGGAATGCCGCGAATGCCGTAACGCGACGGCGTTGCGCCGTTCTCGTCAACATTCACCTTGGCCACCTTGAGTTTGCCGGCATAGCTCGCAGCCACGCCCTCGACTATCGGCCCGATAGCCTTGCAGGGACCGCACCATGTGGCCCAAAAATCCACCAGAACCGGTTGCTCACTCTTGAGCACCTCCTGGTCGAACGTTGCATCGCTTACTTCCAGAACTCCCAAACCAGCCATGATCCTCCTTGCGGTCATTGTGCACTTCAATTGTAACGGTAACCGTACTTTAATGAGATGCGGCAACCTGACGCAAAGTCGCAATCCGCGCCCTTACCATCGACGAAAACCAAAGCCTGAAGAGCTGGATGAGGGTGGAAGCTCTCTGTAAAATGCTGTAAATAAAACGGTTTATTCGCGTCAGGAGCAAACAAAAGCGCCCGTGGCCCGATAAAGGGCCACGAGCGCTAGAGCAGCCCTCCCCCAGAACTGCCCACGGTGCGAATCTAGGTCTTCCCACAGTAAAAAGCAAGGAATCTTGAGTAACAAAAGAAGTAACACATTTGCGGTCAATTGAGCTCTAAAAGGTAACATTGCAGCGTGAAATTGCACACAAACCGATACCTTACCAGCAAAGATAGATAGGAACCAGGAGTAATTAGCCATTTATGGTATTCGCATGGCATCAAAAGACCTGGCTTGCTCCCTTTGACTCGAACCGGCAGACCTTGAGTTCCGGCTCCATTTGCCCTTTCATCGCCTCTCGAATTGCAGCCGCGGCCCGTGGCACACTCTCCTCATTTCCGACGATTACCAACACCGAGGGCCCGGCACCGCTCAGAGCTGCACCCAGGATGCCGTGCTCTCCCGCCAACGGCAGCAGACAACCGAGCAAGGGACAGATGGATGCGCGATAGGGCTGATGAATGCGGTCTCGCATGGCCATGCGCAGCAGATCGCCCCGCGCTTGGGCAAAAGCCAGCCCCAGCAGCGACACGGATTGAATGTTGGCGACCACATCAGCGCGAGAGTATGTCGCTGGCAACACCGCGCGCGCCTTGTTGGTGGCCAGAGGCTCAGCCGGCAATACCACGATAGCTCGCCACTCCGCCGGAGGCTCGACACGCGCCACATGGAGCATTCTGCCTTCGCTAGCGCCGGTGACAAACCCGCCCAGCCAGCAGGCGGCCGCATTGTCCGGATGGCCTTCTAGAACCGAAGCCTCTTCCAGAATCCGCTCAGAACTCCACCCGAGCCGGCCAAAATGAACGGCCAGGGCAATAGCCGCCAGTCGGCCAGCCGCCGACGAGCCGCAACCCATGCCCAATGGAATCTGGTTGTCCATGCGAATTGCCAGAGGAACCACCGGCTGCCCGTTACCAGCGAGCAAGTCTTTGTAAATCCCCAGAATAAGATTGTTCTCAAGCCGGGAGCATTGCTCCCAGTCGCGGCCGCTAGCGGTAATGGAAAACTCCGCAGCCGACTCGGCATCGATCTCCAGATAGAAATCCAGAGCCACTGCCGCGGCATCGAAACCGGGGCCGAGATTGGCAGAAGAGGCCGGCAGGCGCAACCGAAGCGGGCCAGGATTGGCATTCAAACTTTCGCTCATCCCACACTGTCTTTCATCGCTGCCAGAACCGCAGCCGCCGTGGCCTCCACAGCTACCGCGTTGCGCTGCAGACTGGCGATCTTCGTCTCCAGACCTGCGGCCTCTTCTTCTTTCAGCAGGGTTCCGCGATGGAATTCGATGGTGTAGTCGGCGTCCTTGAGCGTGTGGCCGGTCAGCACCAGAACCACGGTTTCGTTGGATGCAATCTTGCCCTCGGCGCGCAGCTTTTTCAGTCCCGCCAGCGTGACGGCGGAGGCAGGCTCGCAGCCTAGTCCCTCAGCGCCCAGCTCGGCCTTGGCAATGGCGATTTCGGCTTCAGTCGCATCCAGGCACCAGCCGCCGCTCTCCTGAATGACGCGCACGGCCTTGCGCCATGAGGCTGGATTGCCGATGCGAATGGCGGTAGCGCGTGTGTGCGCCTCCACCGGCTCCAGCGTGGTTGCCTGATGTTCCATAAAGCTGCGCACCAGTGGATTTGCCCCAGCCGCCTGAACCACGGAGATCTTCGGCAACCGCGTCACCAGCCCCAGCTCGCGCAGCTCGCGGAAGCCTTTGCCCAGCGCCGAACTGTTGCCCAGATTCCCGCCGGGCACAATTAGATGATCAGGCACATTCCAATCGAAGGCTTCGGCAATCTCGAAGGCCGGCGTCTTTTGCCCTTCCAGCCGGTAAGGATTCACTGAGTTGAGCAGATAGATGGGCGCTTCTTTCACAATCTGCGTCAGCAGCCTGAGGCAGCCGTCGAAGTCGGCCTTCAACTGGCAGGTCACCGCGCCGTAGTCCATGGCCTGCGAGAGTTTGCCCCATGCGATCTTCCCCTCGGGAATCAGCACCAGGCTCTTCAGCCCAGCGCGTGCGGCATAAGCGGCCATCGCCGCCGAAGTGTTCCCCGTGGATGCGCAGGCCACCCACTCGAAGCCGCGTTCTTTGGCCACGCTCATTGCCGCGGTCATACCCGTATCTTTGAAGGAGCCGGTGGGATTCATGCCCTGATGCTTGGCAAAAAGCTGTTCAATCCCCAAAGCCTTGGCGGCGCGCTTTAGTTGGTAGAGCGGCGTATTGCCCTCGAAGAGAGTGACAGCGTTGTCAAAATTCTCCAGAATGGGCAGCAACTCGCGATAGCGCCATACGCCGGAGTGGTCCAGCGCTTCGGAGGAACAGCGCCTCTCTCGCCACAGCCATTTGAGCGCGCCGGGATTAGGACGGTCATGGCCCCCGCGCTCGCTCCAGCCGGGGTATTCCACTTCAAAGAGGTCGCCGCATTGGACGCAACGGAAGTCCGGCTGGGCCTCCGCGCCCCTGATGCGCGCCCCGCATCCAAAACAGCGTAACTGATGCAAATTGTCGTTCATACCTGGTGTTAGGTTATCAGCAGACCGTGTTCTCAGCTTGTTTTGTGCCCAATAGACTGCGTCATAGGAGAGAAAGCGCCGTCTGTGCTCAGTTCGCTCGTGATCGCGCCGACTCACGATCACAATCGCCGCGAAACGGGGCTATCCCCCAGCGTATGCGATTTCGCTTTCAATGCAATCACGCAGCAGGGAAAAACGATAGCGCTCAAATTCGTTACCTCCAAACGATGGCAGTTTCTGGGTCAATAAAATCCCCTTCTCCCATGCTATTAGCGCTTCCTCTCTACGGCCTTCTATCCACAGCATTGCGCTCTCAGCCAGCCAGTAGGAGTCGCCAGGCTGGGCAGGCTTCAAAGCTACCATGCGATCTCGCCATTTGCGCGCCGCCGCGCCATCGCGGCGGAGAAAGGCATTGCCAAATGCAAGCTCGGGATAATACTCGCCCGGAATCTCTGCGACTGATTGCTCGCCAATTATCTCTGCCTCATCGAAGGCTTCGCGAGCCTGTGGAATCTTGCCGCTATCAAGGAAGTACTCGGAAGCAACGAGCCGCAAGAAAAGGGCTGCGCCTCCTTGAGTGAAAGTCCGAGAGGCTTGCTGGATCGCATCGATGTCGTAATCGCGGGATCGTATTGGGGTGAGCGATGATGCAGAGGCAATAGAAGCGGCTCTGAAATAATCTGCCAGTGGCCCACCCCGAAGAAGCTGGTAGATTCTTGCACCGTCCGAATAGAGCGCAGTGGGCCGCATGGGAATCAGGTTTGTTGCGAAGACAACAAGGCTGAGCGTTGAAAGCAAAGCAAAGAATCTCCATAAATGCTCTTCAGGGCGACCTATAAGAGCGAGTGTTGTCCCGAGTGCGATCAATCCAGTCAGCAGATTCACCGTCGGACCTGCAGCAATCATGCAAACCTCGCGCCAGCGGCAACGCTTCGGATTTGTGGGAACCAGTGCAGCAGCGCCTCCCAGAGAAAAGAACTTTTTGGGAACAAATTGAAACTTCCAACGACCGTCGAAAATGCTCCATTGAAGCGGCCCGATAATGTAAGCGCGAAGTTTCATCCCTAATGCTAAGCCTGTGAAAGTGTGACCGAATTCATGAAGAATCGTCACAATCAAGACTGCGGCAATAAAATGCACCCAGGATAGGTACCCATAGTCGAAGGGCAGTTGATGGGCACGGCCCCAGCGATCCCAGCAATCCATTCCGCCCCAGTACCCGGCAATCGCAAGCAGCCAGACAATTCTATCGAGCAGGCTGCTGGTTCCATCTCCCACAATTCGAGGGGGCTTGGCAGTCTTCAACGACTGTGCCACCGAGTCACGACGAGCAAAGGCGATCAGCCCGGAGATCCCAAGGGCAACCATCGCTCCACAAAGTGCCAATATCGCTATCATGACTCCGGCTGGAAAGTACCCCCAGATGGCCTTCATCGGAATAAGGAGCAGAATGCTAGCCAGGATCAGCGTAAGACACGCTGCAATTGCCCAGCCTCTAGCCGTGCCCTTCCCCTTCCGAATAGTCCACCACGCCATTCCATTAATAAAGGTCACAATCAGGGGAGTGGCAATAATGAGCAGGCTCATAACGAAAACGACGCCGATGATGATCGACTTTGCCAGCGTTCTTTGAGGCGTTGGACTCTCAGTAGCGAACTCCCGTGCAAAGCGCACGAGGTTTGGTATGCTGCCGAACGAAATAAGGAAGAATACTAAAGACAGGAATCCAAAGCACCCGAACAAGAACTTTCTAATTTTGAGCATCATCGGTGGTCTTGCCGATCTGGGATCGAATTAGCCGGGGCTTTCCATCCAGCTTTCCGGCTTCAAGACAATATACATTGAGTAGCTGACGCCCGGAATTATTTCTCGACAGACCGATTTAAGCTCGGCAATTCCACTTCAGGATTTCGCCAAAACCAGCCGAATTTTTTGTGAACACAAACGCATTTCCCGACGGCAGCGAAAGTCTAGGTGTTCCCATTCAAGCCGCAGAATCAGCTCCCGATGCATCTCGATCACGGCGTCGCGACCGCAGGCTGACTCGGCGCTGCGTTGTGCGCGTTTGCAATCGCGGGGTCTTTCAGTTCCTTGCGCGCCTGCTTGCCGTGCGGGCCGTCCGGATCGTAATCGAGCAGCTTCAAGTAATTCGCCTTTGCGCTGGCAAAATCGCCTAGGTGGTGCTGCGCCTCGGCCAGACCCCAATAAACTTCGGGATTCTCAGGGTCCAGCACCAACGCGGACTCGAAGCGCGAAAGAGCCGCTTTCCAGTTCTTGGTCTGCAAATAATAGCCGCCCACATTAACGTCCTCGGTTGCGGCTTGCTCGTGGGTTGGCTCCTTGAAGAGTAGCTTCTTTTTCTTTTCCTGTTGCTCGTCCTCCGGCTTGGGCAGCAATCTATCCAGGCCGGAGAGGCTGGAACTTGAAGCCTCTCCCTGGTCGCTGGTGGTCGTGGGCGCGGGATCGTCCGGGCTGCGTACCGGGTCCAGATCATCGCCGGGCAAAGAAACTCCGGCGCTGCCCCCGCCGTAATAGGTTCCCTCGGCCAGCGCCGGCGTCGCCTTCGACGGCATCACCGGAACCGTGCTCGTATCTTCAGGAAAAGGATTCGCGCTGGACTGCGGGGCCGTTGCAGGCTTCTGGCCGTCGGCTGCCGGTTTGCTCTGGCCACTTGCCGGTGCATCGCCCGGAGCCTGCGCCAGCGACCGCGGCGCCACCGCCAAGCAGCCAATCACGACCAGCGCGACTAAAAAAAACCGTTTCATTTCCATAGCCTCATGCCCGCAATGGTACGATGCGATTCATACTGCTCCAAAGAAAGCATCGCACACTCGCATGGCACTCATCATCCGCTCCTCCGCGATTCACTCTTCCGGCTGCTACACCACCACGGCCATCCGCAAAGGCGCGCGTGTGGCCGAATACACCGGGCCCCTGCTCACAAAGGCCGAGGCCGACGCAGCGTACAAGCACTCGCGCATCACCTATCTGTTTGGACTCGGGGACGGCTCGATGGTCATCGAGGGCCAATGCACGGCGATGTACATCAACCACAGTTGCGACCCCAACTGCGAAACCGTCGAGAAGGGCGGCCGAGTGTGGATCAAGGCCATCCGGAGCATCGCCGCCGGCGAGGAGCTTACTTACGACTACTGCCTCTACGACGGCGACGAAGATGAAGCTGCGTGCAACTGCGGCGCAGCCAGTTGCCGCGGGACGATGTACTCGCCCGAAGAGGTGAAGCGCCGCAAGGCCGCGGCAAAGAAGGCGCTGAAGAAAGCCGCCAGGAAAGGCGCTTCAAGACCGAAACCCTGAACAGCGCTAATGATCTCCAGGCGCAACGCTGATCTCAATCCCCTTCAGGAAGATCTGTACAGGCGTTTTTCCACCTCTCGCGCCCGCACCCTGGAACGATACAATCGCCACTAGGCCGTCTTGCAAACCAGGCGGGCCGAGGGAGCGGGTTCAGCGATGGGTTATCAGGTTCTAGCCAGGAAGTACCGTCCGCAGCGCTTTGCCGACGTTGCCGGGCAAGATCACGTCACACGGACCCTGCTCAACGCGCTCACCCAGAACCGCATCGCCCATGGCTACATCTTCTCCGGCCACAGAGGCATCGGCAAAACGACCATCGCGCGCATCGTGGCGCAGGCCCTGAACTGCGGCACTCAGATTGGCAGCGCGGAGCGGCCGACGCCTGAGCCCTGCGGAGTTTGTGACTCCTGCGTCGAAATTCGCCAGGGCAACGCCGTGGATGTGATCGAGATTGACGCGGCCACAAATCGCGGCATCGACGAGATTCGCGAGCTGAGAGACGCCGCCCGCTACGCGCCCTCTCGTGATAAGTACAAGATTTACATCCTCGACGAAGCGCACCAGATCACCGACGCGGCCTTCAATGCGCTGCTCAAAACCCTCGAAGAGCCGCCGGCGCACGTCATCTTCATGATGGCCACCACGCAGCCGGAGGACATTCCCCAGACCATCCGTTCGCGCTGCCAGCACTTCAGCTTTCACGCAGTCAAGTTCGACGACATTCTGGCGCAGTTGAAGATGATTGCCGGGCAGGAAGAAGTGGTTGCCGAGGATGCCGCTTTGGCTCTGCTGGCAGAGGCGGGCGACGGCTCCATGCGCGACGCGCTTTCTATCATGGATCAGGCGATAGCCTCCGCGCCGGTCGATAACGGCAAAGCGGTACTCTCTGCCACGCAGATTCGCGAGCTGATGGGGTCGGTTCCCAATGCGGTCTTCGAGCGCCTGCTGGAGGCTGTCGCAGCTGGGCAAAGCGTCGAACTGATGGAACAGTTGAATCTGCTGGTCAATGCTGGCCACAGCCCCTCGTCGCTGGCCCGGCAGATGGTCCGCTATCTGCGCAATACGCTGATGGCCAAGCTGGGCGGCGAGCAGACGGAACTGCTGCAAATCAGCGGCGATGAACGTGCCCGCGCCGCACGCACCGCACTTCTCTTCACCGAAGAGGAGTTGACGCGCAACCTGCAAATTGTTCTGCGCACCTTTGACGATCTGAACTACCGCCAGGAGCAGCGCTTTCACCTTGAGTTAGGCCTGCTTAAGCTGATTCATGCGCAGCGGCTACTGCCGATAGAGGAGCTGCTCAGCGGCGTTGCGGCGGGCGCGAGGCCGGCGGGTCCACCAGTATCGGGTTCACTCTCAGCGCCACGGCCAACTACGAGCCAGACGCGTCCGGCGGCGTCCTCTGCCTCGCCGGCTGCTCCATCGCTTTCGCCTTTTGGCTCGACAGGATCGAGTTGGGGCACAGGTTCCAAGGGTTCCGAGCCGCACGGTTCCGGGCCTGTTATGGACTCCAGCGTCAAGCCGACTTCAACGAATTTGCCGGCGGCAACCATGGAACGCGCAGCGCCCACTGCTTCGTCCAGTTCATTCGCAAGTGTTACGCCCTTCCCTGCCGCGCCCCAGACCGCGGGGCACATCGAGAACCTTACCGAAGGCGCATTGGCCAAAGCGCCGCAAATCGACGCTCCTCCCAACGTTGAATCCATCCGGCTCGCGGTCGGGTGCGCGCTGGCAGAGGGCGGCCACGTGTCAGCGGCCCAGTTGCTGGGCGCGGGCGCATGGACGCTTGGTGGCGCCAGCCTGCGCATTGAGGTCGCCGGCATGGGCAAAAAGATGCTGGCCTTGACGATCAATGCCGCAGCGGAGAAGATTATTCGCCAGGAACTGAAACGGCTGGGCGCGCCAAATCGTTTTATGGTGGTTCCCGGCGAAGGAACCGCTGCTCCCGCACCAACGCCCACGCCCATGGCCGGGAGCATTCAAGAGGCCGCGCTTGCCAATCCGTTAGTGCAGCGGGCGCGGGAGATTTTCAAAGCCGAGGTCCGCTCGGTCGTCGATCTGCGGCAAAAGTGAACGCACGCTCCAAGTGAGGAGAACAGACCATGCTCAATCCGCTCAAAATCTCTGAAATGCTCTCTCAGGCCAACCAGATGCAGGAAGAGGTTCAGCAGAAGCTGGCCCAAACCGTGGTCGAAGGAACCAGCGGCGGCGGCGCAGTGACCGCGACCATGAACGGCAAGAAGCAGCTTCTCAAGATTCGCATTGAGCCAGCGGCGGTGATTGGCCTGAGCGGCGACAAGCCGGATGTGGAAATGCTCGAAGATCTGGTGGTGGCCGCTGTAAACGAAGCTGGACGCAAGGCCGATGATGCCATGCAATCGAGTGTGAAAGGTATGCTTGGCGGACTCAAGCTGCCGGGGCTTGAGTGAAGTTTTGACAATAGGGTCGATCAGGGTAAGTAGTTTCCCGCATTGGCCGCAAAAACGGAGACGCGGCGAGGGTGGGGCACCCGGAGACCGGTTCTTTAACTAGCCACTGTCCACTGACCACTGACCGCTGTTTTTCAGGGAGGCGCGCACCGTGTCACGTTATGCCGAGCCGATGGCCCGGCTCATTGAAGAGTTGAAGAAGCTGCCCGGAGTGGGCGCTAAAAGCGCGCAGCGGCTCGCTTTCCACATTCTCCGCGCCAGCGACGAGGATGCGGCGGCGCTGGCCGAAGCGGTGCGCGGCCTGAAGGTCAGCCTGCGCCTGTGCTCGATATGCAACAACGTGACTGACATTGATCCTTGCGCCTACTGCGCCAGCCCCTCGCGCAATCAACGCCTGGTGTGCGTGGTTGAAGAGCCTACGAGCATTGCCGCCGTGGAGCGGACGCGAAGTTCGCAAGGAGGCTATCAGGGGGTTTATCACGTGCTGCACGGCAGCCTCTCGCCCCTGCACGGCGTAGGGCCGGATCAGTTGCGCATCGGAACGCTGGTAGGTCGAGTCGAGCGCGGAGAGGTGGATGAAGTCATTCTGGCGACCAGTCCCACTCTCGAAGGCGAGGCCACGGCTCACTGGCTGGCTGGCGCGCTGCGAGGCTTCCCAGTGCGGATCACGCGCATCGCCACCGGCGTTCCCGCAGGCAGCGATATCGAATATGCTGACGAGGTAACGATGGCGCGCGCGCTTGAAGGAAGGCGCGAGCTATAGTCCATTCAATGCGACGCCCATCCCCGGCATAAATACAAAGACGAGTCAGGGACGGAGCACCAACAACAGCCAAATCCGATTCATCGGGGTGAAATCAGGTTATCTTAAACTAGAGAGAATCACTGGCCGCGGCTCCTGGCTTGCGACCCCCAACCGGAGAACCAGTCATGGAAGAAGCAGGCATCCCCAGCGAAGGCCAGACCACGGCCGCGTCCCCAGAGCCGGTCCCGGCCGTCGAGCCGATCATTCGCGCCGAGAAGATCGAGAAGTACTACGCGCAGCCCAGCCAGAATCGCATTCAGGTAATCTCCGCGACCGATCTCTCCATCGTCCCCGGAGAGATCGTTGCCCTGCTCGGTCCTTCCGGTTCCGGCAAGTCGACCATGCTGCGCATGTTGACCGGGCTTTCCACGCCCACCGCCGGGCAGGTCTACTGGCACGAGAAGCCGATTGCCAACGTGGAGACCAACGTCTCCATTGTCTTTCAGAGTTTCGCTTTATTCCCCTGGCTAACAGTGCTGGAGAATGTGGAAGCTCCGCTGCAGGCCCGCGGCGTTTCCGCCGACGTGCGCCGCGACCGCAGCATGAAGATGCTGGACACGGTTGGGTTGGACGGATTTGAAGCCGCCTATCCGAAAGAGTTATCAGGCGGCATGAAGCAGCGCGTCGGCTTTGCCCGCGCCCTGGTGGTCGAGCCTGAAGTGCTCTTCATGGACGAGCCTTTCAGCGCCCTCGACGTGCTGACAGCGGAAAACCTGCGCAGTGAACTGCTGGAGCTGTGGGCCAACAAGACCATGCCCACCAAGGCCGTCTTCCTGGTCACGCATAACATCGAAGAGGCCGTGCTGCTAGCTGACCGCATCATCGTACTGGGCCGCAATCCGGGGCACATCCGCACTGATTTTAAGGTGCAGTTGGCTCAACCCCGCGACCGCAAGTCCGAGCCTTTTACGCAACTGGTGGACTACATCTACAAGGTACTCACCCGGCCCGACGTGGTCCCCGCCGAGGCGCCCGAGCAGCAGGTTCGCGTGCGCGACCAGCGCCAGATGCACTACCAGATGCTGCCCCATTCGCGCCCCGGCGGTATCGCCGGCCTGTTGGAGCTGCTGCTCGACAAGGGCGGCCGCGACGACATCTACCGCCTGGCCGACGATCTGAGCTTCGAGATCGACGACCTGCTGCCCATCGTGGACGCCGCACAATTGCTCGGTTTCCTGACCGTCGATGAAGGCGACGCGGCGATTACGGAGAGCGGAACGGAATTCGCCAACTCCGAGATCCTCCGCCAGAAGGAGCTATTCCGCGACGCCGCCCTGGCCAACGTTCTGCTTCTGCGACAGATTCGCCGCGCTCTGGATGCCAAGAGCGACCACTCCGTGCCCGATGAGTTCTTCATCGATATGCTCAACGAACAGTTCAGCGAAGAGGAGTGCGAGCGGCAGATTGAAACCGCCGTCACGTGGGGCCGCTACGCGGAGCTCTTCGACTACGACGCCGGTCATCGCCGGTTCGTATTGCCGGACGCGCAGGACGAAGAGATTGCCGCCAGCGAGGAGGCCGAGTGACTATCCAGCACCCACTGGCGCGGACACTGGTCACGGCCCGCACCTGGCCGATTTTCACCGATCTTGGCGTCGGAGCCTGCTGCCTCGCTCTGCTCATGGCCATCTTTCACATGGCCGCCTACTGGCTTTCGAGCCCGGTGCCCGCGGTCGCCATCTCGCTCTCGGCAAGCTCGCTGCCGCTCTACGCTTTTTACTCCGTCGGGCGCATCTTCATCGCCTACCTGCTCAGCCTCATTTTCGCTGTCGCCTACGGCTACCTTGCCGCCTACAATCCCCGCGTCGAAACGGGGATGATCGCCGTCCTAGACATTCTCCAGTCCATCCCCGTGCTCAGCTTTCTGCCTGGCGTCATGCTGGCCATGATGGCTCTCATTCCCCGCCACCAACTGGGCATCGAAATGGGCTCCATTCTGCTCATCTTCACCGGCCAGGTGTGGAACATGGCCTTCAGCTTCTATTCCTCACTGAAGAGCATTCCCAAGGAGATGATCGAGGCCTCGCGCATCTATCGATTTTCATCATGGCAGCGATTCTGGCATCTGGAACTGCCCTTTTCCGCCATCGGCCTGATCTGGAATTCAATTGTTTCGGTCGCCGGCGGATGGTTCTTCCTCATCGCCTGCGAGATGTTCCCGCTCGGCGAGCGCAGTTTCCGCCTACCGGGTCTGGGCAGCTACCTGCAAACCGCAGCCTCGATGAACCCCGTCAATACACGCGCCTTGCTCTCGGGCCTGGCGGTTCTGATCCTCATCATCGTGGCCACCGACCAGTTAATCTGGCGTCCGCTGGTAGCGTGGAGTGACAAATTCAAATTTGAAGGGGTCGAATCCGCCACTCGTGTGACCTCGCCCATCCTCACGCTCTTTCAGAGGCCCAGCATCCTCACCCGTGTGCCCGCTCGCGCCTGGGGTGCTCTGGAAGAAAGCGTCTGCCACCGGCTCGCGGGTTCCCGCGAATGCCGCATCGTCCAGCCCATCGACGATACAAGTGCCAAGGCCGGTCGCCTGCTCCCCATTTTTCTCGGCGTTTTCGCGAGCCTCGCGGCCATCTGGGGACTTTCCCGAGCCATCCAGATTGTCCACGGCGTCACCTGGGCTGATATTCGCCTTTTGTTTCTCGGCGCGGGAGCCACCTATCTCCGCGTCAATGCCACCCTGCTCATCGCCGCGCTTTGGACCGTTCCCGTTGGCGTCGCGATCGGCCTCAATCCTAAACTGGCCCGGTTTCTCCAGCCCATCATCCAGGTCGTGGCTTCAATTCCTGCAACGGCCCTGTTCCCGGTCCTGCTATTGGGCCTGATCCGTTTGGGTGGAGGTCTAGGCGTCGGTTCCGTCGCTCTTATGTTGCTGGGGACACAGTGGTATATCCTGTTTAACGTCATTGCCGGCGCCAGCGCCATCCCTTCCGACCTCAAGGAGGCAGCCGCTGTCTACAAATTCAACCTATGGCAACGTTGGACGAGGCTCATCCTGCCCGGGATTTTCCCTTACCTCGTCACTGGCATGATCACGGCCTCCGGCGGCGCGTGGAACGCCTCCATCATCGCGGAGTACTTTCACATCGGGGACAAGACGCTTAAAACGCTGGGCCTGGGAGCACAGATCAGTGCGGCCAGCGATGCTGGCAACTTCGCCATCCTGCTGATGGCCACCGTCCTGATGGCGACCATGGTCGTCACCATGAACCGCTTGGTTTGGCGCCGTCTCTATAACCTGGCCGAAACCCGGTATAAACTTGAAAGCTGACAAGTGCTGGCCCTTCAATGCGCGGCGCTTCAGGAGGATGGATGATTCGAGTTGGTTTGGTAGGTTTCGGAATGGCCGGACGCGTATTTCACGCTCCGCTGATCTCCTCCGTCGAAGGGCTGGAGTTGGCCGCCGTGGTCGAGCGCCACTCGGACGAGGCCGCAGCGCGTTATCCCCACATCGTCACCTACCGAACTCTGGAAGAGATGCTCGCGGACGCCTCGCTGGGGCTGTTCGTCGTGGCCACGCCAAATAGCGAGCACTTCCAGATCGCCCGGCAACTTCTCGAAGCCGGGAAAAATATAGTCGTGGATAAGCCGATGGCCGTCACCTCGGCCCAGGTCGCCGAGTTGATGGAGCTGGCAACCGCCCATGGCGTGCTTCTTTCGGTTTTCCATAACCGCCGCTGGGACTGCGAGTTCCTGACGGTTCAGAAACTATTGCATGAGGGTTCTCTGGGCCGCCTCGTTCACTTCGAATCCACCATGGACCGCTGGCGGCCGACAGCAACCAGGGTGCCCTGGAAAGATGTGGTTTCCCTTGGTGGTGGGCTGCTGCTGGATTTGGGCCCGCATCTCGCTGACCAGCCACTGGAGCTCTTCGGCAAGCCAGAGGCTATCCATGCCGAGGTCCGGCGGGAGCGCGACGGCGAAGGCTCGGATGATTCCTTCACCTTGCGGCTGCGCTATCCGAACCTCTCGGTAATCCTGAGCGCAAACAATCTATCGTCGCTGACGCGGCCCCGTTTCCATCTGCGCGGCACAAGGGGAAATTTTTGGAAATGGGCGCCTGACCCCCAGGAGGTCGCGCTCGTCAGGATCACTCGCATCGACAGCCCCACATGGGGCGAGGAACCAGCCGCCGACTGGGGCACGCTCACTGCGGAAACAGATGGCGTGATAGGCACACTCCCCGTTGAGTCCGTCCCCGGCGACTACCGGCTCTTTTACGCGGGCATACGCGATGCCCTGCTGGGCAAGGCGCCGGTTCCCGTGCCGGCCGTGGCTGCATGGCGCGTGGCACGCCTTCTGGAGTGGGCCAAAGAAAGCTCAGAGCAACGCTGCGAAATTCCCTGCGACTGGAGTCAGGAGCCGAAGACGAACAGCCATCAATAGCCGATAGCGGTGATTCTTGGCTCAGCGCCGGCGCTGCGACGGCTTGCGCGTGACGGTGGCCAGCTTGCCGGTAACGGCATAGCGGCGGCGTTCGATGGGCGAGGAGAGCACCAGGCTGGTGACCGGGTTGCCATAAGGCAGCAAGGCCTCGATCAGCGCCTCCAGGTCGGCCATGTTCGTGGTGGTCACCTTGAGCAGAAAGTCGTCGCCGCCGGTCAGATGGTGGCACTCGCGGACCTCTTCGAGGGTCTGGACGAAATCCAACAGCCGATGGTATTGGTTTCCGCCGCAGCTCATGCGAATGAAGGCCATCACCTCCAGGCCCAGCGCTTCGTGGTCGATTTCGACGGTGTAGCCGTGCAGAATCCCGGCCTCTTCCATCTGCTTGAGGCGCTCGGCGGCCGCGGTGGGCGAGAGGCCGATGCGGCGGCCCAGTTCGGCCAGACTGAGGCGCGCATTGGTTTGCAATTCGTCAAGAAGCTTTCGTCCGTAGCTATCGAGTAATGCCGTGGAATCCATCGCCATAGACAGCCAGCATAATGGAATTGAGTGGCAAAGCCAAATCCTGCCACGCAATTGGTCTGTACTGGAGTTTTCATGCCGCATACCATCGGATTCATGGATTCCATAGCCGAAGATTGCCTGATTCTGGATGGACAGCCCCTGTCGCTGGCCGAAATTGAAGCTGTGTCGCTCACCCGCCGTCCAGTCGCCGTTGCGCCAGCCGCTCTGGCTCGCGTGGCCCAAGGCCGGGCGCTGATTGAAGAGATTCTTGCCGCCGGGCAGACGGTTTACGGGGTCAACACCGGCTTCGGCAAGCTGTCGGAAGTGGGGATTCCGGCGAACAAGCTGGCCCAGTTGCAGACCAATCTGGTGCGCAGTCATGCCGGAGGGGTGGGTCAGCCGCTGAGCGAGGCCGAGTCGCGGGCGATGCTGCTGCTGCGCGCTAATGTGCTGGCCAAGGGATTCAGCGGCTGCCGTCCTGCACTGGTCGAGTTGCTGGTGGCGCTGCTCAACGCCGGCGTCCATCCAGTGATTCCAGAAAAAGGCTCCGTGGGCGCGAGCGGCGATCTAGCGCCCCTGGCTCATCTGGCGTTGGTAACCATCGGCGAGGGCGAGGCGTTTTACAAGGGCGAGAGGATGGCCGGGGGCGAGGCGTTGCGCAGGGCTGGCTTGCAGCCCATCGTTCTGGCGGCCAAGGAGGGCCTTGCCCTGCTCAACGGGACGCAGGCGATGACCGCCGTGGGTGGATTGGCTGTGGCGCGCGCCCGGCGTGTGGTGCAACTGGCTGATCTGGCTGGCGCAATGAGCCTGGAGGCGCTGATGGGTACGCCGGCGGCATTTGATCCGCGCATCCAGCAGGCTCGGCCACACGCGGGGCAGATTCGCGCGGCGGAACACCTGCTCGAACTGCTTGCCGGTTCGCAAATTCGCGAGTCCCACCGCGAGCACGACACGCGCGTGCAGGACGCCTATTGCCTGCGCTGCATGCCGCAAGTGCATGGAGCGGTGCGCGATGCTCTGGAGCACGTGCGAGGTGTGCTAGAGATTGAGTCCGGCTCGGCGACGGATAATCCGCTGGTTTTTCCAGACAACTCGACCGAACCGCAAATCCGCGGGGCGGTTATCTCAGGCGGGAATTTTCATGGTGCGCCACTGGCCTACGCATTCGATTACGCGGCTATCGTGCTCACCGATCTGGCCGGCATTACCGAGCGGCGCATTGACCGGCTGCTGAATATGGACATCAATGAAGGGCTGCCGGCGTTTCTGTCGCCCGATCCAGGTCTGTCATCGGGGTTCATGATTGCGCAGATTGTTGCAGCAGCGCTAATTAACGAGTGTCAGGTCTTGGCGCATCCCTCGTCAGCAAGCAGCATTCCCACCGATGGAGGCAAGGAAGATCATGTGTCGATGGGGATGACCGGGGCGCTCAAACTGCGCCAGATAGTGGAACATGCCGAGCGGATCGTGGGCATCGAGCTGATGTGCGCGGCGCAGGGGCTTGAGTTCCGCAGGCCACTCCGGAGCAGCCCCAAACTGGAACGCGCTCACCAGGCTATTCGGGCGATTGTCCCGCAGCTGGAGCAGGACCGGGTGCTGGCGCCGGACATCGAGGCTATGGCGGCGGCCGTTAGGGCTGGAGTCTTCAGCGCCTGGTGCGATTAAGCCTCATTTTGTGTGCAAAAATAATTGGCCCCAGCCCAGGCCATTAAGTGCCATCTTTCTCCTAATTAATTCATTAAGAATCACATAGACGTTCTGCGAGAGAGAAATGGAACGTAACTTTCGTTCTCCAATGTGTGCAATTTTGCTATTGATTTTTGAAGGGGAAATCCGTAAAATAAGAATGTTAGTGCTTCGCCCGGGTTGATAAGCTCCTCGCCCGGCTCAAGATCGACAAGCAAGACACCCTCTTTAAGGACACCAAATCGATGGCAAAGCGTCGTGGAAATCCGAATTGGGGCAAGCCGGAGCCCATTGGCCCCGTTGTGCCCACTGTGACCTCCTTTGAACAGATTGTCAAGGAGTTCAAGCTCAGCCCGGATCAGTACATTCGGTCCACCCGTCTGCGGGAGTGGGCTCGCCGGAACAAGAACTCGAAGTATATTCCCGAGGCGCTTCTCGAGGCTTGGGGTTTTGAGATCGAGTCCGCTTTGTAACCTCTCTGCTCCTTAACCTGTTTTTGCAAAAGCGCTGCCTTCGGGCGGCGCTTTTGCTGTCTGTGCCTGTCATGGGCGAGAATAGAGTGGTTGCCATGCCAGAAACCCTACGCGCACTAGAACCGCCTTTCATTGATGTCCCCGGCGCCCTGACCGAAATTCGGGCGGGCCGGATGATCGTTGTTGTCGATGATGAAGACCGCGAGAACGAGGGTGACCTGGTCATCGCCGCCGAGTTCGTCACGCCGGAGGCGATCAATTTCATGGCCAAGCACGGGCGCGGATTGATTTGCCTTACGCTCACCGAAGAGCGCGCGGATTATCTGCGGCTCTTCCCTATGACGCAGCAGAACACCTCGCGGTTTGGCACGGCGTTTACCGAATCGATTGAATCGCGCGAAGGCGTGACCACCGGGATCTCCGCCTACGACCGTGCGCACACCATCCGGACGGCGGTTGATGCGCAGTCAACCGCAGCCGACCTGGCTCGCCCCGGCCACATCTTCCCGTTGCGCGCGCGCAAAGGAGGCGTGCTGGTACGCGCCGGGCAGACCGAAGCCTCAGTCGATTTGGCGCGACTGGCCGGCCTGAATCCCTCCGGCGTGCTCTGCGAGATCATGAAAGACGACGGCACGATGGCTCGCGTTCCCGATCTCATTCCCTTCTGCAAGGAGCATGGGCTGCGGATTCTTACAGTTGCGGAGCTGATCCGCTACCGGTTACGCCACGAACGCTATATCGTGCGCGCCGGCGAAAGCCGCATCCAGACGCGATACGGCGAGTTCCGCATGATTGCCTACGAAAGCCAGGTGAACGGTGGCGAGAGCCACATTGCTCTGGTGCGTGGCGACCTTTGCCAGGACTGCCCTGCTTTCCTCGCTGGGTCCGTTGCTGCGGGATTGCCGGGAGCGGCTATGCCCCCCGGTGAAGCAGAAAAGCGACCGCCGTGTGAGCGCCCCGTCCTGGTGCGCGTTCACACCCGCTGCACGGCGGGCGATGTCTTTGCCGCCGACTGCCGCTGCCGCGAGATTCTGGACCAATCGTTGCGCATGATTGCCGAAGAGGGTTGCGGAGTGTTGCTTTACCTGCACAACACCTCGCGCGGTTTTGAGATCGACCACGAACCGGCGGCAGCGAGCGCATTCGAGCCCGGCGGAGCGGCGGCATTGCATCCTATTCCCGCAACGGAAACCGGTCGGCTCATTCTGCACCAGGAACTGCGTGCGCGCGAGGGTTCTCAGGCCCGTACCGGCCGCATTTTGCGCGCCATCGGCCTGGGCGGCCAGATTCTCTCCGACCTGGGCATTCAGCGCATTCGTCTGCTGTCGAATACCCCCATGCACATTCCCGCCCTGGAAGGCTTCGGCCTGGAGATCGTCGAGCAGGTGGCGATTCCCGTGGAGGAATGCAGCCGCGTGGGATGAGATTTGCGGCAAGGTAATCCCCTTGCCCATCCCGTTTGTTTTTGTTGACTTTGTATAGCCCTCGGGGCGCTAGTTATCCTGTGAGGAAAGTTTATAGCTTATATTGATGAGACACATCGGTTTCTTTGGTACCAAAAGGATCGGCGATCATGACCCACGGATTGAAAGCCAACATGCCACAGAGCATCTGCGAATTGAGCTGGACCTACGATCAGGATGCCAAGATGGCGGTTGACACTGCCGCTGGGATATTGGTCGATGTGAACCCGGCAGCAGAAGCTTTGACCGGGTACTCACGTATAGAACTCATCGGGCTTCATGTAACCATGCTCCATCCGGAGACCGAGCGCGCGCGTGTCGAGGTTGAGTTCCGGAAGTCAATGCTGCAGCCGGCACCTCATTTTGATTTTCACATTCAGCGTAAAGACGGCCATTGCGTGCCTGTAGCGATCTGGTCGACAGAGAAGCTGGAATTGGCAGGCAGAGCGCTGATTATTAGCCAGTTCCGCGATATTTCTGAAGAGAAGGAAAGAGAACATCGCCTAGCAACTCAGAACTGGGCGTTGTCGGCCTTTTCCGTCGCCAGTTTGGCGCTTGGCCGCGCGCAATCCGCCGAAGGCTTGATGCAGTCCATTTGCGAGGCCATTACACGGGAATCCCTCTATGCGCTGGCCTGGATTGGCATTGCTGAAAACGATCAGGATAAGAAGATCCAGGTTGCCGCGGCGGCCGGGAATGCTCTGGGGTATCTGGACGGACTGCATTTGAGTTGGGCTGAGGATGAGAAGTGGGGACAAGGCCCGGCGGGTGTCTGCATTCGTACCGACACGCTTCAGATTGCGGACGACGTCGAGAGATTGCCGGCCTTCAACCCGTGGATCGAGCGAGCCAGGCAATTCGGGATACGATCCTCGGCGTTCGTTCCGCTCCATGTCCCAGGTGGCCGGCAGGGCGTGTTGGGTGTCTATGCCACACGCTTCAATGCATTCGGAATTGCGCCGATCGAAATATTCCGGCGCCTTGCCGAGCAGATTGTCCACGGCATCCACGCGCTCGAACAGAAGCAGCTTCTGGAGGCAGAGCGGCTCAATCTCGAAGAGACACAACAGCAATTGACGGAGGCTTTGTCGGCGGCCGTGGCGGCCATGGTCACCGCGATGGAAATGCGAGATCCATACACCGCTGGCCACGAGAGCAGAGTTGCGGAGATTGCGGTCGCAATTGGCAAGGAGATGGGCTGGACTGAGAATCGATTGGAAGGGCTGCGAATAGCGGCTATGCTCCATGATATCGGGAAGATCTCGATACCTGCTGAGATTCTGACCAAGCCGGACCGGCTAAGTCCGGAAGAATGGGCGCTGGTCAAAGGACACCCCGACAGTAGCTATACCATCCTGAAAGACATTCCCTTTAGCTGGCCCATTGCCGATATCGTACGCCAACATCACGAGAAGCTCGATGGCTCAGGCTATCCACTGGGTCTCAAAGAGAATGCGATTCTCCCGGAGTCCAAGATTCTGGCAGTAGCGGATATTGTGGAAGCGATGGCCACCGACCGGCCCTACCGAGCGACACTTGGATTGGAGTTTGCTCTTACAGAGATTGAAGGTCTTGCAGGAACGCTATTGGATGCGGAGGTTGTGCGGGTATGCACAACCCTGTTCCGCGAGAAGCGCCTTGGCCTGCAGACCATCAAACCTAGTTGAATCTGTCACAGGACACGCCATCCGTCGCGGAATTAATTCTCCATAGATTCATCGAATAAGTTTCATTAGCCTATATGGTCAATAGTGGGCATACAGCAGAATTCTAACTTTGTAGTATCGTTACGGCTATTTGGCGAAAACAACCTCTCACAATCTTGCGAAAGCGCGTCGCCCGCTGTTTTCGCCCACAACAACGGCGCTCTCTGAGGCCACCTACTCGTCCGAGGAAAGGTTGGATTCATTGAGCGTTCATCTTGTCAATCCCAGCGACAATTCATTCGGCACAGCGGTGATCACGCCGCGCTGGCTGTTCGTTTTAGCGGCAGCAACTCCCAGGGTCGCGGGCGATCCCATTCTCGTCGATGAATCGTTGGAGCAGATTGTGCCGGAGACGATTCAAGCGGGGGATATTGTGGGCATCAGCGTCCACACAGGGAATGCTTTGCGCGGGTACGAGGTGGGCAAAATGGCGCGCAGCCGTGGCGCATGGGTGGTTTACGGCGGCATTCACGCTACCCTGTTTCCCGAGGAGGCGCTGGAGCGGGGCGAGGGTCATGCGGTGGTGACCGGTGACGGCGATATTGCATGGGGCAAAGCGGTCGCGGATTGCATGGCTGGCAAGCCGGCAAAGATCTACGAAGGCGGCCGGATTGAAGGCAACGAGTTTCTGGCCGCGCGCTGGGATCTGATGAATCCTGAGAAATATATGTGGGCCTCGGTGCAAACCGTTCGCGGATGCCCGAAGCATTGCTCCTTTTGCAGCGTGTGGCGTACAGATGGTCAGAAGCCGCGGCAACGGAGATTTCAAAGCGTGGTGGATGAGATTGTCGCCCTGCGGAGGCTGGGCTTTCGCTTTATTGCACTGGCCGACGATAACTTCTATCCGGTGACATTCACTGATCTGCGGCAGGCCCGCGAGCAAGGCAATACAGCAAGACTGGACGAGCTAATGGCGATTCGCGCCGATCGCTTTCATCTGATGGATGAGCTGGCCAAACTGCCGAAGGACATGGTGTTTTATACCCAGATGACGATGGAGGGGGGCGAGGACGTCGAGTTTCTGGATGCGATGAAGAAGGCCAACATCAAGGGCGCGCTGGTGGGGATTGAAGCAGTGACCCCTGAAGGACTGAAGGCTGTTTACAAGGACTGGAATCTCTCCGGCGATGCGTTGGCCAAGCGGTTACAGACCTTCAAGCAGCACGGCGTCCACGTGCTGGGTTCTTTCATCTTCGGGCTGCCGACAGACAAGCCATCAACCTTCGACTTTACGGTGGCAATGGCGCAAAAGGCCGGCGTAACCTTTGCACAATTTGTAATGATGACGCCCTTCCCGGGCACAGTGGATTTTGGGCGATGGGAGAAGGAGCAGGCGGAGAATCCAACCATGGTGGGCGATGTGCCCATTACCCGCTACTGGCTTATTCCAACGGCAGTGAGGCCCAAGATGTTTACGCCTCATCCTACGATGAGCGCGGATGAGATAAGGGAGCGCACGCAAAAAGTATGGGACACATTTTATAGGTGGAGCGCCATCTGGCAGCGGTCGGCGTGCACACCCAATCTGCGGTCTCGGATTGCCTTCATGTTTCTGTCGAAGCTCTACCGGCAGATGTATGCGGGCACGGGAATCTCGACGGACAGTGCTCGGCGAAAGAAGTCCAAAGCCTGGGCAAGATGGACGGCACACCAATGCAAGAAGTTGTTCCGGGCCAAGCCCATGCCGGAGCTTCCGTCGCGCACATGGGAAGCGGATTTAACGCATTCCATCGGCCAGGCTGCTTTTGCCGGCGGCGATGCCGCTGAGATGGCGGGGCCTTTCATCGTGATCTCAAGAAAGAAGTGACCTGGAGCGGCAATACAACCCGGCCTCTCACTCAACTTTTTCGTCCACCGCGTCTCCCTCACCCGGCGCAAGGAAGAGGTTTTCCACCAGGCCGTGCTGGCGCGTATAGAGGTCGTAGTAGCGGCCTCCGAGAGCGAGCAGCTCCGCGTGAGTGCCGCGCTCAACGATAAGTCCCTGCTCGACCACTAGAATCTGGTTGGCGCGGCGGATGGTCGAGAGACGGTGAGCAATGACGAAAGTTGTGCGCCCCTGCATCAGTTGGCTCAATCCGGACTGAATCATGGCTTCGGATTCGGAGTCGAGTGAGCTGGTAGCCTCGTCGAGGATGAGGATGCGCGGCTCGGCCAGCAGCGCGCGAGCAATGGAAAGCCGCTGGCGCTGTCCGCCGGAGAGCTTCACGCCGCGCTCGCCTACTACAGTGTCGTAAGCGTCAGGGAAGCGCTCCGCAAACTCGTCCACGCGCGAGGTGCGGCAGGCGAAGAGAAACTCTTCTTCGGTGGCCTCGGGGCGCGAAAACAGAATATTCTCGCGGATGGTGCCGTCGAAAAGGAACGACTCCTGCAAGACCACGCCTAACTGCGAGCGATAGGTGTCCAGGTCCACACATGCCAGGTCCACATCGTCCACCAGCACTCGGCCACTGGACGGCGTGTGGAAGGCGCAGAGTAGGCTGATCATGGTGGACTTGCCCGACCCCGATGATCCCACCAGCGCGGTCACCGTTCCCGGCTGGGCCACGAAGCTGACGCCGTGCAGCACGGGCTTCTCCGGGTCATAGGCAAACTCAACATTGTCAAAGCTCACCATGCCGCGAATGGGCGGCACCTTCACCGTGCGTCCGGGGCTTTGATTCTCTTCCAGTTCGGACATGAGTTCGTTGGTGCGGTCCAGGCCGGCAAAAGCCTCTGTCAACTGCGTACCGATTGCCACAATCTGGAAGATCGGTGCAGTCATGAAGACTAGAAACATGTTGTAGCTCAGATAGTCGCCAAAGGTCCATTTATGGGCCATGATCAAATGTCCGCCCATGCTCATCACAATTGCAGTCAGAAGACCCACAGCAGTAGTCGCTGTAGCCGCCAGTGCGCTGGTCATCGTCAGCGACTTCATCACGTTGTCCAACAGACGGCCAACGCCCTCGGCAAAAACACCTGCTTCGCGATCTTCGGCGTGATAGCCCTTGATCACGCGCACGCCGCCCAGCGATTCGGTGAGCCGCCCCGTGACTTCGGCGTTGATTTTGCCGCGTTCTCGGAAGATTGGACGAATCACCCTGAAGGCGTATTGCAGGACAAAGACGAATGCGCCCATCACTGCAAAGGCAGTCAATGTCACCGACGCACTGAGGTGCAGCAGATAGACAAACGCCAAAATGGCGGTGAACAGCCCGCCTACAAACTCCACGAGTCCGGTACCGACCAGGTTTCGCACGCCTTCGACGTCGGTCATGATGCGGGCGACTAGAGTGCCGGTGCGGTTTTCATCGTAGTAGGAGACCGAAAGAAGCCCTACGTGCCTTTGAACCTGGCGGCGCATCTCGGCAATCAGTCGCTGGCCGGCTTTGGAGAGAAGTTGAGTCAACGCGAACGAAGAAATCGCCTGTATCACCATGGCCGTGAAGACCACCGCAATGATTCCCGGCAGGAGTTCCGGATGCGGGTGATCCTGATTGAGCACTTTATCCATGAACGGCTTGGAAATGTAAGGCATGACCAGCAGAGCCACTCGATTGATGACCATCAATCCCATGCCGGCGAACAACAACCCCATGCGCGGGGCAACCAAGGCTTTGATTTGCGGCCATATCTTCTTCAAGCTCGGCTTGCGCTTGGGCGCGTCAGACTGGCCAGCGCGCGCGCCGGCGCTTCGCGGCGAGCGCTCCGCGTGCCTGCCCATACTCATTCCACCACCAGGTCCATGCAAGCCGCCCATGTGCTATACCTTCCCCGAACGCCGCGCCGCAATAAACGACCGCACGCAAAGCAGCATATAAATCAGCATCAAGCCGGACATGGTGAGCTTTGACGCCAAAGCGATCATATCTGGCGCAAGGCCGGCTGAGGCGGCATGAACATAACCGCGCGCTGCTTCCACCACCGCACCCAGAAACCCCAGCAGGCCAATGGTTACGTTAATGTGCATGAACAGCTTGCGCCGGCCTTCGCTGGGGCTGATGGCCAGCAGCCCGCCAATGCCGAGGGCGACGCCAAACCATGTGGGAATCAGCGCAGTAGGGTGCGCGTTGCCGGTGCCCAGAAAGCCAACCAGTCCCAGGGCAATCAATAGAACCGCAAAAATCAATGTTACTCGTGCCATGTAAATCCTCCTTGCCTCATTCTTTCATCCGTTAAGCGCCAAAAATCCGGCAGAATTGTTCGACCCCTCACTGGAGCATTGAGCACTCCCCATTCTTTTGATTCAGAATACGGCGCCGTTGACGTATTTAATGCCACGGGTGGACGCAGATTGCTGATTCGATTCGGTTGCCCAGCAGTAAGCCTCCATCAAAATGCTATCGTAAACCCAGGTCCAATCCCCGAATTTCACTCTTACGGCCTCGCTGAAATCTCATCTGAGCGCTACAATTCCTACCCCATATAACTTTTTGTCGCATCTAAACCTGTACCTGCCACGACCGGCTCTCACCGTTCCGTGACAGGGCCGCCTCCCGCGCGGTACGCTATATTGTTCGCGCACGGCGCGGCCAAGGAGCATTCCAAAGATCATGCCTTTCCAACCCACATCAAAAATATGGCACAACGGCAACCTCATTCCCTGGGAGCAGGCCAACATCCATGTGATGAGCCATGTGGTCCACTATGGCTCCAGCGTATTTGAAGGGATTCGCTGCTATGGCCAGCCTCAAGGCTCGGCCATCTTCCGCCTGCCGGAGCACATGCAACGGCTACTGGACTCAGCCAAGATTTACCGCATCGCCGTGCCCTACACGCTCGACGAGCTTTGCGCGGCCGTGGTTGATGTGATTGAAGCCAATGGCGTTGCGCCGTGCTATATCCGCCCCATCGTGCTACTCGGCTACGGCGAGATCGGCGTCAACCCCAAGGGTTCGCCCGTTGAGGTCTACATCATCAACTATCCCTGGGGCAAATACGTCACCGGCGAAAGCGCTGATGTGTGCATCTCCAGTTGGAACCGCCTGGCGCCCAACACCCTGCCAGCCATGGCAAAGGCCGGCGCCAACTATATGAATTCTCAGCTTATCCGCATGGAGGCCGAGACCAACGGCTATGTTGAAGGCATCGCCCTGGATGTGAACGGACAGGTCAGCGAGGGCTCAGGCGAGAACGTCTTTGTGGTGCGCAACGGCGTAATCTACACTCCGACGCTGGGCAACTCCGCGCTCTCCGGCATCACCCGCGATAGCGTGTTGACCATCGCCCGCCACCTCGGCTTCACAGTCAGCGAGCAGGCCATTCCGCGCGAGATGCTTTACATTGCCGACGAAGTCTTCTTCACCGGCACGGCCGCAGAAGTCACGCCCATCCGCTCCATCGACCGCATCGTCATCGGTAACGGCAAGCCCGGTGAGATTACCCGCAAGATCGCCGACGAATACTTCGGCATCGCCAACGGTCTCAAGCCCGATCGCTTCGGTTGGCTCACCCCGACCAAGGTGAACGCCAGTGAGCCGGTCAGCGCATAACCGCGCCACCATCGAGAAACAGCAGGGCGGCTTGCTTGAGGCCGCCCTCGGTTTTTGTTCTCAGCGGGCAATCCACACTGCGGCATTCGCGCCGGGCAGGTATCATAACGGACAGTAGCCACTCCCACGGTCAAGGAAGCGTAGCGCGTGAAACCTGAGATGAATGTGCCGTTCGTAGGCCTGGAACTGGCCAGCCCGATCATCGCCGCCAGCGGGGCCTTTGGCTACGGCATCGAGTTTGAAGATATCGTCTCGCTTGAGCAAATCGGCGGATTCGTTACCAAAGGCATCTCCCTCCATCCCATCGCCGGCCACGCCGCGCCGCGCATTGTGCAGACCGCCGCCGGAATGTTGAACGCCATCGGACTCCAGAACGTGGGCGTCGAAGAGTTCATCCGCCGCAAGCTACCGCCGCTCAGCCGCTACCCCCGCTCAAATGTCATTGTCAACGTCTTCGGCTATCAAGTCGCCGATTACACTGGCGTCATCGAGCGGCTCAACGAGGCCGCAGGCATCGCGGCGTATGAGCTAAACGTCTCCTGCCCCAACGTCCACTCCGGCGGCATGGCCTTCGGCTCAGACGCAGGCGAGCTTGCTTACCTGGTCCATCAAGCCAAGACCGTCTCCACCCGGCCGCTCATCGTCAAGCTCTCACCCAACGTGACCTCCATCGCCAACATGGCCAAAATCGCCGCCGGTGAGGGAGCCGATGCAATCAGCCTCACCAACACCTTTCTGGCCATGTCCATCGACGCCGAAACCCGCCGCCCGCGCCTGTCCAACATCACCGGTGGCCTCTCAGGTCCTGCCATCAAGCCCATCGCTCTGCGCATGGTCTACGAGTGCGCCCGCGCCGTCTCCATCCCCATCCTCGGCATGGGCGGCATCACCACCCCAGAGGATATTGTCGAATTCCTCTTGGCAGGCGCCACTGCCGTTCAGGTGGGCACGGCCAGCTATGCCGATCCATGCGCCGTCGAGCGCCTCACCCATGGCCTCGAGTCCTGGTGCCGCAGTCACGGCGTTGCAAAAGTCACCAGCCTCACCGGCGCCCTCGAAATTCCCCATGATTGAAGTCATGAGGACTCCGGCGCTCTTGCCCGGTTGCCCCATCTCTTACAAAACAAGCCCAATTCCCCTACAATTCCTTTACAATTTCCGTGCGACACTACCATCGTCGGCCCCTTGTAGAATCATTCGCCGAAAGGCAGGACGATGAATTTGTACAGTGCGGCTCAATATCTCTTGTTCGTGGTGGTTGTTACGGCTTGTGTCAGCCCCCTCGGCAGATATATGCATCGGGTCTTTTCCTTATCGATTTCCGAAGCTTGCGGGAAGGACGGAGAACAGCAGCATCGCCTTCCGCATCTTTCCATAAGCCGTCATTTCCACCACCTGCGTCTGTCGCCAACAGTTTTCACGCTGCGACCTTCATCCTTGCATCGGCCCAGTCTTGCTCGAACTGCATCGGGCTGAGGTAATTCAGCGTCGAGTGCATGCGCGTCTTGTCATACAAGAGGAGCCATGCGATGGTTTCATCTTTCGCCGCGCGGAATGTTTCAAAACACCGCCCATGCGTCTTAGACCAGATTTGGGGAGTACAGCGACCCATCAATGCTTGTAAATTACTGATTTTAAGATTGAAAAAGCGCAGGAAAGGATCGAGACACCTCGACCGAAATCGAGAAACTTTGAGGTTGTTTTGGGATTCATGGCTGCCCCCCAGGGATTCGAATTGTGCTCATTCAATTGACGTTGCACAACGCTAGAATGACAATACCCGGTTGAATACCCGGAAAAATACGACCGAAAATCACCATCCCGGAGTGCAGTTGGACTCCCACGTACCCGGGGCAACAAGAGCCCCACCGCTGTACTTTGTGTGGAGAACGAATGCGGAGATAATACAGCCCTAAGTCGGAATCGTACTGTTCGCCGCGATAGAAAGACGGCCGCCACGAAAGTTCTCGTGTTGCACAAATCGCGGCGGTCGTCATAGGCGTAGACCTCGAATCGTAGTCACATCCCAGGTGCCCAAAAGCGAGGCACCTGGGCCACCCAACTTCAGTGGTGATCCTCACTTTTCATCCCCGGCACCTGGGCCACCCGCCCGCCGATGGCCGGGAGCCGTCGCCCTGGTCATGTGGAACATGAGAAAAATACATTTTTCTCATTGCTGAAAAACACCCGCAGCGAGGACGGCAGTCAAGGGCGCGCGATCTGTGCGCGTCGCGCTTGCGCGAGCGAAGCCCCTTGACGGTCGCCGCAGCGGAGGGTACGCGGCGTGAGCCGCGCCGGGAAACACTTTCAGCTTCGATCCTTTGATTTTCAACACGTTAACGCCGCAGCAACCGCAGGTTACTCCCGCAGGAACCGCGAGCCGCACATTATCCCCTTAGCCGCTTTGTTTTCAACATGTTTACACGCGTAAACACGTAAACGCCAGTGTTTGCGCGGTCTCCGCCCGCATCGCATTGGCGCTGCTCACGTTAACGCAGAGTTACCGAACAGTATCCCTGCAGCAACCCGCTGGGGGTGACGTGTCGTAGCGCCAACTGCCGATGCGTAGCAGCGTGTTCTTTGCGGGTAGTACCAACTGCCTTGGAGGGACACGATGCAGATCGCACCGGGCAAGCCGGCAAGATGTAGTGGATGTAAGAGCCATAC
>Ga0302320_10000843_pt1 | contig 72749 bp, 67 predicted proteins | sample Bog_T0_3_FD_202130 | JGI IMG/M metagenome (GOLD analysis project Ga0302320, IMG submission 202130) | Peat permafrost microbial communities from Stordalen Mire near Abisko, Sweden - Bog_T0_3 | ecosystem: Environmental > Terrestrial > Soil > Wetlands > Peat | place: Sweden: Abisko, Stordalen Mire... | reverse complement strand
ACCTTCCCCCCACTATTCATGCCCAACCCCCCCTGGCCGAAGCCTGGATGGAAGCCGCCCCCGGGCTGAGGGGTGAACCGATACCCTCCGCGCCGCCGCGAAAACCATCGTTGGGGCGGTTCGCGAACCGCCCCCACAGCGTCCGGCTGCCGATGGCCGCGCGCGCGGGCCCGCCGCCGTGACATTTTGTAGCCTCCGGCCACCCTCGATTTCTCTTGACTTTCGTAGCGTAGATGGATATACTTACGGGTTGTTGCCGTGAGGCGCCGCATGTCTGCTCATAGGTCTTCCGCCGTTTCAAACTCCACCTCCTCCCGATTACCCTGTATAACGGACAAAACGACTGCGCCACCTGCTTGGGGAGGGCTACTCGATGCTGGGGCTGGGTGCTTGGGGATTCGGGGGCAGGGGTTAGGGATTGGCGGAGACCGGAGGCCGAAATCCCGGATCCTAACTCCCAACTTCTGGCTCCTCGATTCTCTCCTTGCCGGGATATCCCGGGAAGTTTATGAAAACAAAGGAACGGGAAAATTCCAAGTGGCAAAACCCGGAGGAACTCGCCAGGGAATTGCCTTTGACGATTCAATTTCCGGGCTGGGAGGGCACCTGTGGGCACAATTCTATCTCTCGGCCTTGCGCCCCGTATCCCGTGTCCCTTGTCCCATATCCCGCTTCACAAAAAATGAAGGTGCATCCGGCGATGTTCATGAAAACAAAGGAACTTTAAAATTTATCCCCCAAAACGCCCGGAAATATCGGGGGAGGCCAACGTCCGAACCCTGCGGTAGCAGGAGGGGGGGGCCCTGACCCCAACTTCTGGCTCCTCGATTCTTTCCTTGACGGGATATCCCGAGAAGTTTTTGAAAACAATGAGTTTAGCGAAAATGGATGGTGCGCGGCGAAACACCGGCCTCGCAGCCTGCCGTCCAAGAGTTGGGGACTGAGGTGGGTGACAATGAGCAATCCGGATTCCTCATGCCGGATTCCGAAGGCTGAAGGTGCACTTCCCCAAGCGCGGATTTGTTAACGGTTGTCCCACAAAAACTCCGGGGAATTGGATTACAATGTTTCGCGCCCGGAAAATCAACAACCGGCGATGGGCGAGCCGGGAAAGGGATTAATCAATGCCTCTTATTTCAATGAAGGAAATGTTGGCGGACGCACGCAGGCGCGGCTACGCAGCGTGCTATTGCGAGTCGTGGAATCTGGAATCATTGCAGGGCACGGTGGAAGCGGCGGAAGCGGAAAAGTCCCCCATCATCGTGGGGTTCAACGGCGGATTTCTGCTGCGCTCAGGGCAGAGGACTTTGGAGCAACTGGGTTACTACGCGTCACTGCGAGCGGCCTTGACCACTGCGACTGTTCCCGTGACGTTTCTTTTGAATGAGTCTGACAGCCTTGAACAGATTGAGCAGGCCATTGAGTTTGGCTTCGACGCGGTGATGCCGGAGAACGAAGACTTGCCGAAGGATGAATATCTGCGGATGGTGAAGCACGTTGTGGCCAAGGCGCACGCCAGGGGAGTGACGGTGGAAGCGCAGGTTGGGCATCTGGCCGATGCGTCGGGAGGCACGGAAGCTGAGCCGACTGATCCGGAAGCGGCTCGGGCCTTCGTAAACGCAACGAACATTGATGCGCTGGGCGTTGCGGTGGGGAATGTTCACATTCTCACGTCAGGCAAGAGAAGCCTTGATCTTTCGGCGCTGGAGAAGATCCAGGCGGCGGTGGAGATTCCGCTGGTGCTGCACGGAGGCACGGGAATTCCCCTGGAACTCGCGCCGGAGTGCATCCGGCTCGGCGTCGCCAAGGTGAACTTCGGCACCGGTTTGAAGCAAGCTTACCTTGCCGCCATCAGGGAGAACTTGGCGCATTACAAAGAGCCGATGAGTCCGCATCCGTTCCTGGGAATGGGCGGCGAACATGACATCCTCATCGCGGGGCGTGAAGCGGTGAAGGCGGAAGTGGCGAAGCTGCTGCGGGCTTTCCGCTCATCCGGCAAGGCGTAAAGTGCCACACGCTGTGAATGATTGAAGAGCGCGCATGGAACTGATTTTTGTAGGGGCGACTCTGGTGTAGAATCGTCGCCGGCTTAATTTCCACCCAAAACGACGAGGCATGAGAAGGAGATTCGCATGATCAGTCAGCAGCAGTACAAAGAGACAATTGAGAAGACCGTTGCGATGTTGAAGAACGCCGGCATTGAGATTACACCAGCGGAGAAGGAACGGATTGAAGTGGCGGATTTCGGTCTGGGCGAATTGGAGAAGACCGGGCTCGAAATCATCACTTACATCAACACGGAGCGGGTGTGCGCCAAGGAACTGATGATGTTCCCGCATCAAACCTGTCCTGAGCATATCCATCCTCCGGTGAACGGCCAGTTGGGAAAAGAGGAGACGTTCCGTTGCCGCTGGGGCATCGTTTATCTCTACGTGCCCGGCCCTGCCACGGAGCCGATTTCAGGCAAGCCGCCCGCGGGCTCCGAAGCCTACTACAAGGTGAAGCACGAGATTGTTTTGCGCCCGGGCGATCAATACACGCTCATGCCCGGCACCTGGCACTGGTTCCAGGCCGGTCCGGAGGGAGCCATTGTCTCCGAGTTCTCCACGCGCAGCACCGACGAGGCGGATATCTTCAGCGATCCTCGCATCGCGCGCGCTCCGGAAATTGCCGCGGAGTAGATTCCGGAAGAGCCGGTGACGCGGGAATCGGGCGATGACACGGGGGGAGTTATGCGTTCAGCAAGGTTGAGGATTGCATTCGTTGTAATCGCAGGCGCGCTGCTCTTCGCCAACGTTCAAGCTGACCGGGCGCAAGCCGCACCCGGTCAGAACCCCCCCGCCGGCCAACAACAAAGCACGCAACCACAACAGACGCTCTGGATTATTCCCCACACGCACTGGGAAGGCGCGGTGTTCAAGACTCGTGAAGAGTATCTTGATATCGGCCTGCCGCACATCCTGACGGCGCTCAACCTCTTGCGCGCGCATCCGGAATACCGATTCGTTCTCGATCAGGTGGCGTACGTGCGGCCGTTCCTGGAGAGATATCCGGAGCAGGCTGCGGCGTTCCGCCAATATGTGAAGGAGGGCCGGCTTCAAATCGTCTGCGGGAATGACGTCATGCTGGACGTCAACATGCCCAGTGGAGAGTCGTGGGTGCGGCAGGTTCTCTATGGCAAAGGGTATTACCGCGACACGCTGGGTGTTGATGTCAACGTGGGTTGGGCACTCGACACCTTTGGCCATCACGCGCAGATGCCCCAACTCCTGAAGTTGGCAGGATACCAGTCCTACTGGTTCCAGCGCGGGGTGCCGGGAGACGCAACCCCGTCTGAATTCCTTTGGCAGGGCTTGGACGGCACAAAGATCCCCGCGTTCTGGCTTCCCCTCTCCTACGGATTGTTTACGCCTGCGCCCAAAGATGCCTATAGTTTTTCCCACTACGTTCAGGATGAGTGGGGTGCATTGGGCGAATATTCAAAGTGGCCAGACCGCGTGGCCCTGGTGGGCGCTGACGTGAGCGAGCCGGAGGAATCCTTTCCCGCCCAGGTGAAGGAGTTCAATCAAAACAGCGGCAGCCCCATCAAACTGCGCTTTGGCCTCCCCACCGATTTTGCCGCAGTTGCCGCAAAACGCCAGGACCAGCCTGTGGTTTCAGGAGAACTCAACCCGGTGTTCCAGGGAATCTACAGCAACCGGGTTGAGTTGAAACAGTGGGTGCGGCGTCTTGAGGATGTTTTGACCAACGCGGAAAAACTTACGGCGCTGGCGGGCGCACTCGACCTGCCATCGACGTGGGCAGACTCCGTGAAGGCGTGGGAACCTGTGCTCTTTAACCAGGCGCATGATCTGATGTCAGGAACGATGGTTGACAAGGTTTATAACGAATCGATTCGCGGTTACCAAGCCTCTCTGGATATTGGCGACGACCAGGTTGACGCCGAAGTGAACGCCATCGCGGCCAAAATGGACACGCATGGGGACGGCGTTCCGGTGGTGGTTTTCAATACTCTGGGTTGGGCGCGCACCGACCTTGTGCAGGTCGAGGTGGGCTCAATCGGACCGAACGTTCATGGCCTCCGCCTGCGCGATGCTTCCGGCGCTGACCTGCCCCTGCAATTCATCGATACCCAGCAATATGACGATGGCAGTCTAAAGGACGCCAAGGTCGCATTTCTGGCCCGCGACGTTCCCGCCTTTGGCTACTCCCTTTACCAGATAATCCCTTCGGATTCGGGGTCTTTCGAGGGCAAGAAGCCACCGGCCAGCATTGCTCCCGCCTCAAGCTGGCATGAGGACGTTGGGTCGATCGAGAATGAATTCTACCGTGTGACGTTTGACCTTTGGACCGGCGACATGAAATCCCTGTACGACAAGACTGCCCATTGGGAAGTGTTGGGCGGCCAGCCGGGTAACGTCGTCGCGCGTGAGCAGGATGGCGGCGACTTCTGGGAGCTTTACGGAACGCTGAATGGCGGCCGGCTGACCAGGATGATTCGCAAAACGGGGCTCCCTGACGCGGCCAAGTCGCACTTCAGCGATGAGCAGGTGGGCGGCAGCGGCGAGACGTTTTCCGGCCCCGTTTACTCCCAGTTCAGCCTCACACATCCCTTTGGCGATGGGAAATTTGCCACCACGGTGCGCGTCTACCCCGGGATGCGCCGCATCGACATCCACACCGACCTTCTGAATAATGATAAATCGGTTCGATACCGATTGATGGTTCCAACTTCCATCGAAAACGGCCGGCGCTTTGACGAAATTCCTTTCGGGTCGATTGAACGGCCGCAGGAGCAGGAATTCCCCGCCCAGTATTGGACCGATTACAGCGACGGCAGCAAGGGTTTGGCGCTTTTGAACCGCGGCCTGGTGGGCAACAACGTGGCGGGCGGAACTCTGGTGCTCTCGCTGATGCGCTCGGCGCGAATTAACTCCTATGGTTATTTTGGCGGCTACGAGCCAGGTGTTTCGTCGGACCTGGGACTGGAGTTGGGCGTGGAGCGGTCATTCGATTACGCGCTTGTTCCTCACGCGGGCGATTGGCGCGATGCCGCGGTTTACAAGTCAGGATGGGAGTTTAATCATCCCCTGCTGGCGCGCAAAGTGAGCACCCACGCCGGAACATTGCCGCGGCGCTGGGGGTTGCTGGAAATCTCCGCGCCCAACATCGTGGCCTCATCGCTCATGCCCGGCCGCGATGGCAGCGTCATGCTGAGGGTTTACGAGGCCGCCGGAACCGCTGCCACCGGCGTTGAAATCAAAGTCCACAATCCGCTGGGCGGCGCCGCTGAAACCAATTTGCTGGGTGATGAACTCCGCACTTTGTCGGTGGCACAGGACACGCTGCATCTGGATTTTCATCCGTATGAAATCAAGACCATCAAGCTGAAGTTGCATGCGGCAGAGGCGGGCAGGTAGCTCCAAGTGAAAGGCCGGTTACGTCTTGCGCTTCCTCGGCTTTTCCAAAATCAGGTCGGAGTACGACTCCGCGACAATGTCTTCGGGCGAGATGTTGAAAAGCTTTTGGAATTTTACGGCCTGGGCGCGAACCTTTTTGATGTCACCCGAACGGGTCATGGCTTCGACTTCCAGAAATGTTCCCAGGCCGCGGACGCTGTCGAGATGAATCTTGACGTTACCAACGAAATAGATCTCGCGCCGCTTGTCCACCACGGCCAATACTCCCAGAGCGCCGGAGAGAATGGCGCGCACGGAATTCCGGCGGGGCAGGAGCATCAGTTCCACGTTGGAGCGGCGGGCGCGGCCGGAGTTGGTGCGCTGATAATGGATCAGCGAGTTTTCAATGCGTCCTTCGCGGATCTTCAAGCGGCCGGCGGGAACGTGAAAGTAAGTGTCAACCTGGCGGTCCGTTCCGAGTGAGCGCGCACGCAACTGCTTAAGCGTGGCGCGCACATGAGTGGCATCTTTGAGGCGTGCCTTGAATTCGAAATTGAGAAGTTTCATGAGTGCAAAGCCTCGAATGGGCAGAAGCACGGAAGACGTCCTGCTTCGCCGTGGCTGATAATATCGAGTGCCCTACCGCCCGCTCGACCTGGGGCCGCATGGAGGCAGATTGGCAAGAGGGCGTTATTTTCTCATTACTGCCCTCCGATGCAAACGAAATTATGAAAGCGTCATCAGGGCCAGTTTTCCGTCATCAGTAATCAGTCATCAGTTGTCAGTAAAGGCCTCATGCCACAGAATTGTGGAGCTTAAAAAACTGATGACCGCTTACTGACGACTGACGACTGATGACTGACAACTCTTTCCATGTCCCAGCATCGTTCCGAAAGCGAATTCCTTGGCCTCTGCTTTTCGTGCCGGCACATGCGAGCAGTGCGCAACGATCGGGCATCCGTCTTTTATCAGTGCCAACGCGCGGCGACGGACCCAAGGTATCCCAAATACCCTCGCCTGCCGGTTCATGAGTGCCGTGGTTATGAACAGAAACAGGAGCCGCCGGATTCGTCTGGTTAGCCCCGTGAAAAATATGACCTTGCCCAGCATCAATATCTGCGACCTTCCACCCGTTGGCAGCACCATTGCGCATATTCATTTGAAAGGACGCGCACTAAGCGTATGAGATTTTGCCTTTGGCGGATTACGCTCTTCCCTGGCATTCGGTTACAATACGATTTCACGCAGGCTGAGCGATGGTTGATTGGGGCAGGTGCAATAAGGAGGACTGATGAACTTTCCGGTGGGAATCGATGATGTCAAGGTGGTGCAGGGACGCAGCACGGGACTTCAGGTGATGTGCAAGTGCGGCTGCATCAATTTCAACTACCTTGACCCGCAGGACACGCTGTGGAAATGCCGCAACTGCCTGCAGGTTCTGAGTTACGACTTTCCCCGCCTGCTGGAAGGCGCTGTGGCAAAACATAAAACGCAGTTGGCCGCTACCGCTGCTGCCGCCGCGGCCATCCCGCCTGCACCTGCCGCGCCACCGGCCGCGGGCTAACCTTCGGCCCCGCTTGTGGCTCGCACCAACGGCTCGTGTCGACTTCGCGCCATGTTGAAATCAGCTTGGTATGCCGCTGACGAAAATTTGCGGCTTCAACTGACCGGCAAAGAGCTCGCCGTAAGTTACCTGACCTGAGATCTCTTTCCGGTAAGGAAGAAACGCCGCAACGCAAATTCCAGATTCGTGTTCCAAATGGGCGCAAATAGCGTCACTCTTGTCGGATTGACCGGGCGATACCGCGGTGCCGTCAAAACAGATCACCGAACCACGAATCTCATGCGTTCCCGCATCATGCACCAGTTGAGCCATCAACAGATCAATGATCTCCTGCGCCTCAGGATGTTCAGATTCCGGCATGACGCCAACCAGGCCGACTTCTCCCGTGGCGCTGATTGACGCACCAATGGGATAGAATTCGCCATACTTCCCCAGCATTTGCTGGGCAAGCGGCAACACCGCATTCAGGAGCGCATCAATTTCCTCATGGGCCATTCGATATTCCCTCTCTATCGGCAAGCCAATGTTTTGGCTGGCTTGCATTAAATCATTCTCGACCGGCAAAGCAGTCATGCCCCCAACGCTCCTTGTTCATCATGGTCGGCGCTTTGCTATGGGGACGCGTGTGCACCAATGGCTCGCACTTGTCCGTAATTGGTATTGTACCCTGGAGGAAATTATAACCGCGCGCATGCCATGCCGGAAAGGCCATCGCGTAGGCGCGTGAGAAATGTGCAGCGCTACGTGGCAAGATTGCTTGGTTCTACCAAACAGCGCTTAGCCAAGCAGCCGGTGCGCGTCCGCGAGCTTGGCAGGAATCTTTAATCCCTGCGGGCAATGGGGCAGGCAGTCACCGCACACCTGGCAGGCGTCAGCGCGCTTATCGAGTTCGGCATATAGGCGCCTTGCCCGGTCGCGGTCGCCGTAGTCGGTGGCGTAGCGTTCGTAACGCAAGATGTCCGCGATGGCAACTCCTTCGGAGCAATGGCTCATGCAATCGTTGCACAGGCGGCAGATTTCGCGGTTTGCGTACTCCGTCATTAGCTCAATGGCACGGGTATCGGCGGCGCGCAGCGGCTTGCCCGCACCGGAGTAGGTGTCCACAAACTGGTCCAGGCTCGAGAGCTGAATCACTGCGGTGCTGAGGTCCGTGCTGGTGGTGAGCCAGCGGGCAAGCGCGTGGTGGGGCGTGGTTCCCGCTGGGAATTTGCTCATGAAGTTGCCATCTGCCTGCATGCGCGACGTGCCCGCCGCGGTCTTCATGGCCGTGGTTCCGAACCCTTTGCTCTTGGCCAGGCTGACGAACTTGTTGAGTTCTTCCGTGTCGCCAAACGTGTAGGCAAATTGGGCGTGCTCATACAAGCCCTCGTCGAGAACAGCGGTGAGGATGCCGACGCGATCCTCTCCTCCCGGCACCTTGATATTGCCGTTGTAGCTGTGCTGGGAAAGGGCCATGTGTCGCACCAGTCCTTCCTTCTTCAGGCGGTCGTAGGCGCGAATAAATCCGCGGTTCTCCTTGAACTCCGCCACCGCGTGATAGCCGAAGTGAAGCAGCATGTCGTCAAAATAGCGAAGGCCGGTGCGTTCCAGGCTCTCCTTGACGAATTGATAGTCAGCCTCTTCCTCAATGACACCGGTTTCATGGTTGCCGCGCACACGGTCAACGGCAATCTCGCAGTAATAGGCCTTGCGGTTCTTCAGGATAGTGGAGGGAACGCCTCCGTGGGCCCATTTCTGGCTCTTGTGCCAGTAGTTGATGCCGCACAGCAGTCCGGCTTCCACGGCTTCAGGAGCCCAGTCCGCAGCGCCGATCAGCACGCTCACCTTGCGGCCGGAGCGATCCAACTTGCGGTGGGGAATACGGCCCACCTTTTCAGCAGCCTCATGAATGTCGGTAATGGGCGCGCTGCCGCGGGCACTGCCCAAGCCCACCACCAGTGCTCCGGCAGAGGTGGCGATAAACTCCCGGCGTCCGATGCGATTCTTGCTGTCCATAAAGCCCCCCTTGGAAGTTATCTTGTCGGCGGCGCTTCATTCAGGTGAATGCTCACGGAAAAAGCCAGCGCTGACATGGCGGTTTCCAAGTCCGGCGCGTCCTGGTAAGCGACGATTCGAACGAAATACGGCCCTTCGCAGAAAGTCAGGCTGCCCTTGGCGTAGCGGCTGGCATCACCGATGGTGAGCTTCTCGCTTCCCTCTGACGATTCGCCGTCGTAAATCTTCTTCGCGCCGGAGGAACTGCCCATCACGTAGACGTCTACGGTGGCATCGGTCTTGGTGTTGAACTTGTAGTCGCAGGTCAGCGTCTTCACCACACCTGCTTGAATGTACTTTTCCGCATCGCCATCGACGTATTCCCACAGATGGCTCGCTTCAAACGTGCGCGAGGCGCCATGCTTTTCCCAGCCCGGGCCCTCAATGCGGTCAGAGAAGAAGTCGACGGGCGCCGCCGGAGGTTTGGACTTGCAGCCCACCAGTAGACCAACGACAACGAGAATCACTGGCGAAATTCGAAACGCGAAACTGGACAGTTGAAACGAGTTTCGAGTTTCGATCTTCGATTTTCGAGGGTTCATAGTTTTGCACCCTTCTCGGACAATCCCGTGGCGTCACGATTAAGCAGAATCTGGTTGGTCTTGGATCGGCTTTCGCCCATGCTGGTGATGTAAACGGCCGGCTGGTCCTTCACCGGGCAGGCGAACTCGCACGCGCCGCAACCCACGCAGCGGCTGGGGTCAACGTAGGGCTGGCGAATCTGCTTCACGGATCCGGAGGAATCCGTCACCTCGGTGGGACGCAGATAAATGGCCTTGGGAGACGTTGGGCACCACTCCTCACACACAATGCATTCCGTGGCCATCGCCCAGGGCAGGCAGCGCCCGCGATGGTAAAACGCCGTGCCCAGGCGAACGGGTTTCGCGTCTTTGGGGGCACTCGCAGGCAGCCAGGCTTTTTCAGCCTGGGTGATTTCCCCGATGGCGCCCGTGGGGCAAACTTCCCCGCAGAGCACGCAACTCGGTTCGCAATAGCCGATGCGGGGCACGACGACGGGGGTCCACAAACCTTCCACCCCCGCTTCCATTAATGAGGGTTGCAAGGCGTTGTTCGGGCATACCTTCATGCACTCGCCGCAGCGAATACAGCGTTCAAGAAAGCTCCGTTCATCAAGTGCGCCGGGCGGGCGAACCAGACGTGGATCCTTATCCGCCGCAAATCCCGGACCCGTGCGCAGAATCGGCAACAAAGCAGCGCCCGCCGCGACCCCGGTCATCGCGCGGCGGCGCTGCAAATTGGGCGTGTCAATTGTTGTTGGCGAGTTAGGGAAGAAAGTGAACCGGATTCCACTCTCTTTTCCTGATGTAGAGGCGATTTTGAGGTCGGCACTTCCCGTTGCTGGGCTAGTGCCCAGGTCTACGGGGCAGGCACCGACGCAGTTGAAGCAGAGATGGCACTCCGCCTTCCGCCACTTCGCTTTGGGGAGTGGATCGTCGCCGCCCTGGCAATCCAGCAGGCAGCGATTGCAGTCGTTGCAATGGTGGGAGTCTTTTTCCAGACCCAGAACCGACCAGCGCGAAGCGATTCCCAGCAGTGCGCCGAGCGGGCAGAGCGCGCGGCACCAGAAACGGGTAATGCGAAGGTTGAGCACCAGCAGGGTAATGAAAATCGCTCCAAGGAAAAAAGCCTGGTGATAGTGCGGCTGCCGGAAGCTGAGCAAGGTTTCGTTCAGAATAAGTTGGGCAACAAGGCCGACCGTGCGCAGTGGCGCCGCCGGTGAATGATGCAGCGCGTCCAGGATGGCATCCATCGCATAGTTGATGGTGGGGAATATGGAGGTTCCCAATGAGCGCACCGTGAGCGAAATCGGGTCCATCATTCCGAGAATCGACCCGCCAAAAACTGCCGCCACCAGCCCGGCGATCAGCAGGTAGTATTTCAGCGTCTGCCATTTCTTGTAGCGGTTTCGCTCCAGGCGTTCAAGGCCACGTTTACCCTCAGACTTCCAACTGCCAAAGAAATGGTTCAGAGTGCCCAGCGGGCAGATCCAGCCGCAGAAGAAACGGCCCAGAAAGAAGGTGGGAATCAAAATCACCAGGCTCCAGAGCAGTCCGCGATAGAGAGTGTGGCTGGAAAGCGCGCTGGCGAGAGCGGTGAGAGGGTCAAGCTGGAGAAAGAAACTGACGGGATAAGGAAGACGCGCTCCCTCGCGAACGGCATGCAGGGAGCTGAAACTCTCCGTCTTCATCATTAAGAAGAGAAATAAGAGCAGGAATACAACCTGAGATAGGCGGCGGAGCCGGGGGAGGTTTTGTTGATTCATGGCGGAAGACGATATACCTCGCCATCGGAAGGATATGCAGCGATCTGGCAATGAGACGATGTTGCTTTGCACAGCGCGCCCGCCCCGCCAAAGAAAGTGGCGGTGCGGGCGCACTGGCTAAATTCAATTCAAAATTCAAGATTCAAGAGTTTGATTCCTTATTCCCGATTCCGGATGCCGGGTTCAGAAGACAAGGCGTCAATTTCAATATCCGAAAGCAGAATCAAAACTCTAAAATCAAGATTTAAACGGCTCCCTCATTCAGTGCGTACGAGCTCAACACCTTGACATAGTTCGCCCTCTGGAAAGCTGAGGGATCTGCCACGGAGCGCTGACTCATACTGCCCTGCATCTGGTGGATGGACTCGTATTCGTGGTCTTCCATCCATTTCTGCAGTTCCGCCAGCACCACAGCGAGGTGGCCGACGCCATTCTTCAATAATGCGGAGGTCATCATGGCCACGCTCGCACCAGCCATCATGGACTTCAGCACGTCGAGGCCGGAGTGCACGCCGCCGGTGACTGCCAGGTCCGCCTTGACCTTCCCGAAAAGAACTGCAACCCAGTTGAGCCGCAGCAGCAATTCGTGCGGCGTGCTCAGGATGAGGTTGGGAACAACTTCAAGGTTTTCCAGGTCGAAATCCGGCTGGTAAAAGCGGTTGAACAGAACCAGCGCGTTGGCGCCTGCCTGATCCAGTCGCTTGGCTGTGTTGGGCAGAGAGCTGAAATAAGCGCCGATCTTTACCGCCACGGGGATGTGAATACTGGCTTTTACCTGTGCAACCAGGTCCACGTACATCTGTTCCACGTGGGCCCCGGTCATTTCCGTGTCGGTGGGGATGAAATAGATGTTTAATTCCAACGCATCGGCCCCGGCTTCTTCGATCTTCTTCGCGTACTCCACCCAGCCACTGGTGGAAGTTCCGTTCAGGCTGCCGATGATGGGAATCTTCACTGCCTTCTTGGAGTTGCGCAAGTGTTCCAGATAGCCATCGGGGCCCAGCCGGTAACCTTCCATGTTGGGAATGTAGGTCAATGACTCGGCAAAGCTTTCGGTGCCCTGCCATAGGAAGTGATCCAGGGTGTTGCTTTCCACCTGAATCTGCTCCTCAAAAAGCGATGGAAGCACAACAGCGGAGGCTCCGGAATCCTCCATGCGCCGGATATGGCCAACGTCTGCCGAAAGGGGCGATGCGGACACGACGAGCGGGTTTTTCAGTGTCAAACCCAGGTATTTTGTAGTCAGGTCAATCATTTACTTGGTCTCCTTTGCTCCGCCGTTCATCGGCATCGCGGCCAGGTTCTGGTAATCTCTCCAGCGGTTGTGGACATCTTCCTCCGCCAGCTTGAGCAAGTGCTTGGCGGCTTCCGGATCGCTGTGGGTGAGCATGGTGTAGCGAGTTTCGTTGTAGATGTACTTTTCCAGTGGAAGCGAAGGCGGACGCGAATCCAATTGGAACGGATTCTTGCCCAGCTTCAACAGGTCAGGGTTATAGCGATACAGCGGCCAGTACCCGGACTGCACTGCGGCCTTCTGCTGATCGCATCCGTGCACCAGGTCGTAGCCATGCGCGATGCAGTGGCTGTAAGCGATGATCAGGGACGGCCCGTCATAGGCGTCGGCCTCGTTGAAGGCCTTCAGGGTTTGCATGTCGCCCGCGCCCATGGCCACCTGCGCCACGTAAACGCTTCCGTAGGCGACTGCCATCATGCCCAGGTCTTTTTTGGCCCGGGGTTTTCCGCCCGCGGCAAACTTGGCCACGGCTCCACGCGGGGTGGCTTTGGACATCTGCCCGCCGGTGTTGGAGTAGACTTCAGTGTCGAGCACGAGGACGTTGATGTTCCGTCCGCTGGCCAGCACATGATCCAGGCCACCGTACCCGATGTCATAAGCCCAGCCATCGCCGCCGAATGCCCAAACGCTCTTTTTCACCAGAGCTTCCGCGACATTGGTAAGGTCACGAGCACCCAGCTCGGTGCGTCCCGTCAGCCTGGCCTTGAGAGCCTTTACTCGCTCGCGCTGTTCGAGAATGCCGGCTTCATGGGATTGGTCGGCATTGAGCAGACCCTGGACGAGTTCATCGCCAATGGTTGCGGACAGCCGATGCAGCAGTTCCTTCGCGTATTGTGTCTGCTGGTCAACTGCCAGGCGCATGCCCAGGGCAAATTCAGCATTGTCTTCAAAGAGTGAATTCGACCACGTGGGGCCGCGGCCTTCGCGGTTGACGGCATACGGCGTGGTGGGCAGGTTGCCGCCGTAGATTGATGAGCAGCCAGTGGCGTTGCCAATCAGCGCGCGATCGCCAAACAACTGGGTCATCAATTTGATGTAGGGAGTTTCACCGCAACCCGCGCAAGCGCCCGAAAACTCGAACAGGGGTTGCAGCAACTGGACGTCCTTCACCTGGCCCATGCTGAGCGTGCGGCGGTCAGCTTCAGGAATCTCCAGGAAGAAATCCCAATTCTTGCTTTCAGCTTCCCGAAGCGGAATCTGGTCCGCCATGTTGATGGCCTTGTGCTTGGCCTCACTCTTGGATTTAACCGGGCAGATTTCCACGCACAACGCGCAGGCAGTGCAATCCTCTGGCGCCACTTGCAGCGTGTACTTGAATTCCTTGAATTCCTTCCATCGAGCGGCAGTGGACTTGAACGTGGCGGGAGCTTTTTCCAGCAGCGCCGGGTCGTAAACCTTGCCCCGAATCACCGCGTGGGGGCAAACCATTACGCACTTGCCGCACTGGATGCAAAGGGTTTCATCCCAGACCGGGATTTCCAGCGCAATGTTGCGCTTTTCCCATTGGGCGGTGGCGGTGGGGAAGGTTCCGTCGATCGGCATGGCGCTGACCGGCAGGGAGTCGCCGTCGCCCTCGATGATTCTGGCCAGTACGTCGCGCACAAACGCGGGCGCCTGGGCCGGAACCGCGGGACGCAGATCGAAGGTGCTGGTCACCTCGGCGGGAATTTTGACCTCGTGCAGGTGGTCGAGTGATGCATCCACCGCGGCAAAGTTCTTCTTCACCACTGCTTCGCCACGCCGGCCATAAGTCTTCTCAATGGCATGCTTGATGGCGGCAATGGCTTCCTCGCGCGGTAACACGCCGCTGATGGCAAAAAAGCAGGTCTGCATGACGGTGTTGATGCGGCCGCCCATGCCGGCTTCCTTGGCAACCTTGACGGCGTCGATAACAAAAACACGCAATTTCTTCTCGATAATCTCACGCTGCGTGGTGCGCGGCATCATGCCCCAGACTTCTTCCACGCCATAGGGGCTGTTTAGCAGGAAAGTGGCGCCCGGTTCAGCAACCTTGAGAACATCAAGCCGCTCCAGGAAGGAGAACTGGTGACAGGCCACGAAATTCGCCTTGGAAATAAGGTAGGTTGAGTGAATCGGCTTGGGCCCGAAGCGCAGGTGGGAGATTGTTACCGAACCGGATTTCTTGGAGTCGTACACGAAGTAGCCCTGGGCGTAGTTGTCTGTATCCTCACCAATGATCTTGATGGAGTTCTTGTTGGCGCCAACGGTGCCGTCGGAGCCGAGGCCGTAGAAGACGGCGCGCACGGTCTTGGGATCTTCCGTCGAGAAGGTGGGATCAACTTCCAAGCTGGTGTGGGTTACGTCGTCCACGATACCCACCACAAAATGGTTGAGCGGCTTTGGCTTGAGTAGTTCATCAAATACCGCTTTGACCATCGCCGGGGTGAATTCCTTGGAAGACAGTCCGTAGCGACCGCCGATCACCTTGGGGAAGCTTGCGAATGGGGATTTTCCCGTGGTCATGCCTTCGCTGAGGGCGGTAATGACGTCGATGTAGAGGGGGTCGCCGGTGGAGCCCGACTCCTTGGTGCGGTCGAGCACGGCCAGACTCTTGACCGTCTTGGGAAGAGCGGCAAGGAAATGTTCAATTGAGAAGGGCCGGTAGAGGTGGACCTTCAGCACGCCCACTTTTTCGCCGTGCGCGTTAAGATACTGCACGGTTTCATGGGCAGCTTCCGCGCCTGAGCCCATGATGACAATCACGCGCTCTGCATCCGGGGCGCCCTCATAGTCGAACAGGTGGTATTGGCGGCCGATCACGGTGGCAAGCTTGTCCATTATGCCTTGCACAATTCCAGGGCAATCGGTGTAGTAGGAGTTTGCTGTTTCGCGAGCCTGGAAGTAGACGTCCGGGTTTTGCGCCGTTCCGCGGAGGACCGGGTGGTCAGGTGACAGTGCCCGCTTGCGGTGTGCTTCCACCAGGCTTGAGTCAATCATGGCGCGCAGGTCGTCATCGGTCATGTCCTCGACCTTGCCAACCTCGTGCGACGTGCGGAAGCCGTCAAAGAAGTGCAGGAAGGGCAGGCGCGACGCGAGTGTGGCGGCGTGGGATATGAGGGCAAAGTCCATGACTTCCTGGACTGAATTCGATGCCAGCAGGGCAAAGCCCGTGGATCGTGTGGCCATCACGTCGCTGTGGTCACCAAAAATTGAGAGTGCATGGGCCGCCACGGTGCGAGCCGTGACGTGCAACACCGTTGAAGTCAGCTCGCCGGCGATCTTGAACATGTTGGGAATCATCAGCAGCAGGCCCTGCGAGGCGGTAAAGGTGGTGCCGAGCGATCCGGCCTGGAGCGCGCCATGCAGCGCACCCGCAGCGCCTCCTTCACTCTGCATCTCCATCACATTGGGAACCGTACCCCAGATGTTGGGCTTCACTTCTGAAGACCACTGATCTGACCACTCCCCCATGGGAGAGGAGGGCGTAATAGGATAAATGGCAATTACTTCGCTGACGCGATAGGCCACCCGGGCGGCCGCCTCGTTCCCGTCAATCGTTATCTTGCTTCTTGTCATCTTTTCACTCCGTCGTGCAGATAGTATTTGTTCAAAACTTGTGCCACAAAACCAGGCGGCAACCTTGGAAAGGTCTAATCCTCTGGCGCGGAAATTGGTGCAATAAGAATTCGCGAATTTCAGAGGCGGGTGTTACGGCGTAACTGGCAGGGAAAGGATACTTTGCACGGGGGAAAACCGTTCCCGGCGTCCTCTTCCCGAAACTATGGAATGACAGCATCCCTAACAACCCACACCTTGACAAAGCAAAGTGAGGGCCAAGATGGACAACTGCGTTTCGGCGCTAAGTTATTCTTGTGCTTACAGTTATGGTTGGAGTGCAAATTTCATTACAGGAATGTGAAAGGTTTGAGGGCTAGAAGACCCTTCGGTGGGGTGAAATCCACCATGCGGAGATAAGAATGCCTCAGGCCAAATGACCGTTTCCCCCGGCGGGCAAGTCGAACAAAACGCTCAGTGGGAACCCCGGTCGCCAGCCAATGCCGCTTGCCGAATGGTCTGCCCGCTGCTCTTGGAAAAGGGTACCCACCCAAAGGATGGGATCAATTGATGGTAGGGGCCGAACAGCCGGACAACAAGCAAGGCATAGGAGATCAGAAGCTTGAAGCGGATGATCATCCACAACATCTGCCAGCCACCAGCGCCAGCAGAACTGGCCTCGGCCTCACCGCCGGTTGCGATCTCAGGCGTTCGTACCAGTTCGTCAAATGACGCCTGCAAGGCTTCAAGCCACCGAATCGCCAGGCGCTTGCGGTCAAGCACCAAGGCATGGGCTAACTTCGGGAAAGCAAGTTCTTCCTCCAGCCAACGAGCGTCAGCGGGGTCAAAGATGCGCTCGGAGAGGTCCAGCCAGCGCCCATTGTTCAAACTTGGGGCGTGGCTTTTTTCCTCCGCAGGTTCTTCATGGTCATGCGGCTGAGGTTTGCGCACAAAACCAATCACGAGAACAAGGAAAGCGATAGCGAGAGCGGCGTAAATAAGTGTGATCATTTGTCCAGGAACTTCGAAAGTTCATCATTAAAACGAGCCAGTTCAAGAGCCACAGCCTGGGACCCTCTCCCGCAGGCGGGCGACACTATACTCCCATTTGGGGCCGGAAAAAAATCCCCAAGTGCGATTGTCCAAACAATTAAACACAATAAGTACGATGCGGGGGTCATGATCCACAGGACCCTTGCATAGATGTTGCTGCCAAATGAACATGCCGCGGCAAAAATGACAACGCTTACGCCCAGGTAAAGTGAAAACCCCAGCATCAATCCACGCACATTCCTGCTCAATTCAGATCGAAAGTGGTGTGCCACCCAGAAAAGGACCACCAAAACCACAACTTTGGTAACGGAGGCCCTCAGGGCAAAGGCGAGCAACGCATAGGGCCGGCCATGGGACCATAGAATCACAGGCAGCATATAGAAGATTGCGAAGATTGCGGAGATAATAATAGTAATGGCCCTGCCGAGGAGCCGGAGGGCGGTCAGGTTTTGGAAAATATGGTCGGAGATCTCCACCAGAACCGCAAATTCAACCAGAATACTTACGAGGAAGTAGAGCCAATACGCAGAGGGGTATGCCGGCCGGTCAAGCCAGTACACCGTGTACATAACAACTGTCCCGCAGAAAACGTAAATCACGTACGAATAGAAGAGCGGGAACTGCTTCATGCTCTTCGTCATTGCCCCCCTGAGGAGAACAATTCCCACGAAGAAAAGCCCGCAATAGCTGATGGCCATTCCCAAATTCTGCATAGGCCCGACCGGGATGGGCCGGCACCGCCTTTGCTGTGCATGCCCATCCACGGCCGATAAGAAAATTACTCACCATCGGGTGGCCAGGGCATGGGCGGCAGTCCAGCCGGATTTCTTTTTGACTGTAACATAGTCGGCACCTCCTTTCCAGCCCAATTATCTACACTAAAGTACTGGAGGGGTGATTCTCCGGTACAATTCAAGAATGTTTAATGAAGGCCAAACTGAGCATGTTTCCGCAGGGTCTCTTGCGACCATTGCGGCTGCCGGACATGGTCTAGGGCCATATTTGGGCGAGAAATTAGGGTGAGTTTTGACGCCGAAAAAGCCGGAAATCGTCGCCTTGCTTTACTTTGATCATTTAAAATCAGTATCTTAGGGCGATGGCGCAATTTGATTGAGGAATCAGTTGGAAGGGGTGGAGGATTGCCCTAGTAGAAGCGCAAGGGGCATGTCAACATAGATAATGATTAAAGGTAAATTAATTATAAAGTATTATCACTGTATCCATTACACACCAATGAGATAAAGAAAATTTAACATTCAGGTATCTTACCCTTGGTAATACTACTTGGGAGGTTTGACGATATGCCTGTTCGACACTGCTGGGAGCACTTCTATTTGGTGATGTAGCTCCACCCACAGCGAACAAACAAACGCTTTAGATTGTTAGCGATATGGCATTTTTGGGATGTTGATAATGGGGCTGGATTGACATTTTGAAGGAGTCTGGCAGCCATGCACAAACGGAATACATCAAATGTGGTCGGATGCTTTGAAAATTCTTGTGAGCCTGCCGTTCCCTCCGCGCCGGGTGGTCCATAAAAATACAAGCAGTCTATCTAAGCTGTTTATTTGCAATACTTATAGGCTCGAAAGAAAATCAGTCCGATTCTGAAATTCGGGCGATTCGGGCCCCCACCTGGTTAAGTTTCTCTTCAATGCGCTCGTATCCACGGTCAATATGGTAGACACGATCGATCAGGGTTTCACCTTCGGCGGCAAGGCCTGCCAGCACAAGGGACGCACTGGCGCGCAGATCCGAGGCCTGAATTTTCGCCCCGCTCAGCGGCGTCTTCCCGCGCACCACGGCACGGCGGCCATTGACATTGATGTCCGCACCCATGCGCGCCAGCTCCTGGGCGTGCATAAACCGGTTTTCAAAAATCGTTTCTGTAATTACCGCTGAACCCTCGGCCTGCGTCATCAGCGCCATGTATTGGGCCTGCATGTCAGTGGGGAAACCGGGATATTCCTGCGTCGTCAAGTCGAAAGAGCGCAAGCTGTTCCCCGCTCTGACGGTAAGAGTATGGTTGCCATTTGCGCCATCGCCGCCCTTGCGAATCACCTGCACTCCCACTTCATCCAGCTTGGCAAGCACCGCAGAAAGGTGCTCCGGGTTGCAGCACTCCACTGCCAGTTCACCGCCGGTAATCGCTCCGGCAATCAGGAATGTTCCCGCTTCAATGCGGTCAGGAATAATGCTGTGCTCAGCGCCATGCAGGCGGCTGACCCCGCGGATCCGGATCTTGTCCGTTCCCGCGCCCTCAATTTGAGCTCCCATTTTGTTGAGCAGGTCCGCGAGATCCTGCACCTCGGGCTCACGCGCTGCGTTTTCGAGCACAGTGACGCCTTCGGCAAGCGTGGCTGCCATCATCAGGTTCTCGGTGCCGGTCACGGAAACGGTGTCGAAATAGAATTCCGTGCCCCGCAGGCCGTCCGCTCGGGCATCAACGTATCCGTGGTCAAAATTGATTGTCGCGCCGAGCTTCTCCAGCCCCTTCAGGTGAAGATTGACGGGACGAACCCCAATCGCACACCCGCCCGGCAAGGAAACACGCGCCTGCCCGAAGCGTGCCACCAGCGGTCCCAGTACCAGAATGGATGCCCGCATCTGCTTCACCAGTTCATAGGGCGCCACGGGATTGAGCAACTGGCGGGCTTCGATTTCGATTCGATTGCCATGCGCTTCGTGCGTAACGGAGGAGTCTACGCCCAGGTCTTCCAGCAGGCTGCGCAGCGTACTGATGTCGCGCACGCGGGGAATGTTGTGCAGAATCACACGCTCTTCCGTCAGCAAAGCCGCCGTCAATGCCGGCAGCGCCGCATTTTTGGCCCCGCTCACCATCACCCGGCCCGCTAATGGCCGCCCGCCGGTTATTCGAAATTTATCCATAGGTTGTATCCAGACTGTTCATATTGGTGGACCTTTAGTGAGTACTCTTGCGAGAGACAGTTGCGAGGCCTAACCTTGACGCGCTATATCTAGCGCCACCCGTAAGGCCCGCGCCACATTGGGAGCTTGTTTCAGGCGGTTTGCGGCTTCTGTGCCCGGAATCTTCTGCATCACCATTAATATAGCAATGGGCAGATTGCCCTGCGATTGCTTTAATGCCCTGGTGGCATCCGCCGCGCTCACGCCGGTAAACTTCATCAGAATTCCCTTGGCGCGCTCGCGCAGTTTCTGATTCGTCGGCTGGACATTAATCATACTACTTGAAAGCACATAGCCCAACTTCACCATGGTTGCAGTGGAGAGCATGTTGAGCACCAGTTTTTGCGCTGTTCCCGCTTTCATGCGGCTTGATCCTGCGATCACTTCCGGTCCGACAACGGGAATAATGGAGACATCGGCAAGTTGTCTCAGCCGCGCCTTCGGATTGCAGGTCAGGCCCACGACTTGTGCCTTCAACCTTCGGGCGTACCGCATTCCACCCAATACATAGGGCGCGCCCCCGCTCGCTGAAATTCCCACCAGGAGGTCGTGCCGCGTTAGTTTGATCTCCTTCAAATCCCGAACCGCTTGCTGAGGATTGTCCTCGACCTCTTCCACGGAGGAAGTGAGGGCAGCGGGAGCGCCCGCCAGAATTGCAACAACACTCTCGGTTCCAAACGTTGGAACACACTCGGCGGCATCAAGCACACCCAGGCGGCCGCTGGTGCCGCTGCCCAGATAAACCAGTCGCCCGCCATTTTCAATAGCTTTTACTGCCAGATCCACGGCACGTGCAATCTGCGGCAGCATCTTGCCAACGGCCGCTGCCACACGCCTGTCCTCGCGATTGATGATGCGCAGGATTCCCAGCGTGGATTTGGTGTCGAGCGAATCGGCGGCAGGGTTCGCTTGCTCCGTTATGCGTTCGCGCGGTTTTGAATTCATCGTTTTCAAGGAGATTCACCACCAAGAAACCAAGGCGCCAGGAAAAAGACCCAAGGTAAATGTCGCGCCAATCGCCACTGATGTGTCTGCAAGTATAAATGAATTATGCTTCCCTGGTTCTGATTCAAAGATTCTCTTTGCGTCCAATCCCCGTGAGTCTCTGTGCCTCCGTGGTAAATCTTTTCGTTGGGCCAGAAGATGAATTTGAGTAGGAGAGGGGTAAACTAGGGGAGGGAGACCAACGTGAATCGTCATTGCCGGACATGGATGAAATTTATGGGGTGGTGTTTGGGCGCCGTGATTCTGTCGGTTACGGCAGCGCACGCTGCACCAGATCTGAATGAAAAACGCCTCGAAGGCATTGCGCCACTTGTGGATGCCGCCGTCGCAGCCCACAAGATTCCCGGCGCGGTCGTCGTGGTCGGCCACGATGGGCATGTTGTCTACCGCAAAGCTTTTGGCGAGCGCGCGCTGGTGCCGGAACGCCTGCCCATGGCCGCGGACACGATCTTCGACATGGCCTCAATGACCAAAGTGATCGCCACCACAACTGCCGTCATGCAGCTTGTGGAGCAGGGCAAAATTGTACTCAGCGCCCCCGTCAGTGATTATTGGCCGGAATTCAAGCAAAACGGCAAAGAGGCGGTGACGATTCGCGAGTTGATGACGCACTATTCCGGCCTGCCACCTGACCTGCCACTAAATCCCGCCTGGACCGGCTACGACACCGCCATGCAGCTGATTGTTGCCTCGGAGCTCGATGCTCCTCCTGGCACGCGTTTCATCTACAGTGACATCAATTTTGAAACTTTGGGCGAGATCGTGCGCCGGGTTTCCGGCCAGCCGCTCGATGTCTACTGCGCCGAGCACATCTTCAAACCGCTGGGCATGAAGGACACTGGTTTCTCGCCGTCAACCTCCCTCCGAAGCCGCATTGCGCCAACGCAATATGAGCATGGAAACAGCGGACCAGTTTTGTGGGGTGTCGTACATGACCCCACATCACGCTTTATGGGGGGCGTGGCGGGGCATGCGGGCTTGTTCTCCACTGCTGACGACGTTTCCATCTTCGCGCAGATGCTGCTCAATGGTGGCACTTACAACGGCGCGCGAATTCTTAGTCCGCTTTCAATTGAAAAGATGACAACGCCCCAGACTCCGCCCAACAAGATGATCTTGCGCGGCCTCGGCTGGGATATCGGTTCGCCTTTTGCTTCCAACCGCGGGGAGTTATTGGACGTGGGTTCTTTTGGACATACCGGTTACACGGGGACATCAACTTGGATTGACCCTGTTACGAAGACCTACATCATTGTGCTGACGAATCGTGTACACCCCAACAACAAGGGGGAGGTGGGCGCACTTCGAGCGGGAATCGCCAACCTGGTGGCGGGTGCGCTGGGGCCGCTTTCGCAACAGCAGGTGTTGGACAGCCGCCGCTCTCTCACCAGCTACTCTGAGCTGATGGGAAGTTACCGCGTTCAAGGTCTGCGCAACGGCAGCGTGAAAACTGGAATTGACGTGCTACAGGCGGAGCACTTTGCTTCGCTCGCGGGCAAGCACGTGGGTCTGATCACCAACGCCACGGGCAGGGCCACAAATGGCCAGCGCACGATTGATTTACTGGCCCACGCCCCGGGCGTAAACGTGGTTGCGCTCTTCAGTCCCGAGCATGGATTGGAGGGAACAGAGGCGGCCGGCGCCAGAGTGGATTCCTCCCGCGATGCCGCTACGGACCTGCCTGTCTACAGCCTTTACGGCGATGCGCAGCGGCCGAGCACCAAAATGCTGGAGGGAATCGACGCGCTCGTCTTTGACATGCAAGATGTGGGCGCGCGTTTTTACACCTACATCACCACGCTGGGATATTGTCTGGAAGCGGCGGGTAAGAAAGGAATCGATTTCTACGTTCTCGACCGGCCCAACCCCATCAACGGATTCGATGTTGACGGGCCAATGCTTGACCCGGACCTGCGTTCGTTCATAGGATACTTCCCCATGCCTATTCGCCACGGGATGACGGTGGGCGAATTGGCGGAAATGTTCAACTCGGAAAACCACCTGAACGCGAAGCTCCACATGATCAAAATGCAAGGTTGGCAGCGCACGGACTGGTTCGATGAAACGGGCCAGCCTTGGATCAACCCTTCACCCAATCTGCGCAATCTGACTGAGGAGACCTTGTATCCCGGCGTCTGTTTGCTGGAAGGGGCAAACGTCAGCGTGGGCCGCGGTACCGACACACCGTTTGAAACCGTGGGCGCGCCCTGGATCGACGGCAAAGCGCTGGCAGCCTATCTGAACGGCAAGAAGATCCAGGGAGTCCGTTTTATACCCATGGACTTCAAACCTCTCACCGGCATCTTCAACGGTGAAGTATGCCATGGCGTGCAGATCGTATTGATTGACCGCCAGGCGTTTGAGCCCACGGAAATGGGAGTGGAACTGCTCGCCGCCCTCTGGCATTTCTCGCCGCAGAATTCCAAATTGGATGGCACGCTTCGCCTGGTGGGAAGCCGCAAAGTGTTGGAATCCATCCGCGCTGGTCAAAGCCCCTCGCGCATCTGGTACGACTGGCAGGAGGATTTGGAGAAATTCAAGAAAGTTCGCGCCCAGTATTTGCAGTATCCGTGAGGAGATGGCGCGAGTTGGATGAAGCATCGTGGGGCAGGGGATCAAAATGAAAAACTGCCCTTACGCTCGCTGTGCTTCAACGGCAAATCAACGTTTCTTCTTATCATTCATTTCCACTCGCAACTTCACCATTTTCTTTACCAGGGCAGCGGGCAGCGGCTTCTCTGTGGTGAATTGAATCGTCCCTTTTGAAATCGCAAAGTCCTTGAGTTCAGTCTTGAACGCTTCGATTACGGCAGCAGTGGGAAAAAAGCTGCAGTGGTTTGAAAACGCGGCGAACCACACCAGCGCTCCTTTGTACTTGAAAGCGGGGATCCGGTAGCTTATGGTTTCGACCGCCTCCGTTGGAACTGCGGACCGGATCGCGGCGCGGATCTTGTTTAAAGTGCTACGAGCTGGTTCCGGAACGCCCGCGAGGTATTCATCAACACTCTTCGGTGGGCCTTTGCCTTTCGTTACGATTCTGCCCACGCCGGATTTCACTTTTTTCATGGTTGGAATGTTATAGGAACTTTTGCTTCAATTCCACTCCCCCGAATGCGCTTGACAAGGTTTCGATGAGTGAATATAACGCTAGCCGTTCCTGTGTCCGGATTTTGGCTTGAAATCCATGCTGGCCGCCGTAACAGAGGCTTCTCATTGCGGAAGCAAACTGTTCAGCGTATCGCTTTTAGAAGGATGTGAATTTCATGTGGGGAAGCACCATTTCCTTTGAAGATTATCCCGTGGAAGAAGCTTTGCGGTTGATGCGCGACGCGGGGTGCACGCGTGTGGAGATGTGGAGGGGCCACTTGAAGCGCTGCCGCACGGAGACGCTGTGCCGCGAGTTCGCAAAGTATGCGAAAGAAGATTTGGGCCTGGAAATGGGCGCCCTGAACGTGGTGGGAGAGCCCTATTTCAAACCTTTCGGCACGGACGAAGAACTGAGGGCGACGCTTGAGGGCCTGAAGGAAGACCTGCACCTTGCGCTCTCCTTGGGCGTGCGTGAGGTATTGATTTGGGAAGGCGTTCGGCCCAAAGGGTTTTCAGATTTGGAATGCGAGCAGCAACTTCTTCCCCGGCTGATTGAGATGTTTAAGTCCGTGGTTGAGTTCGCGAAGCCGCACAACGCCCGTTTCTTTACGGAACCACATCCTTTTACGGTGGGGATGAACGATCAGTTCCTCATCAAGTTGTGCGATGCGCTGGACCCCTCCCACTTTGGCGTTTTATACGATTGCTGCCATTACGGAGTGGGACAACCAAATGACTATGCCGGTGCGATTCTGCGACTGGGCCGCCGGATTCGGCATATCCACTACTCCGACTCTGACCAGGTGACCTCGGAGCTTCATTACGCGCCAGGGACGGGAAAGATGAATTTGCAGGCCGTGCTCCAGGCTTTCAAGGTGATCGGATATGACGGTACCCTGACGCTTGACCTGTACGGCAATCCGACGCCGGTATATTCGGCCCGCCAATGCGCCGCCAAAGTGGACGACGCCTGCAAGTTTCTGGGAATCGCGTGTTGAGTATCAGGCCATTGGGCAGCTGAAGGCAGGGGTAAGGCTTGCCGTACCCCTGCGGTTTGGTCGCGCGCTCAACTCATCGGGCATAAAGAATGAAGAGGGTGTGGCAAGCCATACCCCTACAAGCGCCCACAAGAATGGAGTCCCAACATGCTTGACAGCGGTCTAGCGGGAAAGACCTGCCTGATCACAGGTGGATCCACGGGAATTGGATTAGGCATCGCGCGGTCACTGGCTCGCGAGGGCGTGAATCTGGCGGTGGCAAGCCGCAATCCTGAGCCTGAAGCCATGGCGGAACTTGCCCAGCTTTCCGGCGGACATGCGATTGCCATCAAGGCCGACGTCAGTTCGGAAGAGGGCGCTGTGGGAATGGTGAACGAAGCCATTGAGCGGCTCGGCCACGTCGATCTGTTTGTCAACAACTCGGCGCGGGCATGGCATCAGCCCATCACCAAAATCACGAGCGAAGCCTTCTACAACACCATCAACACCAACCTCACCTCCTGTGTTTGGGCAAGCAGGGAAATTTCAAAGCACATGATCGCTCGGCGTTCAGGCAGCATTCTGGTGGTGAATTCAACCGTCCGCTTCTGCCCGGCCTATCGGGAAACCTCCTACCGGATTTCCAAAATGGGATTGAAGATGCTGATGGAAACTCTGGCCATTGAGCTTGCGCCCTTTGGCATTCGTGTGAACCTGCTCACTCCCGGGCACTACCCGACGCGCCTCACCTCGGGGATACCTCCGCACATTGAAGCCAAACTGAAGGCGGAAATTCCCTTGCGTCGCTTCGGGAATCCGGATGAATGCGGTCCGTCGGCGGTACTGTTGCTCTCTGATCGACTTAGCGGGTACACCACCGGAACGGACATCGTCATTGATGGCGGCTTGGTGCTGCGCCCCTTGACCATGCTGACGGATGACGAAGTCGCCAAACTGAATTACACCGAGTCCGATATCAATGATGGAGAGTAGAGGCCGTAAACAATGCCTCTCCACTATGCCCTTACAACCTGAAAAAGAATTACGCAAATTCACACGTCAGATCTTTGAAACCAGCGGCTCGCCCCCGGCAGATGCTGCGATTGTGGCGGACCACCTGGTTGACTCCAACCTGCTGGGCGTTGATTCCCACGGCCTGATCCGCATTCCGCAATACGTCAACGACATCCGCAACGGGGAGATCAAGCCAACCGCGCCCGTGGTTGTGGTGAAGGAAACGGAAACCACCGCCGCTGTGGATTGCGGCTGGAACTTTGGCCAGGTGGGCGCCATGCGGGCCATGGAAGTGGCCGTGGCCAAGGCGCGCTTGCATCACACCGCCTGCGTTGTGGCGCAACGCTGCGGCCATGCTGGACGCCTGGGTGCGTTTACGGAGTTCGCCGCGCGCAGCGGTTTCATTGCCCTGGGCTTTTGCAACTCTCCCCGCCACGGCCACTTTGTACTGCCCTGGGGAGGGCGTGAACCGCGCCTGGCGACCAATCCCATTTCATTCGCTTTCCCTGCCGGCGCGGGGGAACCCATCGTGGCGGATTTTTCCACAGCCTCTTCTCCCGAGGGCAAAATCCGCGTTTATCGCGACGGCAAGAAGCAGCTTCCTGAGGGCTGGATTGTGGATGCGGAGGGAAAGCCCAGCACCGATCCCGCCAGTTTCTATGGCCCGCCTATGGGCGCAATTCTTCCATTTGGCAGGGAGAGTGGATATCGCGGGTTCGCCCTCTCGCTGCTGGTCGAGGTGATGGGCGGGGCACTGGCAGGATTGAACATCAAAGAGGATCAGCCCGGCAACGGCGTGGGCTTTATCGTGATTGACGCCTCCTCCTTCATGCCCGGCGAGCATTTCTTTGAACTGATCAAGGAGATGCGGAGCTACGTGAAGTCCAGCAAGCCCGCCGAGGGTTTTGACGAGGTACTGATGCCTGGCGAGCCGGAGTCCCGCACCGCCAGTAGCCGCAAGCAGAACGGAATCCCTCTCAGCGACGCGACGTGGCAGGCCATTCTAGACTGCGCCCACTCGCTGGGAGTGGAGTGGCCTGTAGTGGGGTGATAGCGAACTACCCTCCATCACAAGTTTGTGACAAATGCGGGAAGAGTGGTGCCGATGATTGGCCTTCGTGGACTCTGTGTGGAATTTGAAGAAGCAAAGAGCAGATAAATAAATGCAATTGTTTTGTGAACCAAACAGATCTCAAAAGGAGGATTTCAAATTGAAACCGGACCCCTTTGCCAATATGACGATGGTAGACCTCACTTTTCCCATTGTCGACGACATGCCCATTTGGAGCGCCGAACCCCGGTGTATCATCCGCAATTGGATCGTGATGGACCGCAAACACGGGTCGCGCGAGCCGCTGAACATGAAGTACTACTGCATGTCGGGGCACCAGGGCACTCACACTGACGCGCCTTATCACTTTAATTATGAAGGCCGCAAAATTGATGAGATCCCACTCACCCGGTATCTGGGCTGGTGCAAGGTGCTGGATTTCACGGAAAAGAAATTGGGAGATTTCTTCACAGCCCAGGACTTTGAAAAGCGTGGAGTGGCCGATGGCGACCGCGTTCTGATCCACACCGGCTGGGATCGCTACTTTAAACCCTTTGACCCTCTCTACTATGATCTGGGCCATCCTCACTTTTCCGCAGATGGAATTGAATGGATTCTGGCGCACAAGCTCGCCCTGGTGGGTATGGACGTGCCCTCCACCGATCCGTACCTCATCGACCATCCCAAGGTTTTTCGCGATCCGGAGCAATATCCCATCATCTTGGAATTGATGACCAACCTGGATAAGATCGTGGGCAAGGAAGTTTACCTGATGGCTCTGCCCATGCACTTGAAAGACGGGGACGGGTCGTGGGTGCGGGCAATCGCCTTCGTGCCCCAGTCGTAGTTTGGACTAAAGTGTCGCCGTCGCGTTGATGGGTGAGCCCGTGCCGCCGTCCACCGCGAGTGGCGCCATGGTTAAAAGAAAATCCCAGCGGTTGCGCTTGGCGGCGGCTTGGCTGATCGGCTCCAGGTCACAAGCGTCGAGAATGGGCACACCCATTGCGGCGATGGTCACCAAGTGGACAGGCATGCGAATTCCCTCCACGCGCGAGGGCATCACGTCCATCGCCAGGTCGCTTCCCAGCAGCGCCACATCCTTCTCCTTGAACCATGGCATGCAGGAGACGTGGATTCCTGACGAGTCGTTCTCCACATCCCACTCGCCCTCGGCTTCGAGTCGCGCCCAGCGGCCGGTGCGAATGATCACTGCATCACCGCTGCCCACGGCCACGCCCGTTTGTTTTTGCCATGCCTCAATGTCTTCAGGGTAGATGGGGCGCGAGCCATCCAAATAATTCACGCCAAAGAGCCGGGGGAAATCCATCAGGACCCCACGGGTGAAAATTCCATCTTTGATGGCGATGACGGAAAGCTTTGCCGCGCCCAGGTCCGTCACCTCCTGCTGCGAATAGCCGTTGTACATGAGTCCGTTGTGAAAAATGTGGCAGAGAGCATCCACGTGGGTATGCGTGAACCCATGGAATTGCACGCTATACAGGTCGCCGGAGTAATCCGAATCCGGCATCACCCCGGTTTGCAGCATGCGATGCTCGAACGGCGCGGACACACCCACCCGAACTTTGATGGCATTGCGCGCCAGCGAAATGGAAATTCCCTCTTTGACCAGCGCGGCCGCCTCTCGTCTTTTTTGTGGAGTAATCAGATTGAGCGCGCCCAACTGGTCATCCTTTCCCCAACGCCCCCAGTTGGAGAGCGACTCCATCATTTTCAGGACGTCATCCTTAGTGGTTCTTGGGGTTTCAGATGCGGTTGCCATATTGATAATCTCCGTGCAGGGAGTGGATTGGACGAGCCCGGTTTTTATAACACACGGTCTTGCCGGTTGGCCAAATTTTGTTCTTCGCATGGTGTGGTGCACCCCAAGTCGTGCTATAGTCTCGCGGCAGTTTGAAGGCTGGCCATTCGTTTCAAAGCAGAATAGAAAGAGGGCGCCGATGAACCCACTCATTCCCGGTTTTGGGTTGATTCTCCTTGCTGCCGTGGCTGGAGGAGCATTTGCCTTTCCGCTTCGAATCCAGCGGGAGTACGCTTGGGAGAACACCTGGCTTCTGGCATTTTTCTTTGCCTTGATCTGCATCCCCCTCACTGTTGTGAGCATCTTCCTGCCGGTGTGGAGACAAGCGCTGGTGGCAGCAGGCCCCGCCACGGTGCTTGCTGCTGTCGGCTTCGGTTTCCTCTGGGGTTGGGGAGCAATCACCTTTGCCATCGGCATCACTTCCGTAGGCATGTCGTTGGGTTACGCCACCATCATGGGATTGGCCATCGCCATAGGCGCCATTATTCCAATGATCCGAAAGTGGGACCGGGTTCCAGCCGACGCTCGCTTTTTTGTCCTGCTGGGAATTGCTGTCTGTCTTGCGGGAGTTGCCATATGCGGCCGCGCCGGGGTTCTCCGTGAGCGCGCTGCCACGCCGCCTGATGCCGGTAAGAACGGCGGCGCCACCACCGGCAAAACTCCCCTCAAGATCTTTCTTGTGGGTCTTGCGTGGTGCGTTCTCTCCGGCTTTCTCAGCGCCTGCGCCAATCTGGGATTTGAATTTGCCGATCGCGTGGCGCAGGAAGCGCAGCAATTGGGCGCCGGTCCTCTGGCCGCCTCCATTGGACGTTGGATTACGGTCTATTGGGGCGGCTTCTTCGCCATCCTGATTGGCAGCGGCTCCACCATGATCAGGAAAGGAACGTGGAGGAACTACTTCAAGGCTGGAACAGGGCGTGATTTTGGACTGGCGCTGGTGGCGGGCTCGCTGCATTTTCTGGCGCAAATTCCCTACGGAATGGCAACATACTATCTTGGGCGCCTGGGCACCTCGGTGGGATGGGTGTTCAACATTGCTTGTTCGCTGCTCGTGGCCAATGCCATTGGCTTCATAACGCGGGAATGGAAAGGTGCGCCCAGGGAATCCACCCGAACGCTCTTTGTGGGGCTGGCAGTTCTCGTGGTCGCCATGGGAATCCTGGCTCATGGGAACAATTTGGTGACTGGCAAGTAGCGGCGGCGGAATTTATCCCTATTGTTCGGGATGCCGCCACTGCAATTTCAGATATTTTCGCGACCGATTGCTCTGGAGGAGGGTTCAAAGTGAAGGCTGCGGTGATGCATGAGGTGGGCAAACCACTTCGGATTGAAGACGTCCCCATTCCGGAGATTGGCCCGGAGGAAGTGCTGGTTGAGACGCGATGTTGCGGCATCTGCGGCACGGATCTCCACATCCTGAAGGGGTTTGGTTACGTCCCGAAACTGCCGCACATTCTGGGCCATGAGCCTGCGGGGGTCGTGGCCAAAGTTGGAAGCAAGGTCACACACCTGCAACCCGGCGACCGTGTTGTACCTCACCTCTTCTTTACCTGCGGAGATTGCTACTATTGCCGCGCCGGCCGCGACCAGCAATGCCTGAATCTTCAAGGCCTTCTGGGTGTGCTGTCTCCCGGAGCGTTTGCGGAGTATTTCAAGACGCCCGGCGTGAACCTGTTTCGCCTGCCTGAGAAAGTTCCGTTCGATGTGGGTGGATTGGTGGCCGATGCCGTGGTCACCGCTGTCCATGCGGTGGGGCGATCGGGCCTTAAACCACAGGACACGGCTGTGGTGCTGGGCGCTGGTGGGATTGGCCAGGTGCTTATTCAACTGCTCCGTTCGCAGGACATTCGGGTAGTGGCCGTTAGCCGGTCCGATGCCAAGCTGGCGTTGGCCAGGGAATGCGGCGCCCACCTGGTGGTCAGATCGGGTGAGCCCACTACGCAATTGGCCATTCGTGACTTCTCGCGGACTGGCGGCGCGCAGTGCGTCTTTGATTGCGTGGGTAGCGCCCAGACGTTGCGTGACGCTGCTGATTATGTGATACGATGCGGCCGCATTATTGTGATTGGCGAGGAGCGCGAAGACACACCCATCACCACAACCGAGATTGCGCAGCGCGAGCTTGAAATCATCGGCTCACGCAACGGCACGCGCAAGGATACGGTTGAAGCCATCAGGCTCCTGGAAGCGGGAATTGTCAATCCGCCCATTGCCCAGAGGTTCAAGCTGGACGAAATCAACGAAGCTTATGATGCGGTTCGCAATGGCGCTTCGGCGCGGGTTGTGGTCATTATGGATAAATAGCAATTTCGCGAGCATCCAGCGTAGAAACCGCACCGGATTCCGCGCTTGGTGAGAAAAAATCGGATTTTGTCCGGACTAAAATACGGGAGAAATTTTTATGGAAAAATTGGTCATTACAATCACGTGCGATTCAACGATGTCATACCCTCGAAATCCACACAATCCGAAGGGCGTTCCGGCGCAGGCGGAGGAGTACATCCGCTCGGTCAACGCCGGCGCCTCCATCTGCCACCTGCACGGCCCCTACACCGTGGACAAGGAAATTCAGGCGGACGGCACCAAGCTCTCCGACCTCTTCCTTCCCGGGTGGCTTGAGCTCACCACGCTGATCAAGGCCAAGGTACAGCCGGTGATTCAATTCGGCATTGCCAACGGGCGTTTTCCGCAGCGGGTTGAGCTGATGAAGCAGCGGCCCGATATGATGTCAATCTGCTTCAATGCGCACGATGAGTGCTTCCAGCCCGACCCCGATTATCCGCCGGTGGAGCTCTACGGCCTGCACGACCGCGTCGAGCTGGAGAAATACTGCCTCTACACGCGCCAGTACGGCATCAAGCCGGAAGTGGAGTCGTTCCATTACGGCGCCATCTGGAATGCCCTCAAAATGATTTCGAAAGGCATTCTGGATACCCCCGTCTGGACCACCTTCTTCCTGGGATGGGCGGGCGGATGTTGGACACCCCCCACCGTGAAGGCGCTGCAATACATGCACGACCACAAGCCTGAGCATTTCAACTACAGCGTCAGCGTGATGGATCCGCCCACGCACTGGCAGGTGCTAACCCAGTCGATTCTGCTGGGCGGCCATGTGCGCGTGGGTATGGAAGACAGTCCCTTTGTGGATGGCGGCGCGACCTACGCGAAATCGAACGCCGAGCTGGTGGAAAAGATCGTGAAAATTTCGCGCGAGCTGGGCCGCGAAATCGCCACACCCGAGGAAGCGAGAAAGATCACGGGTTTGCCGACAGCGTAAGGCGGCGGCTGACGCGGGCGGCCTCGCCTGCGACGGTCGGTACGTATGGCATTGAAACGGATTGTCCCGCACCTTCAGCACATGGGCGTCGGTTTGGGTCCCGTTCACCCAGGCCTTCAGCCTGGGCTTTGTTATTTCGCCCCGTTGGGGCTCAAAAACACGGGCTTCGGCAGCCCTTTCGGGGCTCACTTGCCTGCACCTACGGGCAGTTTTTGAACTATCGCGGCCAATTCCAAAGCGAGTTATAATTACGGCAAGAGGTTTGAGATGGAGAATCGATACGTGGAACAACGCGAGGGTGGCTATTACGTTACCGGCACCCGGATTTCGCTCGATTCTGTGGTTTATGCCTTTCTGCGCGGCGAGTCCCCGGAGGGCATCGTCGAATCTTTCCCCGCACTCAGTTTGGAGCAGGCGTACGGCGCTGTTGCGTATTACCTTGCCCACCAGCAATCGATTGATCTGTATCTCCAAAATGGGCGGGCGGACTTTGAGCGGATGCGCGAAGAGTCCCGCCGCAAGAATCCGGCCCTCTACGCCAGGTTGGAAGCGGCCCGCCGTTCCATGCAGAGTTCCCGCGCATGAAGCCCCGCTTCCTGGCTGACGCGGATTTCAACCAGAAAATTGTCCTCGGCCTTCTTCGGCGGGAACCTACCATCGACTTTCAAACCGCGTCTCAAGGGGACGTCATCGGCAGGCCCGACCCCGAAGTCCTCTCCATTGCTGCCCGTGAAAATCGGATTCTCGTGTCACACGACCGTGGAACCATGCCTGCACACTTCACCCGGTTCACGGCAACGCAATCAAGCCCCGGCTTGATTCTCGTTTCACAGGAAATCGACATTGGATCGGCCATTGAGGAGTTGCTGCTCATCTGGGCCGCGTCGACTCATGAAGAGTGGCAGGACGAAATCCGCTTTATCCCATTATGAGACGGCGGGTGGCGCAGAGTGAAACTCTGCGACCATGGCATTCAAGATGGACGAGACGAAGAGCTATGCGCGCTCTGCGTCAGCCAGTCCAATTTGAATGGATTTGAGCCCTAAAGGGGCGCAATAACTCAGCCCAGGGCAACGCCCTGGGTTGAATGGTCAACGCCATCTCTTTTGAAATTGAGCCCTGTAGGGGCGTGACGCTGCTGGACGCGCGCGGCATTGCCCGCGTCGGGCGGTATGTTGGGCGATTGAAACGAATTATCCCGCCCCTTCAGGGCTTGGGTATCAGTTTGGGTCCCGTTAGCCCAGGCCTTCAGCCTGGGCTTTGTTATTTCGCCCCTTCGGGGCTCGAGGGCGCAAACCGTACCTATGAGAAAGCGGTACCTGGAACCTATAAAGCCGGTGCAGCAAAAAAGCAATTTCACGCAAAGGCACAAAGTCACAAAGAAGCGCAAAGGTAAACCACATGGATTACTTGGCGATCCTTTGCGCCCTGGCGTCTTTGCGTGAGTTGTTTTTCTCTCTACCAATCTTTTCACACCTTCCCAACGCGACATTCCCGTGCGAGGATGAGATTTCCACCACCTGCCGATGAAACGAGGCGAGATGGCGCAGAAGAAAACCGAAGCTCACATTCGCCCTCTTCGCCGCGCCCGCTTGCCTGCTGACACCGTCAAGCTGGCGAAATTCCTGATCGGCAAGACTCTGGTGCATGACACAGAGGCCGGCAGAGTGAGCGGGCGGATTGTGGAGACAGAAGCTTACGTGGTGGGCGACGCCGCCGGGCATGCCTTTCGAGGACTCACGCCGAGATGCAAGTCACTGTTTCTCGAGCGTGGGCACGCCTATGTTTATCGCGCCTACGGTTTACACTTCATGCTGAACGTCGCGAGCGAAGTTGGCGGGGTGGGGGCTGGGGTCCTGTTGCGCGCTCTTGAGCCGCTCGGTGGAATCGATCTCATGCGCCTTCGCCGCCCCCACTCCTCTCTGATCGACCTTGCCCGGGGTCCGGGAAGGCTCGCCGAGGCCATGGGCATCGGCCCCCAGCTTGACGGAGTGGACTTGTGCTCCGCCGGCCCGTTGTGGCTTGGCGACTCCGCGAGGCCGGCGGGCGAAGTAGGCACGAGCGTAAGGATCGGAATTTCGCGAGAAATCGAGCGGTTGCTCCGGTTCTATGAAAAGGGCAACCCTTACGTCTCTGGACCCAAGCGGTTGAGAGCTTAAGGATTGGGCAGTGATCGTCGGTGGAAATGGAAAAAACAATTTCACGCAAAGGCGCAAAGACGCCAAGAAACGCAAAGGTGAACCCGATTGATTACTTGGCGGCCCTTGGCGTTTTGGCGTCTTTGCGCGAGTTGTTTTCCCCCCCACCCTCCCGGCGCCATGGAAGGTTTGTAGCGCGTGTCCCCACCCGCGCCTGCCCTGCGCTGAAATCCCATCCCCTTGGCGAAGCGCGGGTGAGGACACCCGCGCTACAGGCCTTCCATGCCCCGAAGCCGCACGTCATTGGGGAATAGCTTAACCGTAATTTGGACAAGCCTGGTCTCTGACCGCCGCACGGTGGTGGGGACACAGCCGCTACAAACGGTCGGCCTCCCGACGGCGTTGGGGCACGTCGCGGCCGTCGCTATAAGTTGCAATCCGTGTGACGCACTACCCTAACGCCGCGGGTGGAAGGGTTTCTCGGTGTTGTTCTCACCTGCAGTCTCAGGACTCTCAATCTCCAGATTCACCACCACCGGATCCTGCCCGCTTCTGACCACGACGGCTTCACAGGGGACATCCGGACGGGCATTGATTTCCTGGTGCGGCACGTAGGGCGGCACGTAGATGAAGTCCCCCGGACCGGCCTCATCCGAGAACTCCAACCGATCGCCCCAGCGCATGCGCGCGCGGCCGCGCACGATGCAAAGCACCGTCTCCAGCTCGCCATGATGGTGGGGACCCGTTTTGGCATCCGGCTGAACCACGACAGTGCCGGCCCACAGCTTGCTCGCCCCGGTGCGCGCGTGGGTGATGGCGGCAGCGCGCGTCATTCCCGGGGTCTGCGGCGTGTTCGTGTCCAGCTCACCCGCGTGCACGATCTTTACTCCATCTTTTTCCCAGTCCAAGGATCCTCCCCGTGTCTGGATGTACTGCGCCAGGAACGCAGTATCGCAGCACCGGGTTGCAGATACAAGCATGAGGGAAGGTGCAGGGGCGGAGGGCGGGCGAAAACGATAAGTGAAACAGTTTTTCCTGAGTTCCAGAGCTGCGCTTGCTCTTCGCCAGCCGACCGTAAGATTTTTGTCTCTGGTTTCCTGTTGACCCTTCTCCTCATTCCGCTTAACCTTCCGCATTGCCAGGGCCTATGGTGCGGTAACACGCGGGCGGCCACGATCGACAAATTCGCCTGAGTTTTGCGGATTTGAAGCATCGCGAAGCATTTTGGATGGAGTGTGGGGAATGACGAAAGCGCTGATTCTGATCTTCGCGATGCTTGCGCCGGCAGCCGCCCTCGCTGGCGACAAGGGCCATCCCGTGACGTACGATGGCGGCTCCCTGGCAGACGTCAAGCCGGGAGGCGCACTCAAGCTCTACATTGATGGTTTCCCCTCCGTCGCCAAGAACGGCAAGCGGCCTCTTAATTATATTGACCCGGGCATTGGCTATACTCCGATCATCGTTCCCGGCTACGGCGCAATCCGGTTGATGAAAGAGAAGAAGGAAGTGGCCAGCATTCCGCCCGGTGCGGTGACGCTGATCATCTACGGGCCGGATGTTTATGCTCAATTGAGCAGCGCCGCCGGCCTTGACCGTTCGGCGTTTGGCGGCGGAGCCGGCGTCGCGCAGAAGTATCCGAAGCGGCACTTCACCACAATCGGCATCGTCTGGAACGAAGGTGCTGCCCGGCGCGCTGTGGCCTTCGTGCCGGAGACCCCAGAGAACGACGCGATGCCCATCACGGTGCTGAACCAACCTTCCAACCGGCTCGAATATACGGGTGATCGTGCCGTGCTGTTCGCGCTCCAGGCCGCCACCGGCAAGACTCCGATGAGGGATCCAGCCGAAGAAACGGAATATGAAAAGGCTGCGGCGTCCAAAACGATTGCTCCCCTCTCGACTTTTATGGCCACGCATCCGGAAAGCCTTTTTGCGCAAAAGGCGGTGGGAAAGATCTGGGAGTTGTTGGCGGCGGAGTTTCCACCCGAACAGTTTACTCGCAACCCGGACTTCACCTCCGTAGCCACAAGGTTGCCCGCGGCCATCGCCGCCGGCAAGCCCTTCCTTGTCGCCTTTTCCCCCACGCTCATAACCGGGTTTGGGAAGTCGGCCTACAGTCAGGCCGAGTGGAGGTGGACCATCTCCTTCCGCGAGTTGGCTGGCCATGCAGTAACACTCACCAGCATCGAGCCCGTCATCGTGGAACCGGGCAAGGGGGGCCTTTGGACCTTTGAGGGAGGCGGCAGCCGCGGGCTGGTAAATGATATAGCCATTGAACCCTTCGGCAAGGGAGAGTATGACTTCCAGTGCTGGGGGAATTTTGAGGGAAGCAAGGTGGCCCTGAATTTTGGCGTGGTCGGGACGTCCACAACCTTTTCAAAATGAAAAGCGGGCAGCTCGGAGTTGTGCGTCATGGCCAGCCGCAAGCCCACGAAGCGAGCACGGATTTCGGTGCTATACTGTACGCTCAGGGTTGAATCAAGGCTGGCGGGGGCAGGGTGCGGGTACGGGCGCGCCGGTCGTGGTTTCTTCCCGGTGGAGCGAGAAGCTCAACAACTTTGCGAAGGAGCAGAACAACATGGCAGCACGGACTTCAGAAGCAGTATGGAATGGTGATCTTCTTCACGGCCACGGCTCAATGAAGCTGGGAAGCGGCGCCTACGAAGGGCAGTACTCTTTTTCCTCTCGGTTTGAGAGCGGTGTGGGCACCAATCCTGAGGAATTGATTGCGGCAGCGCACGCCGGATGTTTTTCCATGGCGTTCTCCGCAACCCTGGGTAAGAACGGATTCACGCCGACGAGCATTCACACCAAGGCCACGGTGCACCTGGAAAAAGTCGGTGAAGGCTTCAACATCACCCGCATTGAGCTTGACACTGAGGCGCAGATTCCCGGTATCGATGCTGAGACTTTTGCGAAACTTGCCGACGCCGCCAAGACCGGCTGCCCGGTTTCCAAGGTGTTGGCCGCGGCGCAGATCAGTTTGAACGCGAAGCTGGTGTAAGTGGATTTACTACTCACTTAAGGATCTTCAGCAGGTTTGTTGACCGTTTGCACCTCAGAACCCCCTCTCCCCCAGCCCCTCTCCCCCAAGGGGGCGAGGGGAGAGGTGATTTGAATTGACTGCCCTCGCCCCCTTGGGGGAGAGGGTGCCCCGATGCATCGGGACGGGTGAGGGGGTTCGGTAGTCCAGCAAGGCGCGCCAGAGCCTGAGTGGGTAGTTTTAGGCCCAGAGAACATCGTGCATTCACACGACCATCATCACCACCATCACCATCATCATCACGGCTCGGCCGCGACGTGGGTGGTAAGAATCGCGCTGGTGGCCACGCTGGCGCTGGTGGCGACGGAGTTTGTGGTTGGCTCCATGTCGCACAGCCTCGCGCTGGTCAGCGACGGCTGGCACAACCTCACCGACGTTCCTTCCCTGATTCTCTCCTGGATTGCCCTCTATTTTGAGCGGCGGCCCCCCGATGAGCAGAAGACGTTTGGCTATCAGCGCGCCGGCGTGCTGGTGGCTTTTGTGAACGCCCTGCTGCTGGTGGCGGTGGGCATCTACCTTTTCTATGAAGCCTACTCGCGCATTATGCATCCGGAGCCGGTGGCTTCCGGAGCCATGCTGCTGGTCGGAATCGTCGCGCTGGTGGTGAATGGCGGAATCTCCTGGGGACTGTTTAGTGAACAGAGCGACCTGAACATGCGCGCGGTGTTCATCCACAACCTGGGCGACGCGCTCTCCAACGTGGCCATCATCGCCGGCGCCTGGATCATTCGCGCCACCGGCAACACCATTGTTGACCCCATCCTGGGATTCCTGATTGCAGCGCTGGTGGTCTGGTCAGCGGTGGGAATCATCTCCGATTCCGTCAACATCCTCATGGAGAGCCTGCCCAAAGGGATGTCCCTGGAAAGCGTGGCGGCCGCCGTGCTTCGCGTCGAGGGTGTGGTGGAAGTCCACGACATGCACATCTGGTGCCTGGGCTCCAATTCCCAGGCGCTCTCCTGCCACGTCCACATACTGGACATGCCCACCTCGGAAACGGAGCAGATCGCCCACAAGGTGCGCGAAATGCTGGCCCACGAATTTGAAATCCACCACACCACGATTCAGTTTGAGCATTGCCACCCGCCGGGCGAATTCCACATGTATATGCCGGACCCCGTGCCTTCCAGCAAAGTGAAGTAGGCAGGGGCAGGAAGCAGCTTTCTTCTGTTGGATTAACTATCGATGTTTAGGTTGGAAGGCTTTCGGATGGACGATCTGAATGTCAGGAAAGCGGGCAAAATCGCGCTCATTGAAGGTCAGCACCCGTTCGATTCCGTGGATATGCATTGCCGCCACCAATCGCGCGTCGTGCACTTGAACTCCTGAAATGCTGTGACGCACAAGCAATGCTCTCCATTCTTGGTGGACTGCCACGCTGTCAGGTAAGAGCATCAGTTTATCTTCAAAGAGTCTGGCTCGGCGGTCAGTTTCCTGAGGGGAAAGCGCGAATCCATTTTGCTCAAGGGGTCGAGTGCAGGCGTTCCAGAACTCCGCGACATTTTGCGATGTGTAGCAAAGCAGACCGCCTTCCCCAAGGATGGCTTCAATTGCCGTTACGACCAAAGGGTAGTCTCGATCATCGGGTTTGACCCAGCGAAGCAGTATGTTGCTGTCGATCAAATAGGACGTGACGGGCATCTACGTGCGGTCCTCATAGAAGCTCTCGCGCGTGAACTCTTCGGTGGCGAGATTCGGCAAGCGCTCCGAACCCTCAGCTATTGATGCTAGCATCGCACGGAAATCGCCAACGGTGAAATCACGAGAAGCTAAAGATCGGGCGGCAATTGCCTCTTCCAGAATGTTGGCCACCGCCTCTTCGATCGGCAAGCCTTGGGCACGAGCTTGGGCAGCGAGGCGCGCTCCCAATTCTGGATTGAGTTCAACTTGTATGGTCACAGCTTTTACCTCCGAACAAAAACCTGCCTCGCATACCATAAAAACGGGGCTGGCATGGCCTTTCAATCGGAAGATTACCACAACGGGGGCAACAAAGCACTCCGCCGCCCTGCCGGTTGGGCCGAACCGGCATCTCACGCTTCCATGAAAAGACCCCTCAGCTACAATCTCGGGCAAAACAAGATACGTCATGGATTTAAGAAGCCTCGGTAACAACCATTGAGACAGCGGCTACACCTTTGCAAGTGAACAGCTATTAAAGGATATGCTCACGTCCACAGAGGCACCGTCCATGGCGTTTCACCAACGCCCAACGCGGGCCTTGCGAGGGCTTAAGAATCGCGTGTATCATCTTCTGGCCTTCACCCGGTGCGTAAAATCGGGTCGAAACAGGCGACAGGGCACAGACAATCAGGAGAGCGTTATGCGATCCCTCATGGTGTGGTTCCTTCTTTTCGTGAGTGCATCCCCCGTTATGGCTCAGGATTGGGCACGGGCGCGCCTGGAGAAATCACCTCGCCATGGTGAATGGGTGACCGTCAAACACGATGGCCGCGCAGTGGAGACCTTTGTTGTCTACCCGGAAGTGAAGGACAAGGCCCCCGTGGTGCTGATTATCCATGAGATTTTCGGCATGACGGATTGGGTGCAGGACCTGGCGGATCAGGTTGCCGCGGCAGGGTACATCGCCGTGGCGCCAGACCTGCTTTCCGGCATGGGGCCAAATGGCGGCCGCAGCAGCGCTTTCGCCCCGGGTGAAGGCATGAGCAGCCCCGCGGTTGAGGCCGTAAGCCACCTCAATCCTGACCAGGTGACCGCTGATCTCAATGCCGTGGCGGATTATGCCAACAAGATTCCTGCCTCCAGCGGCAAGCTCTACGTGGCGGGCTTCTGTTGGGGCGGCGGGCAGAGCTTCCGCTTTGCGACGCATCGCACGGACCTTGCCGCCGCGTTCGTCTTCTACGGTCCGCCACCGGCGAAGGAGGCCATGGCCGCCATCACTGCTCCCGTCTATGGTTTTTACGCAGGCAACGACGCACGCATTGGCGCCACGCTTCCCGATGCGCGCGAACAGATGAAAGCGGCGGGGAAAATATTCGAGCCGGTTATTTACGATGGCGCCGGCCACGGATTTATGCGCGCGGGGGAAGCTCCGGATGCGAGCCCCGCCAATCACCAGGCCCGCAGTGATGCCTGGGTGCGGTGGAAGAAGCTGCTGGCAGGCGGGCAGTAGCGGCGGAAGGCAAGAGTTTGTCATCGGGCATAGGTCAAAAGTCAAAAGTGAAGGACCGGGAGGATTGCAACATGGGGGCATCAAGAAAATGGGCAAGTGCACAGTGGGGTGTTCTCCTGCTGGCAGGCGGTGTGATGACGGCGGCTTTGTTTCTGCACGGCAGCAGAACCGTGCGGGCCGATCAATCGAACTCACAGAACGTTCGGGAGATTCACCTGGGCCAGGTTAGCCGTGATGCCCTCTATGCGTTGACCGTCTGGGTCAAGAATCCCGCCCAGCTTCAAGGCAATGACGCGGTGCTGGTGACCGTGAGTGACGCGAGCGGCGAAGTTCAAACCAAGTGGCTGCACACGGGCGACCTGGATTTCTATCTCACCCTCCATCCCCGCGCCGCCGGACAGGTTGACGTCTCCCTTTCCTCCCCCGCCGCCACGCACCTGCCGGAAGTGGGCGCAACGCTCACTCCCATCCCCCAGGCGGCAGAGCCCGCCGCATCGCACGCCGCGGACCAGCAGACCGGAGTGATCTCCGCCGCGCCCAACGGCACCTGGCAGAACGCCCAATCCTTTGAATTTGGCCAGACCATCTATGCCAGTGATGACGAGCGTCCCTATGCTCCCGCCCCCAGTGAGGATGCCTATCAGTCGATGCTGAAGGGTTTTCAGTGGTTTAAATTCACCTACCACGGCGCCCAGCCGCACCTTGCCTATTTTGTTTTGAACGTCACGGACCGCGATGTTCCGCTGGATGTGGACATCTTCCAGTTGGGCAAGGACGCAAGCGGGCAGCCGGATGTGGTTCCCTACACCGACGGCCAGTTTATCTATCAGATTGAAGCCACGCAGAATTACCCCGGCCTTTACAAATTCCGCACACGCACGCTGCAACCCGGCGGGGAATATTATGTGCGCATTGCCGCCAACCACCCGGCCTATCAGCTCAACACCTATGAATATGGCGCGCCGCCCTACACGGACCCGCGCCAGGCCGTGCGCGCGGGCATGGATTTTCTGGTCAACATGGGCGACACGTGGCTTTCCAACACGCCGCGGCGTGGAGCGGTGGCTTTGCGCACCACGATGCAGCATTCGGAAACGCAACTCTGCATCGCCTGCCATCCCTCGCAATTCACCATGCGCGGATACCTGACGGCGGTTCAGAATGGCTACGCGCCCACGCAACGGCCGGCGCTGGAATTTATTGCTGATCGCATTTACAACAATCCGCGGCCCCTCTATGGCGAGCCCAACACCAACTGGGTGCGCGTCATCTACACGGCCCGCACGGAAGCCAGCCGCCTGCCCATCATCATGCACTCACTTGAACAGAATGTGACGCATGATGCGCCACGGCCGAACTTCAACGTGCCCTACGCCGAATTCCTGAAGATTCACTATAAGGGATTGACCACGATGCCCGGCAACGAGGCCGACGGTTGTGAGCCGGATGTGAGCCCGTTTGAAATCGCCGCCCAGAGCTGGGAGACATTTGACTTGGTCTATCACCAGACTCACGACGCAAAGTGGCTGGCGGAACGCGACAACGTGGAAAAACTGGCCATGGCGCGCGAACCCGTGAACATGATTGATCTCGATTGGAAGATCCAGCTTCTGGTGACGATCAATCGCACCCGGTACACCGCGCAAATAGACAAGCTTGTTGACCAGCTTTATGGCTACGAATCTGCCGATGGAGCCTGGCCCTACATGTTTGACAAACAGGCCAAGCCCGCGGATTTCATCTCTTATAACTCCCTGTATGCGCTGGCAGTGGCCGGGCGGCGTCCTGAAACGGATGAGCGCATGGCGCGCGGCATCAAGGCGATGCTCGCGGCCGAGCGGCCGGAAGGCGATTGGGAAGGCGACCCCGTCTATCAGGGTTTCAACACTCCGTTCCGCGCCACGCAATTTGCCGTGATGACCCTTTCAACCCTCTACCCGGGAACCACCAAGGCGAAGAACTGGGATGCGGCCTATCCCCCGCCGCCGGCAAGATTGGCCACCCACAACCTGCCACAGCTGCTCACCCAGCTCGACCAATATTGGGACTTGGCGCCGGAATCCGAACTGCGCCAGATTCGGGAAGTACTGGTGAAGAGTGACCAGCCGTTGGCGCGTGAAGCCGCCGCCCGCGCCATCGGGCACATGGCTGATCCCGGTTCCATGCCCGCGTTGATCCAGGCACTGGGCGATTCCAGCAAGATGGTGCAGACCAGCGCCGCCGCGGCCCTGCGCATGGTGCTTTCACGCCGGCCGGAAGCCGCTCCCGCCGGACGCAAGCTTCTGATTGCCGCGGTCAAGTCACCCGACGCGCGCACGCGCTGGGGCGCCACGCGCGTCTTCAATCAACATTTCAAGGAGCTCACCGGCGACACGGAATTGCTGGCGGCGCTGGAAGGCGCGTTGAACGATTCCGTTCCCTTTGTGCGTTTTCAAGCCGCGTCAGGATTGTGGCGCTGGTACTACTGGCAGGTTGACCAGCCCCCGGCGCGCAAGAGCACGCTGGAAGCTCTGGCAACCCGCCTGAACACGGAAACCAATCCCATGGTGCGCCGCGGCATTCAGGAGAGCATCTACGATCTGCTGGATGAGAACACCGGCTACCTTGGTTCCTGGGTTCGCGCCACCAGCAAGGACGATGATAAGGCCCGCATCCAGGCGGGCTATGAAGCAGCCGTGCGGGACCAGGCCCAGGTGCTGGCCAAAGTGCTGCGCCAGGGAACTCCGTTGGGACGCGAAGGCCTTCTGAATGCCCTGTGGGATTTCCACATTCGCCACTACGCCCTGCCTCCGCTGAAGGCGAACACCGTGGCGATTGAGCTGCCCGCCGTCCTGACCAAATACGTAACCGGCGTGCCTGATTTGCACCGCCCGGGCTATGAGTACTCGCCCTACCGTGAGACCGTGAACTTCAAATACGATGTTCACAACGGTTTCTTCCAAACCCGCATTGGCAATGACAGCGATCTGATTCACTTTTTCCAGAGCTCCGGGCCGGAACTGGAAACCGCCCTTCTTGCCTGTCTTGAAGGCGCGAACGACGACATGAAGATTGAAGTGCTGAAAGCGGGAAGCACGCTGAGCAGCGCTGGAGGCGAACGATTCACCCTGGCAGCACTCAGATTGGCGGAAGACCCCAATGCCGATGTACGCGAGACGGTTCGCTATGTTTACGAGGATGGGCAGCGGGGTATTCTGAATCTGGATGCCCCCTCCGCGCCTGATCCGAATCTCGTCAAGAAGGTCGTCGAAATTCTTAATCACGGTAATGCCGACAGCCAGGCCGTGGTGTTGCCCCTGCTCGCGGCGCTTCCGGATGATTCGCGCTGGGAACAGGAGACAGCGGTTCGGGAGGCGCTGCGTTCCCTGCTGGAGCGGCAACCGCGCGTGGAGAATTACGCCAAGGTGCTGAATGCCGCGTCATCCTTCAAGAGCCTGATGCAGGACCCCGCCTTGCGTGCGCAGGTCCTGGCGGGGTTGAATGACGCCAGCCCTGACGTGGAGCGCGCCGCCGTACGCGCCGCCCTGGAGCATTTCCTCACCAATCCAGACACCGCCCCCCTGGTGAAGGCCGCCTTTGCCAACCTGCGCAGTTCAGCGCGCGGCATTCTGATTGAAGAGGCTGGGAACCCCAAGTTCCTGCGCCGGCATTTGGGCGTGTCGGGAGGCGCCATCTCCCAGGATACGCATTACGTTCTGGGAGGGAAGGGAACGCCCAAGCAGCAGGAGCCGGACTTTCTGGAGAACCCCATCGTTCTCGATACGGTGCTCGCCACGTTGCGCGATCCGGATGCCAATGCGCGCGCCGCCGCGCTTGATGTGTTGCGCAAGGTGAAGGACGTTGAGAAGCGCCCGGACTTTCGCGCCGCTATGGAGCAGTTGCAGAAGGACAATAATCCGCGCCTCAAGCTGATTGCCGCCAGCGTGCTGGACGGGAAGAAGTTGAGCGACGCGCTGAAAGATGTGCAACCGGGTTCGGTGCTGGACTTCCGCTACTTTGTGACCAAGATCGAACCGATTTTGGCAACGCCAGGACCTGACGGTAAGGCGTGCGTGTTCTGCCATGCCAGCCACGTGATCTTCAAACTTCAGCCCCCCAACTCCGAGGGTGTATTTTCAGATCAGGATAGCGAGTCAAACTACAAGTACGCCATGCGGGTGGTGGACATCAGCGACCCCGGGCACAGCCTGATTCTGATCAAACCCACCCGGCCGACGGACAGCGCAGGCAACGTGGGCGATTACCTGGCCACACACAATGGCGGGCAGCGTTGGCCCGGAAATGAATCAAGCTGGCAATACCGGACGATTCTGGAATGGATTCGGGGCAGCCAGCTTCAGGCTTCCGTGGCCGCAAAATAGTGGGGAGGGGGACCTGGCCGGCAGGGCCCCTTACTTTCTCTCATCAAACTTTCGCTTCAACCAACTCTCTTCACAGTGCACGCAGCCACTCCAGCATGGTTTCTGATTTGGCGGCGGGCACTCCCTCCGCCCACATGCACTGGTCCCCATTCCGCATCAGGAAGACCGCGCCATTGCCTGCTGCTCCAATGAACTCATCCGCGCTTGAGCGTTTGCTGGTGGTGAGGTCGGAATACTTGTTGGCCAGGATGGTGCGGTAGTCCCGGAAAAACGCCTGGGCCTGGGCCGCAGTGGCCCATTGCGTTCTCGCCACCAGCGTGTATTCATCCCCCCCGGAGTGCTCATAGAGCAGATACCTGTCCGCCATCCATGCCGGGCCCAGAGCCTTGGCTTCGTCCTCAGAAATGAGCTGCTGGATCATGGCATAGTAGCCAAGTTCTCCCAGCGAGTTGGCGGTGAGGAAGCGGAGGCCCACCCCATTCAGCGCGGGTGGGCGTGATAGTTCAACTTGCGGAAGCGCCTGGTGATTGTAGTAGATCTGCGGCTCATAGATCTCCTTGGTGGTCTCCGGAGGATGCTCAGACAGCAACCCATTAAGATCTTTCCAGCCGCCTTGTTGCAACCCAGCCTGGATAAATCCCATGCCTTGAAGGTAGGGGAACAGGGCTTCGGTGCGGAAGAACTGGGGTGCATTGGAAAAAGCGGGGAACTCCGCGAACTGCTGGGGGATGAGCTGTTCGATCAGCGGTCCGATTGAAGGCAGTTGCCCAAGGTCCAGTCCCCCGGCTGCCTGTTGCATCATGGCTGCCGTGGCATATCCTTCCACCACGGCCTGCCGCGCCGCCGAGGCATCATCATTGTCTCGGGCGCCGTGCAGATAGCTTTCCAAGTCCCAATTTTGATCCTGCAACGCATGGGTGAGCTCGTGGGAGAGCACCATGGACTGTGATTCCTGGGGCGTCCAGTCAGCAATGAACATGGTCTTGCGCTGGGGGTCATAGAAGCCCGCCGCCTGCTCCGTGTAGAAGCTGATTAGGAACTGCTCCAGGTTGAAATCGCGCGAAACCAATCCCAGTGCCCGCACCAGGGCTTCCTGCGCGTGCAGTTCCGCTGGCGTCATCTCCTGGTGAAGGTTCTGGGTCAGGTATCTTTCCACTTCCGGGCGGCCCACCACCTGCTTGCCGAGCTGTCCCTTGATGGGCAGGCCCGTAATTTCGCTCATCTGTTGGAGAACTTCATCCGCCTGCGAAAGGAGCGCCTGCGCCGATGACTGCTCCTGGGCGAAGGTAGTGGTGGCGAACAGAAATAGCAGTCCGAGCGCGGCGATTCGACCGGGGAATTTCGCGTGATACCGCAAGCCTGGCGTGAAAGGTCGCATTTTGTTGAACTCTCCGGTCTGAGAAGCGGCGGTGTTTTCCGATTCCAAAAGCATGGACAGTTTGACCAGCCCCCTTGTGGAGACTATCATAAAACCGGCGCGAGTAAGCCGGGTGATCGCTGCCTCGCCTTAACGCTCCGCTCTCCGGAGTTAGGGGCGGGGGAGAGGAAAGTCCGAACTCCGCAGGGCAGTGTGCTCGCTAACAGCGAGGGCTCGAGATGGATTCCTGATTCGTCGGGACGTACGCCTCGGGTACGGAAAGTGCCACAGAGAATATACCGCCGTGCCGGCGCCTTCGGGTGGTCCGGTGCGGTAAGGGTGAAAAGGTGCGGTCCCGGGTCACCGGGAATTAAAGTAAGAGCGCACCGCCCTGGTGGTGACATTGGGGGCATGGCAAACCCCACACGGAGCAAGACCAAATAGGAGGGGAGGGGCTGCCCGTCCCGCCATAACCCTCGGGTAGGTCGCTTGACCCCGCGAGCAATTGCGGGGCTAGAGGAATGATCGCCGCCTCGATTCGTCGGGGTACAAAATTCGGCTTACAGGCTTGCTCGCGCTTCTTTTGTTACGAAAATCGATGTAACTTCTTTAGTAAACTCCCCCCTGCTTTCTGACGCTTGACATTTCCCAAATTAGGTCTAGAGTGTAGCTAGGAAAAGTAGCGGTTTCGCCGCTTGATCGTGCCCAAAGGGGTGGCGGCGCTCCGAACTGCAACAGGCAATTCGAAACGCTCCGACTTCATTTCGGCCTCCATCCTGCGGCCTTCGTAGTTGCCCCTGGTCAACCTCCACGCCCGAGGAAGTGGGCGCGATTGCAGGAGGTCGCCATGTTTCAAATGATCAATCAAAGTGCTGCCGAGCCCGGGGATCGCAAGCTGCTCCTCTACAAGGTCGGCATGTTCATCGTGGCTCTGGCCGCTGTCGGTGGCGTTATCTTCCTATGCATGCGGTCTCTCAGCTAAGCAAGCGATGCACGGTTTACGGCTGATGAACGGGAAACTGCTCGGCAATAAGCCGCAAGGCTTCTGTGTGGTCGTGTATCCGCCCCTCGAGCTGTGCGTCTTCCACGGCTCGAAGGATCGATTTGAAGATCGGCCCGGGCGTATATCCCTGCGCAATCAAATCCTCGCCGCGCAATAGGGGCTCGGGCTTGATCTCCTCCTTCGGCGTTTCCTCCAACATCCTGCGCGCCATTTCATAATTTGCCAGATTCCGGTGGCTTGACAGGCAGTCGAGCCGGTGCAGCTCCAGGTGCTCCTCAAACCCCTCCATGCGCAGAAAACGGAGCTGGGTTGAGCGCTTCATGCGGGGGAAATCCTTGAAGCGCAGGTGATGCTGCACGAGTTCCACAATGCGCTCGGTTTCGCGTGTGGAGATTTTGAACCGGGCGCAGATCTCCGCCGCCATCAGGGCGCCCATCTCCACATGACCATCAAAGCGAATGCGTTCGCGAACGGCAAACGTGGGCGGCTTGCCCACGTCGTGCAGAAGCACGCCCCAGGCCAGTGTGGGCGTGGGCTGGTGCAATCCCTCAAGCATCATCAGGGTGTGAATCCAAACGTCGCCTTCGGGGTGGAATTCCGGCGGCTGTTGAACGCCCTGCATCCGCTTGATTTCCGGCAGCAGCTCAACCAGCAGGCCGGATTGATCCAGCAGCTCAAACCCGGCGCGCGGAGGCCCTTCGGTGAGGATCTTCACGATCTCATCGCGCTGGCGCTCCGCGCTCACGGTCTTGATTCGGGGTGCTAATGACTGGATGGCGGCAAGTGCGGCAGGGTCAAGCTGGAAGCCCAGGCGGGTGGCAAAGCGCACGCCCCTCAACATGCGCAGGCGGTCTTCACTTAGGCGGTCAATGGGATTGCCAATGGTCCGCAGGCGTTTGGCGCGCAGATCCTCCTGCCCGCCCACGTAATCCAGCACCTGATCAGTCAAGGGATCGTAGAGCAGGCCATTGATGGTGAAGTCGCGCCGCTGCACGTCCTCCTGCGCGGTCTTGGCGTAGCGGACTTCAGTGGGATGACGCCCGTCGGCATAGACTCCGTCGCTGCGGAAGGTGGCCACTTCAACGTCCCCCGCATCAGCGGGCACCAGCACGACGCCGAATTGGGCGCCCACCATGAGGGCGTCGGGGAAGAGGCTCAAAACCTGTTGGGGAGTGGCGCTGGTGGAGACATCGTAATCCCTGGGGACGCGGCCCAGCAGCATGTCGCGCACGCAGCCGCCCACCAGGTAGGCGGCGAAGCCCTCCCGCCCCAGGCGGCGGACGATGCCCGTTGCTGCTTCGCGTTGCGCATCCATGACTAGCCTATTGTGGCCGGAAGAGCCCGCTGCAGCATGTGCCGCCCGGCTATTGCCGGGATGCAAGCGTGGAGGAATCCGCCCGGCTGGCTTGCGTGGGGTGTTCCTTCTGCATCAGGTCGCGATAGAATTTCCCCGCCACTTCCGCCGCGTGCGGGCCATACATCATGCGGCCGCCGCGCAGCAGCACCACCGCCACATAGCGGGACTGCGGTTCACCGGCGAAAGACATGAACCAGCCCAGGCGCGCGCCGTTTTCACTGCACGTCCCCGTCTTTCCATAAATCGAAAGATCCGGATCGTAGGCGGAGCGGCCCGTGCCGTAAAGTACCGATCCCGCCAGGCCATCGCGAATCTGGGGGATGTACTCCGCCAGATTTTCCAGCTTGCGCCGCACCACGGGTTGGAACGCGGCCAGCTCCTCAGCGGTGCGCGGATACTGCAGGGCGTAGAGGGTTCCGCCATTGGCGATGGCGGAAATCACCGCCGCCATCTGCAAGGCCGTTACTTCCACATCGGTGCCGCAATAGGCGAGAAAACCCACTCCACCCTGCTTGGGCGGGCCGGAGGGATAGACGCCGGCCGATTCGCCGGGAACGTCAAGCCCCGCCTTTTCACCAAAGCCGAATTCCTGCGCGTATTCCGTGATGCGCTTGAAGCCGAGCATCTCACCCAGCTTGAGGAAGAACTGGTTGTTGGAGTGGGCCAGCGCGTCGGTAAGGTCCATGCGTGCGCGTGCGCCAACATAAAGCCGGGTGTTGGGCGTGATCAGGCCTTCCCGCAAGGCCGCCAGCGCCACAATGGGCTTGAAGGTTGAGCAGGGAGTGAAGCCGCTGGAGAGCGCCAGCTTTTGATTGACGATGCTCAGGATGCGGCCCGTATTGGGATCCACCGCCACGATGCTGCCGCTCAAATTTCCCAGTGCATCCAGCGCCGCCTGCCGGACAATCGGATCCTCTCCCGCCGGGTTGTCATCAACCCCGGGATTGGCGTAGGAACCCACGTGCCACGGGTCCGCCGCTGGCCGGGAACGACGCTTGCTGCGCTGGAACGCCGTGGCTTTGTGCGTGGTTGACTTGACCGCGGAAGAGTGCTTGGGAGCGGTGGTGGAAGTGGTGCCAATATCAGCAGAACCGCCGCCGGAAGCGGCGGAGGTAAAGTTGACACCTAATATGCAGGCCGTTGCCAGTGCCAGAATGGCAATTCGCGTTAATAATTTTGTCAAGTTGCTCCTTGGTTAACTTTGATGCCTCCAGACTCCATTCCGTTATCCGCTGGCGACGGATAACGGATGAAGGCCATCTTGCCGGACGAGACGGTGGGATGGACGCAGTGCCCATCCCTCGCCTTTATTTCTTTGCGCTACGCGGTGCGGCAGTCCCCTCCACGGACCCTGCCGGCGCCGTTGGTTCATGCTGGCCGGGCAGGTTCAAGGCCTTGCGAACCTGGCCGTCCAATTTCTCAAGGATATCCGGATTGCTGCGCAGGAACTGCCGGGCGTTTTCCCGGCCCTGCCCAATGCGCTCGCCTCCGTAGGAAAACCACGAACCGCTCTTTTCCAGGATATTGTTCTCAGCGGCGAGATCGAGCAGATCGCCCTCTTTGGAAATTCCCTCGCCGTACAGAATATCAAATTCCGCCTCGCGAAAGGGAGCGGCCATTTTATTTTTAACGATTTTCACCTTGGTGCGGTTGCCCACCACGCGGTCGCCATCCTTGATGGCGGCGATGCGGCGGATGTCAACACGCACGGAGGAGTAAAACTTCAGCGCCCGGCCGCCCGTGGTGGTTTCGGGATTGCCGAACATCACTCCAATTTTTTCGCGAATCTGGTTGATGAAGATCAGGCAGGTCTTCGACTTGGCCACAATGCCGGCGAGCTTGCGCAGCGCCTGCGACATCAGGCGGGCTTGCAGGCCGGGAAGCGAATCACCCATGTCGCCATCGAGTTCCGCTTTGGGAACCAGCGCCGCCACCGAGTCAACCACCAGCACATCCACGGCGTTTGAGCGCACCAGCGACTCGGCGATTTCCAGCGCCTGCTCACCGTAGTCGGGCTGCGAGACCAGCAGGTTATCAATATCCACGCCCAGCTTCTTGGCGTAGGCGGCGTCCATGGCATGCTCGGCGTCAATGTAGGCGGCCATTCCGCCGCGCTTCTGCGCCTCCGCCACCACATGCAACGCGATGGTGGTTTTGCCGCTCGATTCAGGGCCGAAAATCTCAACCACTCTGCCGCGAGGCATTCCGCCCACGCCCAGCGCGGCGTCAAATGAGATCGACCCCGTGGGAATGATGTCCACTGGCACCAACGCGCTCTTCGCACCCAGGCGCATGATGGAGCCCTTGCCAAAATCCTTTTCAATCTGCAACAGGGCCAGATCAATGGCCTTGTTCTTTTCCGTACGCTCTTCCGGCATATGAGTTGTTCCTAACCTTTCCATCTTGGTCTGACTGCTTAATATGACCCTATTATCGGCGGCCCTGCCGATCTTCATGAGGAAATCTTATGATCTCGCCTGTTTCAATTCGGCGGACTTAAGTCAAATTGCCGCCTGATGCTCATCTCATGGTTCAGCCAAGACCATCATACCTCACGTGTGGCTGCGCGGGTACTCGTAAAACCTCCACTCATTTTGTACCCCAGCGCGTCATGGGACTAACCTTGCAAATCTTCCATCGCGTGGAAGATTTGCAAGGTTGATCTCCAATCCTTTGGAATCGTTAGGGTAACGATTCACGTAAGCCTGCATTTCCACCCCCATTTGCCGCCTGCCAGCCATCGCTGCGTTGTGCATGCTGCCTTTCGCCTACTGCTTCCCGCCTACTCACGGGGATACGTGTAAAACCCCCGGCCTGTCTTGCACCCCAGCCAGCCAGCGGCAACCATTTTCTCCAGCAGGGGGCAGGGGCGGTACTTGGAGTCGCGGAAGCTTTCGTAAAGCACCAGCATGATGTCGTGGCAGACGTCGAGGCCGATCAGGTCGGCGAGTTCCAGCGGCCCCATGGGATGGTTCATGCCCAGCTTCATGACGTTGTCCACGCCCGCGGCGTCGGCCACGCCCTCCATCAGGCAAAAGACCGCCTCATTGATCATGGGCATCAGCACGCGATTGGAGACGAAGCCGGGGAAGTCATTCACCTTTACGGGAGTCTTGCCCGTGGAAGCGGCCAGCGCAATGGCCTTTTCCACGGTTTCAGGAGCGGTCTGAAGCCCCGGCACCACTTCCACCAATTTCATCACCGGCACGGGATTGAAAAAGTGCAGGCCCACGAATTTGCTAGGCCGCTGGGTGGCTGCGGCCAGTTTGGTGATGGAGATGGAGGAGGTGTTCGAGGCAAAGATCGTCTCCGGCGGGCAGTACGGCTCCAGCGTTTTGAAGACGCTGGCTTTGACCTCGAATTTTTCCGTAACGGCTTCAATAATGAAATTGACGGCCGAAAAATCGATGTTGGGGAATGGGGATGAAGGGCCGGGTCCGCTGCTGGTGCCAGAGGGGATGTTGGACATTATGGCGGTTTTTAGGCGAGCGGCAGCCGCCTGGCGTTGGTCTTCCGTCAGGCGTTCTTTTTCCACGTCGCGAGCGAGGCCCTTGAGGATCCGCTTGGCGCCCGCCTCAACGAAAGCCTGGGAAGTGTCGAGCAAAATGACATTATGTCCCGCGCGCAGCATGACGTGGGCGATTCCGTGGCCCATTTGCCCCGCGCCGACGACGGCGACAGTTTTGGTTTCCATGCTTCACCTTTCACCCAGCGATTCAAGGCTGGCATTGTACCAGTGAAATTTCTCCCGGGACGTCCCTGAAGGGACCCCCCAGGACAAAATGAACTTCCAACACCCGAAATTTCTTGTAAAATCGCCCCCCAACCGCGCACTTATATCCGAATATTACGTCGGACATTTTGTCATTAACCTTTGTTTTCATACACATCGCCGGATGCACCTTCATTTTTGTTGAGCCGGGTACGGGATACGGGACACGGGATACGGGTGCGAGATCGGGAAATGGATTCGTGCTTACAGACACCCCACCGGCCCGGATATGGTAATGACCATTCGAATTTTCCCGTCCCTTTGTTTTCATACACATCGCCGGATGCACCTTCATTTTTGTTGAGCCGGGTACGGGATACGGGAAACGGGACACGGGTGCGAGATCGGGAAATGGATTCGTGCTTACAGACACCCCACCGGCCCGGATATGGTAATGACCATTCGAATTTTCCAGTCCCTTTGTTTTCATACACATCGCCGGATGCACCTTCATTTTTGTTGAGCGGGGTACGGGAAACGGGACACGGGTGCGAGATCGGGAAATGGATTCGTGCTTACAGACACCCTTCCGGCCCGGATATGGTAATGACCATTCGAATTTTCCCGTCCCTTTGTTTTCATACACATCGCCGGATGCACCTTCATTTTTGACATTGCGAAGGACACATTTTTTCCCGAATCTGACTTTTTGTTTGTTTTGGGGTAGCGGAAGGGCCATAGTGGGCGGCGGTTGGCGGCTTGCTGGCTCGGCATGGGCATTGCCTTTCATCCCAGGGCACAGACTCGGCTAGCTATAATATACACATAGCTAGCCTTTGTCAAGGATAAAGTGGGGGGATAAAGTGGGGCGGGCGGAGGCCGTGCCTGTTGTAGAGGCGGCTTTACGCCGCCATGATCCCCATTCTCGCGACACGCGGATGGCGGCATAAAGCCGCCTCTACTTGCAGCGTCTGCGGCCGGTCCCCCGTTTACAACCGCAAAGCAGCGGATACGGCCAATGTGTCCACGTTGCGCTTGCGTGTACTTAGCACCGCGCGCCTATTGTATTGTCCTTATGCTAGAATGCCCCTCGATATGGATTCAACCGCCACACCTCTGCTGCCCCCCCGACGCTCACTTGCGGCGTGGGCGGCGCTTGCGGCCGTGCTGATCGTGGGGTTCTACGCCCTGGCGCTGGCTCTTGCCGCAGCCTGCGTCTTCCTGCCTTACCTCATTTTGAAATCTCAGTCCGGCCCGGGCTTCGAGGGAATTCTACTATTCGTTTCCGGCCTGGTGATCGCGGGTACGATCTTATGGTCTCTCATTCCGCGCCGCGAAAAGTTCACTCCGCCCGGCCCCCGGCTGGAGCCCGCGCGTCACCCACGCCTGTTTGCTGAAATTGAGCACCTCGCAAAAACTCTAAACGAGCCTCCGCCGGACGAGGTGTACCTGATCTCCGGCGTCAACGCCTGGGTGTCTGAGCCGGAAGGACCGGGCCGCCGCATCATGGGACTGGGCCTGCCCCTTCTTCAAATCCTTTCCGTCTCCCGCTTCCGGGCCGTGCTGGCTCACGAATTCGCGCATTATTATGGCGGTGACACGCGCCTGGGTCCCTGGGTGTACAAGACCCGCGTCACCATGGTGCGAACACTGCAAGGATTGGGCTCACCCACCGCCGCGCTAAGGTTTTTGACCCGGCTTGGGGTGGTGCGTCTTGTTCACTTGGTTGTCACGCGGGTTCTGATTGCTTACTGGAACCTCTTTCTTCGCATCACCCAGAGGATTTCCCGCCGTCAGGAGTTTCGCGCGGATGAGCTGGCCTGTGCCGTGTCCGGTTCGCGCGCCCTCGTTGAAGGCCTCAAGGATATTCATCGGGCCGCCGCCGTCACCGATGCCTATTGGGGACAATTGGGAAGTGTGCTCGGCGCGGGGTACCGCCCGCCGGTTGCCGAGGGCTTTGCGCGCTTCATGGCGGCGGGAAATGTTCGCGAAGCTGTGGAGACGCACCTGGCAAAAGAGCTCGCGCACCCGCAAAAGCGGCCGTATGACAGTCATCCTCCGCTACGTGAGCGCCTGGAGGCCGCAGCCCGCCTGCCCGCGGGAAATGAACCCCAGGATGATCATCCCGCAATCAGTTTGCTTGAGGACGTCGCCAGTCTGGAGGCGCGGCTACTCGAAAAGCTGAACCCCAAGCAGAACGTCGGCAGCCTCAAACTGGCGCAGTGGGAGGAGCTTGGCGAGACTATTTATGTGCCCGGATGGCGAAAGTTCGTGGGGGAATACGCGGCGCTTCTGGCAGGCGTCAGGGCGGGCTCGCTTCCCGAAAAGATCAAAGGACTTGCGGAAATGGGCTCGCGCATCCGCGACCCCAAAGGGATGCTTTTGAAACCCCAGCAACGCGTCCAGCGGGCGAGGGAGTTGCTGGCGGCCAGCCTGTCACTTTCTCTGATGGCCAGCGGTTGGGAACTGCACGCTCAACCCGGCGACTTTTACTTTCAGCGCGGCGACGAGAAGTTTCAACCGTTCCGCGCCGTCCATGAGCTGGCCAATGGGAAAATTACCGGGGAAGTTTGGATGGCGCGCGCCAAGGCTCTGGGCATTGAGGAATTGAGCCTGGAGCCAAAGCCGGCGCCGCCTGAGGCTGCGGGGGCGACGGCTTGAGGGGCCAATACTGTCCACTTCGGCGCCGCGACGGATCAGTGAATTCAAGTGCGGGCGAAGCGCGTCTTGGAGGGCGGTAGCAGCAGCTACTGCCTTTCCCGCTCTGAGCTCGGTCAGACCGTGATATGAGGCAATATCGGAAGGCGGTAGCTGCTGCTACCGCACTCTAAGGGAGTGCCTTGCCAGCGCTTGAATTTCCTTATCCGCGGCGGCACTTATGGAACAGTGTTGGGCCTGGACGCGTCTTTTCTTGCGGGCTCACAAGGGCCTGCAGGGCAGGTCAGCGTTCCGGTTGCCTGGACGATGGATTAACCCTGCAAGGCCTTTTGTACGCCTTCCGGGCTGCGAGCGATGACCGTCAGGTACGCTTGCGTTGGCTGGTCAGGAATGGCGCGCCCCTGTTCCCAATCGCGCAGCGTGCCCAAGGGAATGCGGTAGCGGCTGGAAAATTCTTCCTGGGTCAAACCCAGCGCGCGGCGGATGACCTTCACTCGGGGCGTTCGCTTCATGCGCTGGATATCGGCGGGCGTCAGCGGAAGTGCGTCAGGATCGGCAAGCGCTGCTCGTTCAATTAAGTTTGGCGTCATCGGGCGAATCGCCTGGCGAGTTCTCTTGAAAATAGGTTTCGAGCTCATTCTTTGTCGCCCTCCGGGCCGAGAATGTCGTTTTGGGCCGGGTAGACCGCTCTGTTCGAGTTGGGACTTGGGTCAGCTCAAGTCAGGGTGGGGCTCGGGTGCTCAGGATTTATTGCCGGGCATCCCGCCAGGGTCGCGACACGGCAAAGCCTCTGGTCTGCGGCGACGAGGACGGAAACTTGACCTGCCTCTTTCAAGTCCAGAGCTATAGCCACCTGAAGAGCGTCCAAAGTCCTAAGACCTTCGGTTGGCCCATATTTCACCAGTAAAACCCGGGCAGCATGGAAATGCCTTGGCTGAATGGGCAGGGCAACCAGGAAACGCTGTTGGCTCAAGTCAGCCCGGAGGCATCGCCTGGCGGTCTCGACCTGCCGTTCGTCGATCTCGCCTGTGCGTGCTTTGATGGAGAGGACGGACTCCATCTCCACTATCGTCAAATGAGAAACAAAGGATCGAGAGGCGGGGTCCGAGATAATCCGGCGCATGAAATCTGCCCCACCTTCCTGGTGGTAGACCTTCGCCAGCGCACTCGTATTGACAAAGTAGTTTGGCAACTAGCGCTCTTGCCTTTGGGCGATAACGGCGTCAGACAAGGACCCGGATATTCCAGCGAGAGCCCTGTTCACGTCGTCCCATGAGATGGGATCGACAGCGGCAGCAGCCCATTCCTCAGGTGTGAAGTATCCGCCCACATCGCCATTGATGGCAGGTAAATTCGTGATGATGACGGTTACCCGCTGCATTTCTTGCAGCGGCAACTGCTCCTCTGGCCGGAGCACCCCGTCTTTGTACACGGCTTGAATGATCTTCTCCATACCCGCCATTTTACCGGATTAGCGACCTAAACGCCCATGGTATTCGATTGGCAATTACCGATTTTCGGTCGGCCTACGAAGCCGGCTGGCCAGACCTGGGCCGTCAGGCCTGGGACCGATCTCCGATTACCAACGGAAAGCTGCGGCCTGCGAAGGAGGCACACCACGCACCCCCGGCGACGGGCGGCTGGTAAAAGCAGGCCTACTCATCGCGCCACAAACCCGGGGTGGCAAGTTCCACCAGGTGGTCGTCGAGGTCGCGGAAGTAGAGGCTGCGCACGCCGGGCGCCCAGTTGACTTCCGATTCGATGGGAATATTGTGATGGTGAAGGTGCTTCTTCCACGCGTCCCATTCGGCGGCGGGAATGGTAAAGCCAAAGTGGAGCTGGCCTTCGCTATGGTGCGGAGGAATGACTCCCCCCGGAACCTCGGCGGGCTCACGCGTGCCACCGCTTTTGAAGAGCAGAAACACCTGCTCCGGAGTGACGCGCAACGCCGCAAAGCGCTGGTCGCCGGCAATTTTCTTGAACTTGAAAATCTTCTGGTAAAATTCCAGAGAGCGCTCCAGGTCCGCAACATGCACCGCTGTTTCACCGATACCACTGATTGATCGCATTGATTGTTCACCTCTCAATTGCCAGCGCCACGGTGTTTCCTTCACCGAGGCGCAAGGTATTTACTTCGCAAGCCTTGATTTCAAATTATTAGTCTCCGCCAATTGGGTCAGGAAAGCCTCGATTTCAGCAAACAGCGTGGCCATGTTTGCCGGAAGATGGCACTCTTCCGCCAAAGAATTGAATCGACCTTGCCACTCTGACGGTGGTTCCAGCAACACAGGTGGTAGTGCGTGGGTCTGACGTCTATCGAAGGTCAGGCGCAAGGCATGCGCCGTACCCTCCGGCGCGAGCTGTCCGGATCGAATGAGTAGCGCCATGTCGATGAGGTCTTTCACCCGGCTGTTGGTGGAACTCCTCGGTAGCGTATACGCATGGAGTTTCTCAGCAAACTGCTGCTCACGCGAAATCGTTGGGACCGTTGGGCTGGCGATTCCGGCAAAAGCCAGCCAGTCACGGCACTCGACAGTATCCACTGGTTGCATGACCGCGTCACCCCTTCCGGCGTCCAGATGAAAACGGGCAAAGACCCGGCCATCCATCCTGGCTTCGATCGGGTAACGGGCGCCGCCATAAGGCGCGGCATCCAAATCCATGGCGGGCGCGCCGATGATGTACTCGAACCAGTCATCAAGCGGTAAGCCGGCGGCACTTTGGACCATTTCGCGGACGATCTGGTTGGCCTCCTCTTCAGTTGTGGCGGCAACTCTCTGCACCGTCAAGTCAATGTCAATTGTAGCGCGTGAAGTTTTGAAGCGAAGCTCCAAGGCATATCCGCCCTTCAGCACCCATGGGGCCGGGTCCGTTCGAAACAACCGCGCCAGCAGGCGGTCAAATGCCACCTGGCGTCGAAGGCGGTTCACCTGGACATTCTCCGCTGCGGCAATCTTAGTGAGGCGGTCCTCCAGGGCCGTGCGAAAAGCCGTTGCCGTTCGGTACTCTCGTGGCATGACGATTACGCCACCTTCCGAAGAAGACTCTGAAAAATTTTTTGGGCGGGACCGCCAAGCTTGACGGTTTTGATTTGTTGCCGCGTGATCAGCCCGCGATGCAAGGCCTGCCCCAGCGCCTGCCGCATAAAGCCTCTCTCAACCGTGTCGGCTTTAATGAGGTCGAGGATGGTTCGAAGCGGGCGGGTATACCCAAAACCTTGTGACTCTTGCACGTCCGCATCCGGAACATTTGCATAATGCAGCACAAGAATGCCAGGGATTTCACTGTTCCGCCGGAAGTGGGTGGGGACTGTCATGTGCAGCTTGGCCGGATTCAGATCGGACAGTTCGTAGAGGCTCAGAGCGGTCTGATGACTGTAGACTCCTTCGGATTCCTCATTGCGATTTCTCGACCAGAGCGCCCACTTGACGAGGTCGGGATGTTCTCCACCCGGGAATAGGGCGAGCCGGTAAATTCCCCGATATTCCCGAATCCAATTCCCGGCCTGCACATGGTAAGGATGGGTGTTCTCAGCAAAGCCGGCAGCTTTGGCTTGTTTCGTCGTGAAGAAGCCCCGCTGAGCTTCGGCGATTTCGAAGAGCCGGCGTTGAGCATCCCGGTGATTTTGTCGCATGTCACAATACTACAATTAATTTGAGGCTTTGTGCAAGCCGACGCACGGGCGAAACTGACGAGGCGGTGCCCCGTGTGCCAGCCTACCGTTCTATCGCCAGCGCCACGGCATTCCCGCCGCCGAGGCATAATGCGGCCACTCCACGTTTGACATTGCGGCGAGCCATTTCGTGTAGAAGTGTTACGAGGACGCGCGCGCCGGAGGCTCCGATGGGATGGCCTAGGGCCACTGCGCCGCCGTTCACATTGGTCTTTGCCGGATCGAGGCCCAATTCCTGGATGACGGCGATGGCCTGGACAGAAAACGCTTCGTTCAATTCGAATAGGTCGACGTCCTCGGTTTTCCAATCCAGCTTTTTCAGCAGCATGCGCACGGCGTCCACGGGCGCCATCATGACCCACTTGGGCTCAACGCCGCTTACCGCCTGCCCCACCACGCGGGCCAGCGGAGTCTTGCCCAATTCCTGAGCCTTTTCGAGAGACGTCACCACCAGCGCCGCCGCGCCGTCATTCGTGCCCGGGGCGTTGCCCGCAGTCACCGTGCCATCCGGCTTGAAAGCGGGCCGCAACTTCGCCAGCGTTTCCAGCGACGTATCCGCGCGCGGGGATTCATCAACCGCAAACTGAATGGGGTCGCCCATCTTTTGCTTGATGGAGACGGGCACGATTTCATCGGTGAAGCGGCCGTTCTTGATGGCGTCAATGGCACGGCGGTGGCTCTCAACCGCGTAGGCATCCTGGCGCTGGCGGGTGATGCCGTACTTTTCCGCCACCAGCTCGCCCGTCATGCCCATGTGGAAGTCCTCGTAGGCGTCCCACAAGCCGTCGGTGATCATGGAGTCGAGCACCTTGCCGTGGCCAATCCGCATGCCGGCGCGGGCCTGGGGCAGCAGGTAGGGGCAGTTGGTCATTGATTCCATGCCGCCCGCCACCACGATCTCTGCATTGCCGGTTTCAATGCCCTGCGCCGCAAGCGCCACGGCCTTCAGTCCCGAACCGCAAACCTTGTTGATGGTCATGGCGGCCACGCGATTTGAGAGTCCGCCCTTCAATCCCGCCTGCCGCGCCGGGTTCTGGCCGAGGCCCGCCGGAACCACGTTGCCCATGATGATCTCATCCACCTGTGCCGGGTCGATGCCCGCGCGGCGCACGGCCTCGCGGACGGCGAGTGCGCCCAGATCCACCGCGGTAAAGGACGTGAGCGACCCCTGGAATTTGCCGATGGGCGTTCGGCAGGCGGAGATGATGACGGTCTCTTTCATATTGGCCTCACTTTGTGACTCTAGGGGTACGGCAAGCCGCACCCCCTACATCAATCGAAGGTTGGGGAAGTCCTGCGCGAAGCGATGGGGATCCAGGGTAAAAAGTCGGTCCGCTTGCAATAGAGCGTGAGCTCCAATCAGAAAGTCAGCCAATAGTCGCTTGGATTCACCGCCGCCTGATTTCCGTCTTCGGCGGGCGTAGGCAGCATAATGTTGAGCCGTTTCACGCCACACCGGCTCATCAAATACAAAATCCACCTGAATATGCGTGCTCGCTAGAAAGTGATCCAGATATTGTCCCGTTGCATTCGGATACGCCATCAGTTCAACGTAGACTGGGGCGGAAATTACCAGTGCACCCTCATTTGCCGCCTGACCCAGCACGCTCGCTGCGTGTGTGGAAGGGGCGCTGCCCGACCAAATTGACGAGATAATATTGGTATCGATAGCAGTTCGCATGTTTAGCGTCACTCCTCGTCCCGCATCGAACGAACCCACGCGTTAATTTCTTTTGTTCCGCCTGGAAACGCAGGCAAGGCACCGATGTATTTCTCAAATGGGTTCCCGGCAGGTCGAACGGGTCGGATGATCGTGTGGTTTCCCTGGACGACAAACTCGACCCTATCCCCCACCCTCAGGCCCAATCGTGTTCGAACCCTTTTCGGCACAGTAACCTGTCCCTTTGTGCTAATGACGCTGGAATTTGCCATTTCCCTACCCTCCATCCCTAAAGTAAGGATAGCAATCCCTACTTTTCAAGTCAATCTTACCCCCGAAAGCCGGATTGGGGATATCCCTTACGTTGCCGACGCCTTGAAGCTTCATTCTGCCCTCACACTCCCGTAACAAACGGGACTTAGTGTCAATATCCGCAGGCACACTCAACACAACTTAAGGGGGCAACCATGTCAAAAGAGGCAGCGGAGCATCATCACAAGGCAGCGGAACACCATGAGCACGCGGCAGATCACCATCGCGAAGCCGCCCGTCATCACGAGGAAGGCAACCACGAAGTAGCCGCTCATCACGCCCACACGGCGCAGGGACACTCGCATCACGCAGCCCATCACGCCACCGAAGCGGCAAAACTGCACGTTGAGCACCACGGGCACAAAGCAGCGGCAGCCACCAACTAAATCCCAGGGGAAAACGGAAAAGCAAGGGTTGAGGAGAGCGGGCTCCTCCAGCACGGGGGAGCCTGCCACTCATTATCGGCTTATTTGAAAAGGGAGAACCAGACATGGCCACAGAAGCACCGCTAATGGATCTGAAGCCGACGACATTGGACTCAAAGTTGGCGGGCGGAGCGGGAACAGCCGCCAAGGTGGGGATGCGCATCTTTGGCGCCGCCCTGGTTATTGGATTTATCTACGCGGCAACGCGCCTGGTATCCGACCTGTCGGAAATTCATACCACGGAGGTGATGCCCTTTGTGCTGCTGGGCATCGCGCTGCTGGTGGCCCTGGGCTTCGAGTTCGTGAATGGATTTCACGACACGGCCAACGCCGTGGCCACCGTGATCTATACGCATTCCATGGAGCCTCATGTGGCCGTGGTCTGGTCCGGCATGTGGAACTTCATCGGTGTGCTGGTGTCCAGCGGCGCGGTTGCGTTCGGAATCGTCTCCCTGCTGCCCGTCGAATTGATTCTGCAAGTGGGCGGCAAGGCCGGATTCTCCATGGTCTTCGCCCTGCTGATTGCCGCCATCATCTGGAATATCGGAACGTGGTGGCTGGGGTTGCCCGCCTCAAGTTCGCACACGCTGGTGGGCTCGATCATTGGCGTGGGCATTGCCAACCAGTTGATGTCGGTAAAATCCGGAACCAGCGGCGTTGATTGGGGCCAGGCGATGAATATTGCCAAGTCCCTGCTGCTGTCGCCACTGGTGGGATTTGTCGGCGCCGCCCTGCTGCTGCTTTTGTGCAAAGCCGTGATTCCCAACAAGGCCTTGTACGAAGCGCCAAAAGGCGATGAGCCGCCTCCGTTCTGGATTCGCGCCCTCCTGGTGCTGACCTGCACGGGCGTCAGCTTTGCCCATGGCTCCAATGACGGGCAGAAAGGCATGGGGCTGATCATGTTGATTCTCATCGGCACCGTGCCCACGGCTTACGCGTTGAACCATGCGGTAAGAACCAAAGAGACGGCGGATTTTGTTGCGGTGTCAGAGCAGACGGCGGGGATGCTGGGGAACTACGTCTCGCCAAACGCCGTGGTGGGTGATCCGCGCGACGAGGTGGAGGATTACGTTCGCACCAAGAAATTCACTCCTGACACCATGCTGGCACTGCGCGACATGGTGAGCGGAATCGGCACGGAAATGGCCATGTACAAGGAACTGCGGGCGGTGCCGCAGGATAAAGTCCGCAACTTCCGCAATGACATGTACCTGGTCAGCGAGGCGCTGCGCCTGATGGGAAAGTCGGGCAAGCCGTTGTTTGCCAGCTCTGATGCAGTCATCCTGGCCAACTACAAGAAGCACATCGACAACGCCACCAAGTTCATTCCCACCTGGGTGAAGGTTGCCGTGGCCCTTGCACTGGGCCTGGGCACCATGATCGGTTGGAAGCGCATTGTGGTGACCGTGGGAGAGAAGATCGGCAAGGATCATTTGACCTACGGGCAGGGCGCGGCGGCGGAAATCGTGGCCATGTTCACGATCGGCGCGGCGGACTGGTTTGGATTGCCGGTAAGTACCACCCACGTACTTTCGTCGGGCGTGGCTGGAACGATGGCAGCCAACAAAACGGGACTGCAATGGAGCACGGTGCGGAATCTTGCCATGGCCTGGGTGCTGACGCTTCCCGCTTCAATTCTCCTGTCGGCATCGCTCTTCTGGACCTTCCGCAAAATCGGGTTGTAAGGAATCGAGCGCCGAGGGCTTTGAATCAGGGCTCGCGACGGTTCTGGAAGCCTGTTCTTAAGAGTCATCAGTTCATAAGACCCGGCTGGCGCTGCCCATCAACCGAATGCGGCAGCGCTGGTCAGGGAGCCCGCCGCCTTTTATCCAGCTCCTGCTTTGACCTCTAAAGATCAGCGGCGCGACCTGAGATTCCAGCCGCTTAAATGAATTGAACCTGCTTCAGAATCGCGCGCCCGGCGTTTTTTGGTGGCTTGACTGGTGCGGGCCGGGTAGAATGTGGCTCTCGCTTTCACCCAACAGATTCCGCCAGTTAAGGGTAGGATGGAAAACGGTGGTGGAAGCATGCAGGCAGGAGGAAACTTTGAGACCGGCACGCACTAATTGGAAACTGGCGTTGATGACGCTGATGGCAGTATTGATGACCTTCGCATTCGCAGCGGCTGACCAGAAGCCTGCGCCCGTTGCCACGGCTGGCGCCAAACCCGCCGTCGCTGAACTTCCCAAAATCTGGCACATCGATGCCAGGCACAAGGACTTCCGCGTGGAAGTGACCAAGGATCTGTTTCGCGCCGAGTGGGTGAATGTGCCTCCCGAGGCGGCGAAGCAGGGCGCCTACATCCGAACCGAGTGCCGCCGCGTGGGAGACAAGTGGGTGGGCACCTCAAGCGTCTACCAGGCGGTGGCCGTCTCCAAAGATCCCGCCAATAAAGACATCAAGATGTGCCATCTCACGATCAGGTTTGAAGTGGATTCGATTACGCCGGAGAAGATTACGTTTCACTCCGAAGCCATGCGGAATTTCGATCCCACCAAGTGCCAGCTTCTCCAGACCGCGTGGGAAGAGTTTACCTGGGTTCCAAAGAAGTAGTTGTGCAGCGTGGATCTGTGGTTTGGGTCTGCGTCGGTCGATCTCACCTCAAGCCTTGGTTTGCTTCGCCTGGCCAGGCTCAAATCTGATCAGTAACCGCGTGCCAGTGGCCTTCGCCAATCGTTCCAGGGTGCGAATCGAGGGGCGCGCCCGTCCGCCTTCCAACCGCGCCAGTACCGGCTGAGTCGTACCCATCTTGCGGGCCAGTTGAGCCTGCGTAAGTCCGACGCGGTTCCGGGCATCGATCACGGCCTCGGCGAGAGCGAATTCCCCCTCAAGAGCTTCGTACGCCTTGCGGTACTCCGGTTCCTTGATCCACTTCTTGTGCATCTCAGAGATACGCGCCAAAAGTGCACCTCCATCATTCGACCGTCTTCGCCCGGCGAGAGCCAATTCAATTTCGCGTCGCGGGGTCTTTTCTGTTTTCTTCACAAAGACCCGAACAATCACGACCTGGGATCGGGCGGCAGCCACATAAAGTGCGCGCGAAATGCCGTCACGCCCCTTGAGTCGCATTTCCCATAAGCGACCTTCAAGGTGTTTTACATGGGGCTCGCCCACATGTTCCAGACCCGTTTTTTCAATGAGGTTGGCGATCCGAGCCAGCTTTGCCCGCATATCTGCCGGCAAGGCTTCGACCTCGGCAACAACCGCTTCATTCAGAGTTTCGACGATTCACGCCATGCCATTATACCAAAAATGATATATAGCGTTGCCTTTTAGTTTCTGTGCATCTGTTTTAGATGACCTTGGCGGAGTTAAGAAGCAGGCTGCGAAACGGAGAAAAGGGCCGCACTACCCCTGTGCCTTCAGCTTGTTGATCTCCTCAATCAGCGGGGGAACGATTTCAAACAGGTCGCCGACGATTCCGTAGGTGGCGACTTCGAAGATGGGTGCTTCCTTGTCTTTATTGATGGCGACGATGGTGTTTGAGCCTTTCATGCCCACCATGTGCTGAATGGCGCCGGAAATCCCCAGCGCCACGTAGAGCTTGGGCGCCACGGTTTGTCCTGAGCTGCCGATCTGGCGGTCCATGGGCAGCCAGCCGCTGTCGCAGATGGGGCGTGAGGCGCCAAGTTCCGCGCCCAGCGCATCCGCGAGCTTTTGGGCAAGCTCCATGTTTTCCGGAGCCTTGATGCCGCGGCCCACGGCCACGATCTGTTCCGCCTGGGTGAGATCCACGGCCTGCTTGGCTTCACGGAAGCGTTCTTCCGGCTTGGCACGAATGGAATCCGCCGCAAGCTCCACTGAAACGGAGGTGATGGGAGCGGGGCCTGCGCCGCGCTGCGCCGAGTCTTCGCGAAACGCGGCCGCCTGGAACGAGACAAAGTAGGGCGCATCACCCGCCGGTTCCACGTCAGCGCAATATTTGCCCTGGAACACCTGGCGAACGAAGATGAGCTTGCCCTCCTCATTGCGATAGCTCAGGCAATCGCTCACCAGTCCGCGACCGAGCGAAGCGGCGAGCTTGGGAGCGAAGTCCCGCACCTGATAGGTGTGGCTGAAGACGATGTACTGCGGACTCTGCTGCTCAACCACGGCGCGCAGGGCGAGGGCATAGCCATCCGCCGTGTACTCCGCCAGCAGTGGCGAATCAACGGTCAGGACTTCCTGCACTGCGGCCGCCGCAAGCTCCGCCGCCAAGGGGGCAAGGTTGTTTCCCAGCAGCACAGCGCTGACGGTGGTTCCCAGGCCTTGCGCCAGATGTTGGCCGGCCGCCAAGGCTTCCCAGGTGGGGCGGGTCAGCTTGCCGCCCTGGTGTTCCGCAAAAACCAAAATGTGATTGGGCATAGTTCCTCAAAATCCAGTGATCAGGGAATTCGGAGCCCAAGCCCGAGGTCAAACATCATTGACCCCGGACTCCGGACCTCGGACTTCGGACTTCCTCAAAACTATTCGCCTTCCACGGTGGGTCCCGTTACAACCTCAGGGGATTCCTCCGTGGATGTTGCTTCTTCCGATTCTGCCGCTTCCGGTGATGGAGCATCCACTTCCGGCTCATGGTGCCGCACAGCTTTCTTCGTCTTGGCCGGTTTTGAAGCGCGCTTGGGCTTGGCCAGCGTGGCGGAGAAAGACTCCACCGTCTCGCAAACCATTTCAATGGGAATGGACTTGTAGAAATTCCCCGCTTCGAAGCGCTTGATCTGTTCGCGCCACAGTGGATTGGTGCGCGCCTGCTCCAGCGCCTTGTGGTCTTTCCAGAACACCAGCCAGAGGTATTCCGGCTTGCGCGATTCGAACAACTTGATAAAGTGAGCGCCCAGGCACCCATCGATTTTCTTGAGCGAGGGGAGCGTCACCTGGCGGCCGAACTTTTCGTATTCTTCAACCTTCTTCTTGCGGGCCCGCATTCTCCAGATGTGAACAAACATGGTGAGCCTCCTTGTTTTGTAGCGGCGGTCTCCGACCGCCGAAACGCCGATCGGAGATCGACGCTACAGCAGATTGGAACGCCGCCCCGTCCTTGTCCTGGTTCTGTCGGGAGGGCGGCTTGTGCCGGGTGAATCCCGGTCCTGCTAAATCACCCGCGCTTCGTTCTTGAGCTTGTCCACCAGGCGCACGGCGATCTCCTTGGGGCTGCCTTGCAGGAACTCTGTCCGGGCAGCCTTTACGGGAGTATAGACTTTGGCGATGCGCAGACGCGGCGCCAGGTCTTCAGCCGTCAAACCGAGGCTTTCCGCGGTCAGCTTCTCCACCGGTTTTTTCTTCGCCGCCATGATGCCTTTCAGAGTGGCGTAGCGCGGCTTGTTGATGCCGGACTGAATGGTGATGACGGCAGGCAACGGCAGGCCGATCCACTGGAACCAGCCGCCTTCAAGTTCGCGCTTTACCCGCAGGGTTCCGCCCTCCGCCTGGATCTCCATGATGATGGTGGAGTGCGGCAGCCCAAGGAATTCCGCCAGGACAACGCCGGTCTGGGCAGCCCCGAAATCGTCAGACTGCAATCCGGTCAGGACAATATCCGGCTTCTCCCTTTCGATGGCCCTGGCCAGGACGCGCGCAATGCCATAGAAATCAAGCGTGGAAAAGGCGGGATCGTCAAGATGCAGGGCGCGGTCAGCCCCCTTCGCCAGGGCTTCCTTCAACGCCTGCTGGGCGCGCGTGGGTCCCAGCGTGACCAGCACTACTTCGCCGCCATGCTTCTCCTTCAGGCGCAGGGCTTCCTCCAGCGCGTAGATATCCGGCTCATTGACTTCAAAACTCAAATCGGCATCCTGCACCCACGTGGCGGTGGGATTCAGGCGCAACACGGAGTCACGGGCGGGAACTTGCTTGATGCAGACGACAATTTTCACGGCGGCAGATCTCTCCTGCGAGGGAGAATCAACACTTTTGCAAAACCGGGGGACGAGTCCGGCGCGGGTCATTATATGCGAAGTGAGGCAAAGGTGCAGTGTTTTAGCACGGAGTTTTCACACTGCCACCCGAAAGAAGAATTGTCCGTGCATTTCGGCACTCGAATTTTCGAGCCAGGAGATCGGCAAAGTGATTTGTTGTATGCTACATTTCTCTTCTGCAGGAGGGCATGTTGATCAATCAGAGGCTTGACGGCCGGTTGGCCGTGGTTACGGGCGCCAGCAAGGGCCTGGGCAGGCAGATGGCGGAATCACTGGCGGAGACTGGCGCAGCGGTGGCGTTGCTGGCTCGAAGCGGCGAACTGTTGGAGACAGTGAAGGCTGGGATTGTGGAGCGCGGCGGCACAGCGTACGCCTTCGTGTGCGATGTCACCGTGGAAGCCGATGTGGCGGCAGTGGCAGACGAGATTCGCAAACAAGCTGGCGTTCCCGACATTCTCATCAACAATGCCGGCCTGAACATCCGCCGTCCGCTGCATGAGTACACCATGGCGGAGTGGCGGCTTGTGATGTCCACCAATGTTGACGGCCCGTTCCTTTGCAGCCGCGCCTTCATTCCCGGCATGATTGAAAAGCGATTCGGCCGGATCATCAGCGTGGCCTCCACCATGGCGCACGTCTCCATGCCCCATCGCACAGCGTATAGCGGAAGCAAATTTGCCGTGCTGGGCATGACCAAAGCGCTGGCGCTGGAGCTTGCTCCCTATAACATCACGGCAAATGCCATCAGCCCCGGGCCTTTCTCCACGGATATCACCCGCCTCATTGAGCAGGATCCCGTGCAACTGGCGGAATTTAACTCCAAGATTCCACTGGGCCGATGGGGGAAATTGGAGGAGATCGGCGCTCTGGCCGTGTTCCTCGCTTCCGACGCCTCCGGCTTCATTACCGGCACGGACATTGTTATTGATGGGGGTTGGACGGCGCAGTAAAACCCTGCGAACCCGGTGCTGCGGGAGCACGTCTGGAAACCGCCACCGGGTTTATGTCTTTTGTGTTACACTGCGGTTATCTCACGTGGTAATAAACCAGTTATGGCCCGAGCAGCCGACACCAAGCAGAATATTCGTGAAATTTGCCGCATCGCCGCGCGAGTGTTCTACGCGAAGAGTTATGACGGCGCGTCGATGCAGGACATCGCCGAGGCCGTGGGCCTTACCAAGGCGGGCCTTTATCATCACGTCGGAAGCAAGGACCGCCTGCTGTTTGAAATCCAAAACTACGGCATGGATATTCTGGATGAGACCGTGCTTGCCCCCATCAAAGACGTGGCCGATCCCCGCGAAAAACTTCGCCAAACCATCATTGGCCACATTGACCTGATTGTGCGCGCGCGCGACCAGGAGATCACCGTAATTCTGCACGAAAACCGCTCGCTCAGCGGCCCCCTGCGTAAGAAGCTGAACGCCCGCAAGCGCGGCTACATCGAATACCTGGTTGACCTGATCGGGCGCGTGCAGGAGCAGAGCGCCAAGCCCCCCAAAATTTCACCCCGGCTGGCCGCCTTTGCCCTGCTGGGGATGATCAACTGGCTCTACCAGTGGTACAACACTTCCGGACCCATCTCCCAGGGCGACATCGCGCAATACTACACAGACTTCTTCTTTCGCGGACTCCTCGGCACAATTTAGAGCGCGTAGAGTGTTGTCCGCTTCGCTCACGCGTGGTAGCATCCTCACTTCAGCTTCAACACGGGAGAAATCTGAATTCATGGCGACACCATTGGTGGCTTTTCAAGGCGAAAGAGGCTCGTTCAGCGAGGAGGCGGCGTACAAGCTGCTGGGGCGCAACATCCGCTTGCTGCCCTGCGAAACCTTTTCGGCCATTTTTGAGAGCGTCACCAGCGGGCGGGCAAAGTACTGCCTGGCGCCGATTGAGAACACGCTGGCCGGGTCCGTCTATGAGAACTTCGACCTGTTACAAGCCAACAACCTGCACATTGTGAGTGAGGTCAGCCTGCGGATTGTCCACAACCTCATCGCCATGCCGGGCACGGCGCGCAAAGACGTTCGCCAGGTCTATTCCCATCCCGTGGCGCTGGCCCAGTGCCGGAACTTCTTTGCCAAAAACCCCAAGGTGGAACGGATTACGTATTACGACACGGCGGGGTCCGTGAAAATGCTGGCGGAACGGAATCCACCGGGAGCGGCGGCCATCGCCAGCCGCATCGCGGCGGAGGTTTACAACGCCCGCATCCTGAAAACGCATTTGGAGGATCACCGCGAAAATTACACGCGTTTCTTCCTGCTTTCCAAAACCGCGCGCGTCAGCCCCAAGGCCAACAAAATCTCGATAGTGTTTTCCACCCGCAACCAGCCGGGCGCCCTCTACAAATGCCTCAGCGTTTTTGCTCTGCGCGATATCGATTTGACCAAAATGGAATCACGGCCATTGCGCGGCCGCCCCTGGGAATACTTCTTCTATCTCGATTTTGTGGGGAACGTGAAAGAGGAGCACTGCAAGAAGGCCCTGGCGCATTTAAGCGAAGTCACCAACTTTTTGCGTGTGCTGGGGTGCTACGAAAGCGCGAAGCGGTAAAAAAGTTTTCAGTCGTCAGTCATCAGTCGTCAGCCGTTTGTCGTCAGTAATCGGTTTTCACGTATGGATGCAGGTATCGAGATCCTAAATCCCAGATCCTAAATCCTGAATCCTAGCTCCTAAATCCTTCCTACTTCAACCCCAGTTGCCGCGTGATCAAGGCGTCGCGCCAGCGGTCTGGCAGAGCGCGGGCAATTCCGATCTGGAATTTCGAGTGTTCACCCACCACGTAACGCGTACGAGGGCGCCGGGCCGTGAGCGCGTGGACCACCGCCTTCACCACAACTTCAGTTGGAGCGGCTTTGGCGGCCTCCCTTCGCGTGGCAGCCTCCACGGCGCGGAACGAAGCTCCATACAAGTTGACAGCCTCCGCAGGGAGTTGCGCTCCCAGCTCTCCCGCCGCACCGAGCGACTTTTCGATCAGAGGTGTCTGAATAAATCCTGGCTCAACCAGCGATACGTGGATCTTCCATGGCCGCAGTTCCATGCGCAGCGAGTCCGTCAGGGCTTCAAGCGCGAACTTGGAGGCGGAATAGGCGCCGGTAAAGGGGCTGGAAATGAGTCCGCTGACGGAGCTGATATTCACAATGCGGCCGCGAGCTTTGCGCAGGCTCGGCAGGAACGCCTGGGTTACGGCGACTTGGCCAATTACGTTGACTTCCAACTGGCGGCGCAGGGAATCGAGCGGCATGAATTCCAGCATTCCCCCAACCACAATGCCCGCGTTGTTGATGAGGCCTGCCAGACCTCCGCCACCCAGTGCCTCAATAATATTGCGGGCAGCTTCGCCAATTTCAGTTTCATCACTGATGTCCATTCGCACCGGAACCAGCCGTTCTGAGGCGCGCCGGCGCAGGGAATCACCATCAATCGCCTTGCGAATTCCCGCAAAGACGCGATATCCCAGCTGATCCAGGTGCAACGCGCATGCTTCACCGATTCCGGTTGAGGCGCCGGTGATGACCACTGAACCCTTGTCTGCCATTGGTTCTCCTTTTGCGGAAGGCTATCATACCAGTGGTCGCGCACCCGGCGCGTGCAAGAATTTCAGCAGATTGTTCGTGCCCCTGAAGTGCATTGATCCTGTGAATGGAACCGAATTCCAAACACCTCAGTGCCCCCGCCATGACATTGGCGATTTCCGTTCGTAGTTGTCGGTTTCCGGGAGAAGGTTAACGAAGATTCGGGGGAATTTCCGCCGCGGCTTACTCCAGGGCAGCAAGCAGCAGGGCCGCCTTGTGCGCCAGATTCAGTGCGCGCGGCAGATCACCGCTTGCCATGGCGCGGTTGGCTTGGACAAAGAATGTGCGCGCGTCTTCCAGTGTTTTCTGATCGTTGGCGGAAAGGTGCGCGCCGCTCAATTTCTCCAAGCGATTGTGAAGGTCCTGCTGCACGCTTTGAAACTGACGCCGGAGTTCGCCTTCCTGGGCGGAACTTTGACGCGGTTCAAGAGCGGGAACTTCGGCCGGTGGTGGTTCCGGAGTTTCAGGATTTTCTGCCGTTGGGGTCTCTTCAGGCTCGGTGGGGGTATCGGGATGTGCAGGGCGGCGCACGTGGTGGCGGGCGGTGGGCTCAGGCGCTTGTGGTGTGGGAGTTTCCCCGGGCTCGGGCGGCGGGGGCGGCTGCTCAATGACCATGACCTGCGGCTTGGCGGCCTGGGGCGCGGCTGCCGGGGCCGGCGCCGGAACGAACACCACCATGCTCTGCGGGCCCTGGCGCTTCGGGCAGCCGCTCAGGAAGAGCGTCAGACCGCAAGTCAACGAAATTAGCGCACGCCGTAGCATCAGGAGAATTCTAACACTACCAGCCGTTCAAAACGATCTGCACCGGCGTGCGCGGAATGTAGTGTGCCGGTGTGGTCTATTTCCAGTATTCGGCGCCCGGCAGGCTGCCATCCATCAGATAGCCACCATCGATGGCCAGAATCTGGCCGGTGATGTATCGCGCCCGGTCCGAGGCAAGAAAGACCACGCCATCAGCAATCCATGCCGCATCGGCAATTTCCTTCAGCGGAATGCGCATGAAAAGAGCCTTCTTCACCACGTCTGTATACATCGGAACGGTAAGTTCCGTATAAGTGGCGCCGGGCCGCACGCAGTTCACGGTAATCTTGTGGGGCGCGAGCTCCGTGGCCAGGGTGCGGGAAAACGCCTCCATGCCGCCTTTTGCCGCCGTGTAAGCGCTGGCCGAGGGCTCAGAAAGCTCAGCGTGAATGGAAGAGATGTTCACGATGCGCCCGCCACGGCCCTGTTTGATCAATTGCCTGGCCACCGCCTGCGAGCAGAGAAAACAGCTCGTGAGGTTGTTGGTCAGGATCTTGTTCCACTGCGGCTCCGTCATATCCACGGTTTGGGCCTGGAGGATGATTCCGGCGTTGTTCACCAGAACATCCACGCCGCCCCATTCCTTCACCACGGTCTCCATCATGCGCTCAACATCGGCAGCGGAGGAGACGTCGGCGGCGATTCCCATGGCCTTGACGCCCCATTGGCCGATCTCGTGCGCAATGGCTTCAGCGCGATCCTTATAAAGATCAGCCACCACCACGTGCGCGCCTTCATTGGCCAGCGTAAAGCAGATGGCCTTACCAATTCCTGACCCCCCGCCCGTTACGATTGCGGTCTTACCCGCCAAACCGAGTTCCATAGGAAAACCTCCAAGGGAGATTATGGGATACTTGCCGCGCCGACGCTGGGCAAGGCAAGCGGTGTTGATATTAACCCAAATAATGCCAATAGCCAATTTGCATGAATTCCAATGAGCATTGGCGGCGGATTTGCCTGACAAGGGGTTTTAACAGCTCCGACGGTTAAACAATGGCATCACTTCATAAGGCTTTCCCCTTTGCGCTGCTTTTGCCCCTATGTCAAGGCAAAGTAGAAAGTTCCTAATGTGAGCAAAGTGGAAAGTTCCGCTTTTCGTTTTTTGGCGGGTAAGCGGAGGAGCCCGAAGGGCGGGGGAGCTTAGCCGCCAAAAAACGTGCGCGCCCTTACCCTTGATCGCGATTGCCATCCGATCTTTCCGCTGCCAGAATCGTATGCAGCGGTGGGCTCTGGTGCAGATGGAAGCCCTTCATCCAATTGCTTGCGGCCTTGGGTCGAGGTTTCGGCGCGCCCGCGGGTTTCGCCCGTGGAGCCATTTTCTTCGCAGCCTGGCACTCCGTCACGT
>Ga0302320_10000842_pt1 | contig 72759 bp, 55 predicted proteins | sample Bog_T0_3_FD_202130 | JGI IMG/M metagenome (GOLD analysis project Ga0302320, IMG submission 202130) | Peat permafrost microbial communities from Stordalen Mire near Abisko, Sweden - Bog_T0_3 | ecosystem: Environmental > Terrestrial > Soil > Wetlands > Peat | place: Sweden: Abisko, Stordalen Mire... | reverse complement strand
TACGAGACCTGGGGGCTGGCGGTCAACGAGGCCATGCACATGGGCCTTCCCTGCCTGGTCAGCGACCGGGTGGGCTGCCAGCGGGACCTCGTGACGGATGGCGAGACGGGCTGGGTGTTTCGATCCATCGATCCCGGGCACCTCAGGGAACGGATGGCCGCGGCCCTCACGGCCGACCTCGCTCCCTTCAAGCAGCGCGTGGCCGCGCGGATTGGGGGCTACACGTACCGCCAGACCACGGAGGGCCTTCTCGCGGCCCTGGGCAGCCTGGTTCCATGAGGATCAACATCGTCATGGGATTCTTCCTGCCGGTGCCCCCGGTGGCGGGGGGGGCAACGGAAAAGTCCTGGCACCGCCTGTCCGTCGAATTTGCCCGGAGGGGCCACGAGGTCACCGTGGTGTCGAGAACGTGGCCGGGATGGCCTGACCGGGAAACGATCGAGGGAGTCCGGCACGTGCGGATTCCGGGCCGCGACCACTCGTCGCGCCTGTCTAAAAACCTCCAGATGGACTTCTTCTGGAGCCTCCGCGCCGGCCGGGCGTTGCCGCCGGCCGAGGTCACGATCGTGAACTGCGTGGCGCTGCCGATCTGGCTCGGATGGCTGCGCGGGTCGGCGGGCCGCCTCGTCGTGATGACGGGCAGGGTGCCCAAGGGTCAGTACAGGCTCTACCGCCGGGTCGACCGCATCCTCGCCGTGAGCAGCCCCGTGCGGGACGCAATCCTCGCGGAGAACCCCCGCCTTGGGCCGCTTATCCGCATCTGCGGATATCCGATCGACTGGACAGCGCTTTCGTGGCCCCGCCACGACCCGCCCGCCCCACGTCCGGCCATGATCGGCTACGTCGGCCGGATCCACCGCGAGAAGGGCCTCGATGTCTTGGCGGGGGCTCTTGGCAAACTAGCCGCGGCGCCCGGCCTGCCGCCCTGGCGGGCGCTGCTGTGCGGGCCCGTGAGCGTCGCCCAGGGCGGCTCGGGCGAGGCCTACGCACGGGACCTGGGGAAGGTCCTGGCGAATACCCTCCCGGCAGGAAGCTGGGAATTTTCGCCCCCGGTGTATGACGAGGAGGCATTGGTCTCGCTGTATCGGAAAATTGACGTCTTCTGTTATCCCAGCCTCGCGGCCCGGGGTGAGACCTTCGGCGTCGCGGTGGCCGAGGCCATGGCCGCGGGTTCCGTGCCTGTGGTCTCCCAACTGACCTGCTTCGCCGACTTCCTGAGCCCGGGCAGGAATGGGTACGCCTTTGACGCCGGGGCGGCGGACGCCTCCGGAAGGCTTTGCGCCCTCCTCGCCGGCATCCTCGCGGATTCCGCGGGGCGCGCCCGGATGGCATCGGAGGCGTGCGCCGGCGTCGCCTGCTACGATTTTGTCTCTTTTGCCGATCGCCTGCTGGCGGACTTTTCGGCATGGTGTTAGCCGGGAACTCCCCCATGCAGCTCTGCCACATCGTACCCAGCCTTGAGGAGCGCCACGGCGGGCCGAGCAGGTCGGTCCACCGGCTGTCGCTTGCGCTGGCGAGAGAGGGACACCGCGTGAACCTGCTGACCACCGCGCCCGGGGCCGGGGACTCCTTCTCGATCGAAGGCCTCCAAGTCGAGACTTTCCACCGCGACTGGCCCCAGGCACTGTGTCCCTCGGCGGGCCTGCGGAAGCGGGCGCTCGGGCTCGCGGGAACCGACATTGTCCATCATCACTCCCTTTGGCTCAGGACGCTGCATTACGCCCACCTGGACGCGCGGCGGTCCGGCGCCAGGCTCGTAATCTCTCCCCGGGGCATGATGAGCCGGTGGGCGTGGCGTCATCACGGCTTCAGGAAGATGCTGGCCCGCCACCTGGTGCATCCCGGGGCGCTGGAATCGGCGGACGGGTGGCACGCGACCAGCAGGGAAGAGGAGGCCGACATCAGGGCCCTTGGATTCCAGCAGCCGGTCTGCGTCGCCCCCAACGGCGTCGATGAGCCCGAACGGGACGCAATGGACGACGCCGCGCGCAGTTGGAGGGAGCTCTGCCCCGAGGTGGCGCGGCGCCCGGTCGCGCTCTTCTATTCCCGGTTCCACCGGAAGAAGCGCGTCCTTGACCTGATCGATGCATGGCTCGCGAACGCCCCCCGGGACTGGCTGCTCCTGCTCGTCGGGATCCCGGAGGAATACACTCCGGCCATGCTGGAGGCTTATGTCCTTAGGGCCTCCGGTGGCGACCGCGTGCGCGTCTTCTCCGGCGCAGGTCGGCCGGCGCCCTACGCCGTGGCCTCGCTCTTCGTCCTTCCCTCGCACAACGAGAACTTCGGGCTGGTCATCGCGGAGGCCATGGCCCACGGCGTCCCGGTCGTCGTCACCGACACCACGCCCTGGGGGGAGCTCAACCAGAACCAACTCGGGTGGTGCGTCCCCTGGGAGAAATTCGGGCAGGCCATCGGGACCGCCTGTTCCGAGTCGCCCGCGAGCCTTCGGGCGCGCGGCGGGGAGGCCCGGGACTGGGTGCTGCGGGAGTATTCGTGGAAGAAGCCCGCGCTCGCCCTTGCGGAATTCTATGCCGGGCTGAAGCCCCGCGGCGCATGAACGGGGCACCTCCACGCCCGGGCATCGTCCTCGAGAACCTCGTGCTCCTGCACACGGGGATCTTCCTCGTCGCGGCGACATGGCTTTTCGGGGGCAATGCCCTGTGGGTGCGCCCCTACCTTGCGGCCTGGGGAAGCCTGGGCATCGCCCTCGTGCCGTTTGCCGCGACCGGCGGCGCCGGGGGCCCCAAGGGATGGACCCGAATCGCGGCACTGGCGCCGCTTGCGGCCTTCAACGGACTCGTTCTCGTCTCCTGCCTCACGCCGGGTTTTCACGTGATCCAGAGGGGAGCCCAGAACCTGTACTCGGTCACCCCTGTCCCCGGATGGCGGCCGAGCGCCGCGGTCCCGTCCGCGGCCGTGTTCGCGCTGTGGCTCTTCGACGGGATCTACCTCTCGTGCTTCAACCTCGTCCTGGCTGTGCGCACGAGGAGGAGCCTGCGGGCGCTGCTGATGCTCGGCGTGGCCAACGCGGTGGTCCTCTCCGTGGTCGGGACGGCACAGAAGCTCACCGGCGCCCAAGGCCCCCTCTTCGGGCTGCTGGTCACGGCGCAGACGTTCTTTTTCTCGACGTTCATCTACCACAACCACTGGGGTTCATTCGCGGTTCTGATGGCCGCGGCGTGCCTTGGCCTGATCGTTCGCCAGGCGCGCCGCATGCGGGGACAGACCTTCTTTCGTTCCTCGGCCATGGCGGGCCTCGTCGCCGTGGCGTTCATCGCCGCGACCACGCCCCTGAGCGGATCGCGCTCCTGCACGTCGCTCATGATTCTCCTGCTCGGCGGCGCCTTCCTGGGTTGGATCGCCCGGGTTGTACGGAAGCGCTCCTACCTGAACGAGTCTCCGGTTCCCCCGCTGCTCGGCGCCGGGGTCGCGGTGGCGGCAGCCCTCGCCGGGATCTGGTTCCTGGCCCGCGACACGATCGAGTCGCGGCTCGCCACCACCGAGCAGCAGCTCAGCGTGATCCGGGCCCAGGGCTCGCTCGGCCAGCGCGCCATCCTATACCGCGACACCTGGGACATGGCCCGGGACAGGCTCTGGTTCGGCTGGGGCATGGCCTCGTATCCCTACGTCTTCCCGATCTACAACACGCAGGACTTTCCGGACCCGACGGACTACACACCCAACAGCTATCACGACGCGCACAACGACTGGCTGCAGGCCGTGGCGGAGCACGGGCTGGCGGGCGCCGCGGTCATTCCCTTCCTCGGCGTGGTGCCCCTGCTGTGGCTGCGGGGCAGGAGGAACCCGAGCCCCCTGGTGCAATTCCTCCTCGCCGGATGCGGCATGATCCTTGTCTATGCGATGATCGAGTTTCCGTTTGGAAACATTGCGGTCGTCCTGTCGTGGTGGTTCTGCTTCTTCGGCGCCGTTGGGTACGCCCTGATGGATCCGCCCGGACTTGCGCTCGGCAGGAAGCCTCCCCGGTCCGCCGAAGCGGGGGATGGCCCTCCCGATTCTCTCCCCGATTCCTAACCCCGTTCACCTTCCCTTCTCCGTCCTGATCCTCACCTTCAATGAGGAGCGGGACCTGCCGTCATGCCTGGAGTCGGTCGCCGGGTGCGATGACGTCGTCGTCCTCGACTCGGGTTCCACCGACCGTACCGCGGAGCTTGCCCAGGGGGCGGGCGCCCGGGTGTTTTCCCGGCGCTTCGACAATTTTGCCAACCAGCGAAACCACGCCCATCGCGAGATCCCATTCCGCCACCCCTGGGTGCTCCACCTCGACGCGGACGAGCGCATGACCCCCGAGTTGGGGCTCGAGTGCGCCGCGGCCTGCGCGCGAACCGACCTCGACGGCTTCTATGTGGCGCCCATGATGACCTTTCATGGGCGCTGGATCCGCCACTGCACGGACTACCCGGCCTGGCAGGCCCGGTTTGTCCGCGCCAAGGCTTTTTCCTTCATCGAGGTCGGCCACGGCCAGCGGGAGGCCCCGGGCATGCGCCTCGGCCGCCTTTCCGCCGGGTACTGGCACGACCTTTCGTCCGGGGGCGAGGACGAGTGGATGGAAAGGCACCGCCGCTACGCTAGGGCAGAGGCCAGGGAGCAGGTCCAGGCCGGAAACACGGTCCGCTGGGGCGACCTCGCCTCGAAGGACGGCCTGCGGCGGCGGCGCGCACTCAAGAGCCTCAGCTACCGGCTTCCGTTCCGGCCCGCGTTTCGGTTCCTATACCAGTACGTGCTCCGGCGGGGTTTTCTCGACGGCTGGCCGGGTTACCGCTACTGTGTGCTCCTGGCGCGTTATGAGGCCCTGGCGGCCGCGGAGATGCGCCGCCTGCGCAACCCAAGATGAGCCACCCACTTCAGGCCTTCCGAAGCCGTTCCGGACGAAAGACGCTGCTTGTGCTCGCGGCACTGGACACGGTCTCGACCTTGGCCGTGTTCAACTTGGTCGGGCATTTTCGCGGGGTGTCCGAGGGTCTGATCATCTGGCCCCTGCTCGCGCCGCTGGCGGCGCTTTCCTTCGCGATCTACCTGATCGGCGGCTACCGGTCCCGGACGGACATGATGAGCCTGGACTACACCAACCTCCATGCCGTCGCGCTGGTGGCGGCGATGCTGGCCACCCTCCTGCTGACCTTTGTGTTCTTCCCCGGCGGCTTCGAGCTGCAGTCGAGCCGCACCGTGATCGCCCTCAGCTTCCTTGTGATCATACCCCTCACGCTCAGCTACCGGAGGCTGGTCTACGAGAAGGCCATCGCGGCCAGGAGCGGCTACAATTTCGTCTTCCTGGGCCCGAAGGAGAGCTGCGAGGCGTTCCGCGAGGAGTGCCGGGCCATGTCCACCTGGCAGCCCGTGATCCACTCGTGGCCGTCGGCAACCCCTCCGGCAGCGGAGACGGCCGGCGACGAGATCCTTTCCCAGCCGTTCCCCGAGGTCCTGGCCGCCGTGGCGGAGGACCGGCTGGCGGTCGAGGCGATTGTCCTTTCGGAATCGAGCCGGGGACTGGGCGCGGAGACCGCGCAGCAGCTGGTGCAGCTCCATTTCAACGGCATACCCACCTACACCTCGGAGCAGTTTCACCAGTTCTACTGGCAGAAGATCCCCCTGCGATGCATCGAGCCCTCCTGGCTGTTCCAGGAGGGCTTCCAGATCACTCGGGAGCCGGTGTTCGAACGCATGAAGCGCGCCAGCGACATGGTCCTCTCCACGCTGGGCCTCCTGCTCGCCGCACCGTTCATCGCCCTGGCAGCGATCGCGATCCTGGTTGAGGACAGGGGCCCCGTGTTTTTCCACCAGAACAGGGTCGGGATGCACCGCAGGATCTTCAGCGCGGCAAAGCTCCGGTCGATGAGGTCGGCGGCGCCGAAAGACGGAAACCTCTACACCCAGCCCGGGGACACCCGCGTCACCAGGGTGGGAAGGATCCTGCGCGTCACCCACCTCGACGAGCTCCCCCAACTCTGGAACGTCCTGAAGGGCGACATGAGCCTCATCGGGCCGAGACCCGAATGGGACCGGCTTGTCGACGAGTACGAGAGCAAAATCCCCTGCTACGACTTCCGGCACCTCGTCAAGCCGGGCATCACCGGATGGGCCCAGGTGAACTACCACTACGGCGCGAGCATCGACGACACGATCCGCAAGCTGGAGTACGACCTGTACTACATCCGCAACTTTTCGTTCACACTGGATGCCTCCATCATGATCAAGACGGTCCACGTGATGCTGTTCGGGAAGGGAAGGTAGCGCGCGATGGTCGACTATGATTTTGTGGTGATCGGTGGCGGCTCCGCGGGATTCAACGCGGCCCGGGTCGCGGCCGCACTGGGGAGGAAGGTGGCCATCATCGACAAGGCCCGCCGCCTTGGGGGCCTGTGCATCCTGCGGGGGTGCATGCCGTCCAAGACGCTGATCTATGTCGCGGACGTGCTTCACGGGGCCCGTTCGGCGGGAGTGCTGGGCCTCAGGATACCGCGGGGGGCCGCCGACATGAAGTCCGTCCACAAGCGGAAGCTCAGGATCATCGGGGAATTTGCCGGATACCGCCGGCGCCAGCTCGAGACAGGCCCCTACACCCTCATCCGCAGCTCGGCCCGCTTCGTCGACCCGGGAACGGTCGAGCTGGACAACGGACGAAGAGTCCGTGGCCGGAACTTCCTCATCGCCACCGGATCGAAGGTCAGTGTTCCCGCCGTGCCCGGGTTGTCGGACACGCCCTTCTGGACCAGCGACGACGTCCTCGACCTGGACTTCATCCCCAGGAGCGTGATCGTGCTTGGGGGTGGAGTGGTCGCCTGCGAGCTTGTGCAGTTCCTGAGGAGGATCGGCGCGCGCGTGACGCAGGTGCAGCGGGGCCCGCACCTCCTCCGGGATCATTCGGCCGAGGCCGCCCGGGTGGTCGAGAAGGCCTTTGTCGACGAGGGCATCGAGCTGTTCACCGACACGCGGATAGAGGCGGTTGCGCGGGTGGGCGGGCGTGTGCGGCTGACCTTCCAGCATCGCGGCCGCAGGGTCGTGCGCAGCGCGGACCATCTCCTGAATGCCCTGGGACGGGAGCCCAGCACGGGCGGCCTGGGCCTCGAGGCCGCGGGTGTGGAGACCCGGGCCGGCGGCCAGATCGTGGCCAACCGCTGGCAGCAGACCTCCGCCCCGAACATCTACGCCGCCGGGGACTGCGCCGGCCCGGTGGAAATTGTTCACATCGCGATCGAACAGGGAACGCTGGCGGCACGGCACGCGGCCGGGGTCCGGCCGCTCAAGCCGGTGAACCTCCATCACCTGCTGGCAATCGTATTCACCGATCCCCAGGTGGCCGCGATCGGCAGGCTCGAGCCGGGGCTCAACGCCGCCGGGGTGCCCCACGTGAGCGCCTCGTATCCCTTCGGCGACCACGGGAAATCCATCCTGATGGAGGCCAGGCAGGGCTACGTGAAGGTCGTCGCGGACCCCGTTCGCGGACGGATTCTCGGCGCGGAGATCGTAGGCCGCGACGCGGGCGAGCTCATCCACTGCTTCAGCGGCCCCATCGCCATGCGGGCAACCGTCTCCGACCTGCTGCGTGCGCCGTGGTACCACCCCACCCTGGCCGAGATCATCACCTATCCGCTCGAGCAGATCGCGGAGGAAATTTCCGCGCGATGAAGCTCTCCCTTGGATCGGTGACTGGAAGCCTCCTGCGCCTGAGCAGGCTTGAAATCCTGCCCGTTCGCGTGCGCTCGGGCGTGGCGGAAGGGGCGCGGTGGACGCTCTTCCCGCGGTCCTCCTATTGGCGGGGAACCCATGAGCCCGAGCTGCAGGCGGCGCTGCTTGCCCTGGGCGGCGGGGACATCGCGGGCTGGTCGTGCTGGGACCTCGGCGCCCATTTCGGCCTATACAGCGTGGGGCTGGCGCGGCGGGTGGGGCCGACCGGCCAGGTGGCCGCCTTCGAGCCGAGTCCCGTCAGTTGCGCCCGCCTGAGCCTTCACGCGAGGATGAATCGGGTTCCCTGGCTCAAGGTCATCCAGGCAGCGGTCTCGGACCGGGGCGGCAGCGGCCAGATGTACACCTACGGCGACGCAGGTAGCACGAGCACCCACCTCCCCTACGAGGGTGAGACCCCGGACAAGGCCGCCATGCCCATTCTGGTGAGGATTGTAAAGTTGGACGACCTCGTCGAAGCGGGGGAAATCAGGCCTCCCCGGTTTGTAAAGATCGACGTCGAGGGCCACGGCCACCACGCAGTGGCAGGGATGCAGCGCACGCTCGGTGCGCATCGCCCGATTGTCATAGCCGCGCTGCACAGCCAGCCCGAGTCCGACGGCATCGTCGGCCCGCTCACAAGGCTTGGCTACAGGTATTCCAGGATCGGCCCCAAGGGGGCGACCGCCGACCCCGCGATCGGTTGCGACTATCTCTTCCTGCCCGGCCAGGTGTTTCGGGATCCATGATCGGCGAGTGCCCTGTCGCATGAGCGCAGATTTTCCAACGGTCTCTGTGGTGATACCTGCGTTCAACAGGACTGCACCGCTGCGCCGCACCCTGGACAGCGCCATCCGCGCCGCGGACGACCTTGCCGAGGTGGTGGAAATTTTGCTGGTCGACGACTGTTCAGAGCCGCCGCTCGAAACCGCCCTCAAGGGCGCGTTGGATCCGAATCGCGTGCGGGTGATCCGGCAAGCCAACCAGGGCTCGATCGTCGCCCGCCAGGCCGGACTACGCGAAGCTCGTGGCGAGTTTGTGCTGTTCCTCGACTCCGACGACCTGGTGGCCCCGGATAAGTTTCGACTGCATGTCGACCGCCTGCGGGCTGACTCTGCGGACATCTGCTACGATGACCTTGGCTCGGTTGGGCCGGGAGACCGCACCCTCGAATCGATCCGCACCCAAACGCACCTTGCCCTTGCCAGCACGATCGAGGATCTCGTCCTGCGCGTGCAACCTGCGCCACACGGGCCGATCTACCGCCGCGGCTATCTGGATCGCGCCCTCGCAGCTCCACTACTGCCGCCTCTCCGCCGCTTTGACCCGGTCGGCGACATCTGGCTCCACTTCAATCTCTGCATCTTTCCCGCCCATATCGCCAAGATTGACGCACCGCTCACGCTGATCGGCGAGCACAAGGAAGCCCGTTACAGCCAAGAGTGGGAGCGTCTGGGCATCGCCTCCCTCAGCGTCATGGAGGAATTCATGCAGCGCTGTCCCGTCGGCCCCGAGACTTTTCGGGCACGGATGATCGTTGGGGAGAGCGCGTTCAACACCTGGCGCCGTTCGCCACGCGGGTTTGCCCCTGAGTTCAGCCGTCGTTTGCTGGCGATTTGGCGCAGAGCGCCCGGCCATCAGGACATGAGGCTCGGCGGCCCACTCTTCCGTGCCTTGTCGCTGATCTTCGGCGCGATCGGGGCCGGTTCCCTGCTCAGGCTGCGCAATGCCCCCTACGCCCGGATTCGCACGATCTGTGAGGCAGAACTCGAACGATTGCTTCGAGCTTGAAGCCGCGCCCGGTGCCAACTCCACCTCACACTGGGGTCCGTCCCACGAGGAGAAGGTCCTTCAGGTCCACCCGCCGCTCGTAGAGCGCCTTCCCAACAATGACGCCGTCCAGGTTTGGGCGGCGTTTTTTCATTTCGGCGAGGCGAAGCACGTCGTCGCGGCAGCCGACCCCTCCGCTCGCGATCACGCCGCAGCTCGCGGCATCGAGCATGGCCTCGAGGGACGCGAAATTGGGCCCTCCCAGCATCCCGTCCGTGGCGATGTCCGTGCAAATGAGCGTGCGGACCCCCAGGGCGTCCATCCGGCCGGCAAACGCGACCGCGTCGGGGCCGCCGGCGTCGACCCAGCCCTTGACGGCAACCCGTCCGTCCTTGGCGTCGATGCCCACGGCCAGCCGGTCGCCAAATGCCTGGACAAGCTCGCTGACGAAGGCCTCGCTCTCCGCCGCCCGAGTGCCCACGACGACACGGGCGACTCCGAGCCCGAGCGCGCGCTCGACCGAGGCCCGCGTTCGAAGCCCCCCCCCAAGCTGAACCCGCATCCCCAGCGCGACGATCGCGGAGACCGCCGCCATGTTCTGCGGCTCGCCGGAAAAAGCACCGTCGAGGTCGACGACATGGACCCAGGCGGCGCCGGCGGCCTGGAACTCCGCGGCCGCCTCGGCCGGATCGGCCGTGTAGACCGTCTCCCGATCGGCCCTCCCCTGGGAGAGCCGCACGCAGCGACCGCCCTTGATGTCGACGGCGGGGTAGATGGTCATCGGGGGCAGGCTCCATCCCGGCGGCGTGGCCGGCGGATCAGGCGGCGTCCTTGGCGGGCTCCTCGCGCCCGGCGCTGCGCAGGGTCGGCTTGCGCCGCCCGGAAACAACGCCTGCGTCGATCACGACCTCGGTCACGTCGGTTCGCTGCGGAAGGTCGTACATGATTTCGAGCATCAGGCCCTCCATGATGGACCTCAATGCGCGGGCACCCGTCTTCAGCTCGATTGCCTTGAGGGCGATCGCCTTGACCGCGTCGGGCGTAAACCGCAGCCGGACGCCGTCGATGGCGAAGAGCTTCGAGTACTGCTTCACCATGGCGTTCTTGGTCCGGAGCAGGATCTTCTCCAGGTCGGCGGACTTGAGCGGGTCGAGCACCGATACGACGGGCAGCCGTCCGATGAACTCCGGAATCATGCCGAACCGGATCAGGTCCTCGGGAGCGATCTTCTTCATCATCTCCTCGGGGAGGAGCGCGCGGTCGCCGTTGTTGACGTTGAACCCGAGCGATCGCAGGCCGAGGCGGCGCTTCACGATCTCCTCCAGGCCAATGAAGGCGCCGCCGCAGATGAAAAGGATGTTCGTCGTGTTGATCTGGATGTACTCCTGGTTCGGGTGCTTCCGCCCGCCCTGCGGGGGCACGTTGCACACGGTGCCCTCCAGGATCTTGAGCAGGGCCTGCTGCACGCCCTCGCCCGACACGTCGCGGGTGATCGAGACGTTCTCCGTCGTCCGGCGGATCTTGTCGATCTCGTCGATGTAGATGATCCCGCACTCCGCCCTCTTCACGTCGTAGTTGGCATTCTGGAGCAGGCGAAGGACGACATTCTCGACGTCCTCGCCCACGTAGCCGGCCTCCGTCAGGGTCGTGGCGTCCGAGATCGCGAAAGGAACGTCGAGCACCCTCGCCAGCGTCCTGGCCAGCAGGGTCTTGCCTGAACCGGTCGGCCCGAGGAGCATCACGTTGCTCTTCTCCACCTCGACATCGTTGAACTCCGGCGAAAGACGGGTCGGGTCCTTGCCCATCTGGCCCGCATCGAACATCAGGCGCTTGTAGTGGTTGTACACCGCCACCGAGAGCACCTTCTTCGCGTGGTCCTGGCCGATGACAAAATCGTCAAGCACCTTGCGGATCTCGGCGGGCTTGATCAGGCGGAAGGCCGGCTTGGACTCGGCCTGGGGCTGCTTCACCTCGCGGTCTATGATCGTCTTGCAGACGTTGACGCAGGAGTCGCAGATGTAGACGCCCGGCCCGGCGATGATCTTCTTCACCTCGGCCTGCGATTTCCCGCAGAAGGAGCAAAGCGTAAGGCGCGACGACTTGGCCATGAGGATGCCGGTTCAGGCGGCGCTTTTCACGGCCAGCGACTGGACGTCCCGGGTGGACTCCACGACGTGGTCGACCAGTCCGTACTCCTTTGCCTCCTGGGCGCTCATGTAGTAATCCCGGTCCGAGTCCTTCTCCACCTGCTCGGGCGTGCGGCCCGTGTGGCGCGCGATGGTCTCGTTGAGGGTGCGGCGCCAGCGGAGGATCTCCTTCGCGGCAATGGCTATGTCGCTGGCCTGGCCGCCGGCCCCTCCCGAAGGTTGGTGCAGCATCATCCGGCTGTTGGGCAGCGCAAACCGCTTGCCCTTCGTGCCGGCCGCCAGGAGCACCGTGCTCATGCTGGCCGCAAGGCCGATGCAATAGGTGACCACGTCGCACTGGAGGAAATGCATCGTGTCATAAATCGCCATGCCTCCCGTCACCACGCCCCCGGGGGAGTTGATGTAGAGCTGGATGTCCTTCTTGGCGTCCTCCATCTGGAGGAAGAGCAGCTGGGCAATGACCAAGTTGGCGACCGCGTCGTCTATCGGCGTGCCTATGAACACGATACGATCTTTCAGCAGGCGCGAATAGATGTCCATCGACCGCTCTCCGCGGCCGGTGCTTTCAAGGACGATGGGGACGTAATAGCTCACGATGGGTTGGTTTTCGCACCGGTCTCCCGGACTGGCACGACCACTACCTTAGACTTGGACACCAAGAAATCAACCGTCTTGTCGAAAACGATGGACTGCTGGGCTGAGCGGAGGGCCTCGGTGTTCTGGGACAGCTCGCCGCTGAACTTCTCGGGTCGCTGGTTACGGCGGGCTGCTTCGCGGTAGACGTAGGCGTCGAAGTCCTGCTGCGTCGCCGTGATCTTTTCGGCCTCGGCGATCTTGGAGAGGATCATCTGGAGCTTGACGTGCTTGGCGGCCGCCTCCCGGCCCTGCTCGACCAGCTGTTTCTTGTCCTTCTCGAACTGCTCGGCCGGCACGCCGCGCCGCATGTTCTCCTCGATGAACTGGCGGAGGACGCCCTGCGTCTCGATCTCGACGAGGCTGTCGGGGAGGGGAAAGTCGACGCTGGCCGCAAGAAGGTCTCCCACCTGCCGGCGTTGGGAGGACCGGTTCTTGAACTCCTTCTGGATCCGGAGATTGCCGCGGATCCTTTCCTGGAGGCCGGCGAGATCGGCAACTTGGTGCTCCTTGAAGAATCCCTCATCCAGCTCGGGAAGCACGCGCTCCCGCACCTCGAGGATCTCCACGGCGTACTCGGCGGACTTGCCCGCGAGGACGGGCAGGGCTGGAAAGTCGGCCGGAAAGTGGATGGGCACGGTCCTGCGGTCGCCCGCCTTGAGCCCCTTCAACTGCGCTCCGAGTCCCGGGATCACCCCACCCTGCTCGCCCTCGACTTCCTCCCAGGTCTGGGGAACCTTGCCGTACAGCTGGCGATCGGGAGCCAGTTCCGTGATCGGCTTGCCGTCGACGGAACCCTCATAGGAAAGCTTCACGTAATCGCCTTTCCCCGCCGCCCTCTCCGCCACCTTGAAGTCGGCCCTCTCGACGCGAAGCTTCTGGATTGCCACGTCGACCTCCCCTGCCGCCGGCTCGGTCGACTCGACCTCCGTCGTCAGGTTCGCAAGGTCGGGCACCGAAAATTCAGGGCGAACATCCACCGTCACGGTCACCGAGGCGGGGGCCCCTGCCACGATCGTCCCCTCGCTCACGTCGACGATGTTGAGCACCTCAAGCTTCTGCTCATCGAGCGCGCCGCGGTAGGCCTTGGCGACAACCTTGTGCTTGAACTCCTCGCCGATCTCCTTCGCATAGCGCCTCCCCACGAGCGCGGCGGGGGCCCGCCCAGGGCGGAACCCGGGCAGACGGGCATTCTTGACGAAGTCCCCCAGGACGGCGTTGTGCTCGGTGTCGACCTCGGCCTGGTCGAGCGTGACCACCAGGGTCTTTCGGGTTGCGGAGATGCTATTCAGTTGGACGTTCACGGGTGCGAATCGGTTGATGGAACCGTCCAACCTACCGCGCGAGCCCAACTTTCCAATCCTTTTTTCCGCCGGGTCCGGATGCCTTTGACTCGGGGCGGCCCATGGCGCCATAACAGCGTCCTCTGGCATGACCTCCCTTCGGCAAATCCTCGCCGCCCATGCTCCCTTGCTTCTCGTCGACGCCGCCTCGGCCCGCGTCCAGGCCGGCTGGCTCGAGGCGGGCGGCAGCCGGTGGGCCGAGCACACGGATGAGGCGGGAACGGCGGTCTTTCGCTGCCTGGAAAAGCTCGGCGCCGATCCCGGGGGCGCCGGCGCCTTTGTGTTCTGCGAGGGGCCGGGATCGGTCCTGGGACTCAGGGTCGCCGCCATGGCCCTCCGGGTCTGGAATGTCGAATCGGTCCGTCCCGTCTTCGCCTACAGGAGCCTGGAGCTTGTCGCCCGCGCAAACGCCACATCGGATGCGGGAGTGATTGCGGATGCGCGGCGCGACCATTGGCACCACTGCACGCGCGACGGGGTCCTTCGGCGGCTGCCGGCGGCAGGACTCACGGGCCCGCTCCTGATGCCGGAAGGATTTCGCCACTGGACTCCGCTGCCTCCCGGCGTCGCCCATGTGCCCTATGACGTCCCCGGGATGCTGCTGCGCGCCGGCGATGAAGACCTTTTCCGGGAGACGCGCGACCCCGACGCTTTCCTGCACGCGGAGCCGGCCTATGCGGCCTGGACCCCGAGGATTCACAAGGCCCCGGAAGCCGCGCCAAGCCGGCCCTGAACAGCCGCGAATCCCATGATGAACCAACCTCCCGCGTCCGGGCTGCGCTGCTGGGCCGAGATCGACCTCGCGGCTCTCGAGCGCAATCTGCGTTTGATCCGCGCTTCCCTTCCGGCGGGCATCCGCTATGTCGCCGTCGTCAAGGCAGACGCCTACGGCCACGGCCTGCCACAGACCGCGACCCGGCTGATGCACGCCGGCGCCGACCTTTTCGCCGTGGCCAATGTGGCGGAGGCGACGGCCCTGCGGGAACTCGGGCCGGGCTGGCCGATCCTGCTGCTGAGCCCCCTGCTGCCCGAGGAGGACCGGCTCCTGGCCGAGTACGACCTCGCGGCCACCGTCTCGACCGCCGAAGAGGTCGCGCGCTTCGATGCCGTCGGGCGGGCCTCGGGCCGACCCGTCGCGGTCCACCTCAAGATCGACACGGGCATGGGCCGCCTGGGGGCGTGGCACGAGGAGGTTCCATCCCTGTATGCGGCGATCAAGGCGACTCCCCACATCCGGCTTGCGGGGGTGTTCACCCACTTCGCCAGCCCGGACCGGGATCCCTCCTTCACGTCAGAGCAGCGGCGGCGTTTCCTGGCGGCCCTGGCGCAATGCCCCGGCATCAGCTTGGGCGACCTCTTCGTCCACGCCGACAGCAGCGCCGGCCTCGAGACGATGCCCGGCTCGAGCCCCTTCAACGCAGTCCGGGTGGGCCTTCTCCAGTTCGGCATACTCCCCCACCCGCAGTCCCTCCTGGCGCAGGTCCGGACCGAGCCCGTCTTCAGCTTTCACACCCGAGTGGGGATCGTGAAGCGCCTCCCCAGGGGCACGACCATCAGCTATGGCAGGACCCACACCCTGGCCCGGGATTCGAAGATCGCGGTCCTATGCGCGGGCTATGCGGACGGGCTTCCCCGCGCATCGAGCAACCGGGCCCAAGTGCTGATCCACGGGCGGCGCTGCCCCGTTCTCGGCCGGGTCACGATGGACCAGACGGTGGTCGACGTCACGGACCTGGAGGGCGTGGCCTGTGGGGACGAGGCCGTGCTCGTCGGAAGGCAGCAGGGCGCGGAGATTACGATCGCCGAGTTCAGCCAGTGGGCGGACACGATTCCCTGGGAGTCCCTGTGCTCGATCAGCAAGAGGGTGCCAAGGGTGTATAGGACGGCGTTAGGAGTATAGTCGAAGCGAGGCCTTGGGGTCGCGGTATGGGACCTATAGGTCGCATAGGTCCCATAGGACCTATTTGGCAAAATCTTCAGCCACTATGCTCAAGGAACTCACTTGCTCCCTTTCGGGGTTTCAGTCCTGTGCCAGACCGTAAGGTCTGGCACGTAGAAAAACATCGAGTTCGGGCCCGCCGGAAGCAGGCGCGACCGCGGGCGGCTCTCGGACACCAGCGTCCACTCGCCCGGGAACTCCCGCAGCACGGCCCGGGCCGACTCGCTCTCGCATACGATCCATTGCACTTGGGACCGGTCGGCGGCGCCAAGGCGCGGAAAGTAATACAGGAGGTAGAGGCTGCCGGCCGACGGCTTGATCGCGTAGTACGGGCCATGCGTGGACGCCACGACGGCTCCCGGGGGAACCGCCTCGCGCACGGCATCCATGATCCTGGAGTAGTCCCGCGATTTCCAGTCCGCGAGCGCGACGACCTTCAGCGCTGCGCAAAAGGCCAGCGACACCACGAGCGGCGCCGCCCACCACGAGGGCCGCCTTTGAAACCGCTCCCAGAGCGCCCCCCAGGCGACCACCGCCGGAACGAGAAACATCCAGCCGTAGTAGATCCCGATGTGCGCCGCGAGGAAGAGGCAGGCGCAAATCCCGGCGCTGAATGCCAGGCCAAGTCGGGCCAGGCGCCGGACTCCGTCCGTTTCTCCCCGGACCGCGGCGGCAAGGAGAACTCCCCACGTGGCCAGGAGCGTCGGGTCCTTGAAGGATCCCATCGATCCCCGGAGCAGCCTTTCCAAGGATTGTCCGTGCCTCCAGCCGGCCGATCTCTGCGACACGTGGGCAAGAAAATCTCCGAGCGTTCCGTGAAGGCTGAAGAGCGCAACGACCGCAGCAGCCCCGAGCGCGGCCCCGGAGAAGGCGGCCAGCACCTCGGGAAGGCGCCGACCGCGAGCCAGCGCCAGGACCAGGATCCCCGCGGCGGCCAGGGCGACCCCTGCCTGCATGCCGTACCAGGGAAGGAAGAAGGCGCAGAGGAGCAGCGCAGGCAGCCTGGCCCTGGCCGCCTTGAGCGTCGCGGCCGCATACCCAAGCGAGGCAATGAGGAACCCGAGGGCATCGGGCCTGTTGGCCTGGTGCAGGAACATGAGACTGTAGCAGCTGGCGAGCGTGAGGCCGACCGCAAGCTGCGACGGCCGCCGCGTCACCAGCCCGCACGCGGCCGAACGGTCGACGATCAGGAGGGTGCCGGCCCAGGCCGCGAGCAGCGCGGGCATGCGGGCCTGCAGCATCCCGAATCTGAACAACCTCAGGGAAAGCCCCGCCACAAACGCATGGAGCGGAGGATACCCGGAAAAAAACTCATGGGCGCCCTGGAACGTCCACGCGGTGGAAGTGAAGCCGTGTCCAAGGGCCCAGTTTGCGCCCGGGTCGACGTGCATGACCTCGTCGCCCCACGGATACACCGCACGGCACAGCGTCAGCCCGTGCAGGAGGAAGACGGCCGTCACCCCCGCAAACGCGGCCCACGGCGTCGTTGGCCTGTGCGGCGTTTCGGAATTCATGGGATCACGGATTTGTTCGGGGGGGCCGACTCAGAGGCCCAGCGGCCCGAGCTTCCGGAAGAGCCCCTCCACAAGGGCCTCGCCTGCGATCTCGCTCCACGGGCGGTTGCTCGATATGCGGACAAACAGCTGGTCGCCGTCCCGTCGGAATCCATACCTCATCGCGATCCCCAGCAGCTCGCAGGGCGAATACGGGTTTCGGTAGGGTACGGGCCGCCCCCCGTAGAGGTGCCAGAACCAGACGTTCTGGGGGTACATGCCTTCGTATTTAAGAAATCGATACTCGGCCTCCGGGAGCCGCCGCCCGCCCACCGAGAGCGCCTCCCGGCTCCGCGGCACCGGTTCCAGGACCCACCCCGCCCCGGGCCAGCACATGTCGGGGGTGTGGAGGTCCACGGAGCTGACGGCCGTCGCCCCGGCCGGCCAGTAGGCCAGGTACACGATGATCCCCGTCTGCCCGTCGCGCCCATTCCTCACGTACGTGCGCTGGGCAAGCGCCGTGGTCCGCAGGACGCCGGCAAACGCGGCCACCCCGGGATTCTCGATGGTCCGCCAGCCCGGCGCACCGGCCGGCAGCAAGGCCGTGAGGTCGGGGGCCGGCCCCGGGGCCGGGGGCAACGCGCGCGACTGGGACAGGAAAAAGACCGCAAGGGCGGCGCACAGCACCAGCCCGAGCGCGAGGATCCGCTGGGGCTGTGCAAAGGGCCTATGCCAGGTAAAGTGCGGTCGATCTTCCGACGACACGTTACGTGGCAGTACCGCATCCCCGCTGTCGAAGCGCCCGATGCGCAGGGCCAGGGCCCCGAGCACCGCCCCTGTCACGCCGAGCACGGCATATCCCGTCATGTCGTGCCAGGTCTCGGCGATCTTGATCCCGTCGTTGGCCATCAGGGTCAGTGCAAGCGAACGGATGAAGTTCATCACCAGCGCCAGGGGCACCGACAGCCCGACGATCAGGAGCCGCGACCAGGGACGGCGTACAAGGGTCGCCGAGAAGAACAGCCCGGCGAAGACGCAGGAAACCAGGCTTCGCACCCCGCTGCACGCCTCCTCGATGCCGACCATCGCGTTCGCGAGCTCGATGATGTTCCCGTGGCGGACCGCTGCGATCCCGAGCAGGTGCAGGGCGCCAAGCACGCCCGAACTCACGCCCAGCTGCAGCGCGAGGGTGATCCTCGTGTAGGTCCCGCTCGGGATGGGAGCGCACAGCAGCCATAGGCCCGCGGCCACGGCCGCGGTCCAGTTGAAGGGCACCGCACCTCCGCGCTCCCCGGGGCACGCCGCGAATGCGGCGCCGATCATCAGTGCAAGCGAGGCCGCCAGGGAAAAGAGCGCGACCGAATGGGACCAGCCCAGAACCGAGGCATACAGTCCGGCAGCGCCGAGCGCCGCCACGCTGAGTGCCGCAAGGACTCCAACTACGGCAGCCTGCGCGAAGGGGGCGCGCCCCGCCGTCCTTCGGCTTTCAAAGAGTAGGATCGGAAAGACCACAGGCATGAACAGGCCGTGCGCCAGGTCGGGATTGTGGAGCCAATGGGGCCAGAGCAGCGCGCCCACGGCGATCACCGCAACGCCCAGCATCGCAAGGTTGAAGCGGGCAAGCGGTCGGTTGGAGGGTGGCACGTCGGGTCGCACTGGCAGGGTGTCAGTTTCCCAGGGCCTCGGCGAGGGTCTTCCTCGCCGAGGCCAGCTTTGGATCCAGCCCGATCGCCCGCCGCGCCTCGGCTGCGGCCTCCGCGGGAAGGCTTCGCTTCAGGCACGCTTCCGCGAGCAGGTTGTGCAGGGCCGCCTCGTCCGGGAACGCCCGGACCGCCAGGCGGGCCTGCAGCAGGGCCTCGTCGTAGCGTCCGAGGTCCAGCAGCACCTGCACCAGGTTCTGCCGAAGCAGCGGGTGGTCCAGGACCTCAAGGGCCAGTTTGTACTGGGCCGCAGCCTCGTCGCGGCGGCCCAGCGCCGCAAGGGCGCTCCCATAATCATTGAGGAGCAGGGGGTGCCGCGGCTCCAGGGCGAGCGCCCGCGAGAAGAATCGCGCGGCCTGGGCCGGCGCTCCCTGCTGGAAGTACCGGACTCCAAGGCCGGCGTAGGCCGCCCATGCGTTGGGATTGTTCGCCAGGGTTTCCTGCCAGAGCGTCTCCTCGTCCCGGAACACCCTCTCATGGCTCCAGCTCAGCGCAAAGAAGAGGGCCGCGGTCACCTCGGCCAATACCACGAGCAGCGGCCTGAGCGGCGGCAGCCGCCGGGCCAGGGCCGCCCCGGCTCCGGCCCCGAGCGAAACGACGCCGATCAACGCGAGGTATTCGAAATGGTCGGCGACCGGGCTGTGCCAAAGATAGGACATCTTCACGAAGCCCAGGACCGGCAGGAGCATGGCGACAAAAAACGCGAGCGCACACAGCGGACCCCGGCCCCAGGTTTTCCGCCTGGCCCAGGAACATGCGAATCCGGCTGCCAGAAGCAGGCACCAACCGACCTGCCACGCCGGGGGAGCCCCCTGCGCCCACTTGGGATAGACGACAATGAGGCCGACCGGCGCCACCGCATGGAAAAAGTAAAATCCAAGGGCCAGCCCCGCATTCGCCAGACGTGCGCCCCAGCCGCCGGGCGCGGTCAGCGCGAGCATTCCCGGCCCGAGCGCCCTCTGGTATTGGAAGAATACGGTCACAACCCCGAAAAGGCCGGCCAGGACGAAGAACGGAATGGCATGAATGAGGTCACGGCGCGCGATGGTCCCGCGGCGCCAATAGGCCGTTATCAGCAGCACCAAAGGAAGGGGCGCAACGGACGCCTTGCTGAGAAGGGCCGCAAGGAACCAACCCAGCGAGGACAGGTACCCGCGGCCGTCCGGATGCTCCTCCCGCCCGGCGTAGGCTATGAGCGAAAGCAGGAAGAACACGAGCGAGAGGGTGTTCTTGAGCTCCGAGATCCAGGCCACGGATTCCACGGCCACCGGATGGACCGCGAACAGCAGGCCGGCCAGCCAGGCGCCGGGCACGCAGAGTTTCCCGAGCCAGCGCCAGACGAGCACAGAGCCGGTCGCATGGAGGACGATGTTCAGCAGATGAAACGGCAGGGGGCTCGATCCCCAAAGCTGCCATCCCAGCCACTGGACCGTCGACTTCAGCGGCAGGTAATCCGGGGCGACCCCGCGGAACCAGAGAAGCCAGAGCCCGTGCCCGGTGCGCAGCAATCCATTCTGCACGATCTCAAGGTCGTCGTCCCAAAGGAATCCACCCCGCATGGCGGGGACGTACGCCGCAACCGCCGCCAGGAACACGATGGCCCCGGCCAGGGCCGGGCGCCGGAGGGTCCACGCCGCAGGCTCATTGGGCGTCTTGCCTGCCTCGCTCATCGTTGTCACTTCGGGCCCCCGGTCTTCCTGGCCCCGTTCGTCGCCCTGGCGAGCAGCGCCGCCGCTTCCCCGTCTCCGGGGTTGAGTTCCAGGGCCCTGCGAAGGTGAAGGATGGCCTCGTCCGTGCTGCCTTTTTCCAGGAGCAGGGTCCCCATCAGGGTGTGCGCCCAGGTGGCCTTCGGCTGATTCCGGGTAACCTCCCTGAGCTCGGCGAGGGCCTCGTCGTTGCGCTTCAGGTCCATAAAGATGCGGGCGAGCAGGATCCGCCCCTCCTGGAGATCCGGCTGCAGCTCCAGCGCCCGGTTCAGGTTCTCGATGGCCGCATTCAGGTCGCCTTTCCTCTGGAAGGCATAGCCAAGCGCGCAGTAGGCCTGGGGGTCGGATGGGTCGATCTGGAGCGCTTGGCGGCATTCGCCGATTGCCAGCCCGTAACGATCGGTGTTCGCGTAGGCCAACGCCAGCACGGTGTGCAGCAGCGGGGTGTCCTCAAGGCCGAGCCCGATCTTGTACTGCTCGATCGCCTCGTTCTGCCGGCCAAGCCGGCTGAGCGCGTAACCGTAATTGGCGCGCGCCATCGCCTGGGTCGGCTCGGCTTGCACGGCCAGGCCGAAGTGGAGAAGGCCCTCGGCATCGCGTCCCTTCGCAAGCAGGAGCGCCCCGAGTCGGTCATGGGCGGCCCATGCGTTCGGGTTCGCCGCAAGAGTGTCGCGCCACAGCACCTCCTCGTCGCCGAAGGTCTGCTCATGCGTCCAGCTCATCGCCGCGAAGGCAAGAACCACCAGCGCCGCCAGACCAGCCAGCGCCGGCCGAAACGAGGGCATGCGCCCGGCCCATCTCGCCAAGGTCCCCGTCTCAAGTGCGACGACCCCGATCATCGCCAGGTATTCGAAATGATCGGCGACCAGGCTGTGCCACATGTACGACATCTTGAAGAACCCAAGGACGGGGAGGAGCATCGCCACAAAGTAGGCCAGGGCGCAGATCGGCCCCCTTCCCAGGATTGCGCGGTTTTGCCAGCAGATTGCAAAGATCGCCGCAAAGCCGAGCCAGGGCACATAGTTCCAGGGAACCGGCGAGCGCAGGTGCCACTGCGGGTAGATCATGATCAAGCCAATGGGCGCCACCGCGTGGAATAGGTAGAAGCCCAGGGCAAGGCCGGCCGTGGCAAGCCGGGACGCCCACCCTCCCGGCGGCGTGGACGAAACCAAGTCGGGGCCGATCGCGCGATGGTATTGCAGGACGACGGTCAACAGGGCAAAGGCCGCGGCTAGGAAGAAGAACGGCAGGGTGCGCCGGAAATCACGGCGCGTGAGCAAGCCTCGCTGCCAATATGCCGCAACCAGCAGCACCAAGGGAAGGGGCACGACGGAGGTCTTGCTGAGGAGGGCCGCAGCGAAGGCGGCCAGCGCGACCGCATAGGTCCGGCCCGAAGGCCGTGACTCGTACCGCGAGAACGCGAGCAGCGTGAGAAGGAAAAAGACAAGCGAGAGCGTGTTCTTGAGCTCGGAGATCCAGGCCACCGACTCGACTGCGACGGGATGAACCGCAAACACGAGCCCGGCCAGCCAGGCCCCCGGCACTCGAATCCTCCTCAGCCAGCGCCATAGCAGCACGGCCCCGAGGCCGTGCAACCCTATGTTGACAAGATGATAGCCCACGGGGTCCGCCCCCCAGAGCCGCCAGCCCACCCACTGGACGGTCGATTTCAGCGGATAATAGTCGGCCGTGTCCCCCCTAAGCCAAACTTCCGCGAGTTGGTCGGGCGACTGCAGCACCTGGTTCCCAACGACCTCCAGTTCGTCGTCCCAGACGAACCCGGCTCCCATGGCCGGGATGTAGGTCACCACCGCCGCGAAAAACAGCAGCAGTCCCGCCGCGATCGCGTGGCGCCCGCTCCAGGACGAGGCATCGACTTCCGAGGAAGCAGGGGTATCGGCAATCGGCATCGAGTGAGGGAAGCCTACAGGCACTTGGCGCGTTGGAAACGAGAAGCGACTACGTAGTTTCACCAATGGCGCCCTGGTTCGAAAAGGGCAATAGTGCTTGTCACCTTCCACAATCTGTTTCCTTTCAAGCTGTTCATGAAGACCGCCCAACGTGCGATCAGGCCTGCCTTGGCCGCCGCCGCGCTCCTCGCCTTGGGGTCGGTCGCACGCGCGCAGATCATCAACTACTCCCCTCTCTTCCCCGGCCTTTACCCGACAGGATTCGCGGCCAACGGAAACGAGATCGGCACAATTGAGGCGACCAGCACGAGCGAGGGCGTTGTGGATCCACACTACTCAGTGATCAAGGTTTCAACGTTTGTTTCAGGCTACACCAGGTACCAGGGCCCCGCCGAGGTCACCAACACGGCTCTTGGCTGGCACGCCACCGTGAACGGCGCCGACTGGATCGAGCCACCCGGAGGAACGTACAGCCCATACAGCGGCAATCCCGAGTACTGGTTTCCGGGTTCGGTGAGAACCGGATCCGCGACGAACGGCTCGGGGGTCCAGTACGACTACCAGATCGTGTTCACGGTACCGACGACCTTCGTGCTTTCGACGATCAGCATTGCGGGCTCGCTGGCCGCCGACGACTACGTGGACGTCTACCTAAACGGCGACAGCGCCAAGGAGGTGGCGCTGACGAGCCTCAATCTCTACTCGGCCGGCGCGGCGTTTTCGCTGACCACGGCCAACGGGCTGGTGCTGGGGGTCAATACGCTCACCTTCGCGGTCTTCAACCTCGACGCCGGTTCGACGCAATCGAGCCCGAGCGGCCTCGACGTGTTCGCCGTCGGCACGGGCACCTACACGACGCTCGCCGCTCCCGAAGTCGGCGCCGTCATTCCGGTCGCCGGCGCGGTTGCCCTTTATGGGGGTGTCTTGATTGCCCGGCGCAGGTCGGCGCCAAGTCCGAAGGGCGGAACCAACGGATGATCGCCCTGCGCACCGCTCTTGGAGGCTCCGCGATCGCGGCCGCCTTTCTCCTGGGATTGCCCGCCCGCGCCCAGATCGTCAACTATTCGCCGCTCTTCCCCGGGCTGTATCCGACGGGGTTTGCGGCCAATGGAAACGAGATCGGCACCGTCATTGCGACCAGCACGAGCGAGGGGACGATCGATCCCCACTACTCGGTCGTGGCCGTGTCGACCTTCGTTTCCAGCTACACGAAATACGAAGGTGCGGCCTACGCCACAAGCACCGCGACCGGCTGGCATGCTCCCGTGAATGGTTCCGGGTGGATCGAGCCTCGCGGGGGTGTTTACAGCGCCGTGTCCGGCAATCCCGAGTATTGGTTCCCGTCGTCGGGCTCGGCCGCCCCGAAGGGCGTGCAGTACGACTACCAGATTGTCTTCACGGTCCCGACGTCGTTCGCCCTTTCGACACTCACGATAGCCGGTTCGCTGGCCGCCGACGACTACGTGGATCTGTATTTGAACGGCAACACGTCCCACGAGCTGGCCCTATCGGGCGCAAGCCTCTCAACCAGTGGTGCAGCATTTTCGCTGACCTCCGCCAACGGCCTGATCATCGGCGTCAACACCCTGACTTTCGCCGTATTCAACGTGGAGCCTGGCCAAATTGGCGCGAGCACCAGCCCGAGCGGCATCGACGTCTTTGCCATCGGCACGGGAACGTACACGACGCTCGCCGCCCCGGAAGTCGGCGCGGTCATCCCTGTTGCCGTTGCCGTAGCGCTGTATGCGGGCATGTTCCTCGTCCACCGCAGGACGCGCCTCAAGGCTGGGATTGGGCGGCGTTGAGCAGCTGCAATTCCCGCGTCGTCAGGGCCGTGGTCTTGACGTGGGCAAGTGCGGCGCGCGCTTCGGCTTTGCGCCCGGAGGCGGAGAGCACCAGCCCGTAGGTGAATGCAAACGGGGACGATGAGGCGGCGGCCGCCGCCCTCGGCTCGAGGATCGCCAGGGCCCGGGCCGTGTTCCCGTTCGCGTGCAGCGTGAAGGCATACGTCGCCCAGTAGGCCGGTTCATTGGGGAACCTCTGCGCAAGGTCTCGCGCCACCTGCTCGGCGAGTATCGGATTGTTGCCGGTCAGCGCCGCCAGGTAGGAAAAGTTGTTCGAGACGATCGGGTCGTCCTGGTGCAGCCCGTGCATCCTTGCGAAGACCCGGTACATGCCGTCCGCGTTGCGTTCCCGGTCGTAGTACCGGGTAAGCATCCCCAACGAGTTCATGGTGAGGCCGGGAAGGTCCGCCGTGATCCACCAGAGCTTCTCGGCCTCGGCATTCCAGCCCCACACATAGACCTCTCCGGCCAGGAAGTACGCCTCGCCCGAATGGGACGGCGCGGAAGACACCAGGTGCACCCAGATCGCGTCCGCCTGGGCCTTGTCCCCTAGATGGCGGGCGGCGTTCATGGAGTAGGCCTCCCGCACGTAGTTCAGCTCATTCGACCATGCGCCCGGCTTGGTCCATTCGCGCAATCCCTTCCAGTCATTTGCCACGCGGAGCGCCTCCGCCAACGCGTACACGACGGGGGGCGTATGGGAAAAGTCCCGCGGCAGCGTCTGCACCCAGCGGACGGCTTCCGCCGTTCGATTGTGGAGGCTGAGCCACCCGACCAGGTTGGCGGTCGACCCAAGGTCAAACGCAAACGCCTGTTCGGTCTCGGCCAGGGCAGGCTCGAACCGGCCCGCGTCCGCCTTCTCCAAGGCACCCAGGCAGTCGACCACGTCGTTCGGGTTGCGCGCGGGATGGACGCGCAGCTCCTCGGCGTAGCGGACCACTGCGGGCGAGTCGCTTCTAGACTGCGCCTCGGACAGCAGGGCGCGAAGCGCGTTCACACCCCACAGCGGATCGGGTGCCCATTTTTCAAGCAGGGTGCGGCCCCGGTCGCGCTCGTCCTGGCGCGGGCTCGACAGAAGCACCACACCCAGCGGCACCTCGTCGTTTGGCAGGGGCTGGCCGTCCAGCCGCACTGCGGCGTCAAAATGCCGGCGGGCGGGACCCATCTGGTTGCTCAGGCGGGCGAGCTCTCCCTCCAGTCTCTGGGCGTACGCGGACTTCGCCTTCACCTCCTCCGGCACCCCGGACAGGGCCTTGCCGGCCTCGCCGAGTCTCGCTGCAAGGAGGGAAATGGCGGCCCACTCGTATTTCAGTTCGATGTTCCCGGGTTCCAGCTGCGCCGCCCTCGCAATGCAGTTGGTGGCCGAGTCCAGGTGGCCGAGTCGAATCTCGAAAATGGCCGCCACGGCCCATGTCTCGGACCGGTTCGGGGCAAGCCGGACCGCATCCCGCAGGGCATCCGATGCGCGGTCCATCTTGCCGGCCTTGATCCATTGCGCTGCGACGCGGATGCTGTTGCCTTGCCGCCAGGCCGGATAGAGCCATATCCCAGCTCCGGCGGCCAGGGCCACGGCCCCGGCGGCGATATAGATCTTGATCCGCAGGGCGCGGCTGGACTCGAGCGCGTTCAGGAAATCCCAGATGGGAAACCGGATGTCGAGGTGCCGGAGCCACCGCGCAAAGCTGGCGAGCCGGCGGCCCAATCGGATCGGAAGTGGAGGGGGCCGATCCTCGTCGTGGTGCGAATTCTCCATCAACTGTGCGGACTTTGCGGAAATGCCATCGGGCTGACAACAGCCAAAACCTGCCTCCGCGGCCCGGCGGGCGCAGGGCAACGCGCTATTTTCCTATCCCAAACGCCTTGAATCCCAGGTTGCGCAGGGCAGGCAGGTCGAGGAGGTTGCGGCCGTCAAAAATCGTCGCGGGCTTTGCCATCGACTCGTGGATCCTGGCAAAATCGAGCTTCCGGAACTCGTCCCACTCGGTCGCAACGGCCAGCGCGTGCGCCCCCGCCGCCGCCTCGTAGGCCGACCTGGCAATCGTGAGCCTTGGGTTATCCCCGCCCGTTCCAAGGACGTCGCGGCGGATCTGCTCGGGGGGAACCTGGGGATCGTACACGACAACCCGGGCCTCCTCCGCGAGAAGATCCCTGCACACGGCGATCGCGGGCGATTCCCGGGTGTCGTTGGTGTCCTTCTTGAAGGCGAAACCGAGCACGGCGATCCGCTTGTCGGCCGCCGTGTTGTAGAGCGCCCTGAGGATCCGGGTCGAAAACCGGCGCTTCTGCCAGTCGTTCATCTTCACGACGCTCTCCCAGTAGGCGGCGACCTCGGGCAGCCCGAAGTGTTCACAGAGATAGACCAGGTTGAGTATGTCCTTCTGGAAGCAGGACCCGCCGAAACCGACCGAGGCCCGGAGAAACTTCGGCCCGATCCGTGAGTCGAGCCCGATGGCGTGGGCCACCTCGTCGACATCGGCGCCGGTCGCCTCGCACAGGGCTGAGATGGAATTGATCGAGGAAATGCGCTGGGCGAGGAACGCGTTCGCCACGAGCTTGGAGAGCTCGGACGACCAAAGATTCGTCACGATGATCCTGTCCCGCGGCACCCAGCGGGCGTAGACACCGGCCAGCGTCTGCGCCGCCGCCTCGCCCCCCGGGGTTCGCTCCCCGCCGATCAGCACGCGGTCGGGGTTGAGCAGGTCGGCGATGGCCGTGCCCTCGGCGAGAAACTCGGGATTGGAAAGCACCTCAAACTTCGCCCCGCTACCATTGGCTGCGAGGATGTCCTTGATCGTCTCCGCCGTCTTCACCGGAATCGTGGACTTCTCGACGATGATCTTCGGGCCAGTCGCGACTTCGGCGATGGTCCGCGCGACCGACTCGATGAAGCGGAGGTCCGCCGCCCTGCCCGCTCCGAGCCCGTGGGTCTTCGTGGGCGTGTTCACGGCCACGAAGATCAGGTCGGCCTCCCGGATCCCGCCCTTCACGTCCGTGGAAAAAAACAGGTTTCTGCCTCGGCTCTTCCGGACCACCTCGTCGAGACCGGGCTCGTAGATGGGCAGGGCGTCCGAATTCCACGCGGCGATTCGGGCCTCACTCATGTCGACCACCTTGACCTCGATGTCCGGGGCCTTGAGGGCTATGATTGCCATCGTGGGGCCGCCGACGTAGCCGGCGCCGATGCAGCAGATTTTCATGTCCTTGGGGTCGGCGCGGGTTACGCCGGATGGGGTGCTGGCGAACCGCCGGGAAGGATGGCGCCAGGGGCCGGGGCCTTCTCGGAAAGCTTCTTCTCGGCGAGCTTCTCCGCGGTGGAAGTCAGCGGGACCGGCGTCACCGACGAACGGATTTCCCCGAATTGGAGGATCTCAAGGATGTGGCGGCCCTCGATCGTCTCGTACTCGAGGAGCGCCTCGGCGATCTTGTTCAGCGCCGCGCGCCGCTCCGTGACGATCGCGGTGGCCCGCTCGTACTGCTCGGTGATGATCCGGTGGATCTCGGCGTCGATCCGGCGCGCGGTCTCCTCGGAGACGTTCTCGGTGCGGTTGATCTCCCTCCCGAGGAAGATCGTGTCCGAGTTGTCGCCGTACGCGATCGGGCCGAGCGAGCTCATGCCCCAGTCGCAGACCATGTGGCGCGCGATCGCGGTGATGTCCTTGATGTCCCCGCCCGCGCCGCTCGAAATGTCGCCCAGGGCGATCTCCTCGGCTACGCGTCCGCCGAGGCCGGTGGCGATCCGGTCCAGCATCCGCTTCTTCGCATGGGTGAGCTGGTCCTTCTTCGGGATGAACATCGTGCTCCCCAGGCTGCGTCCGCGGGGGATGATCGTGACCTTGTGCACGGGCATCTCGCCGTCGTCGAGCACCGCCTGCACAAGGGCGTGCCCCGCCTCGTGGTAGGCGATGAGCGTCTTCTCCGTCGAGTCCATCAGGCGGCGGCGCTCCCTGCCAAACTGCACCTTTTCCCGCGCCTCGTCCACGTCGACCATCTCCACCTTCTTCTTGTTGCGGCGGGCCGCAAGCAGGGCCGACTCGTTCAATAGATTGGCAAGCTCGGCGCCGGAAAGGCCGGGCGTCCCGCGCGCAATGACGCTCAAGTCCACGTTTTCGCCGAGAGCGATCTTGCGCGCATGCACCCGCAGGATCTGCTCGCGGCCGATCAGGTCCGGGAGGTCCACCTGGATCTGGCGGTCAAAGCGCCCCGGGCGCAGCAGCGCGCTGTCGAGGACATCCGGGCGGTTTGTGGCCGCTATGATGATGACCCCCTCGGTCGTGTCGAAGCCGTCCATCTCGACCAGCAGCGAGTTCAGGGTCTGCTCGCGCTCGTCGTTGCCGCCCCCGAGCCCGGCGCCGCGCTGGCGGCCGACGGCGTCGATCTCGTCGATGAAGATGAGGCAGGGGGCGCTCTTCCTGCCCTGCTCGAACATGTCGCGCACCCGGGACGCCCCGATGCCGACAAACATCTCCACAAAGTCCGAGCCTGAGATGCTGAAGAAGGGCACTTCGGCCTCGCCGGCCACCGCCTTGGCGAGCAGGGTCTTCCCGGTGCCCGGGGCCCCCACCATGAGGATGCCCTTCGGGATCCTGCCCCCCGTCTTCGTGAACTTCTTGGGATCCTTCAGGAATTCGACGATCTCCGAAACCTCCTCCTTGGCCTCGTCGCAGCCCGCCACGTCGGCAAAGGTCACCTTGTCGCGCTCGCGCGTCAGGAGCTTGGCCCTGCTCTTCCCGAAGCTAAGCGCGCCCCGCCCCGCCTGGCGGAGCTGGCGGACAAAGAGGAAATACAGAACGCCAATGACGATCACAAACGGGACCACCTGCATGATGATTTGCATCGGCAGGGTCGCCGGCTGCTGCTCCGAGAACTTCTTCGACTTGCGCAGCTGGGCCAGGTCGGAATCGGTCACGCGGCCCGAGGCCGTGAACTTCTCGGTCAGTTGACCGCGCTCGTTCTTCAGGGTTTTTTGCGCGGTCTCGCCGGTCACCAGGGTCCAGTCCCGTCCGCCCGACGGGTCGGGATGGATCACGCCCGACTTGAGGTCCCCGGCGTCCGCATGGTCGATCACGTCCTGGATGGTTATGTTTGCCGGCACCACGCTGATGCCGGGGGACCAGTACAGAAGGGCCAGCGCTCCAAGGACTATCGCCGCCCAAATCAGCAACGCCTTGGGCTGGAATCGGTCCGGCGGAAGGTTGCGCGGCGTGCGGCGCGGTCTCTGGTTTTCAGGATCAGGCATTTGTAAGGTGGGACGTTCTGTTCACGTTGGATGTTCCCGCCCAGGAAGTCAAAAAGAAGCTCCGGCGACCGCCGGTGGGATTTCTACGCACCGGCGGAGTACCGAAGCCAGCGCCCGCGGATCACCGCAAAACCCTTGGTTCCAAGGCTCTGCCGGGTTGGCGTGCCGCAGAGGACGGCCGCCAGGAGAGCCTCGAAACCCCGGCGGGAAAGTGTCGTAGCCCCAGGCTGCGCGAGAAGCCAGCGGTGGAGCCCTCGCCGGACCACGGCCCGCGGCTGCCCGTCCAGGCGAGACAGCGACAATGCGCCTGCGGGGGTCACGGGCTTGAGGCGTGCCACCCATGCCTCCAGCGCGGAATCGTCCTCCTCAAGCAGCTCCCGCGACTGGGCTGCGCCCGCCATGGCATCGCGTCCCGCGGCCCGCTGCCACGCCGGCAACACCTTGCTGCGAATCCGGTTGCGAAAAAAGAAGTCCGCCTTGTTGCTCGCGTCCTCCCTCCACGGGGCCCCGGCCCCGCGCAGGGCGCCGGTGATTTCGGCCCGAGCCAGCTTCAACAGGGGGCGTGCGTGCGTCCTGCCGCGTGGCCCCGCCTGCAGCGGCCGGGGCGCGGCCAGGCCGGCCGAACCGCTCCCGCGGGCAAGGCGCATGAGCATCGTTTCTGCAATGTCGTCCCTCTGGTGGCCGAGGAAAAGGGTCCGGATGCCTCGCCGGGCCATCTCCCGGTCGAAGAAGTCAAATCGGGCGGACCGGGCGGCTGCCTCGCTTGGGGCCTTGGGATGCGACTCCCATCTGCCGCAGGCGAAGTTGATTCCAAGGCCGGAGCACACGGCCCTGCAGAATCGGGCGTCAGCCGCGGATGCCGCGCCGCGGACGCGGTGGTCAAAGTGCAGCACGCACAGGCGGGACCGGCGCCTCGGCCAGTGCGCCCAAAGAAGGAGCAGGAGGCAAAGGGAATCGGCTCCCCCGGAAAACGCAACAGCCCACCTCTCCCCCGGAAGACACCCGTCTGCCCAGGCCGCCACGGCAGGATGGAGGCGGTCGCGCCGCAGCCCTGAGGCAAGCCTCTCGGCCCGAAGCCGCCAGGGAGAAATGGGAGCGGGCTTGGGCACTCTTCCCTAGAAGGCCAGAAATTCCCCGCCGAAGTGCGGGACCAGGGCCGCAGGCAGGCGAACGCGGCCGTCGGCGGTTAGATTGTTTTCCAGAAGGGCCGCCAGCACCCGCGGCGCAGCAAGGGCGGAGCCGTTAAGCGTGTGCACAAACTCCGGCCTCCCGGACTCCTTGGACCGATAGCGAATCTGGGCCCTCCGCGACTGGAAGGCCTCGAAGTTGCTGCAGCTCGAAACTTCGAGCCAGCGCTTCTGTCCGGCGGACCACACCTCGAGGTCGTACTTCTTGGCCTGGGCAAAACCCAGGTCCCCGCCGCACATGAGCAGGACCCGGTAGGGAAGCTCCAGCTTTTGCAATAGGCGCTCGGCGTCGTTGCGGAGTTTCTCCAGTTCCTCGTAGCCCGAGGCCGGGTGGACCCACTTCAGCAGCTCGACCTTGTCGAACTGGTGCAGCCGGTTGAGCCCGCGCACATCCTTGCCGTAGCTGCCCGCCTCGCGCCGAAAGCAGGGCGTGTAGGCGCAGCGGCACACCGGCAGCGCCGACTCGTCCAGGATCTCGTCGCGGAAAAAGTTCGTGAGGGGGACCTCGGCGGTGGGCACTGCGAAGAACCGATCGGGAACGGTCTCGTACATCTGCCCTTCCTTGTCCGGCAGCTGTCCGGTGGCCGTGGCGCTCGCCGCATTGACGAGGATCGGCGGGGCGACTTCGAGGTACCCGGCCCTGACATTTTCCTCCAGGCAGAAGTTCACGAGGGCCCGAAGCAGGCGCGCACCCCCGCCCACATAGAACGGAAACCCCGCCCCGGTCACCTTGGAGCCGCGGGGAAAGTCGAACAGCCGGTCGAATCCCGGGATCTCCCAGTGGGGAACGGCATGGGGGGACGCCGACCCCAGGTCGCCATGGATCCCCATCACCACGTTGTCGTCCGGGCCCGCGCCCTCCGGGACGCTCTCATGCGGAAAGTTGGGCAGGGTGAGCATCGCCTCGCGGACCTTGTCCTCCAGCGGCTTCAGTGCGGCCTCGCCTTCCTTTACCTGCGCCGACACCCGCTTCATCTCGGCCACCTTGGCCAGGAACTCCGGCGAGCCCTTGGGCAGCCCGGCCATCCCCGCGTTGGCGGCCTTCTGAAGGGCGCGCAACTCCTCGACCTCATGCAGCCGGGCGCGCCAGGCCAAGTCGGCGGCCAGGGTCGCGTCGAGGTCGAGTTCGAGATGCTTCTTCGCGATGGCCGCGCGGACCAGTTCCGGGGATTCGCGGACGAGCTTTGGGTCGAGCATGTCGGTGAGGTGGGTTGGCTAAGCCACCGAGTTCAAGCGCAAACCGGGGCCGGGTCCAATCCATTTCACGATTGATGCCCGCGCCCGCCTGTGGCACTTCGCAGAAGCCAATCATGCGCGATCCATCGGCCCCCGAGCCTGAGGTCATCATCCCCAACCTCCACTGGAATTACTCCGGGGTCACGGCGACCAACCGCATGGTCGCGCCGAGGATCGCCTCCCTGGTCCGCCTCGCGTGGCTCGGGCCCGACCGGCCGGAGGGCCTGGCCGGGTTCACGGCGCGGGACCTTCTGCGCATGCGGTTCCGCCCCGGGGCCGGACGTCCCGCCCCGATCTGGCACGCGCGGCGCAACAACGAGATGATTCTGGGCGTACTCCTCAAGCGCCTCGGCTGGCGCCTCACGCTGGTGTTCACGTCCGCGCGCGGAGACCGTCACTCGTGGATGACGCGGTGGCTGATCCGGAACATGGACGCCGTGATCTCGACGAGCAAGCAGGCGGCGGCGCTCCTTGGGAGGACCTCGACCGTGATCCATCACGGCGTGGACACCGCCCTCTACCGCCCGCCGACGGACCGCCCCGCGGCCTTTTCGGCCGCAGGGCTTCCGGGCCGGTACGGAGTGGGCTGCTTTGGCCGGGTGCGCCCGCAAAAGGGCACGGATGTTTTTATCGAGGCCATGTGCCGGCTGCTGCCGCGCTACCCGGACCATACGGCGGTGGTGATCGGGGCCATAGGGCGCAAGCACGAGGCCTTTGCCGCGGAGCTGAGGGCCAGGGCGTCGGCCGCCGGCATCGCGGACCGGCTGCTTGTCCTGGGCGAGAGGCCGGTCTCGGAGTTGCCCCTGTGGTTCCAGAGGATCAGCATCTACGCCTTCACCTCGCGGCGGGAGGGCTTTGGGCTGACGCTGATCGAGGCAATGTCCTCGGGGACGGCGCTCGTTGCGGCGCGCTCGGGCGCCGCCGAAATCGTCATCGCCGACGGCGATACCGGCCTGCTCGTGCCTCCGGGGGACGTTGAAGCGTTGGTCGCCGCGATGGAGCCCCTTCTCAAGGACCCCATGCTCGCCGAGGAATTTGGTCGCCGGGCAAGGGCGCGGGCGGAAAAGGCCTACGGCATCGACACCGAGGCGGCCGCGATCGTGGGCGTGTATCGAAGGGCCTGGGGCCATACATCGTGCTGACCCTCCTCTTCACCGTTCTCGGCTGGACCGTGGCGCGAACCCCCCGCCGGCTGCTGGCATGGGCCTCCGTGGTTCTCGGCGGCGCCCTCCTCTGGCTCGCGCCCGGCAGGCGCCGCCTGGTCCTCTCCAACCTCCACCATGCTTTTCCCGAAAAGCCGGCGTCGTGGCATCGGAGGACGGCCTTCGTCTCCTCCCAGCTGCTCGTTGAGACGGCCCTGCTTTCGATTGCCGCCCCCTTCCTGACCGAGCGCCAAATCCGCGCGATTGGGCACGTGGGTCCCTCCCTTGAGGCATGGGCCGCGGACCCGCATCGAAGGGCCACCCTCTTCGGGACCGTCCACCTTGCGCTCTGGGAGACCCAGACTTGGTTCAAGTTTTTGAACCGCAGCCCCGTGCCCGAGATCGGCATCATCTACCGCCCGTTGAACAACCCGCAGATGGACGCCTTTGTCAGGCGCACCCGCGAGCACTTTGGCCTGCGGTTTCTCTCCCGGAAAAAAGGCTTCACCGAGGCGCTCGGCCTCCTTCGCAACGGGAACTGCGCTGCCGTGCTCTTCGACCAGAACGCCGGCAGGCAGGGGGCGCTGACGACGTTCCTTGGCCGAGTGTGCTCGACCACGGAGTTGCCGGGCATGCTGGCGGTCCATTCGGGCGCCACGGTCCGGACTTTCCACCCGCAGCGCACCGGGTTCTGGAAGGTGACCCTCGAGTCCGACCCCATCGAAAGCGACGGAACGGCGGGCGGCATCACCCTCGCCCTCAACCGCTGGCTGGAGCGCCATCTGTGCGCCAATGACAACCAGTGCGCTTCATGGCTGTGGATGCACGACCGCTGGCGCAACCAGGATGTCCCGGAACGCCGCCTTCGCCTTGAGGCGAAGCGCAACCTGCTTGGGGAGGACATGCGCGAACGGGGTCTCGCAGCCCTCCCAAGGCGAACCCGCGTCTGGGTGCGCATGCCCAACTGGCTTGGCGACGTGGTCATGGCGCTGCCGCTCCTGCGCGCCCTGCGGGCTTCGCGACCGGACGCGGAGATCACTCTGGTGGCGTCCCCCCGGTTCCTGCCCCTGCTCGACGCCTGGAACCTGGCCGACCACCTGGTCCCCCTGCCCGCGCGCGGCTGGGGTACTTGGAGACACTTCCTGTCCCTGCGCCATGAATTCCCTGACGTGTGGATCCTTTTCACGAACTCCGCACGGGGCGACCTCGAGGCGGCACTCGCCGGCTGCCCTCAGCGCTTCGGGATCAAGCGGCCCGGCCACCCCCGCCCCCTGCTGACCCACACCTTCCCCCTGCCGCAAGGCTTCGACGAGCGCACCCATCACCAGATCGACCTCTGGGAGAGGTTTCTCCGTCACTTCGGCATGGAAGGGCCTGTGGATCGGTCGCCTGTGAAAGCAGGCGTGACACCCGGCCGGGACTACTCCCCGATCGGCCTCATCCCGGGCTCGGAGAACGACCCGTCCAAACGCTGGCCTGTTTCGCACTGGCGGAGGCTGATCGAAGCGTTCCCAAAGGAGGAATTCCTGCTCCTCGGCACAGCCGGCGACCGCGCCGTCACCGACGCCGTCGCGGCGGGTTACGAACCCTCGCGTGTCCAGAATATGGCTGGGCGGACCGAGCTCACGGGATTCGCACAGCTACTCCGGGAATGCCGGCTGCTGGTGACCAACGACACGGGTGGAATGCACCTCGCCAATTCGCTGGGCGTCCCGCTCCTCGCCCTCTTCGGTCCGACCAATCCCGTTCGCACGGGACCCGTGTTTTCAGCGCCGTTCCGAATCCTCCAGCCGCCAGGCTGCTCGCCGACCGGCGGAGCCTCGCTCGGCGACCTTTCCCCGGAGACCGTCATCGCCGCGGTCTCAGGGTGAAGGGGTCATGCCAAGTAAAGTGTTGTCGCCCCGGCGACAGCACTTTACTTGGCATGACCCCTTCTTTCACGCCGAACCAAATGCCTCTCCTGGACGTAAAGGACCTCCGAACGAGCTTTCACACGCGCGATGGCATCTTCCGGGCGGTCGACGGGGTGAGCTTCAGCCTTGAGCGCGGCGAGACCCTGGGGATCGTCGGCGAGTCCGGGTCCGGCAAGTCGGTGACCTGCTATTCGATCATGGGCCTGATTCCGCAGCCCCCGGGGCGGATCGAGGGAGGCACCGCAACCTTCGACGGCGTGGACCTGCTCCACTGCACCCCGCGGCAGGTCCGGTCCATCCGCGGGAAGAGGGTGTCGATGATCTTCCAGGACCCCATGACGTCCCTGAACCCCTACCTCAGGGTCTCCGAGCAGCTGATCGAGCCTCTCCTGATCCACGAGAAAATCTCCCGGAGAAGTGCCCTTGGCCGAGGCCTGGAAATGCTCGAGTCGGTCGGCATCCATGACGCCGGGAAGCGGATTCACGATTACCCGCACGAATTCTCAGGCGGCATGCGCCAGCGCGTCATGATCGCAATGGCGCTCATCACCAGGCCTGAGCTGCTCATCGCCGACGAGCCCACCACCGCGCTCGACGTCACCGTTCAGGCCCAGATCCTCGAGCTTATCAAGGCCATGCAGGGCGAGCTGGGCATGGCCGTGATCTTCGTGACGCACGACCTCGGCGTTGTGTCGGGCCTCTGCGACAGGGTCCAGGTCATGTACGCTGGCCGGGTCGTCGAGACGGCCGACACCCGGTCGCTCTTCCGGGCGCCGAGGCACCCCTACACCATCGGCCTCCAGCGCTCGATCCCGTCGATGCAGCCCAAGGGCGCGGAGCTCTACACGATACCCGGCCTTCCGCCGGATCCCTCCCTTGCGATCAGCGGCTGCGCCTTCGCCCCGCGCTGCGAGTTCGCGGCCGAATCCTGCAGGGCCACGGAGCCTGAACTTGCGGAGGTCGGCCCCGGCCACTCCCAGGCGTGCCTCCGGGTCCAGGCCGGGGAGATTTGACCATGTCCGACTCCATCCTTGAGCTGCGCGACGTGCGGACGCACTTCCCGGTTACCGCGGGGTTCCTGCGCAAGCGGCGCGTCGGCACCGTGAAGGCCGTGGACGGCGTGACACTCACCCTGGGCCGCGGCGAGGTGCTCGGGCTCGTGGGGGAGTCGGGCTGCGGCAAGTCCACGCTTGCGCGCACGATCCTCCACCTGATCCCGGCGACCGCCGGAACGGTGGTCCTGAATGGCCGGAATCTCTCCCAGTGTTCCGCCCGCGAGCTGAAGGCAAGCCGGCGGGACCTGCAGATGGTCTTTCAGGACCCCTATGCGTCGCTCAATCCGCGGCTGACCGTCTTTGGCGCCCTGGCCGAGCCGCTGCTCGTGCACAAGGTCTGCCCCGCCTCGGAGGTCGGCGCGCGGGTCGCCGAGCTCATGCGCATCGTCGGCCTCGCCCCCCGCTTTGTCCGGAAGTATCCCCATGAGTTCTCCGGCGGCCAGCGGCAGCGCATCGCCATAGCCCGGGCGCTGGCGCTCGAACCCAAGGTGATCATCGCCGACGAGCCGGTCTCCGCGCTCGACGTCTCGATCCAGGCCCAGATCCTCAACCTCCTCTCCCAGCTCTGCCGGACGATGAACCTGAGCCTGATGTTCATCGCCCACGACCTGTCCGTCGTGAAGCACATCTCCGACCGAATTGCGGTCATGTACCTGGGCCGGATCGTCGAGCTCGGCGGGGCCCTCGACGTGATCGACCGCCCCCAGCACCCGTATACGCGCGCGCTGGTCAGCGCGATTCCCACGCCGGATCCCGACGTCGAGCGACGCCGGCAGAGGATCGTGCTCCCGGGTGACCCTCCCTCGCCCCTGAATCCACCCGCGGGCTGCTCGTTCCACACCCGCTGCCCCCACGCCCGGGACCGGTGCAGGTCGGAGATTCCGCCCCTCGTGCCCCATGCCGGCCGCGAGGTCGCCTGCATCCGGCTCGGCGAATTCTGAACGATGACCGGGCAACCCAAGGAAGAGGGATGGGAGTCCTCGGTCCCCGAGCTGGCCCTTCCGCACCTGGAGAAGGTGCGCGCCTTTTACGATGCGGCCCCCCCGGACGGCAACCGGGCGTCCCGGGGCTACGTCCGGCTGCTCGCGCGCTACTACCGCCTGCTGGTCCCGGCGGAGGCCTCGGTCCTCGAAATCGGCTGCGGCTCCGGGGGGCTGCTCGCACAGGTGCCCGCGCGGATGCGGGTGGGCGTGGACCTCTCGCCGGTGCGGATCGCCGCCGCGCGCGCCGCCCTGCCGGAGGCGGAATTCCACGTGCAGGCGGGCGAGTCGCTCGCCCCGGGCGGGCGCTTCGATTGTATCATTTTATCAGATACACTGAACCAGGCCGCGGACGCCCAGCGCGTGCTTGAGCTCGCCCGCGGCGCCTCCCGCCCCGGCACCCGGCTCATCCTGAACTTTCCCTCGGCCCTCTGGCGGCCCCTGCTCACGCTGGCCCGGTGGCTCAGGATCAAGTCCCCCCAGCCCCAGAGCAACTGGCTCTCGACGACCGACGTTGTGAACCTGCTCCGGCTGACCGGCTGGGAACCGATACGGGTCGAGGCCCGCCTCCTGCTCCCCGTGCCCTTCCCGGGGCTCGACCGGCTCGTGAACCGGTGGATCGCGCCGTTGCTGTCCCAGCTCTGCCTGACGGTCTTCGTCGTGGCGAGGCCCCAAGACGGCGGCGACGGCCGCCTGGCCACGGTCTCGGTGGTCATACCGGCCCGGAACGAGGCCGGCAACATCGAGGCCGCCGTCCGCCGGACTCCGGAGATGGGGGCCGGCACGGAAATCCTCTTCGTCGAGGGGCACTCGGACGACAACACCTGGGACGAGATGCTGCGGGTCGCCCGGGCGTTCCCGTCGCGGCGCATCCGCTGCCTCCGCCAGCCGGGCCGCGGGAAGTACGATGCCGTCCGGGCCGGGTTTGCGGCCGCCACGGGCGACATCCTCATGATCCTCGACGCCGACCTGACGGTGCCGCCCGAGGAGCTGCCAAAGTTTTACGAGGCGATCGCAAGCGGCCGGGCGGAGTTCGTGAACGGGGTACGGCTCGTCTACCCCATGGACGAGGAGGCGATGCCCTTCCTGAACCTGTGCGCGAACAAGGCGTTCAGCCTCATCTTCAGCTGGCTGATCGGCCAGCCGGTGAAGGACACGCTTTGCGGCACGAAGGTCCTGTCCCGGGAGCACTACCGGTCCATCGCGGCAAACCAAAGCTACTTCGGGGACTTCGATCCCTTCGGCGACTTCGACCTCCTGTTCGGCGCAGCCCGCCTCAATCTCAAGATCCTCGACCTGCCCATCCGCTACCGCGAGCGCACCTACGGCTCCACCAAGATCCGCCGCTGGGGCCACGGCTGGCTCCTCCTCCGCATGGTCCTCCTCGCCGCCCGCAAGCTGAAGTTTGTATAGGACACCCGAGCTTGGGTCGGAGGCCTTGTCCCGTAGGTCAGCGAGCTTGCTCGCGCCCCTCATCGAGCGCCTCCGAGGTAGGGCCGGGCGGCCCGCCCGGCCGGGCATTATCCCAAGCTCCGTTTCCACATTTGTCGCTCCTCCGGGCGATCGGTCCGGACCTGCCTCCCTTTGACTCGTGTGTTCGCCTCAATTCACGGGCCCGGCGGGGCCCCGCCAATCTGCGGCCGACCGCTCCACGACACTTTAGGTGTCCCAATCGGACAAACCCCGCTTTGTCGTCCGTTCGCAACGCACCACGTCCGCCGGACCCGGGCGAACAACCTCCTCAAAGGGAGGCAGGTCCATCCCTTTTCGCCCTCGCCAAGCCAAAGCTATAGCTTTGCCGTTGAGGCCGCTCATTCATGAGCCCTATCGAGGTCCGACTTCAGATAATGGCTAACGGACTAACCTGAATATTTCGTGAAAAAGGTATCGCGTATCTCGGTACTCCTTGGTTATCAAGGAGGTGCAAAACAATCAACCAAGACTACGCGATGCGGAAAAACTCACCGAAAAAGATCCGGTTCACAAGTTCAAAGCGCCGTTCGATCGAAGGGACCTTTGATGGCGGCGAAGTCAGCAGCGATGGAGGGCTTGTATTAATCCGGGAGGCAGATCAGAAGCTGGGATTATTGAGCGCGGTGGCGAGGCGACTCGCGGACGGCCGTCAGGCGGGGAAAGTGCGGCACGCGGCGGTGACGTTGTTGAGGCAGCGAGTGATGGCGCTGTGCGCTGGATGGGAGGATCTGAACGATGTGGAGCAGTTGCAGCACGACCCGGTACATCAATTGGCGGCGGGAGCCGAGGAGCTGGGCAGTGCGCCGACACTGTCTCGCTTCGAGAACGCGCAGAACCGGGCGAGTGCCTGGGCGGTGAACGCGGAGCTGGTGGAGCAGTTCATCCGCTCGCACCAGAAGGCGCCGGCGAAGGTGATCCTCGACTTCGACGCGACGGACACCCCGGTGCACGGGCAACAGGAAGGCCGATTTTTCCACGGCTACTACGACTGCCACTGCTTCCTGCCTCTGTACGTCTTTTGCGGCGATCAACTCCTGGTCGCGTACCTTCGGCGCAGCAACATCGACGCCGCCAAACATGCGGCCGCTATCCTGAAGCTGCTGGTGCGGCGACTGCGGGCCGCGTGGCCGCGAACGAAGATCGTCTTTCGGGCCGACAGCGGCTTTTGCCGGGAGCGGATCCTGTCCTGGTGTGACCGCAAGGACATCAAGTACGTCGTGGGGTTGGCCCGCAATGAGCGGCTCTTGGCGGAAAATGCGGGCCTGATGCGAGAGGCGGAGGAGGCGTGTGCGCGAACCGGCCAGAAGCAGCGGCTCTTCGGCGCCTTCGACTACAAGGCGGGCAGCTGGCGGATCGTGCGCTGGGTGATCGCGAAGGCCGAGCACACGGACAAGGGAGCCAATCCGCGTTTCATCGTCACGAACATCGTCGGTGACGCCCAGCGCATCTACGACCGGCGGTACTGCGCCCGGGGCGAGATGGAGAACCGGGTCAAAGAACAGATGATGCTCTTCGCCGACCGGGTCAGCGCCCACCGTTGGTGGGCCAATCAGTGGCGCCTCCTGCTCTCCGGCCTGGCCTACACCCTGCTGGAATCGGTCCGGCGCCTTGCCCTCGCCGGCACCGTACTCGCCCAGGCCACCTGTCAGACCCTTCGGCTCAAGCTCATCAAGATCGGGACCGTGGTCGAGCGGAAGCTCTCCCTCGTGCGCCTTCACTTCAGTTCCGCTCATCCTCTTCAGACTGTCTTTGCTCACGCTGTCCGCTGCCTCGCGCCGCCATAAATCCTGCGGCCAGCGCGACGGGGGTAAGGGGGCAGTGTCGCTTCCTATATAGAATCGGGCCGCCTTGGCCAGCAAACCGGCCTGCCAACGCACAAAACCGTTCAAGCCTTCATTTGCCATCCGCCAAAACTCGCTTCAGTAGAGTCGAGGAGTGGCGCGGTGGCGGCTGTCCGCTCCTTTTCCACTCCCCGCTCATCAAACCGGACGGGCGGATTTCCCGCATCCGGCTTTCGGACCAAGGTCGTTTCATGCGTTCGCCCACGGGAGGTTGGTCGTGGTGCTGGAGAGACGGACCAAACCCATTTCCTCGTAGAGGTATCGGTTTGAGTACCGGCTCGTTCCTGCACCTCCGACTTTGTGTTTATGGCACAACCACTGGCGCAGCCGATGACTGGTGTGCGCGTCCACTGCGGCGTAGGCCTTGCTCACGGAGCCGAGACAAAAGTATCGGCCCCATCCACGCAGCAACGCATTGAGCGCGTCGACCATCTCGGCTTCTGCTTTCGGCAAGCGATGACGTCTCGTCAGCTGGCTGATTCGTTGGGTGATTCCCGTAACCTTCTTTCGGCTCGGTCTGGTTCCGAGATAGGGGCGTCCGGTCTTCGCAGCATAGCATCTTTCGAAGCTATACCCGAGGAACTCGAACCGCTCCTCCGGCACCCGGCACAGTCGGGTCTTTTCCTCGTTCACGGTCAGCTTGAGCGATTCCATGAGCCCGCGCATTGCCGCGCTGGCCTGCTGGCCGCTATTGCGGCACAGGATCACGAAGTCATCGGCATAGTTGACGATGCAGGCTTGAAGCTTTTCCGCATAACCAAGGGTTTTCCATCCGAGTACGAACCGTCGCATGTAGAGGTTTGAGAGCAAGGGCGAGATCGGTGCCCCTTGCGGGGTGCCGCGCTTGTGCCGGAGCGCCGGATTGCTCCGGCGCTTCCCTCCCCGCCCATCACTTTCCTCCACCGGCATTTGCAGCCATTGCTTGAGCAATGCCAGCATCGCGCCATCGCTGATGCGACGAGCCAAGCATTTGAGCAGTTCTGGGTGCGGGATCGTGTCGAAGTAGCCGCTCAGATCGGCGTCCACCACTTCCCGCATGCCCTGATTGATGCGCCGGTGTACTTCGCGCACCGCATCCAATGCGCTGCGTTCCGGCCGGTAGGCATACTGCTCAGGCTGCAGATCGGCTTCGAAGATCGGTTCCAAGATCAGAACCGCCGCCATCTGGATCACTCGATCCTGGATGGACGGTATACCCAACGGCCTCTGCTTTCCGTTGGGCTTTGGGATATATACCCGTCGAACCGCCAGCGGTCGATAAGTTCTCGCTCGCAGCGCTTGCGCCTGTTCTTCCAGCCATCCCGCCACTCCGCGCTGTTCGACCTGTTCGAACGTGACGCCGTCCACTCCTGGCGCACCGTCGTTAGCGCGGCATCGTCGCCACGCCTCCGCCAGCACATCCTTGCGATGGAGTTTGTCATATAGCGCGTAGAACCGGTAGGCCGGATTCCCCTTCGCTTTAGCATGCAGCGTTGCTTGTAGCTCCTGGAGTTTGTCCGGAGGTGGTAGGCTTGCGCCAATCTCCGCTCCTTTGCCACGGCTCACGCTGTCCTGGAACTGAGGCCCCTTCGCTCCGCGGAGATTAACCGCTTCATCGCTACTACGAGCCCCTCCGTCATCCGCCACCGCCCGGTCCTCCCCTCGCGGGGCTCCGGTTGGGGCCGGACGGCCCCACGATCGCGGACTTCCCGTGTTCCCTCCAGACCCCTCTGCCCGCATGCCGTCACCATTACTCCGGCGGACTCCCCCAGTGCTTTTGTCGCTCATCACGTCCTTATTCCCCGGAACCAGGGATTCTTCCCAGAGGATACCAGCCTTCCCCCAATTTCAACGGGGTCGGCGTCCGCGTTGCCCTTTTCGAAGCTTGCGCGGTGTTCACTCATATTACGGCCTACGTGCTCCCTGACCCCCTAACGGGGCCTTTTCCCCAGAGTGCTTGATCGGCCTTGTTGCCTCAGCCAACCCTCCAGGCGGTACCGGGCGGAGCGACCCTTCCCGGGTGATTTTATTTGATTTCACTGTGGTCTGGTGGCTTTTCACGGCGCACTGAAACATCCGGGCTAAACAGAAAACCAGGATGTATAGAAAGCAGCCCAGCGGAAAAAGTCCGGCAATACCGAATGCAATCACTCGAATCTTTCTATTGATCGAGAACTTCCTCCATTTCTCCAATACAAGCTTTCGCTTCGAGGGAATGCAGAGCCGGACAAGGAGAGTCAGCCCAAACCAAGTGTACTCGAAGATCCTCACCTTCAGGATATAAAGGATACTGTTGTCGCTTCCATAATTCGAACCTCACGGCGTATTGCCCTACCATCTCAAGCCACGCATTTGGAGTTGGTTTGGTCACTGCGCGGGCGAGGAGGCGGAGCTGCATGCTCTTGAGGAGGTTGTTCGCCCGGGTCCGGCGGACATTTTGCGTTGCGAACGGACGAGAAAGCGGGGCCGGTCCGATTGGGGTCTCTCGGGCATAACAGAATTCGATTCATAACGTCTTGATTCGCTTCTTGGAGCGATCGGCCGCAGATTGATTCAGCCCCGCCGGGTCCGTGCCTTGTGGCGAACACACGACTCAAAGCGTGTAGCTCCGCCCCGAGCCCCCCCCCCCCCCCCCCACCCTACTTTTGCCTTAGATACAGCGCCAGGAAGCCGTCGGTGCGGGGGCCGAGGCTTTTCCACTCGCTTGGGTCGCGGAGCAGGCGCTTGGCATGGAACGGCCCGAGGTCGTTGAAGAAATATACCGGGCACCCCGAAAATCGATGGGAATAGTCCTCAAAGATGGCGACATCGTGCTCGCCCAGGTTGATCCAGGCCAGCCAGACCGTGTCCTTTCCGCGCTCCCATACGTCCACGTGGCTATGTCCGTCCCGCGGATCGAACTCCAGCGGCCGGCAATCAAATCCCTTCTGCCGGAGGTACCCCACCGCACATTGGTAGCTCAGGTAGGTCGTCGTGAGGATCGCGACCTTGCTATTGCCGTCGATGGCGTCGCGCATGAGCTGCAGCTGGCCCAATGCCTCGAGTTTCTCGCGGTGCCAGACAAGGCCCGCGAAGCCAAGGCCCATGCGCAGCGAAAAGCCGTCATTGTGCGGCTGGATTTCGCCCGGCCCCACAACCCAGCTCCACCCCGAATCTGCATCCCCGAGCGACGCTATCCTGGCCCACGTCGGTTCCGGCGTGAATCGGGTGAACTCCGATTTTGGCGTGCGCAGGCCCGTGGTATATTCCAAGGCCATGGCTCCCGCCAAGACGACGACGATCGCCCTCCCCATTGACCGCCGACCCGATGTTGCCCCGTCCGGCGGGGCCCACAGGGTTCGAAGACCGGCCGCCGTGACGAGTGCGAGGAAGGGCGTAACGTAGTAAAAGTACTTGGGCGAGGACAGGATGAGCGCATACAGGCAGACCGTGGGGATGAACACGCTTGCAAGCAGGCAGATCAGCCAAGTCCGGCGCCAGCGCACGGCCTGCCAGAGACCGACCGCGGCGGCCGCCATTCCGGCAAGTGAGGTGATCCACATCGTCAGCCGCGCGGCGCCCCTTAACGTCGCGTAATGGCCGGCATGCGGAAAACTCGAGACGCCGCCCGAATAGCAACCAAAGACCTCGACGGGCCCAAGCCCGCTCGTCTTGAAGAGCAGGAAAAGCAGTACCACGGTGACAAGCGCCACGAGGGCCGTCTTCGCGACGGCCGTGGGAGCCGGCTCCTTCCTCCAGAGAACGACAAGCGTCGCCGGCGCGACCACCAGCGAGTCGAGCCGCGCCCATCCTGCCAACGCAAACAGAACCCCCGCGGCCGAGGCCGGGAGCAAACCCGCCGGGCGCCTGACAAGCACCAGCAGCGCGCCGAGGGCAAGGCACCCCGCCATCGTGCTTGAGTTTGCATAGAACCCGGCGCGTTGGATCTCCTGGCACAGGAGGACCATGACAAGCGACATGCCGAATCCCGATCCGGCAAGCTCTGTGCAAAGGACCGCGGCAAGGATTGCGAACAAGGCTGCGCTTGTGGCGCTGAGCGCAAAATAGCACCTGCCCGGGTCCGCCCCGGTCGCCGAATGGACCGCCATGGTCAGCCGGTACGCCCCCGGCTGGATCGCATAGTCGTAGCGAAACCGGAAGTCCGAGCCCGACGGCCTGACCATCTCACGAATTCCGTTGATCACCCCTTGTTCGTCGCCCTCGACAGGCGAAAAGGGAAACATCCCGGTGAAGAACTCGGCGCATAGGGCCACGCACAGCGCGAGGACCGCAAGCTTCGCCCCGGAGGCCCTGGGCCATGTCCCTGATGGAAGAAGTGGAGATTCCGACATGGCCTATTGAGCGGTACGCCCGCGCTCACGCGCGGTCAAGGCACTTAGCGGGCGGTACTGAGTGCACTTGAATCCCGGATGGGTTCTCGAAGGTCGACTGTGTGAGGCTTGGCGAACGAAAAGCGACCGGAGAGCACCCATCCGGGATTCAAGCGCACTCAGTACCGCCCGGATAACTGCTTGCCCGGCCATCGCGCCGACCTATCCTGCGTTCCCAGGTTCGGGCGACGGTAGCTCAGCTGGACAGAGCATCGGTTTTCTAAACCGATGGTCGGGAGTTCGAGTCTCCCCCGTCGCGCCACCTTTCGCACGATTGACAATGCAGTTCACTTGCTCGTCTTACTGGAGCCAACATGGCGCTGCCCGGATACGAAGCCCTTCTCGAGTATCTTGCGGTCCAGGAATCGGACTGGATGATGAGCCCGGCCGAGCGCCTCGCAATCGTCGGCCTGCTCCAGATCCTCAGGCCCGCTCGGACCCTTGAAATCGGCTACGGTTTCGGCGGATCCACCAGCAGGCTCAGCGCCTTTTCGGGAGCGGTGGTCACCGTGGATGTCGATGCCAGGGTCAAGGAGGCGTCGACGCGGTTCCCCAACGTGGCGCCGATGCACATGAGCAGCGGCGAGGCCCTGCGAAGGCTGTCCGACGAGCGCCAGCGCTTCGACCTCTGCCTGGTCGACGGTGACCACTCGGAGCACGGGGCCTACGAGGACCTCAAGGGGGCGATTCCCCTCGCCGATGTGCTTCTCATTCACGACGCGGCGAATCCGGACTGCCGGAGCGGCTACTGCAGGGCCTTGGGCGAAACGGATGCCTATGCCGACTTGGATTTTGTCGATGGCCGCCTTCAGGTCGACGGGCCGTGGGGCGGATTTGGCGTGGTTCTGCCCGGCTTGCAACGAAACCAGCCGCGGCACCACACCCCGACAGTAATCTCCTCCTTCCGGCTGCTGGCCGCCGAGCTCGCGAGGCGCCGGACTTTCTGGAGTCGGATCAGGCGGAAAGTCTGCCCAACTCGCTCCTCTTGACAGCGAGTCCATGCGCCAGTCGACCCTGACCTTCAACAAGGAGATCCTTCTGGGCGAGTGCGGCGCGCTCATCCTCGCCAACGTGACGGCGCCGGTCCTGTCCCGGTTCACCCGCAATGCAACCGTGATTTCCTCGGCGGCGGTCGCCGCGACGCTGGTCGGAGGCGGGCTGTGCTGGCTGGCCGCCCGCATTTACGACCAGACGAGGGAGCGCAAATTCCATGCGGGCACGCTGGCCCGGGACATCACGTACTTCACTCCGGCCGCGATCGTCCTCGGTTTCTGCGTGTACGACCCGGCGATCTACTTGGTATCCCACCACCTGCTCGTTCGGGGCCGGGGCGCCTGGCCTTCCGTCGTCGTCGGCCAGGTTGCCGCGTTCCTTCTCTTCCTTGCCTCCCTCAACGCCTACCGGCTGGTGCTCCTCAAGCTCCGGGGGACGTCGCTGTAAGGGCCCCGGCGGACTCCTCCGCAAGTTTGGCGAGCAACCCGCGAAGCGTCTCCTCCTGTTCAGCCGGGTCGAGCTTGAATCCTGCAAGCCTTGTCCTGTACTCGGGAATCCTGGCAAAGAAACGCTCCAGGTCCTCCCTTGTGACTGACTCCGCGTACTCGCCCAGGCCCGACTTCCTCAGAAATAGCGCATTGTGGGTCTGCTCAAACTGCTTTTTCAGCGGCACGCCAAAATACGGCTTCCTGAGGTAGATGGAGTCGGCGATCAGCGAGAACCCGGTCGTGCCGATGATGGCCTTGCAGGAACTGAGATCCGTGAGGTAGTCCGGTCCCTGGGCGCGGTGGATGATGTTTCCATCCACGCCGACCCTGTTGTGGCAGTAGACGATGAACCTCTCGTCCAGCGCCTTGAGCACCTCGATCAGCTCCGGATTTGGCTTCGTCAGGTAGACCAGTACATGGGGACCATCCGTGGGCTGCAGCGACCTGATTTCGTTCTGGATGATTGGGGCGACAACGTGGACATGGGGCGCCTGGGGCTCCGGCAGTCCAAAGGACTTCACGATGTATTCGGAAGCTCCAAAGGTGACCATCTGAGTCGTCAGGCGGGCCAGGTGAAAAGCGAACACGCCGGCTTCAGGCGGCCTCGGCAAATGGCGGAGCTCATTTTGGTTATCCATGCTGATCAGCGGCTTTCGAAGCCAATGGGCCGCGGCTGTCGTGAAGGGCTCGTAGGCCGTGATGAAGACGTCCGGTCGGAACTCCTCCAGCTCCCTGATCAGCCTGGGGCCGTTCCTGATGAAGAAAGGGAAGATGCGGGAACTCCCCCGAAAGGTCCTCCAGAGCGACAGGCCGTGGTCATCGAAGCAGAGGTGGACGCCCTCGATGCGGACGGGCTGGAATGCGGCCAGGCATCTCAGGGCGCGGTCGCCGTAGGTCAGGATCTTGACCGCATGCCCGTCGCCGCGAAGCAGGTTCGCGATCTCGATCGCCTCGAAGACGTGGCCCAGGCCCTCCCCCGACACTCCGTAGACGATATTCATGCCGTGGCAGGGCGTTGTCTTTCAAAACCCTGTCAGCGGGAGGCCGCGGCAAAGAGCATTTTCCTGTGCGCCGCGTCCTTCTTTCTGTCGGTTCGCAGCTCAAGCACGCGGACTCCGCCCGGCAGCTCGGCGATCAGCCCCGTGAAATGGGACCAGTCGCGGACAAGGAGGTGCGCGACCCCGAATGCTCCGCACAACTTCTCAAAGTCCGCTTCCTGCGGCGTCGCGAAGAACTCCTCGAAAGGGGGCTCAAACTGGGCGACGGGCAGGTGCTCGAAGATCCCGCCGCCGCGGTTGTTGACCAGCACGACGGTGAGTCCCCCCCGAAACCGCGCCTTCAGCAGGAAGCCTCCCATGTCGTGGAGCAGGGCAAGATCCCCGGTGAGCAGGACCGCGGGCGCACCCCCATGGGCTATGCCGAGCGCGGTGGAAAGCGTGCCGTCGATCCCGTTTGCCCCCCTGTTGAAAAAGGGCCTTATGCGCCGGTCATTCGCGGGCCAGAAGAACTCCGCGTCTCGGACCGGCATGCTGCTCGCGACGAAAACGGGCGTCCCCTTCGGGAGATACTGGGCCAGCAGCCAGGCCGCCTTTGGCTCGAAAAGCCCCTCCTCCGCGCGCAGCGCATCGTCGAGGACGGCACGGGACTTGGCCTCCGCCTCGCCCCAGGCCCCGCAGTAGCCGGCCGGTTCCGTCGTGGAGAGGAGACCGGCGGCCAGCCCCGCGGCGGACATTCCCAGGCGACGCGTGCGCCCGTGCAGCGAGTCGCGGTTTTCCGGGCGTGTGCTCGCGAGCCATATCGGCGCGTCGGCCTGCTCGAGCCAGCCCCGCAGGACCTTGCTGGTGGGCCAGTCGTCCAGGCACAGCACGGCTTCCGGGCGCAGTCGCTCCGCCGCCTGACCATCCCGAAGGATGGCGTCATAGGTTGTCACAAGGTGCGGAACAAGAGCCGCGTGGTGGCGCGCGGGCGACATGCCGTCCGCAAGCACGGGCCAGCCGAGCTTCCGGGCGATTTCGCCGACGGCAGCGGCGTAGGATTCAGGCTCCAAGGGCTGGGCGGGCCCGGCCACGATCACGCCGCGGGTGCCCGGCGCCCACGACGGGCCCAATCCGATCGGCTCGCCAGGCAGGGCCGGCCCGAGCTGGCCAAAGAAGCGGTCCCAGTCCACGCCTTCCGCGAACTTCTCCGCCGAGCCATCGGCAACCGGCGGGAGGGGATCGCGAAACGGCGCGTTCAGGTGAACCGGGCCGGCCCTGGGCGCGAGGGCCGCCGCCCATGCGTGCGCCACAGTCTGGCGAAGGTAGCGCAGGATCGGCTCTGCGGCCTCCGGCACGGCCAGTTCGTGATGGAAGTTCACGTGGTGCCCGTAGAGCCGCTGCTGGTCAATCGTCTGGCTCGAAGCGCAGTCCCGCAATTCCGGCGGCCGGTCCGCGGTGATCACCAGGAGGGGAGTCCCGCTCTCTTGGGCCTCGATCAAGGCCGGGAAGAAGTTGGCTCCCGCCGTCCCGCTGGTGCAGACGAGCAGGGCCGGCTTCCTGTCGCGCTTGGCCAGGCCCAGGGCGAAAAATGCCGCCGATCGCTCATCCAGCACCGGAATTGATTCCAGCCCGGGGTGACGCGCCAGGGCGAAGGCCAGCGGCGCGGAGCGTGAGCCCGGGGACACCACGGCCCGCCGAAGGCCGAGGCGCACGAGGGTCTCGACGATCACTCCCGCCCAGAGCGAGTTTACGTTGCGGGAATCTATCATGTTCAGGAAAGAAGGGCCTCCTCCATGGCCTTAAACTTCATCTCGGTTTCGGCCAGCTCTTTCTGGGGTGACGATCCCGCCACGATCCCGGCGCCGGCGTAGAGTCGGGCCCCCGCCCCGTCGATCACAGCCGAGCGCAGGCCGGCAAAAAACTCCCCTCCCCCCCTGGCGTCCACCCAGCCCAGCGCCCCGCCGTAGAGGCCGCGCGAAAACCCCTCGTACCCGCGAATGCGGGCGAGTGCCGCGCCCTTCGGCGCTCCGCCGACAGCCGGCGTGGGGTGAAGGCTCCCTAGGACGTCGAGAAGCCTCACCGACGGGGGCAAGTCGGCGCCCACCGGGGTGTGCAGGTGCTGCACATTGGCGAACCTTCGCATGCCCGGCCGTTCCGAAAACTCCGGCTTGAGACCGAGCCGCCGGAGCCCCTCCACGATGAAATCGAGGACGACTCGGTGTTCGCGTCGCTCCTTGTCGTCCCGGAAAAGCGCCGCGGCAAGGGCAGCATCCCCGCTTGCGGTGTCCCCACGGGGGGCGGAACCCGCCAGCGCCTCGGTGAGGAGGCGGCCCGACTCCACCCGGAGGAGCCGCTCCGGGCTGGCGCCGATGAAGCTCTGCCCCCTGCCGTTGGCCACGGAGAACGCAAAGCAGTCGGGAAACCTCTGGCGCAGCCCATTGAGCACGCGGAGGGGGTGGAGCGTCTCGAAGGCCGACAGGTCCTTCGCCCTGGCCAGCACGATTTTCTCGATCGTCCCCTCCCCGATGTCCCGCAGGGCGCGCCCGACCGCGTCCGCATAGGCGCCGGCCCCGCCCACCTCGCTGACCCCGGCCCGCGGCGCCGCGGCGCCGGAAAATTCCGGCGCCGCATAGTCGAACGCCGTGAACTTCGCGTGGGCCCGCCACACTCTCTCGGCAAGCGCATCCACCGGCGAAGTTGGATCGACCATGAGGTTGGCCACGGCCACGGTCCGCCCGGAATGGTGGGCCACCTGCCAGCGCGGAACAAAAAGCGTGGCGGCGGGAAACGGGTCGCCAGCCTCAGCCTCGTCCGAGAATGCAAACGCCGCAAAGAAGAGCGGGCCCGCAAAGGGCGCCGACATGTCGCCCACGGCGAACGCATGTTCCAAGGTTGAGTCGATGAAGCTCTGGCAGGCTTCGAACCGGCCGGGACCGGAGGCGTTGAACACGGCCGCCGCCTCGGCGCCTGCCACGGCCAGGCGCTCCGCGGGGCGCTCGACATAGAAGTGGGGCTCGCCGGGCTCGAAGATGGACTCGAGCACGGCAAGCGGGTCGAGCGCATCGACTTCCAGGGAGATGCTGACAAGGTGGGGTCGGCCCGCCCGAGCGGCCCCCGCCTGGCATTGTAGGAGGAATTCGCGGAGGGCCTCCGGGGTCCTGGCGCCCGCTGCCTCAAGAGGCACCGTCCTCATTGCGGGCGCGGAAACAGCACCAGCGTCGCGGCCGTCCGGCAGCCGGCCAGCCTGCCGCCCCACCCGAGCTCCTCCCGCCAGGTCGGGCCGCCCGAGGCCCCAAGGACCGCGTGGATCTGGTCCGAGGTCGAAGGCATCACCGGTCGGATCGCCGTTGCGGCAAGCCGGAGGGCCTCGGACATCGTGGCCAGGGCCGTGCGAAGCCTCTCCGCGTCGGCCGGGTCGGCCGACTTGGCCAGCTTCCAGGGCGCACGCCGCTCGATGTAGGCATTGATGGCCTTCACGAAGGCGAAGACGCGCTCGAGTCCCGTGTGAAACTGAAACCCCTCGCACAGCGCAAGGTACTCGTCCCGGGTCTTTTCCCAAAGGGCATGAAGCTCGCGCTCGGGCTCCTCGCCTTCGCCGGCCGCAGGCACGCTCCCCGCTGCAAACCGGCCCACCATGTTGAGAGTGCGGTTGACGAGGTTGCCGAGGTCGTTTCCGAGGTCCCCGTTGTACCGCGCAAGGAACTGTTCGCGCGAGAACTCGCTGTCCTGGCCGAAATTGTTTTCGCGGATCATGAAGAAACGGAAGGCGTCGACCCCGAATTCCGTCACCAGGTCGAGGGGATTGATCACCTCCCCCGAACTCTTCGACATCTTGGCTCCTCCCAGCAGCCACCATCCGTGGACCAGGAGCCCCCGGGGAAGCTGCAGGCCGGCCGCCTTCAGCATGATGGGCCAATAGACCGCGTGCGGCGGCACAAGGATGTCCTTTCCAATGACGTGCCATGTGGCGGGCCAGACCCCGGGCTTGTCCGCCACCGCCGAGTAGTAATTCACGAGCGCATCGAACCAGACGTACGTGACGTACGCCTCGTCGAACGGAAGCGGGATCCCCCACTCAAGCCGCTCCCTCGGGCGCGAGATGCACATGTCATTGAGGGGTTCCTTTAGGAACTCGAGCACCTGCTTCTGCCGATATCGCGGAAAAATGAAGCCTTCGTTCTTCTGGAGGAATTCGACCAGCCATGCCTGGTGGGCGGCCAGCTTGAAGAAGTAGTTTGGCTCAACGATCTCGGTGACCTCGCCAAAGATCTCCGGCCAGGACCCGTCGGGATTGCGGTCCTTCGCCTGCAGGAACTGCTCCTGGCGCTCGCTGTAGAAGCCCCGATACTCGGCGCGGTAGATTTCGCCGCGGTCGAACAGCCCCTGCAGAATCGAGCGCACCACCTTCTTGTGCCGGTCCTCCGTGGTGCGGATGAAATCGTCGTTCGAGATGTTCAGCCTCTTCCACAGGGCGCGAAACTCTGCGCTGCCCTCGTCCACAAACTGCTGCTCCGAGACGCCCTTTTTTCGGGCCGACTGTTGGACCTTTTGTCCAAACTCGTCGGTTCCCGTGAGGAAGTGAACGTGGTCCCCCATCAACCGCCGGAACCGCGCGATAACGTCGGTCACCACCTTTTCATAGGCATGCCCGTAGTGCGGGGAGCCGTTTACGTAGTCGATCGCCGTGGTGATGAAGAAGTCGGACATCTTGGGAGCCCGCCAGAGTGGGGGCTAAAGCGGGATCTTGCCAGTCACAATGCGGTCTCGTCCGCCTGAAGCCTCTGGGGATAGGCGAGCCGGCCGCGGGTGAGTGTTTCGTCGCCCAGGATCTCGTGCCGTACCTCGGTGAGGCGGATCGCGTCGGTCAGTCTCTCCGTGCGCAGCCCGCCCAGCATGGGTTTGGCCCTGTCGTCGGCCAGCAGCAGGGTTCCCCGGTACACATAGAGGTAGTCGAGCTGGCGCTCCCGCAGCATCCGGCTCACGAGCTGGGACCCGCCCTCGAAGAACACGGCGTCGATACGCGCCTCGGAGCAGCGCCGCCTGAAGTCAGAAAACGGAACGCGCTGCGTCGGCGACTCGAAGACCCACGCCTGCACGCCCATGTCCCGGAGTTTGCGAACGTAGCCCGCGCCGCCGTGGGTCGTCGTCACCACGATCGTCCTCTCCCTGAACTCGTCCGTGTACACACCCGGAAGGTTGCGGTCGACGACCGTGCTCAGGAGGCCGTCGAAGACAAAGCGGATCGGGCACCACTCGGGCTTTCCCGCGACCCGCGCCGTCAGTCGCGGGTTGTCCTTGGCGATCGTCCCCGCGCCGGCGGCGATGGCAGGGAAGAGCCTGCGCCACCGATGCACCGCGGCGCGGGCCTCCTCGCCGGTGATCCACTTCGAGTCGCCCGTCCGGCAGGCGATCCGGCCGTCTAGGGTGACCGCCGACTTTGCCGCGAGGAGCGGTCCGCCGGTTGCGATCCCGTGGTTGAAGATCAGGTTAAGGTCGAGGCAGTCGGCCTCGAGCACGCCGGCAACGACCTCGACCCCGGCGCGGCGAAGGATCTCAATGCCGTTCCCCGAATGCTCCGGGGTCGGATCGTTGGCCCCCACGACGACCCTCCGCACCCCCGCGGCCAGGATTGCCTCGGTGCAGGCCCCCGTCCGCCCGTGCGTCGAGCACGGCTCAAGGGTGGTGTACAGTGTCGCATCCGGGCCGGGAGGCCGTCCCAGCGCCGAAAGCGCCACCCGCTCGGCGTGCGGCCCGCCATCCTTGGCATGAAAGCCCTCGGCGATAATTCGCCCGCCCTCGGTGATGACCGCGCCGACCATCGGGTTCGGATAGGTGGCCCCCCAGCCCTCCCGGGCGAGGTCGAGCGCCCGCCGCATGAACTTCTCGTCCTGTTCCAGGTTGGTCATGGGCGGTCTATCCGGCGTCACTCACGTAGGGGTTGCCTTCTTTTTCTTCGCCCACCGTGGTCTCGGGTCCATGCCCCGAGTAGACCACCGTTTTGTCGGGGAGGGTGTAGATCTGGGTGCGGATGGATTTTTCGAGCATGGGAAATCCGCCGCCCGGCAGGTCCGTGCGTCCCACCGATCCGCGAAAGAGCGCGTCGCCCACGAAGGCGACCCCGGCGGCCGGGAAGTAGAACAGCACGTTTCCAGGGCAGTGCCCCGGGACATGGCGGACCTCCACCGTGGCGCCCAGTGCGGAAAACCTCTCGGGGGGATTCAGCCACGTGTCGACCTTGAGCGGCTCCAGCTTGGTTCCCGGCTCCAGATAGGCGCTCATCACCTCGGGTGTCTCGATCAGCACCTGGTCCGCCCTGTGCGCCGTCACCTTGGCCCCCGTGGCCCGCACGACCTCGGCCCCGCCCTGCACGTGGTCCCAGTGCCCGTGGGTGATCCAGAGGTCGGACAAGGCGCACTTCTCCTTGGCAAGGATCGGGCCCACCGCCGCCCAGACCCCGCCGGGGGCATCGATCAGCACCGCCTTGCCCAGGCTGGGCTCGGTCAGGAGATAGGAATTGGTCGGGATCGGGCCCGCGGGAAGAATGTGAAGATTCACAGCCTCCCATGAATGGCCTGTTCCAGGGCCGGGTCAAATTGAGCTTTCGCCTCGATTCAAGGCGAGAGCGGAGGCAAATTGGGCGCCATGAACCTGCCCTCGCTCACCCAGCTGATCCCGATCCTTCAACTGTCCGTGTCGCCGGTCATCTTGATCTCGGGCGTGGGCTTGCTCCTCCTCACCCTCACGAACCGATTCGGCAGGATGGTCGATCGGGCGCGGGTGCTGAACCGGGAACTGCTGCAGCATCATCCTGTGGACCAGAACATCAGGGCGCAGATCGAGATTCTTCAGACAAGGGCCGGCATCCTCCGCCTCTCGATCGTGCTCGGGGTCACGACCGTCTTGCTGGCCGCCGTGCTGATCCTGACCCTGTTCGTCTCGGCGCTGTTCAAGATCGAGGCCGGGCCGCTCCTCATCGCCATCTTTTGCGTGGGCCAGCTCTCCCTCATAGGGTCCATGCTGGCCTTTATCCGCGACACCAACCTCTCGATGGCCGCGATCAAGCTGGAACTCGGCAGCCGGGTTTAGGCGGGACGGGAGGCTTTGCCCGGGTTTCGAGGTAGGGACGGGCGGCTCGCCCGTCCGGATCCCCGTTCAGGTCGGTCCATAAGCCCGGACGCGCGGGCCGCGCGTCCCTACCCTGATTCCTTCGATCTGGCCGACTGCTAAATCTTCAGGACCTCGGCGAGCCGAGCGATATCACGGCCGCCGCCCATGGCGAAATCAGGCTTCCCTCCTCCCTTGCCGCCGAGCTTCAGGCTGAGTTCGTTGACGAGCTTGCCTGCAGCATGGCCGGCCTTGATCGCCGCAGGGGAGCAAAAGGCCACCACCGAGGCCTTCTCGCCAAACAACGCCCCCAGGACCACCACGCCTTCACCTATGTGGGAAAGAATCTGGGCGCCCAGCCCGCGCAGGGCCTCCGCTGATTCCGCCGCGACCGCGGCCGAGACAAACTTGAGCCCGTCCCGGTCCACCGCCTTCGCGGCGAGCTCCGAGGCTAGATTGGCCGACGCCCTCTGTTCAAACGCCTTGAGCCTCTTCTCCAACTCGGCTTTTTGGGCGAGAAGCGACTCGAGTTTCCGCACGACATCCGTCGGGCCCGAGGACAGGTGCGCATTCACCGCGGCAAGCGCCTCCTCCTCGGTCGCTATGAATTCCTGCGCCGCACGGCCGGCCACGGCCTCGATGCGCCGGGTGCCCGCAGCAATCGCGCTCTCATGGACCACTTTAATGAATCCAATCTCCCCTGTCGTGACGACATGGGTGCCGCCGCAGAGCTCGCGGCTGAACCCGCCGATGTCCACCACGCGGACGATCCTCCCGTACTTGTCCCCAAAGAAGGCCAGCGTGTCGGCGGGCTTCTTGTCGAACTCCACCTCGTAGGTGCTGACGGACGAATTATCGATGACCCTCTCGTTCACCAGGCTTTCGACCTCTTTCAACTGGGCGGGGGTGACCGCCTCAAAGTGCGAGAAATCGAAGCGGAGCCTGTCGGGCGTCTTGTGGGTTCCCGCCTGGCGGATATGGGTGCCGAGGACCTTGCGAAGGGCCCAGTGCAGCAGGTGCGTCGCCGAGTGGTGGCGGGATATGGCGCGGCGGCGCGCAAGGTCCACCGACAGTTCGGCGTCGGATCCCACGGAGACGGAGCCGGGGCCCCCGGCAACCTTGTGCATGTGCCGGCCCGCCTTGTCCTTCACCGTGTCGACAATCGATAGGAGCGTCCCCGAGACCAGCGCCGAACCGCTGTCGCCGGCCTGCCCGCCCATTTCCGCATAAAAGGGTGTCTGGTCAAACACGAGAAACGTGTCCTTTCCCGAGGAGACGACATCGACGACCCGTGCATGGACGCCGGTCGACGGTGCCAGGGAGTAGCCCACGAAGCAGGTTGGCTGGTGCTCCACCGCGGAGTCTCCCTCGGTGGCCGCAACGAGCACCTCTCTCTTCAAAGCGGCGCGGCCGCGCGAGCGCTGCTTTTCCATTTCAACCTCGAATCCGGCCGTATCCACGGACAGGCCCCTCTCGGCGGCAAGCAATTGCGTCATGTCGAGCGGGAACCCATAGGTGTCGTAGAGCGTAAAGGCGTCAGCTCCTGAAACCTCAGAAACTGTTCCTGAAACAGTGTAATCTGTGGTCCGAAAATACTCTCCAGGACGGGGGCCTGACAGTGTCCCACTTTTGGTTGCGCTTCGAAGTTCGATCATTCTCTCGAACACACCAAGGCCATTATCGATAGTCCGCCCAAAGCTCTCCTCCTCGCTCCGGATCACCCGATGGATGATATCCGACCTTTGCTTCAGCTCGGGAAAAACGCCGCCAAGCGTCTCGACGACCGGATCCACCAGTTGCTCAAAAAATCCCGCCGCGAGCCCCAGCTTCTTTCCGTAGAGGATGCCCCGGCGGAGGATGCGCCGGATAACGTAATTGCGGCCCTCGTTTCCCGGCAGAATCCCGTCGGCAATGGCGCACGAGACGCAGCGCACGTGGTCGGCCAGGACCCGGAAGGCAATGTCGACATTCTCCTGCTCGGTGAGCCCCGCGCGGCTCGTGGGGACGGTTCCCTGATAGGTCTTGCCCGAAAGGGCTGCGATCTTCGCGAACAGGGGCGAGAAAATGTCTGCCGCGTAATTGGAAGGGTCCTTTGTGAAGTCCTTGAACCCGCCGGTCGTCGCATGGATGCCCGCCACGCGTTCAAACCCCATGCCCGTGTCCACGTGCTTGGCGGCAAGCGGCGAAAATGTGCCGTCCGCGTTGGCATTGAATTGAATGAACACGTGGTTCCAGATCTCGATGCAGCGCGGGGACCCGGCGTTCACGAGGCGGCGCCCCTCCGCCTCATCATCGGACGGCAGCAGGTTGAAGTGGATCTCCGAGCACGGACCGCAGGGGCCCGTGTCGCCCATCATCCAGAAATTGTCCTTCTTGTTCCCGGAGACGATGTGCACTTCGGGGTCCAGGCCGGCCTTCCTGAAGATCCCCGCCCAGATGTCATGGGCCTCCCTGTCGAATTCCGAGGGTTCGCCCGGGCCGGGCCTGTACACGGTGGCAAATAGGCGCTTGGCAGGGATTCCCCAGACCGTGGTCAACAGGTCCCAACCCCATTCGAGCGACTCCTTCTTGAAGTAGTCGCCGAAGGACCAGTTCCCCAGCATCTCGAACATCGTGTGGTGATAGGTGTCGAAGCCGACATCCTCGAGGTCGTTGTGCTTTCCGCCTGCGCGGATGCATTTCTGGGTGTCGGCCGCACGCGTGTCGCTTCCCGGCCGTGCCCCCGCCCAACCGGCGACGTCGGCCTTCCTTTCCCCGAGGAAGATCGGGACGAACTGGTTCATGCCGGCGTTGGTGAAAAGCAGGCCCGGGGAATCGGGCATCAGCGACGCCGAGGGCACGATCGTGTGGCGGTGCCCCGCGAAGAAATCCAGGAACGACTGGCGGATCTCGGCTGAGGTCATGGGAGCTGGGCTATGATGGCGTCGGCCATCGCCTTGGTCCCGACGGACGCCCCGCCAAAGGCGATGTCGGCGGTCCTCGTCCCGCCCGTGACCGCACGCCTGACCGCCGCTTCGATGCGGGCGGCCGTCTTCTCCAGCCCGAAGCTGTGCCGCAGCATGAGGGCCGCCGAGAGCACTTGGGCGCAGGGGTTGGCAATCCCCTTCCCTGCGATGTCGGGCGCGGTGCCGCCCGCCGGCTCGTAGAGCCCGAAGGGAAACCCGAGCGAGTTCTTCCCGGCGCCGAGCGACGCCGAGGAGAGCATGCCGAGGGATCCGCAGACCACGGCCATCTCATCGGAGAGGATGTCCCCAAACATGTTCTCGGTGACGAACACATCAAACTGGTTCGGGTTGCGCACGAGCTGCATCGCCGCGTTGTCCACATACATGTGGCTGAGCTCGAGGTCGGGGGCGTTCCTGGCCACGTAGTCGCCCACCGTCTTTCTCCAGAGGACGGACGTCTCAAGCACGTTGGCCTTGTCCACGGAGCATAGCCGCTTCCGGCGCGCCCGCGCCGTGGCGACAGCCACGGCTGCGATCCGCTCGATCTCGCTTTTCCGGTAGACCATCGTGTCGACCGCCTGGAGGTCCCCGTCCGGCAGCGTCGTGGTCTCCTTGGGCTTGCCGAAGTAGAGACCGCCGGTGAGTTCGCGGATACACACGATGTCGATCCCGTCGGGAATCCGCTCGGTCTTGATCGGGGAGGCATCCGCCAGCTCCCTATAGAGCAGGCCGGGGCGGATGTTCGCAAACAGGGTGAAGTGCTTTCGAAGGGGCAGAAGCGCGGCCCGTTCGGGCTGCTCCTTGGGCGGGAGCTTCTCCCATTTCGGGCCGCCGACGGAGCCAAAGAGGATCGCGTCGCTCTGCTCGCAGACCTTCAGAGTAGAGTCTGGAAGCGCGTTGCCGTGCCGGTCGATGCCGGCGCCGCCGACGTCGGCCGGAACGGGCGCCAGGGAGAGTCCGTCCTGACCGGCTGCATGCGCGAGAACGCGCAGGGCCTCGGCCATGACCTCCGGCCCGATGTAGTCTCCTGCCAAAACGGCGAACTTGAGCTGCGGCATAGGGGGGAGGCAGAGTGGCAAGCGCAGGGGAGCCGTGGCAAGGGGGTTTTATGCGGAAGACGGGCCCTGTTGCTGCGGCTGTGCCCGAAAGTATTCCCAGCCGGGCGGGCCGCCCGGCCCTACCTTTGAATGCCAAAGCCGGAAACGATCGACTCAGGGGAAATACCTTGCTCGCGAAGGGTGCGGAGGCTCAGCGCGTCGTGGCGCTTGGCAAGGCGCACGCCGTCCGCATCGGTCATCAGCGGGCAATGGCAGAAAGCCGGCGCCGCGAGCCCAAGGGCCCGGTAGACCAGCAGCTGCCGGAACGTGCTCTTAATGAGGTCAGCGCCCCGCACGACCTCCGTGATCCCCATGGCGGCATCATCCACCACACAGGCGAGCTGGTAGCTGGGCACATCGTCCTTCCGCCACACTAGGAAATCGCCAAAGTCCCGGCCGGCCAACGCCCGCTGCGGGCCGGCCATTCCATCCTCGAAGGATAGTTCATCCCCGTCGTCGATGCGAAGCCTCCAATTGACCGAGACCGTTGCGCCTAGAGGCGGCATCGGGGCGCCGGCCGGCAGCCGGAATTCGGCGGGATAGACCGGCTCGTCGTCGGCGCCGCCCTCGTGCGGTGCACCCACCGCCTCGATCACATCCCGCCGGGAATGCGTGCACGGGTAGATCCGCCCCGCGGCGTGGAGCCTCTCCAGCGCCGCCCGGTAGTGCGCCAAGCGCTGGCTCTGGCGGTAGGGGGCATGGGGGCCTCCCACATCGGGCCCCTCGGTCCATGCGAGGCCCAGCCACCGCAGGTCCTCGATCATCGCCTGCGCGTAGTCCATGCGGAAGCGCACGGCGTCGAGGTCGTCGCTCCGGAGAATCAGGGAGCCCCCTGCGGCGCGCGCCCGCTCGGCCGCGATCCAGAACGTCCGGGCATGCCCAAGGTGCAGCAGGCCGGTCGGGGAAGGCGCCAGTCGGCCTCGGTAGGGGACATCGGCGAGACTCGTCATGCGTGTCATCCTTGGGCGAAGCAAAGTATGACAGGGCAAAGGGCCAGCAATGCAACCCATAGGTGGTGGCGCATTTTGGAGGATACGAGCTTCGCAGGCGTTTTTAGGTAGGGACGGGCGGCCCGCCCGTCCGGATCCGCTTTCAGGCTCTTCGGCAATCGCTGGGTCCGTCTTGAAATGCCCCAAATTCGCAAGGGGTTTTGGAACGGACTCAAGCGTATGCCCGGACGCCCGGGCCGGGCGTCCCTACCCTGTTTCAGTCAAATGGACCCAGTACTGTGCCCTTGGCGCTCTTGCGCGCACCCGTTGCGTCGATCAAACTATGCCATCGCGCCGCGCTTTAGGCGGGAGGCGCCATCCTCGTAGGTCCGCACAAGGCAGGCTAGCGCGAGCGGCGCGGCATAGCTTCCCCCGTGCTCGATGAACACCCAAAAGGAGGAGCCGGCGATCGGGTTCAGCGCCTCCGACGCAAGCTTCCAAATGAGGACGCCAACAAGCAGCTTCGTGGATGGCCTTGCCAGGACCGCAAACGCGAGCAGGCACTCGAGTGCACCGATGGTCGGCTCGAGGCCGGGCCAGCCGAGACCAACCCAAGCATACTGCGCCCCGTACAGCGGCTTGTGGACATGGAGGCCCAGGAGCCCATGCCCCAGGAGCAGGAGGACGGTCGTCAAGCGCAGCACCCAGGAAACTGACTCGCGGCGGAATCCCTCCAGGTTCTGCACCTGGGAAAAGCCCAGCCACTTTCGCCAGCCACCGCCGGCTGAAAGAAGGAACAGCGCAAAGGGTGCCCCAGTGTTGCCCGCGCGCTCAACCGCCTCCCACAACGATTCACCGGCAAGCGGCCGCAATAGCGCCGTCCAAAGACCCCAGAGCGCCATGTAGAGGACCACGGCCCTGACAGGGCAGAACAGGACCGCGAGTCCCATGACGATATCGAAAACGCCCACGGGAGACATAAGGGACCAAGCAGAGCCGTGCCCGATTCCCACGACCCCGAAGTAGGACGCCCAAGCCGGGGGATGCCCGAACCCCAGCATCCCGTGACCGATGAATTCCATGAAAACTCCAACCCGAAGAATCCAACAGAGCTGGGTCGATGTATTGTTGCAGTTCATGGCATCGGTCGCTCGGACGGGAAAAATGCGTTCCTGGCTGCTGGAGGCGAACTTTGAGGGGTGAACCGCCAAAATTTAGGGGCAAAACGCAAAATTCCGAAAGCGGCGGATCGTGGGTCGAACTGGGTCTGAGCCCTATCCTCGGAGGTCGACCGTGTGAGGCTTGGCGAACGAAAGGCGACCGGAGAGGATAGGGTTCAGGCCCAGTTCGACCCACCTCCCCTCTTCCCACTCCCCTCTCACTCCACCCTCATCCACCCTACAAGTCGATCTGTTGCGTCTCCACCCAGCGGACCGCATGGCGAACGAGCGCCGTCGCGTCCCTCAGCCCAAGCTTCTCCTTGATATGCCCGCGGTGCACGTCGACCGTCTTGGGGCTCAGGTGAAGCTGGGCCGCGATGTCGCGGGTGGTCTTGCCCTGCCCCACAAGCTGGAACACCTCAAATTCCCGGTCGGTCAACTGCTCGATCGGCGATCTTGATCCCCGGGGTTTTGGGTGGGAAATCCCCTCCAGGATCCCAGCCGAAATCCTCGGGCTCACATAGATCGCGCCCGCAAGCACCTGGCGGATGGCCGCGAGCAGGTTTTCACCGCCCGCCTCCTTCATGATGTATCCGCGCGCCCCCGCCCTGAGCACCCGTTCCGCGTAAATCACCTCGTCATGCATGGAGATGACCAGGATTGCCAGTTCCGGGCGCTCCGCCCTCAGGTCCTTGATGAACTCCAGTCCGCTCCGGCCGGGCATCGTGATGTCAGTCAGGACCAGGTCGGGATCGCACCGGGCAAGCTCCCTCATGGCCGCCGACGGATCGCCCGCCTCCCCCACCACGGTCAGCTCCGGCTGCCGGTTGATGAGCTGCGCAAGTCCCGCCCGCATGAAGGGATGGTCGTCCACGATGAGGATCTTTCGCCTCTCCGGCGCCATGGTTTTGGGCGTGGCCGTTGGGGCCGGACGTTTCATGGCTGGCAGGGAACCACGCATGTGACCGTGACACCATGCCCGGCCTCCGAGCCCACCGTCAACTGCGCGCCGATCAACTCCGCCCGGTAGTTCATCAGGTTCAGGCCGACGCCTCCTGAAGCCTTCCCAAGACCCCTACCGTTGTCCGAGACGGTCAGGCGAACGGTTCCTTCCTTCCGTTCCAGCGTCAGGGTCACCTCCTTGGCTCCCGAGTGCTTGACCGCATTGTTCACCGCCTCCTGCGCGATCCGATAGAGGTGGTTGGCGACGACCGGGGATCCGACAGATACCCGCCGCGGGCATTCAAACCGGCAACTGGTCCCTCCCAGCCGGTCCGTCCTCTTCGCGAGTTCGGCCAGGCCGTTTTCGAGGGCGTCCTTCCCTGGTCCCACGGGAACAAGACCCCGGGCCATGGACCGTGTCTGGGAAACCGCGTCGCGCAGCAGCCGCCCGATTTCGTCCAGGCTCCCGGCGATGCGGGAGTCGGCCTTTGCGGCGTCGTCCTTGATCCCGGCGCACATAAGCTCGATCGCCGTCAATTGCTGGCCCAGCCCGTCGTGGAGGTCGGCCCCGATTCGGCTTCGCTCCCGCTCGGCGATCCCCAGGATCTCCGCAGTCAGGTGCTGCAGCTTCTCCTCGTTTGCCTTGCGCTTCGTGATGTCGGTCCGGATCGATATGAACTGCAAGGAGTTGCCATCCTGGTCGAGCCTGGGAAAAATCGTCGTGTCAACCCAGTAGAGGGATCCGTCCTTCGCCCGATTCCTGATCTCGCCACGCCACACTCGCCCATGGCGGATGGTCCCCCAAAGGTCCCGGAAGAACTCCTTCGAGTGCCACCCTGAATTGATGATCCTGTGGTCCCTGCCGAGCAGCTCCTTCGGGGAGTATTGGGAGATCGAGCAGAATTTTTCGTTGGCGTAGGTGATCTTCCCGGCACCGTCCGTTATCGCCACGATCGAATGCTCGTCGAGTGCGGCCTTGATGTCCCTGAGTTCGCTTTCGGTGGCGAGCAGCCTCAAACCGGCCTCGTTACCCTCCGAAGGGGTCTGTCCGGCGCTCGGCCTGCCTCTGGCTGCTTGGGTTGGGTCGTCGGATGGCACAGAAAGAGGAGTAAACAGCGGGAGCGGCTCGGGGCAACACCCTGCTAAGGGAAATCCTTAGGGAGATAGAGGCGGGCCTCCGATTCCCGGAACCCCTGGCCTCTGGTACTCTGGACCCATGCAACCGCCCTCCACACCCTTTAGGGAACAGGCCTGCAATCTTGACGGAATGAGCCCCGACAATAACAGAGACCGAATCAGTCGCGATTGGGTCACCCATGTGAAAAAGTCGGAACTCTACCGGAATTATGCGCAGGCCTTTCAAACGACAACCGGCCTTCCGTTGGCTCTCCGCCCGGTGGGATCCATCCAGGACAACTACCAAGGATGCAAGATGGTCAACCCATTCTGCGCCGTCATGTCCCGCACCAGCAAGTCATGTTCGAGCTGCCTCCAGATGCAGCAGCGGGTCGAATGCGAGGCTGGACCGGGCCCGAAGACCCTCAAGTGTTTCGCGGGACTCAGCGAGTCCCTTGTGCCGATCCGCGTGGGGGAGCAGGTCATGGCCTACCTGCAGACCGGCCAGGTCATGTTCAAGAAGCCTTCCAAGGCCCTCTTCCGGCAGGCCGGCAAGCAGCTCATCGAATGGGGCGCCGCCTCGGACTTGAAGGAGCTTGAGGAAGCCTACTTCCGGACCCGGGTCGTCACGCCGAAGCAATACGAGTCCGTCCTGCGGCTGCTCACGATCTTTGCGCAGCACCTCTCGACCGTCGGCAACCAGCTCATGGTGCAGGAGGCGACCGCCGAGGCCCCCGCCGTAAGCAAGGCAAGGACCTTCATCGCCGAGCACCAGGCCGACGAGATCTCGCTCAACTCGGTTGCACATGCCGTGAACATGAGCGTGTTCTACTTCTGCAAGGTGTTCAAGAAGGCGACGGGCCTCACCTTCACCGAGTACCTCGCCCGCGTCCGGGTCGAGACCATCAAGCAACTTCTCCTCGATCCGCACAAGCGGGTGAGCGAGGCCGCGTATGAGGCGGGCTTCCAATCCCTCTCGCAGTTCAACCGGGTGTTCCGCCGGATCGCCGGCGAGGCGCCCTCCGCCTACAGGGACCGGGTCCACACCAGGATCTCAACCCCGCCCAACCGCGGGGTCCGGATGACCTACGCGGCGTAATCAACCTCCAAACCATGCCTCACGTGAAGACCATCCTCGTTCCCATCGATTTCTCCAACGTCACCGAAGGAGTTGTGGCGGAGGCGGCGGCACTCGCGAACCTGCGCCCGGCGCGCATCGTCCTCCTGAATGTCATCTCGCCCCCGCTGTACCCGTATGAGTTCAGCGACATCCCCGAGTCCATCGTCCCGCTGATCGCGGCAACGGAAAAGGCCTCGGCCAGGGAGCTGGCGCGCTGGCGCCGCGAGCTGCTGAGGAGGGGCGTTCCTTCGCGGATTGTCCAGATGAGCGGTGTGCCGGCCCAGGTGATCCTCGAGCAGGCGGAAAAGCTCTCGGCCGACCACATCGTCATCGGGTCGCACGGCCACACGGCCCTGTACGACCTGATCGCGGGCAGCACGACAACCCGGGTGCTCAAGAGCGCGCCCTGCCCTGTCGTGGTCGTGCCCGCCCAGAAAGTCTCCCGCCCGAGGGTCCAGGCCGCCTGAAAGGCGAACGAAAGGCAAAGGGGTCGCGCTGATAGTTGTTAAATCCGCGGCGGATTTAACAACTATCAGCGCGACCCCTTCATTGCACCCTCAGCGGACCGCAGTCGTTGACGCAGCTGCAGCCGGCGCCACAGGCAAGGCCGCGCGATGCTGGCACAGGGAGCAGAATGCATCCACCTCCCGCTTTGCGATCTGTCGGGTGACGGCATACAGCTCCGCGACTGCCTCGTCGCGGTGCTCGGGATCCAGCGGCGTCGCCTCGGCCTGCACGTGGACAAGCGCCTCAAGCATGGCCTGTTCGCCCGCCATGAAATGGATGAAGTAAGGGTTCCGCCCGCATTGGCAGTCGGCGCGGAGCGAGCCCATGCTGGGCGCGGGGGCCGTCTTGTGGTGCGCCCTCGGCTTGCGGAGCTCCTTCAGGACCTCATCGAGGGTCCATTCGATCAGGTGCGCCAGCGCGTCGGGGTTCGCGAGCGGGCTGTTGGCCCTCTCCGCGCGCAGGAGTCCCTCCCATCGTTCACGGATAAGTTGGCGTCGGGTGGAAATGGCGCGTACCCAGCACTCTCGCATCGCATCACTATGCCTGAAGCGGCCCGGCTCCGGCTCCGCCTGAATTGCTCAATCCTGCGCATCCCTTGAATGGGGCCTGTCCGCCAACCGCAATGCGCGCCCAATCCACGGCAACGGATGCGGAGTCCCCGGGGGTGGAATTGACTAGCATGTCAACGCGTGGCACTCTCGGTGCCCCGCAGCACAACCAAACGCCTTCCATGACCCCATCCATGCCGCATGCCGGCCTTAACCTTCCTGTCCTGACGGCCGACGAGGCCGCCTCCCTGATCAACCACGGTGACACCGTGGGTTTCGGGGGATTTACCGCTGCCGGATCCCCAAAGGCGATCCCCCTTGCGATCGCCCGGCGCGCCGAAGCGGAGCACAACGCGGGCAGGCCGTACCAGATCGGCGTCGTGACGGGCGCCTCCACCGGGCCGTCGCTCGACGGGGCGCTAGCCAAGCAGAACGCGATTTCCTTCCGCACCCCCTACCAGTCCGACCCGACGCTCCGCAAGCGGATCAACAACGGCGAAACCCGCTTCTTCGACCTGCACCTGAGCATGCTGCCCCAGAACGTCCGCTATGGCTTCCTGGGCAAGTTCGCGTGCGCCGTGGTTGAGGCCTGCGAGGTCACACCCGATGGCAAAATCGTTCTCACCTCCTCGGTTGGGGCCGCCCCCACCTTCTGCCGGGTCGCCGACCGGATCCTGATTGAGCTGAACAGTCGCCACCCCTCCAAGCTCCGCGGCCTCCACGACATCTACGAACCGGCCGATCCCCCTGTCCGCCGCGAGATACCCATCTTTACGCCGTCCGACCGGGCCGGCCTCCCCTACATCCAGGTGGACCCGGAGAAGATCGCCGGCATCGTGCACACCGACCTCTCCGACGAGACGTCGGACTTTGAGCCGGCGACCGCCGTGACGGCAGCCATCGGCAAAAACGTCGCGAATTTCCTGGCGGCCGAAATCCGGCGGGGCCTGCTCCCCGCGGCCTTCCTTCCCCTCCAGTCGGGGGTAGGCAACATCGCCAACGCTGTGCTCGGCGCCATAGGCTCCCACCCCGACATCCCCGCATTCAGCATGTACACCGAGGTGATCCAGGACTCGGTCATCGAACTCATGCGGGCCGGCAAAATCCGGTTTGCAAGCGGCGTCTCCCTCACCGTCAGCGCGGATGTCCTCAGGCAGGTGTACGACAACCTCGATTCCTTCCGCAAGCAGATCGTCCTCAGGCCCCAGGAAATCTCCAATCACCCGGAGGTCGTCCGGCGCCTGGGCCTCATCTCGATCAACACGGCGATCGAGGTCGACCTCTTCGGCAACGTGAACAGCACCCACGTGCTCGGCCGCAACCTGATGAACGGCATCGGCGGCTCCGGGGACTTCACCCGGAACGCCCTCCTGTCGATCTTCACGTGCCCGTCGACAGCACGGGGTGGGCTGATCAGCACCATCGTGCCGATGGCGAGCCATGCGGACCACTCGGAGCATTCGGTCCAGGTCGTGGCCACTGAGTACGGCGTCGCCGACCTGCGCTTGAAGGATCCTGTCGAACGCTCCCGCCTGATCATCGAGAAGTGCGCACACCCCGACTTCCGGGAGGACCTCCTGCGCTATTCCAACCTGGCCAAGGGCGGCCACACGCCCCAAAGCCTGGCCCTGGCCTTCGCGATGCACCAGCAGTACCTGAAGACGGGTTCGATGCACGGCGTGGTTTGGGGCTCGTGATCACCGTTTACCTCGCCTCCAACAATCCCGGGAAGGTCGGTGAACTGCTCGCCCTTGCCGGCGGCGACCGTCCTCCCCTGGTCCTCCGGTCGGCCCGGGAGGTCGGGGGCATGCCCGCCGTCGAGGAAGATGCCGGAACGTTCCAGGGCAATGCCCGGATCAAGGCGCTTGCGCTTCGCCCTCTCGTTCCGCCGGGTTCAGGGGTGCTCGCCGACGACAGCGGGCTTTGCGTCGACGCCCTGGGGGGAAGGCCCGGGGTCGAATCAGCTTATTTCGCGGGAAGGCCGGGCGACCCTGCAGCCAATCTAGCGCTCCTTGCGGGGTTTATGAAGGAGGTTCCGCTTCCCCGGAGGTCGGCACACTTCACGTGCGTCCTGATGTTCATCGACCCCAAGGGGAACGAGTTCTCGTTTGAGGGACGGTGCGACGGGACCATCCTCGCCGCCCCGCAGGGATCCGGAGGATTCGGCTACGATCCCCTGTTTGCGCCCCAGGGTCGCCAGGACAGCTTCGCGTCCCTTTCCCAGCTGGAAAAGAACTCCCTGAGCGCTCGGGGCCGGGCCTGGCGCGAGTTCGTTTCTTGGATACAAACAACTTACGCGAATCAAACCTCCTAGGTGTCTCATGCGCAGGGCCAGCGCAAGAAATGCGTGGCCGGCAGCAAGAAATGCGCAGAATGGCGGGTCCAGGAGGCGTAGCGTCGTTCCAGCGCCTACAACAATGGGCGCCCAAATAGTGAACAAGAAAACAACAAAAACATCATGAATTCGGAAACTGGAACTCATGTCTCAGCCCCGGCTGCGACAATCACCCCAACGACGCCCCCGGCCCCGATTGCCCCTGCCCCTGTGGCAGCGACAGCCCCGGCCGCCCCGAAACCGACCGTCCCGCCGGTCTTCAAGTTCCGCAAGCAGGGCAAGGCACCCAGGAACTCCGCCCCGACGGCCAAGTAATCGCTTCACATTTAGCCAATTCGACGGCCGGCCCCAAAAGGGCCGGCCGTCTTCGTTTTCTGGGATTGGTTTTGGGTGCACTCGAATCCAACCAAAAACGGGGGATCGGCTTGTTTGTTTTCGAAAACCGGGGATGTTTGAGCCCGTCATGACCCCACCCCATGCGACGCTCCGTGCCGTTCTCATTCCGCTCCTTTTTGGTTCCGCCGCCTTCGGCGCAGACCCCCATATCAAGCCGGTCACTCCGAATGCGATGCCTGAGGCGGTCGCGCTCTACGACCTCCTGCAGGACATCTCCGGCCACTTTACCCTGACCGGCCAGCACAACCCTCCGGTGGGGGGAGACCGAAATTCGCAGTTTGCGGCCAAGTACATCGGGAAGTACCCGGCTGTTTGGACCACGGATTTCGGCTTCGCAAAGGAGGGTGACATGGACTCCACCCTGAATCGGCCGCACGTCGTCCAGGAGGCGATCCGCCAGCACAGGCTGGGATCGATCATAAGCTTGTGCTGGCATGCCGTGCCGCCCACGGCCGACGAACCCGTCACCTTTCGCCCACTGCCCGGCAGCGACCCAAATCTGCTGAAAAGCGTGCAGGGCAGGCTCACCGACGCCCAGTTCCATGACATCCTCACGCCTGGTACGCCTCTCTACGACCACTGGGCGGCCCAGGTCGACGTCATCGCCGGCTACCTGAGGCAACTCCAGGATGCGCACGTCCCGGTGATCTGGAGGCCCTACCACGAGATGAATGGCGAATGGTTTTGGTGGGGGGGACGGACGGAGGGCGCCGACACGACGGCAGCCCTATACCGCCAGTTGTTCGATCGTTTCGTGAACCGTGACCACCTGACGAACCTGATCTGGCTTTGGAGCATGGACCGCATCCACAAGCCAGCCCAGGAGCACTTCAAGTACTTTCCGGGCACGGAGTACGTGGATGTGCTGGGACTGGATGTGTATCAGAATGACTTCGCGCAATCCTACTACGACAGCCTCGTGAAGCTCTCCCAGGGCAAACCGCTGGCACTAGCCGAGGTCGGCACGCCGCCCGTGCCGGACATCCTGGAGAAGCAGCCCCTGTGGACCTATTACTCGATTTGGTCGGGCATGGTCCACAACACGACCAAGAGCCAGTTCGCCCTCATGATGAGCTCCCCCCGTATGCTGGGTTTGAACGATGCGGCCTTTGTGGCTGCGACCGCCCCGTACCGCGCCGCATGCGGCCTGCCCCCGGTTCAGGTCGAGCTCCCGCGGCCCAGCTTTTCCGGAACGTGGGTCCTCAACGGGGAGGCAAGTTCCTTCGGCCTGAACGGCGCCGGCCGGGCTGCATCGCGGATCGTCCTCGAACAGCTGGGGGATGTCCTTACGGTGCAGTCGACCTTTGTCCGGGAATTCGCCGACGACGAGGTCACGGCCGAAAGGCATCCGCTCGACGGAACGGAGACGAAATCAGAGTTTAGGAACATGCCGCGCGTCACGACCGCATCCTGGAGCGCCGACAGGGGGTCCATCGTGATGAGCTCCGTCACCGACATTCCGTCGGGTCCCCAGGGGACGAAGATCAAGTCCGAGGAGACTTGGATGCTCGTGGACCACGGGGACCGACTTTCGATCCACAGGATCTCGGACTCGTTTCAGGGCCCGGGAAAAACGGAGCAAACCCTCATTTTCGACCGGCGCTAGAAATCCGCACATTCAATGCAAATCCCCCTACCCCCTTTGGGCCGCGGTTCCCAGGCCGCGGCTTGCTTTGTGCTCCTTTGGGCCGCATCGGCCCTCGCCTCCGGTGCAGACACCCGGGGTGTCGGCGCCTATCCGGGCGACCCCGCCGTTTTCAACGGGCCGGCGCTGGTCCCGGAGACGTCGACCTACAGGAACCTTGCGCTGCACCGGCCCGCGACCGCCTCGAGCAACTATGACTACAGCCTGGCCGCGCAGCTCGTGACCGACGGGGTCGTCGACGATCGGCTGCCGCGCTGGCTCGTCTCGTCCTCCAGCGCCGAGGGGATTCTGCCAAGGCATGAGCGGGAACACCTGGTGGACGACTACCTGGGCACCGGTCTCGACATCCCCGGCACAGGAGGCTGGGTTCAAGTCGAGCAGGCCGGGCGCGGCGATCTGCCCCGGATTGATCGCTTCGAGGTGATTGCAATACCCCGCACCGAGGATATGGAGTCGCGGGCCTGGAGCTGTGTTTTGCAGGCATCGGACGACGGCAAGTCCTGGAGGGAACTGGGGCGCGCAGGGGCCAGTGAAAGCCTGGTCTCCACTGTCCGCTGGTCGCCGAAGATCATCAAGGCGGAGATCGAGGTGCCCGATGGGGGAAAGGCCCGCTTCTACCGGGCCGGCCTGGATGCCCCGTCGGTTACGCGCTGGCATGTCTCCAGCCTCAACACCTTTGACCACGGGCAGCGGGTTGAATTGGGCGGCCCCTACGACTTCACCAGCGCCTGGAAGAGCGCCGGCAGCGGACTGGAGTGGATCCAGGTCGACCTCGGCGCAGTCTGCGCGTTTGACCATGTGGTCCTGCACTGGATCCAGCCGGCGGCTCAGGGGGCGATCCTGGTTTCCGACGACGGAGCCAGCTGGCGGAACCTGCTTCCTCTTTCCCAAGCAACGGGTGACTACCCGCTCCCCTCGCCCGCCAAGGCCCGCTACGTGCGCGTGCAAATGGACCGCCCTGCCTCGCCCGACGGCTACCTCCTGAGCGAGTTGCAGGTCTTCGGCCGGGGCGGCCCGGTCCCGGTGGCCCAGCCCGCCCCGGCCTCGAGCCCGGGCGAACGCCAGGACCTTGTCCGTGGCCTATGGAGCCTCCAGCGCGATTCCCAGGTTTCCACCGGCGGCGAGGCGCTTTCGCTGCCCGGCGCGGACTGCGGGGGCTGGCTGCCGGCCACCGTTCCCGGGACCGTCCTCGTGAGCTATTGGAACGCCGGCGCCCTGCCGGATCCAAACTATGGCGACAACCAGATGCAGATCTCGGACTCCTTTTTCTACGCGGACTTCTGGTACCGCGACGAATTTATCATTCCCGCACCGGCTCCAGGGAAAAGGATCTGGCTCAACTTCGACGGCATCAACTGGAAGGCGGACGTCTATTTCAACGGGGCTCGGGTCGGCCGGATTGAGGGCGCATTTACGCGGGCACGGTTTGACGTGACAGGCCTTGTCAGGCCAGGGGCGGCCAACGCCCTGGCGGTCCTGATCCACAAGCCCGACACCCCGGGAAGCGCCCGCGAAAAGACCGCGGACGAGACGGGCCCCAACGGGGGCGCGCTCGGGCTGGACAATCCCACATTCCACGCCACTTCGGGCTGGGACTGGATCCCCAGCATCCGCGGCCGCGACATCGGAATCTGGTCCGATGTGTACCTGACGACGACGGGGCCCGTGATGCTTGAGCACCCCTTTGTCTCCACGAGCCTGCCCTTGCCGGCGGTCGACAGCGCGGACGAGGCTGTCGAGGTGACGCTCCGGAACACCGCGGCGGCGCCCGTTACCGGCGTCGTTCGCGGCCAATTCGGCGACGCGCACTTTGAGCGCAGCGTCGAGGTACCAGCCTCGGCTTTTATCGTGGTCAGGTTCGATCCGGCCTCGGTTCCGGGTCTTCGTCTCCACAACCCCAGGCTTTGGTGGCCGGTCGGGTACGGGGATCCGAACCTCTACGACGTGAGCCTGGCCTTTGACACCGTCGACGGCGCCCGCTCCGACGCCAAATCGTTTCGCGCCGGGGTGCGGCAGTTCACGTACGCCGAGGACAGTGGCGCCCTGAAGATCTACATCAATGGCCGGAGGTTTGTCGGCCGCGGCGGCAACTGGGGTTTCTCCGAATCCAACCTTCTCTACCGCGACCGCGAATACGAGACCGCCGTCCGCTACCACCGGGACATGGGTTTCACCATGATCCGAAACTGGGTGGGGCAGGTCGGCGACGATGCGTTCTACGACGCCTGCGACCGCAATGGCGTGGTCGTCTGGCAGGACTTCTGGCTGGCGAACCCCGCCGACGGTCCCGTCCCGGAGGACAACCCCATGTTTCTTCAGAACGCCGCCGACTTCATCGACCGGATCCGCAATCATCCCTCGGTGGGCCTGTACTGCGGGCGCAACGAGGGCATGCCTCCCCCGGTCCTGGATGATGGCCTGCGGAAGCTTGTGGGGACCCTGCACCCCGGGATCCGCTACATCCCGAATTCAGCCTCCGGCCTTGTCAGCGGCGGCGGTCCCTACCGCATGATGCCGATCGCATTCTATTTCGACCAGCGCGCGACCCCCAAGCTGCACAGCGAGCTGGGCATGCCTAACATCGTGGGGATGGACAGCCTTCGGCAGATGATGCCCGAGGCCGACCAGTGGCCGCAGAACGGCGTCTGGGGACTGCACGACTTCACAACCCGAGGGGCCCAGGGGGGCGCCTCGCTGCGGGACACAATCGACAAGGGCTACGGCGGCGCCACGAACGCGGCTGATTGGGTGGAGCTGGCCCAGTTCACGAACTACGACGGCTACCGCGCGATGTTCGAGGCCCAGAGCAAACGCCGGATGGGGGTCCTTCTTTGGATGAGCCACCCCTGCTGGCCCTCGTTTGTCTGGCAAACCTATGACTACTACTTCGATCCCACGGCCGGCTACTTCGGGGCAAAAAAGGGCTGCGAACCCCTGCACGTCCAGTGGAACGCCAAGGACGACACCGTCGAGGTCGCGAACTACAGTGCCGGCGACCGCACCGGCCTATTGGTCAAGGCATCGATTCTGAACGCGGATGGATCGCTGCAGTGGACCCAGTCCGCGACGGTCGACAGCCCTGAGGACAGCGACCGGACGCCCATCAAGCTTGAGTTTCCCGCGACCGGATTGTCGCCAATCCATTTCGTGCGGCTCGAGCTGACGGAAAACGGGAAGATCGTTTCGCGGAACACCTACATGCGAAGCCTGGCGACCTACACGGTGCCGGGCCTATCCTACGGCCCGATCCACATCCCCGCCTATCCCGCCTACGACTACCGGGCTGTCCGCTCGTGGCCCAAGACGGTTGTGCGCAGCGTCACCGAAGCCACCAAGGACGGTAGCAAGTGGGTCCTGACGACCGAACTCACCAACACCTCGGCCACACCCGCCCTGATGGTCCACTTGAAAGCCGTGCGCGACAAGTCCGGTGACCGCATCCTCCCCGCCCTCTACGACGACAACTACCTTGCCCTCCTGCCCGGCGAAACCCGCCGCATCCGCGTTGAGTTGGAGCAATCCGATACCCGGGACGAAGACCCACGCATCGTGGTCGACGGGTTCAACGTCGAACCATTTGCAGGAAACTAAGGGAAGGTAGGGACGGGCGGCCCGCCCGTCCTGATCCGCTTTCAGCCTCGTCCGCAACCCCTGGGCCCGTCTTGAAAAGGCACAATTCGCGAGCAGTCTTGGAATGTACCTGCGGTTATGCCCGGACGCCCGGGCCGGGCGTCCCTGCTATGAGGCGGTAGGGGGCAAGGAAAAAGTTAAGGAGGTTTGTGGATTGTGTGCATTTGGTGTCTAGGAACGTCTCCTCCGCGAAGAGCTTCGGTCGGCGACCGGGCTTAGCCTGCTATCCGCGCATGAGTCACAGCTCAGC